>Ga0187778_10002410_pt1 | contig 12740 bp, 17 predicted proteins | sample 1015_Q2_SP5_20_M_FD_132418 | JGI IMG/M metagenome (GOLD analysis project Ga0187778, IMG submission 132418) | Tropical peat soil microbial communities from peatlands in Department of Meta, Colombia - 1015_Q2_SP5_20_MG | ecosystem: Environmental > Terrestrial > Soil > Wetlands > Peat | place... | reverse complement strand
TGCTCTGCGAACAGCGGCTCGAGTATGGCGCCGGCCTTTTTCTGGTTGACGTATGTCTTGTCTTCCGGGGGCGCGGTGGCCAGCAGCGCCAGCGCGTAAAAGATGGCCGCTTCATGGTCCTCGGGATAGCGCGCCTGCAGATGGTCCATAGCCGTCTCGTAAGCCCGCGCGCGAGTACGGTGGTCCAGCTTGTCGGAGTCCCTGTAATACGTCTCGATGGCGGCGATATAGTCTCGTTCCCGTTGCGTTTCCGCGCCGGCCGTGTCTGCTCTTTCGAGAGCTGCCTTTCCGGCTTTTAAGTCAGCAGGCCCCGGTGCCTCCCAGATCTGATGCCAATGCGTCATGGCGATTCCCCAGTACGCCATACCGCAGGTGGGATCTTTCTCCCCCACCGCAGCGAACGTCTCGCTGGCTTTTTCGAACCAGAAGGAATGGAGCATCGCCACAGCGCTGCTGAATTGCGACTGGACCGCTGGCTCGCAGGAAACCGGGAAATTCACCTTGCCGAGTCTTCCCGGGTCACCCGCAGGATGCTCATGTTGGGCAACGACGGGGGCCGCGAGTGCGGCGAAAACACCGGCAAGCAGCAGTGCCGAAGTCAACGTTAGGCGCCTCATGTTGGCCTCCTTCATCGCAAGAAGGTTCTATTGGAGTGTCTTGTCTCAGCGCCGATGGTGTAGGCATCCGTGCTGGCTGCGCGCTGCCTTTCTGTCATTTTAATCCGAGGCGGTGCGGGACTGTACACCCCACACAAACGCAGTGCACGTCCAGCATCCGAATCTGCCTTGAGCACAAGGACTGGATCCACCGAAAGCACGTGGCTCAGCGAGAGTGCACGCGAAGGATGAAGGGCGGTAAGCTTGCCATCGAGCGGGTCTTCCAAATGCGTAGAACTGGACTCGCGGTCGTGGGTCCTCCTTCTGCTGCACCGGTACACCTGTTCCTCTCGGCAGCAGGGTACACGGCCGGCGTGGACAGAATCTGACGATGGCGGCAAGGGCAATCCCAGCAGCGAATCCATTTGCTGCGCGACCTTGGCAGCGGCTGTACGAGGGCGACCGAGCCGCTCCTCCGGCATCATTCGAGGACGTGCTTTCTGCCTTTCGGGGGGTTACCCAACGCGCGTCGGCCATGCATGCCGTGGCCTATTTCGACGCCGGTTACACTTATGGTTGGCTGGAACGAACGCAGCGACGCACTCGCGGTTTGGCTTGCGCAGGATTGTCATGTCGCGCGCAGAAGCCATGTGGCTATCCTCCTGCAGAACGTGCCCGACTTTATCGTCGCTGTGCTGGCGATCTGGAAGCTGGGTGCAGTCCCGATGCCCCTGGATCCGATGTACAAGCAGCAGGAGCTCGGGAGGCTTTTCGCGGATAGCGGCCCATGCGCGGTGGTTTGCCACGCCGGGGCGGGGGGGCGTCGTGCGTGCGGGTATCGCCGCAGCGGGTCTGCCGCCGAGCACACCAATAATTGCGGTCTGCCCTCGCGCGCATCAGGGGCGTGATGATGTGCGGGTGATTCCGGCGGCCACGCCCATTGAGGCCGGTTGCACCGACTTTTCGTGGGCAGTTGAGCAACGTCGCGCGTCGCGGCCCGAAATGTACACGCCAACCCTCAATGACACTGCTTTACTCCTGTACCGTGATTGCGAGCCGATGGTGCGGCCTGCGATCCGGTGGTCGCCTTTTCGCGCTTGCGCCCTTATTCCACATTACCGGGTTCGACCTCCACCTGTGTGCATCCTTCGTCACGGGCAGTTCCATCATCCTCACGTACCGGTTCGAACCGCTTGTTGTGCTTGAGGCTCTGCTGGAGCATCAACCCAGTTTCATCGTCGGCTCGATCACTGCTTACATCGCCTTGATGAACGTTCCGACCGCATCGCACGAGCACTTTGCGAGTCTTGAGACTCTGTACTCCGGCGGGGCACCGATCCCACCGGCTGTCGTCGAGCGATTCTCGGCTCGGTTTGGTAAGAGCATCCGCAGCGGCTACTATGCCGACCGATCCAGCATCCGGTGCGCTATCAGTCGGCGTACCACTCCCTGGGGTCGATGCGGAAATCCGCACCGACGATGACCGTCCCGCTCCCGTCGGCCAGGCGGGAGAACTCGTCATTCGGGGGCCGCTCCTGATGGACGGCTATTGGAATAACTCGGAGGCGACTGTGGAGGCGCTCACAGACGGGTGGCTGCGCACCGGGGACGTAGCGATCATGGATGCTGAGGGATGGTTCTACATCGTGGATCGGAAGAAGGACATGATCATCGCGTCCGGCTTCAAGGTGTGGCCGCGCGAAGTAGAAGATGTACTTTATCAGTTTCCGGGTGTGCGCGAGGTGGCGATCGTCGGAGCGCCAGACGCCTATCGTGGCGAGACCGTCGTCGCTTGCGTGTCACTCGCGTCCGGGGCGTCAGTAACCGCTGACGAGCTGATTGCTTTTTGTCGGGAGCGGCTCGCGGCATTCAAAGTGCCGCGACGAATCATTTTCCAGCGCGATCTGCCAAAGACCGTGACAGGAAAGATCATGCGAGCCGAATTGCGGCGTCAAGTGCGAGAGACATCGCGGCAGGAGGCTTGACTGCCCGCGACTTGCTGCCTGGCCCCTGCCGTGTGAAGGGACTACACGACGAAACGGAATATTGTGCCGCGCCATCGCAACCCGCCACCAGCAGCAAACAAGCGCGCGACCGACAGCGATGCAGGTAAGTATCCGGCCCAGGCGTTCTCCAATATTGAGTTGCTCGGCGCCGCCGACGTCATCAAGACCGCAATATCAGAAGGCACAAAGCACGTGGACCTTGAGGCACTCAAGGGTGTGCTGGACAAGCTGACTGCTGCAGCTTACAAGTGGAAGAATCGCGGCGGCGCTACTTAAGGAGGGCTTTCCATGCGCATTCTAGTCGTCGGAGCGACCGGGACGATCGGCCGCGCCGTTGTCGCTGCTTTGTCTGCCGCTAACGAAATCATCTCCGCCAGCCTGAGGAAGACCACCATCAAGGTCGACATCGCGGACCCATCGAGCATTCAGCAAATGTATCGATCGCTCGGAAGACTAGATGCCGTGGTGTGTGCTGCTGGGCAAGCAAAGTTCGCTCCGCTCGCCCAGTTAAGCGATGCTGACTTTCGCTTCTCCCTGGACAACAAGTTGATGGGCCAGGTGAACGTCGTGCGATTCGGATTCGAGCACATCGAAGACGGCGGGTCGTTCACGCTTACGACCGGTATCCTTGCGCAAACACCAATGCCAGGCAGTGCCGCGATCAGCCTCGTGAATGCCGGCCTCGAGGGGTTCGTCAGATCGGCCGCGCTGGAAGCGCCGCGCAGGATACGCGTTAACGCGGTCAGCCCGCCGTGGGTAACCGAAACGCTGCGGGCGCTGAACATGGATGTATCCCAGGGTTTGCCGGCGGCTGTCGTGGCTCGAGCGTATGTGCGAAGCGTGACCGGCACGGACACCGGTTCGACGATCCAGCCCTCTCGCTAGCCGTGAGCCGATTCCATCGATACATTGGAGTTGATTACTCGGGAGCGGAGACTCCGTCATCGAGTTTGAAAGGGTTGCGAGTCTACGCATCGAGAGGTACGGAGAAGCCAGCGGAAGTCTTGCCTCGTTCCGCAGGTCAGCGCAAATACTGGAGCCGTCGTGCGCTCGCTGAATGGCTGGTGGAAGAACTGACGGGCTCTGATGCGACAATCGTCGGCATCGACCATGCTTTCTCTTTTCCGCTAAGGTATTTCGATGTCTACCAAATCCGGCCGAATTGGGACGTATTCCTCGATGATTTTCAGCAGCACTGGCCGACGGACAGGGACGATACTTACGTGGAGTTCATACGCGATGGGCTCCTTGGTCACGGCGCTGCGCGGACAGGAAGTGCACGCTGGCGCCGTGTTGTCGACGTACTCGCTCGAGCGAAGTCAGTTTTCCACTTTGACGTTCCTGGGTCCGTAGCGAAGTCGACGCACGCCGGCCTTCCTTGGCTGCGGTTCATGCGACACGAACTCGGGCGGAAGGTGCACTTCTGGCCGTTCGATGGCTGGACACTCACCCCATCTCATTCGGTGATCCTGGAAGTCTATCCCGCCCTATGGAGCGGACAATTCGAGCGCGAGCATCGTTCGGCTGATCAGCATGATGCTTTCAGTGTGGCTGCGTGGCTGATGCAGGCCGATCGAAGTGGTGCGCTGGAACGATGGCTGACCCCACTGCTCTCCTCGGTGGCACTCGAAGCCGCTCAAGCTGAGGGATGGATTCTTGGGATTGGACACATTGAGCCAGATATTAACGCGCTGGCCTGATCAAATTTGGTGCTCCAAATGGGTCCTGAACACGGAATCACTGGATCGATGTCAATCACCCACCACAAACAGCGGCCCTGCGGTACCTGGAGTTCGCGGCCGCTTATGTTTCGATGCTCGCGCACTTGCAGCTTGGCGTAATTGGTCCAGATAGTCCGCCACGCTTGCATCATCCTGCGCCGCTCGGGCATGTGCTCTAGTTGTAGGCAGCGCGGACTTTATTTCGAGGGGCGTGAGCGAGCTGCCTCTCGATGGCACCTGGATACCAGCACTGCTGCTCGTTAAGGAGCGTTGCTGCCATGCTGCGAAACCCGTGCCAAGTCAGGACATCACTTGTGTAACCCAAAGTACGAAGCGCCTTGCTGAGCGTATTTTCGCTCATTACCCCTTCCTTGCTGCCGAGGACTGGGAACATGAATCGTACGTTCTCTTCCGCCCCACTTCTTCAAGTCGCACAGCACGATCAGGGTTTGCTTACTGAGCGGGACGATATGCGGCGTGTCCATTTTCACGCGCTCGGCGGGTAGCCGCCATTCCGCCTTTTCACAGTTGACTTCGGACCACTCGCCGAACCGGAGCTCACGGGGTCGAAGGATGACAAGCGGTGCGAGGATTGGACCGATCTAAAATTATCGGCATAGAATCAATAACTTGCGCAGTGAAGACCGGAGATTAACTGCCAAATTGCCCGCTCCTGTCCCGCTGCTTAAGGCCGATGACTTTGCCGAATATGGTAACTCGCCAAGAGCTTCCGACGCAGTTCGCTCGTATTCGTCGCCGTCCCCTGGCGATCGCTCTGAAGCAGAATTCAGGTCGATTACTCGGTGCGGGGTCGACTGTTGAGATATCTCGCTGGCGCTGATTGATGTGCACAATACGGCGGCGGACCACGGGCGCGTCCTAGGCTACGACAACGCACATGGCCATCACCATCGTCACGTTTCGCGCAGGTCGGAACAGTAGGGTTTGAGTCGTATGAGAGTCTCGAAAAGCGCTTCGAAACGGAAGTCAGAAGGTACCTCGAAAAGGGTGAGCTCTAGCAGATCGACGACAGCTCACGTAGGCGTCGAAAGGATGGACGACTTTTTCGCCCGGATGAGGGCGGATGCGGTCAAACTCGATCGCTCTGCGAGGCTAAGACCTGGGGTGCGAATTTCCTTTGAGGATCCGGCGGATTTTCTGGAGGTGATTACGTCCGCACGCGTAAGGTTGTTACGAGAGATCACAGGAAAGCCCGTGGCATTAGGGGTGCTGGCTGCGGCTTTGGAGCGCGATCCTTCGGCCGTTCGAAGAGATGTTGCAGTGCTCGAGCGTCAATGTCTGGTCAAGACTCGGAAGGTACCGAATCCGGGGCACGGCTCGCGCACAGTGGTGGAACGTGTAGCCGCAGCGATCGAACTCGCTACGACGGTTTAGCCGATCAGTTGATGCCGGATGGGCCAGCAGGGAGGATCCTGAATCCTTCGAAAACTGACTGGAATCGACCGAGGCTGTGAAAACGCGCGTGCCCCATTTTTGGGCGTTAATTTCAGCCACGTAGATGCAATTTCAGGCGACACATGCTAGCGATCCTACGAGGCGAGCGGCATTCTCCCGAGTCGAATACGGCGATCGGGTCTCAGTGGTCGCCTCGCCGAGTCGTGCAGAATATCCCGTGCTGCCCTCGCACCAAGATCCTGGTCGGCGCACGGAGGGAAGATGGCGAGCCCAAAGTCCGACAAGCCGCATTATAGAAGCGTCTGGATCAGCGACGTGCATCTTGGCACGCGCGGCTGCAAGGCCGCTTACCTCGACGATTTTCTGGCCGCCATCGAGTGCGACAACCTGTACTTGGTCGGGGACATCATCGACGGCTGGGCGATGAGTCGCGGCACGATCTACTTCCCGCAGGAGCACGTCAACATCCTCCGGCGATTCCTGAACAAGGCGCGCAAGGGCAGCTGCGTCACCTACGTCATCGGCAATCATGACGAGTTCCTGCGCAAATACGTCGAGGATCTTGCGGCGCTTGGCTTCGGCAACATCCGTATCGTGAACGAGTGCGTGCACAGGACCGCAGACAGCAAGACGCTGTGGGTCACGCACGGCGATCTCTATGATGTCGTCATTCGTTATCACCGGTGGCTCGCGTACCTGGGCGATCGGGGGTATGACTTCCTGCTCTGGCTCAATCGCCACTTCAACTGGCTGCGCGGCAAGTTCGGCGCACCGAACTGGTCGCTGTCTGCGTATGTGAAGAATCGCGTCAAGCAGGCGCTCGAATTCATTGACTCGTTCGAGGAGACGCTGGCCCGGGAATGCGCCTCGCGAGGCTATTACGGAGTCGTGTGCGGCCACATTCACAAGGCGGTCATGAAGACGGTCGGCGGGGTGCTCTACTGCAATGACGGCGACTGGGTGGAGAGTTGCACGGCGTTGGTCGAGCATGACGATGGTCGCCTGGAGATCATCCAGTGGCACATCGTCTCCCACGAGGGCGCCGCCAAGGCTGCCACTACTGCTGCAGCCGTCGACGCCACGGCCTAGCCACGGACGATGACTCGCACCCAATTTGGCCGAAAAGGCAGCCTTCGTGCAGAGATTCTTGTCAGCCGACTTTCCTCGTTCTCTAAATCCGGAACCCAGACGTGAACTCAAGGATTGCCGAATGGCTAGAACGTAACGATGGTCATCCGCGGGTTTACGGGGAACCGCCGAAGAATCAAGCCGTGGCCGGTCGCCCTCCCGCTTCGGATGTTATCCACTGATCGCCGGACATCTCTCAGATCGCTCATGTGCATACTGTAGCTTGCGCGGAAGTCGAGGCCTGGGGCACCCAGAATTAGTCTACGAAAGAGTTAAAAAGATATTGATAAATAGAGAAAATCTGGCGCTCAAGACCACAAAGAGGGAGATTGAGCTTGCAGCGGACCGGTTTCGTGCGGTTGTTGAGGAGCTGAGGAGACGGGAGCAATGGCGAGACGAGCGAAGATGGTGCGAAGCAGTGGGAGCGTGTTTCGTGATCTGAGTTTCCGAGACCCTGGGGCCCGCAGTCTCGCATTACGCTCGGAGATAATGATCCGGATTGAGGAATTCGTTGAGAAAAGCGGACTCACTCAGGTTCGCGCTGCCGAGCGTCTCGGCCTCACTCAAGCGCGGCTCCACGCGCTGTTGAAGGGAAGGATTGATCAGTTCAGCCTGGATGCACTGGTGAATGCAGCCACGCGTACGGGGTTGCGGGTGGATCTGCGGGTGACATCGCCGAAGCGAGCAAGCGATCGCGCGACTGCCAGTACCTGATTTGCTATCCAAGCTGTCGAAAGGCCTGAGGCAGCGGACACTCGACTTGATGCGGCCGTTTGGGGGTTTCCCGGAGCGGCAGGAGCCGCTTCAGCGTCCGAGCGCGTTCTTTCGCGCTCTCCTTATTCAAGTGTCCATCATGGACAAGCGTGCTAAAACGTCGGCCGCCAACCAATTTCTCTGGCTGCCAATTTGATCATCCGCGAGATCCAGACTTTATTGGCATTACTGATCGCAATCGCTGCGATCGGAGTTGTGGCGAAGCGATCGCACATTCCACCGGCAATTCTGCTTGTGCTGACGGGCGTCGTGTTGGCGCTGATCCCAGGCCTGCCAACGGTGCGACTCGCGCCAGAGCTCGTGCTGCTGCTCGTGTTGCCGCCCCTGATCTACTCGTCTGCGGTCGCGATGAGCTGGCGAGAATTTCGCTTCAATCTGCGGCCAATTTCCCTGCTGGCGATCGGCTGTGTGGTGTTCACGACGGTGGCCGCCGCCGCGGCAACGCATTGGCTCCTGGGACTGTCTTGGCAGGTGGGATTCGTTCTGGGCGCGATCGTCTCGCCGCCCGATGCGGTGGCACCCCTGGCGATCGCCCGCCGGATGCAGCTTCCAAAGAGAATCCTGGTCATCCTGGAGGGGGAAGGCCTCGCCAACGACGCCACGGCACTGATCCTGTATCGATTCGCGATAGTGGCCGTGAGCGCCGGGGCATTTTCCTTAGAGAGGGCAGCTGGCGAGTTTGCTCTCATCATTGGGGGTGAATTGCTCTGGGGAGTAGCCGTCGGCTGGCTGATGCTTCGTCTGCGTCGCTGGGTCGCCGACGCACAAATTGAGATCGTACTCTCGATCCTGACGCCTTTCGTCGCCTATTGGCCTCCGCAACATCTGGGCGGTTCGGGGGTACTGGCTACGGTCGTCGCCGGGCTCTATGTCAGCTGGAACGGGTTGAGCATGATCAGCGCGGGGACACGCCTTCAAGGTATCTTTTTTTGGGATGTCCTCGTCTACCTGATCGAAGGCATGGTGTTCCTCATGACCGGTCTCCAGGCCCGCACATTGATCATGGGCATAGGTGCCTATTCGTTTTCCGCTCTGGCTGGGTCGGCCGCTGTTGTCAGTGTCGTTGTGATCTTGGCACGCTTTGTATGGATGTTCCCCGCGACCTATATTCCGCGCTGGCTGATCCCTGCGATAGCGCGCAACGATCCCGCGCCGCCCTGGCAGTGGCCGTTTGTGCTCGCATTCACCGGTGTCCGCGGTATTGTGTCTCTCGCCGCCGCGCTCGCCATTCCATTCACGACGGATAACGGCCAACCGTTCCCCGATCGCGACCTGACTCTCTTCCTCACGTTTGCGGTAATTCTGGTGACGCTTGTGGGCCAGGGTGTGACATTACCGGTTGTGATTCGGATGCTCGGCCTAGCTAAAGCTGGTGAGTTGGAGCTAGAGAGCGACAGGACGACGGAGCTGATGGCGCGCCGAGGCGCCATCGAGGCCGCGACAGAACGTCTCGACCAACTTGCTGCGGCACGGGGGCTACCTGATGATGTTGTTCGGCAGATTCGAATCAAGCTCGGTGACCGCCTCAAGCATTTCGAGCACACGCGCGGGCAGGGTGAGAATCAAGAGTACCGGACTACGGTTGCGGATGAGATCGAGCTTGCGCTGATCGCGGCAGAGCGGGAACGGATCAACGAGCTCTATCGGCGTGGAACGTTGAAGGATGACGCACGGCGCCGACTCGAGCGGGAGCTCGACCTGCGTGAGGCCAACTGGGCGAACCACCAACACGGCAGCAATTAGTGCATTTTCCCGATCAGCCAACCTGATGAGTCGACGTTCGGAATGCGCGTTAACGCCCTGGTAGAACACTCATTGTGTGGGGCGATCGATGGGAGTCGTCTTCTGAAGTATCGCGAGCCGGGAAATAGTGATCTTCTGATTTCCGAGATTGGCTTCGCCGTTTTGCGTCAAGCCAACCGCAATACTCGCTCTTGCATCGTGAGCCGGAGAACGGCCTGCTTTCTCTGTGCGCCGAAGCCGGGATTTCACAGGTAGTCTGGGCGCCGCTTGCTCAGGGAATTCTTAGCGGGAATACGCTGGCACGACTGAATGTCCGGTCACGAGAAAATTGGAACACCTCGTTCAGTGTCCCTTCGTGGCCGCTGGCGACCGTCGGCGCAACGTACGATGCCTCCGGGATAGGAAAAAGACCTATTCCGCAAGCGTCGTAGCACCGCTTCGGGCACGACGGCTAATCCTGACTCTGAGCCATTATTCAGGGGCGGCCCGCCCGACGGCTGGAGGTTCGGGAGACCTGAAGAGATGACCTCCGGTCACGGCAGCGTCATTTTGGTGTGACACCGTCATTAAAGACTGGTCGTCCACGCCCGTTGGCCCGGGCGACGTCGAGCGGAAGAGCGGGGACAAAAGTTTGCCCGAGCTTGCTGAAAGGGCGCTGCACACCCGGATCTCGCGTTCGGTCGATGCAATCCGTCGATCCTTCGTCGACAACCTTTTCTATGTCACGGGCACGACGCTCGCGACAGCCTCGTCGATTGACCTGTACACGGCACTGGCCTACACCATCAGGGACCGGATGCTGGTTCGGATGCAGGCAACCGAACAGTTCTACAAAGAGCACCGCGCCAAGACCGTTGCTTATCTGTCGGCGGAGTTCCTGCCGGGCCCGCAGCTCGGAAACAACATCCTCAATCTGCGACTCTGGGACAACTTTCGAGAGGCGCTCGCCGGCTTGAAGCTTGACCTGGAGGCGATCCTGGAGACGGAGCAGGAACCCGGCCTCGGGAACGGCGGCCTTGGACGGCTGGCTGCCTGTTACATGGATTCACTTGCGACGCTGCAGATCCCCGCCGTCGGCTATGGCATCCGCTACGAGTACGGGGTCTTCGAGCAGTCCATCAAGGACGGCTGGCAGGTGGAGGTGGCTGACGCCTGGCTGCGCCACGGCAACCCCTGGGAGCTCGTGCGGCAGCAGCGCTATCCAGTGCAATTCGGCGGCCGGGACGACGAGGGGCGGGAGCGGGTGCGCGGGTTACGACGTCCTGACTGTGAACGTTGTGCGGCTGTGGCGCTCCGAAGCCCGCGAATCGTTCGACCTGCAGGCCTTCAACTTGGGCGCGCCGTCGAGGACATGGTCAGGGCGCAGAACATCAGCAAAGTGCTTTACCCCAACGACGAGCCTGAGGCGGGCAAGGAGCTGCGGCTTCATCAGCAGTATTTCTTCGTCTCCTGCTCATTGCAGGACATGATCGGGCTGACGCTTCGCGATACCGGATCGCTCAATCGATTTCCCGATCGCTTCGTTGTGCAGCTCAACGGTACCCATCCGGCGATCGCGATCGCCGAGCTCATGCGGCTTCTCGTCGATGAGCACCTGATGGAATGGGACCGGGCGTGGGCGATCACTCAGCTGACCTTTGCGTACACCAATCACACCCTCTTGCCTGAGGCGCTCGAGACCTGGCCCGTGGAGCTTATTCAGCACGCGCTGCCGCGCCACCTGGAGATCATCTATAAGATCAATGCCCGGTTTCTGGACGATGTCCGCATCCGGTTCCTCGACGAGCCTGCACGGCTCTCTGGCATGTCGCTCATAGATGAGGGGCGGGGAGATGGGGTGCGTCGCGTGCGCATTGCCAACCTCGCCTGTGTCGGAAGCATGGCGATCAATGGTGTGGCGAAACTGCACACGGAGCTCCTCAAGAAAACGGTTCTCAAGGACTTCTACGACATGTGGCCGGAGAAGTTCCGGAATCAGACCAACGGGGTAACACCGCGTCGGTTCCTCGCGCTGGCCAACCCGGACCTTGCGGCCGTCCTTGAGGAGTGCATCGGCGACGAATGGCTGCGCAATTTCGAGCGTATCCGTGAGCTGGAGCCGCGCGCCCAGGATGGCGCTTTCCGGGAGCGCTGGCGCGCCGTCAAGCGACTGGCCAAGCAGCAACTAGCGGCGCATGTAAAGGGCGTCTGCGGCGTCAGCATCGATCCGGATACGCTGTTCGATATTCAAGTCAAACGTATCCACGAATACAAGCGCCAGCACCTCAACGCGCTTCATATCGTGAGCCGTACCACCGCCTGAGGGAGAATTCAACACTCGACGTCACGCCGCGCACATTCATCTTCGGTGGCAAGGCGGCGCCTGGCTATAGCATGGCAAAGCTCATCGTGAAGCTGATCACTTCCTTGGCGGATGTGATCAACCGCGACTCTCGGATCAAGGAGGTGTTGAGAGTAGTGTTCATTCCAGATTTCAACGTCAAGAACGGCCAGCGGATCTACCCCGCGGCCGACCTGTCGGAGCAGATCTCGATGGCCGGCAAGGAGGCCTCCGGAACCGGAAACATGAAGTTTATGATGAACGGCGCATTGACGATCGGCACGTTGGATGGCGCGAACGTGGAGATCCGCGAGGCCGTCGGCGCCGAGAACTTCTTCGTTTTCGGCAAAACGGTGCAGGAGGTCGAGGAAACCCTGGCGACGGGCTACCGACCCCGCGAGATCTACGAGCGCGACGAGGATCTACGTGTTTCGATCGATCTCATCAACTCGGGGGTGTTCTCGCACGGAGACGCGGGCACCTTCCGACCCCTGATTGAAAACCTGCTCGGCTCCGATCCGTTCCTCGTGTGCGCTGATTTCCGCTCGTACCTCGAGTCCCAGGCCCGTGTGAGCGTTGCCTATGGCGATCCGGAACAGTGGTCGCGGATGTCGATTCTGAACACTGCGCGCTCGGCCTTTATCTCCTCCGACCGGGCAATTCGCGAATACAGTAACGACATCTGGAACACGGCACCTCTGCCGGTCGAGTTCAGCAACGGCTGACTATTAATCAAACGGCCCGAGGCCGGTGCCCGCGGCCACGGGTGCTAGCAGGCCCGTGAGGGACGCGGCGGCATTGAGCCCTAATTCGCTCACCCAGCTCCGAACGATCTGCGCGTCCTGGTGCATGGACACGTGCCGAGGTGCCTGAACGCGGCCCGGCAGGAGAAAAATGTGCAATGACCGCTTCACAGGTGCGCCGTGAAAAGGCGGCGCTTTCCAGTGGGTGAGAGTCCCACCCGGCAGGATGCTCCAGCCGGAAGCAACCGGAGCAGCTGTGGAGGTAACGAAACAGTTGAAGCCTCTGGTGATCA
>Ga0187778_10002409_pt1 | contig 12741 bp, 10 predicted proteins | sample 1015_Q2_SP5_20_M_FD_132418 | JGI IMG/M metagenome (GOLD analysis project Ga0187778, IMG submission 132418) | Tropical peat soil microbial communities from peatlands in Department of Meta, Colombia - 1015_Q2_SP5_20_MG | ecosystem: Environmental > Terrestrial > Soil > Wetlands > Peat | place... | reverse complement strand
TGGTGCGCCGAGGCATCCCGAGCGCGATCCTCGACGGCCTGCTGCGGAAGAAGTTCAAGGCGACCAAGCGCGGCGTCGGCGACGCGGAGATCGCGACGGCGATCGCCGAGGCGGCGGCCGAGCTGCCGGGCTGGAGCTCGCGCCTCGCGGGCGCCGAGAACGGAGACGCGACCACGGTGGAGATCAGCGGACCGCATCCGGCGCACTTCAGCATCGACGCGCTCCGGTCTCCCGACTATGCGCAGCTCTTCGAGCTCCACGCCGAGATCGCCGGCCTGCACAAGGGGCCGAACACGATCCTCGACGCCGCGGAGAAGGAGATCCAGACCAAGAGCCTCGAGGAGTTGATGCGGACGATCATGGACCAGGCCCGCGACGGCGCCACGCTCCAGCGCTACAAGGGGCTCGGCGAGATGAACCCGGAGCAGCTCTGGGAGACCACCATGAACCCGGAGACGCGCACGCTGCTGCGCGTGACGATGGAGGACGCCGTTGGCGCCGACGAGATGTTCACGGTGCTGATGGGCGACGCCGTCGAGCCGCGGCGCGAGTTCATCGAGAAGAACGCCCTCGACGTGGTCAACCTCGACATCTAGGAGTCCGCACCCGGTCCATGAGCCCCGAGCGCCAGGCCCCCGTTCCGATCGAAGAGGAGATGCGGAAGTCGTATCTCGACTACGCCATGTCGGTCATCGTCGGGCGGGCGCTGCCCGACATCCGGGACGGGCTCAAGCCGGTGCACCGGCGCGTGCTCTACACGATGGCCGGGCTCGGGCTCAACTGGAACCGGCCGTACCGCAAGTCGGCCAAGGTGGTCGGCGAGGTGCTGGGCAAGTACCACCCGCACGGGGACGCCCCGGTCTACGAGGCGCTGGTGCGGATGGTGCAGGAGTTCTCCCTCCGGTACCCGCTGGTCGACGGGCAGGGCAACTTCGGCTCCATCGACGGCGACCCGCCCGCCGCGTACCGCTACACCGAGGCCCGCCTCGCCAAGATCGCGCACGAGCTGCTCGCCGACATTGACAAGGACACCGTGGAGTTCGTCCCGAACTTCGACGAGTCCGAGCGCGAGCCGACCGTCTTGCCCACCAAGGTCCCGAACCTGCTCGTCAATGGCTCCTCGGGCATCGCGGTGGGCATGGCGACCAACATCCCGCCGCACAACCTGGCCGAGGTGGTCGACGGCCTCATCATGCTGATCGACAACCCCGAGGTCCCCATCGACGAGCTGATCAAGGTGATCCCGGGGCCGGACTTCCCGACGCGCGGCTACATCTACGGCCGCGGCGGGATCCGCGAGGCCTACACCACGGGCCGGGGCATCCTCACTCTGCGCGCGAAAGCCCACGTGGAGAAGATGCGGGGCGGGCGCGAGGCCATCATCGTCACCGAGCTGCCGTACCAGGTGAACAAGGCCTCGCTGATGGAGAAGATCGGCGAACTCGTGCGCGACAAGCGCATCGAGGGCATCAGCGAGCGCCGGGACGAGTCGAGCCGGGAGGGCATCCGCATCGTGCTGGAGCTGGGGCGCGGGGAGATCCCGCAGATCGTGATCAACCAGCTGTACAAGCACACGCCGATGCAGACGACGTTCGGCGTGATCATGCTCGCGCTGGTGGGCCGCCGCCCGCAGGTGGTCAACCTCAAGCAGATGCTCCAGGAGTTCGTCGCGTTCCGCCGCGAAGTCGTGACGCGTCGGACGCGCTACGACCTGGCCCGCGCCGAGGAGCGGGCCCATATCCTCGAGGGCCTGCGCAAGGCGGTCGATCAGCTCGACCTCGTGATTCGGCTCATCCGCCAGTCGGAGAGCCCCGACGCGGCGCGGGACGCCTTGATGCGGCAGCTCGCGCTCTCGGAGATCCAGGCCAAGGCGATCCTCGACATGCGGCTGCAGCGTCTGACCCAGCTCGAGCGCCACAAGATCGTCGAGGAGCACGAGCAGACGCTGGCCCTGATCGCGGACCTCAAGGGCATCCTGGCCTCCGAGCAGCGGCTGCTCGGCATCATCAAGGACGAGCTGGCCACCCTCAAGCAGGAGTTCGGCGACGAGCGACGCACCGAGATCCTGGCCGAGACCGCCGATCTCACGATCGAGGACCTGCTCGCCGACGAGGACATGGTCGTCACGATCACGCGCTCCGGCTACATCAAGCGGACGCACGTGGAGGCGTACCGCAGCCAGAAGCGCGGCGGCAAGGGCGTGACGGGCATGGAGACCAAGGAGGAGGACATCGTCGAGGACCTCTTCGTGGCCTCGACGCACTCCTTCCTCCTGTTCTTCACGAACAAGGGCAAGGTGCACTGGCTCAAGGTGCACGAGATCCCGGAGGGCGGGCGCCAGGCCAAGGGCAAGGCGATGGCCAACGTGCTGGCCCTGGCCGACGGCGAGCGCGTGGCGACGTGCGTGCCGGTGCGGGACTTCGAGTCGGGCGGCTACGTGCTCTTCGGGACGAAGCAGGGCAAGGTGAAGAAGACCGAGCTGTCGGCCTTCTCGCACCCCCGCGCGGGCGGCATCCAGGCCATCACGCTCGAGGACGGTGACGAAGTGATGGCCGCGCGCCGCACCGACGGCCAGCGCGAGGTGCTGCTCTCCACCAAGCAGGGGATGATCATCCGCTTCCCGGAGGACGAGGTGCGCCCGATGGGCCGCACCGCCGCCGGCGTGCGTGGCATCGACGTGGAAGACGGCGACCAGGTGATCGCGGCCGAGACCGTGAAGGAAGGTGTGACCGTGCTGACGGTCACCGAGCGCGGCTACGGCAAGCGCACCCCGCTCGACGAGTACCGGCTGCAGGGTCGGGCCGGGAAGGGCATCATCGACATCAAGACCGCCGGGCGCAACGGCGCGGTGGTCGGCATGCTGCAGGTCCGCGAGGGCGACGACATCCTGGTGGTCACGACCAAGGGCCGGATGATCCGGCTGCACGCCGACGAGATCACCAGCCAGGGCCGCAACACCATGGGCGTGCGCATCATCGAGCTGGACGCGGACGACCACGTGGGTAACGTCGCGCGGGTGGAGGCCGAGCAGGCCAGCGCGGAGGCGTCGTCAGAGTAGGCCCCGACGGCCTGGCGCCGGCGGGGTGACGGAGGCCGCGCAGCTGCGGCCTCTTTTTGTTATGGTGGGGTCCCCTGACGTGGAGGTATCGCGATGCTCGACATCCGGTTGATCCGGGAAGATCCCGCGGCGGTGGAGCGCGCCCTGGCCACCCGGGGCGCCGCGGTGTCGCTCGCGCCGGTGCTCGCGGCCGACGCGGAGCGCCGCCGGCTGCTGGCCGAGGCCGAGGAGCTGCGGGCGGAGCGCAACCGCGCCTCCGAGGCCATCGGCCAGGCCAAGCGCCGAGGCGAGGACGCGCAGTCCGCGATGGCGCTGATGCGCGAGGTCGCCGACCGGATCAAGGCGCTCGACGCCCGGATCAAGGAGGCGGAAGCCACCCTCCACGCGCAGCTGCTCGAGATCCCCAACCTCCCGCACGCGAGCGTGCCGGTGGGCCGCTCCGCGGACGACAACGTGGAGGTCCGCCGCTGGGGCACCCCGCGGCAGTTCGGCTTCGAGCCGAAGCAGCACTTCGAGATCGGCGAGGCCCTGGGCATCCTCGATTTCGAGCGAGCCAGCAAGCTCGCCAAGTCGCGGTTCGCGGTCATGTGGGGCGTCGCCGCGCGGCTCAGCCGCGCCCTGGCCCAGCTGATGCTCGATTTCCACACCCGCGAGGGCGGGTTCACCGAGGTGTGGGTGCCGCATCTCGTGAATCCGGAGACCATGCTCGGCGTGGCGATGCTGCCGAAGTTCGAGGAACAGATGTTCAAGACGGTCGAGCCGGACGCCGACCGGACGCTCTACCTGATCCCGACGGCGGAGGTGGCGCTCACCGCGCTCCACGGCGGCGAGATCCTGCCCGAGGCTGAGTTGCCGCGTCGCTACTGCGCCTTCACGCCGTGCTACCGGCGCGAGGCCGGCACCTACGGGCAGGACACCAAGGGCATGATCCGGCAGCACCAGTTCGACAAGGTCGAGATGGTCAAGATCACGACGCCCGGACAGTCCTACGACGCGCTCGAGTCGATGGTGCGGAGCGCGGAGGCCGTGCTCCAGCGGCTCGAGCTACCGTACCGGGTGATGGCTCTCTGCACCGGCGACATGGGCTTTCACTCCGCCAAGACCTACGACCTCGAGGTCTGGCTGCCGGGGCAGGGGAAGTACCGCGAGATCTCCTCCTGCTCGAACTGTGAGGCCTACCAGGCGCGGCGGCTCGACATGAAGTACCGGCCCACGGCCGGCGGGCGCGTGGAGCTCTGCCACACGCTCAACGGCTCAGGGCTGGCGGTCGGCCGCACGCTGATCGCGGTGCTGGAGAACTATCAGCAGGCCGACGGGTCGGTGACGGTGCCCGCCGCGCTCCGGCCCTACATGGACGGGCTCGAGCGCATCGGGCCCGGGAGCGCGAGTCGATAGGTCAGACGCGGAGGGGTGGCCGAGCGGTTGAAGGCGCCGGTCTTGAAAACCGGAATCCCGCAAGGGATCGGGGGTTCGAATCCCTCCCCCTCCGCCATTTCGCTCAGGGCAGCGCCGGCACTTCCTTGACGGTCGCCGGGCCGCCGGCGCTGGGCGTGACGGCGAACTGCCGCGCGTGGAAGGCCCGCAGCGTGCTGCGGTGGCCCACGCTCACCACGGTGGTGCCCGGCAGCTGCTTGCGCAGCAGCGCGTAGAGCCGGGTCTCGCTCTCCTCGTCGAGCGACGACGTCGCCTCGTCCAGGAAGAGCCACGCCGGCTTCTGGACGAGGGCGCGGGCGAAGGCGATCCGCTGCTGCTCGCCGGGCGACAGCGACAGCGCCCAGTGGGCCGATTCATCCAGCCGGTTGACCAGCTCCGGCAGCCCCACCGCCTGCAGCGCGGCGCGCAGCGTCGCGTCGTCGCCGACGGCCGTCGGGGAGGGGTAGCTGACGACCTCGCGGAGCGTGCCGATCGGCAGGTAGGGCTTCTGGGGCAGGAACAGCACGCGGCCGTCGTGGGGCAGGCGGATGTCTCCGCGGCCGAAAGGCCAGATGCCGGCGATGGCGCGAAAGAGCGTGCTCTTCCCTGCGCCCGACGGCCCCGTGATCAGCGCGGTCTCGCCCGGCTGGATGTCCATCGTGACGCCCTCGACCAGCGGGCGGCCGCCGGGCAGTTCCAGGTTCACGCGGTCCATGCTGAGGCCCTGGCCGGCGCCCGGCTCGGCGTGCACCCCCTCCTGCGCCGCCTCCGCGCGTACCCGGGCGAGCGTCCGCTCGAAGCCGAGGAGCCGGAGCACGACCGAGCGCCACTCGGCCAGGTCGGGATACGCGCTGACGATGAACGAGAGCGAATCCTGCACCTGGCCAAAGGCGGTGGCGGTCTGGATGAGCCCGCCGAGCTGGATCTCCCCGCGGAAGAACCGCGGCGCGACCACCAGGACCGGGAAGATGTTCGCGGCCTGCGCGTAGCCGGCCGTCAGCCAGGTGAGCCGCTTCTGCTGGCGCATGATGCCCCACCAGTTCTGCACGACGCCGTTGAAGCGATCGCGGAACCCGCGGAGCTCGTCGGGCTCGCCCCGGTAGAGCGCCACGCCTTCGGTATTTTCCCGGAACCGCACGAGGTTGAATCGGAAGTCGGCCTCGTAGCGCTGCTGGTTGAAGTTCAGCAGGACGAGCGGCCGCCCGATGAGGTGGGTGAGCCACGTCCCGGCGATGGAATAGAGGAGCGCCGTCCAGACCAGGTAGCCCGCGACCGTGAACCCGCCGGCCCACCCGGGGAGCGTGAACGAGCCGGAGAGCCCCCACAGGATCCCGAGGAACGACACGAGCGTGACGATCGCGCGCATGCCGCCGATCCCCAGGGACAGGCTTCCCGTGACGAAGAGGCGCAGGTCGTCCGCGATGCGCTGGTCCGGGTTGTCGGTCTCCTTCGCGGTGAGCTGCATGCGATAGTAGGCGCCGTCGGTGAGCCAGGCGCCGAGGTAGCGCTCGGTCAGCCAGCGGCGCCAGCGGATCTGCAGCATCTGGTTCAGGTACGTCTGGTAGACCGCAAAGATGATGTAGAGGCCGGCGAGCCACGAGAAGCGGATGAGCAGGCTCAGGAACGCGCTGTAGTCCTTGTCCTGGAGCGAGTTGTAGAAGACGTTGTTCCACTTGTTGAGCAGCACGTTGATGTACACGATGCCGAGGTTGAGCCCGATGACCAGGAACAGGAGGCCGCGCCCCGCCCAGCGGTCCTCCGAGAACCAGTACGGGCGGATGAGCGTCCAAGCTTCGCGCAGCGTCTCGAGCAGGCGCGTCATGTAATCGTGGGCCTCCTGGTCCCCAGCATAGGGCAAGCGCCGGGTTCTCGGTAGTCGCGCGGGCGGGAATGCCTTATACTCTGTGGGCTTGACGTTTGGAGAGGTGGCCGAGTCGGCCGAAGGCAGCCGCCTGCTAAGCGGTTACAGGGGCAAAACCTCTGTCCCGGGTTCGAATCCCGGCCTCTCCGCCAAGAGCGCCCTTAGCTCAGATGGATAGAGCGTCGGACTACGAATCCGAAGGCCAGAGGTTCGATTCCTCTAGGGCGCACCAAAAACAGCGGGGGGTTACGAGGCGTCGACGCACCTCGTAACCCCTCACCCTGCGCAACCTCTACGGATCTCTTGTTCGAGCGCCGAGGCTCCGGCCAGCCAGACGGAGGACCGATGGACCGGCGGATGTTCCTTGGCTCCGTGGTCGCCAGCCTCTTCCTCGCTCCGCGCATCGTCCAGGCTCAGCAGGCGGGGAAGATCTACAAGGTTGGCATTCTCACTTTCGACGCAACGCCGGGCGTCGCCGCGTTTCGAGCGGCGCTCCGTGACCTCGGATACCGCGAGGGCGTGAATCTCGTGCTCGAGGCCCGGTACGATCACGGGGACGCCCAGCGACTGCCCCGGCTGGCCGCGGAGCTCGTCACCCTTCGGGTCGACGTCATCATGGCGTCGAGCTCGACCTATGTGAAGGCCGCCAGGCAGGCGACATCCACGATCCCGGTCGTGTTCGCGGTCCACAACGACCCGATGAGCACCGGGGACGTCGCCAGCCTCGCTCACCCAGGAGGAAATATCACGGGACTTTCCCAGATGGGTACGGACCTGACCGTGAAGCAGCTGGAGCTGCTGCGGGCCGCGGTGCCCTCGATGCGGCGCCTGGCAGTTCTCTGGAAATCCGACCACCCCGTCTCACAGGCCTTCGTTGGCCGAAGCCGCGAATTTCGCCCATCGTCTCGGGGTCGAGACGCACTCGCTCGGGGCGGCGACCGACACGGAGTTTGCGCAGGCTTACGAGGACGCGACCCGATGGCACGCCGACGCGATGCTGATCCTGACGTCGCCGGCGTCGGTGGTGGCCGAGAAGCATCTGGCCGAACTGGCGATCCGCCATCATCTGCCGACGATGCATGGCTTCTCCGAGTACCCCGCGGTGGGCGGCCTGATGTCGTACGCGGCAAACGTGCCCGATCTCTACCGCAGAGCTGCGACCTACGTCGACAAGATCCTCAGAGGAGCCAGCCCCGCTGACCTCCCCATCGAGCAACCCACGACGTTCGAGCTGGTCATCAACCTCAAGACGGCCAGGGCCCTCGGGTTGACAATCGCGCCATCACTCCTGGCGCGGGCGGATCGTGTGATCGAGTGACCGGCCGCCCTTCACCGCGCGCGCTCGCCATGCCAAATTGCGCGGCACCAACGAGAATGCCATGCTACGCACGCATGAGTGACGACGAGCGGTGGATGGATCTCGCGCGTGCCGAGGCCGAGCGCGCCGCCGCGGCCGGCGAGGTGCCGGTGGGGGCGGTGGTAGTGCTCGAGGGGCGGGTGATCGGGCGCGGGCACAACGAGTCGGTCAAGCTTCACGACCCGACCGCCCACGCGGAGGTGCTCGCGCTGCGTGCGGCCGGGCGGGAGACCCGCAACTACCGGCTGGCCGGCGCCACGCTCTACGCCACGATCGAGCCCTGCGCGATGTGCTGTGGCGCTCTCCTCCACGCGCGCGTCGCGCGGCTGGTCTTCGGCGCCGCGGATCCAAAAGCCGGCGCGGTGCAGAGCCTCCATCACCTGCTGGAAGACCCGCGGCTCAACCACCAGGTGACCGTGACGGCCGGCGTGCGCGGCGCCGAGTGCGGCACCCGGCTGGCCGAGTTCTTCCGGGCCCGCCGCGGGTAGGCGTGGATCCCCGCGTCATCGCGAAACCATCGCCCTTGACCCCCGCCCGGGCGGGACGCTAGGCTTGCAGCGCCGTTCAGAAGTCCATCTCCGACCGGAGGCTCCCGACATGCTGACGCGCCGGACGTTTCTCGGCACCCTGGCCTGCAGCGTCCTCGTCGCGCGGCCCGTCGCCGCGGCGAAGATGGCCAAGATCGGATTCCTGCACTTCGACTCCGCGGGGCCGTCGCCGGAGATCGACGCCTTCCGGCAGGGACTGCGCGAGCTGGGCTACATCGAGGGGCAGAACATGACCCTGGAGCTGCGCTTTGCCGGCGGCCGGGTCGATGCCCTGCCCGAGCTGGCGGCCGATCTGGTGGCCCAGAAGGTCGATGTGCTCGTCACGCCGAGCACGCAGCTGTCGCTGGCCGCGAAGAAGGCAACCAGCACGATTCCGATCGTGTTCGCGACCGTGGCCGATCCGGTCGGCGCCGGCCTGGTCGCCAACTTCGCCCACCCGGGGGGGAACATCACGGGGCTCGCCAGCATCAGCGCCGAGATCAGCGGCAAGCGGCTCGAGCTGCTCAAGATCGTGACCCCGCAGACCTCGCGGGTCGCCGTCCTCTACAATCCCGCCGATCGCTCCAACGTGCTGGTGCTCAAGCAGCTGCAGGATGCCGCCCCGGCCCTCTCCCTGACCCTGCTCCCGGTCGAGGTGCGGGTGCCGGACGACTTCGAGGGGGCCTTCGCGACCATGGGCCGAGAGCGCGCGCACGGCCTCTTCGGCTCGGCGGGTGTGTTGACGCAGGAGTACCGCAAGACCCTGGTGGCCCTTGCGGCCAAGGCGCGGATCCCGACCATCTGGGGCCATCGACAGTTCGTCGACGCCGGGGGCCTCATGTGCTATGCGGTGAACTTCTTCGAGCAGCTTCGTCGCGCCGCCGTGTACGTCGACAAGATCCTCAAGGGCACCAAGCCCGGCGACCTGCCCGTCGAGCAGCCGACGCAGTTCGAGCTGGTGATCAACCTCAAGGCCGCCCGGGAGATCGGCCTGACGATCCCGCAGTCACTCCTGCTGCGAGCGGATCAGGTGCTCGAATAGCGCAGCGCCGCGCGGCGCCGGGGACGCTCGGCGGCTTTCCGTCCCGTCGCGGCTCGGATGGACTTGCCGCGAGCCCGCGCCTCCGGTCAACCCCAGATCAGGACCCGTGCCGTCTGATGCCCCGCGGCGTCGCACACGCCGCCGTACTGTGTCCGGCAACCGCCTGAAGGCTCCGCACGTACGCGGCGAGGTCGCCGAGCAGTGTGTCCGGGATCTGGGCGTGGGCTGCCAGATGCTCCAGGCAGTACGTCCGGACGAGGCCCGGCGCGTGGTCTGCCAGAAGGTCTCGGACCCGAGCCTCTTGGGCGCGGGAGAGCATGGAGTGGCTAGGCGGGCCGAACCCGGAGGACTGGATCAGCGAGGCTCGGCCACTTGTTCACTTCGACTCCACGGCGTACTTCTGGCCCAGCTCCGCTCGAAGCAGCAAGGCCGAGTACGCCGAGACGTTCGACGGCGGCTCTTCCCGCAGCAGCCTGATCGCGAGCTCGGCGCGGTGGTCCCGCACGGTGGGCGTCGGCCCTGTGGGGCCCCAGTAAGTGTAGCCATAGGTCGCGTACGGAATCGGGACCTGTGGCACAGACGGGAAGCTGCGCGACTCCCGGAGCTGATTGATCACCACAAAATAGGGGGCGCCGTGAGCCAGGGATAGCTCGGCGGCCCGAAGTAACGCCAGATCGGCGACCTGCTCCTGGCTCGTGTAGACGTTTCCCTGGAACGCGACGCGAAACATGTCGGGCGCCAGTTGCAGCTCGCTGTAGCCGCCGTCAGTGCCGACGGGTCGGTAGGCGGTTGCAGAGGCGCAACCGGCGATGGCCAGAGCCAGCAGGACGAGCGGAAGCCAACCGTGGCGCATCTTCATCGCCACGCGATGTGCGTGCTCTCGCCGGTCGCGTCGTGCATCCGAGCCCGGTCGTCCGCAGTGGAATGTCCCAGGACCGCCCACCTGAAGCCCACGATGGCGATCAGCACGACGATCGATGTCTCGAGCGTTCGCATGGTCGCTCCTTATGCTCAGAATTTCGTCGGCCGCCGGCCGCGCCGGCCACGCCTCCCATAGCGGTCGTACTGCACGGGCGTTGCCCTACCGACTCCCGAGCCACCGCCACCACGAGCGCATCCAGGGATAGCGCCCCGCGACGGCGAGACCCACATAGCAGCTGTCGATCGTGTATGCGCGAGGACGGAACATGGGGCCGGCTCCTTTCGCATCAGCCGTTTGACCGTGACGGACTACGGGTCGAGAGGAGCAAGCCGCATTCCAGCAGAGGCTGGCCAGGGTTCCCGCCTAGTTACAAGGCTAGCGACGAACGTGCGCGGTAGTGGCTTACCTACACGTAGAAACCACCCGGCCGATACGGGCCCCAGGCCGTCCATCTGAAGAACCTGCGCAGCTAGCGAGCTCGCTAGGAGCTGGTGCGTGCCTCGGTTCACTCGGGATCATCGGGTATCTTCACCGCGGCGGTCGGCCAAGCACGGCGGGGAGTCATAGGTCAGTGCCGCGCACTTGATTGGGTCAATGGGAATGATGTTGAAGCCCGGTTCTACGAGGGCCGGCGCTCCGACGAGGACGAGCAGTGTGGCGGTCAGGAGAAGCGTCAGGGTCCGCATGAGTCCTCCGCGAGCCCGGCTGCTTCTCCTCAGCGGGTGGTGCGCGGGAGTATAGGCCCTGCGCGAAGCCACACGCAACCACCGGGCCGCGAGCCGTCGCACACCGCGGCTTCCCGTCACATGGGGGGCTGGGGTAGACTTGCGGGCGGTCCGACTCACGACCACGGGAGCCGAGAGAACCGGTGTAATCTAGGAAGCTACGTGACGCGGAGGGGTGGCCGAGCCCGGTTGAAGGCGTCCGACTCGAAATCGGATAGGGGCGTAAGTCCCTCGGGGGTTCAAATCCTCTCCCCTCCGCCAAATTTGATCGCACCTTCAGGAGTGGCAGAGTGGCGCGGAGGGGTGGCCGAGCGGCCGAAGGTGCGGCACTGGAAATGCCGTGTACGGGCAACCGTACCGTGGGTTCGAATCCCACCCCCTCCGCCAATCTCATTGCTCTCAGATCAACCGACAACCTTGCAGGGTGGCGAGAAGGGGTCGGCTGCGAGGCGGCGCGCGATGCGACGAGCGAGGCGTACTGTCCGTACGTTGAGCGAGGAGCGAGCGCGCCAACGAAGCAGACGGCCCCTTCTCGGCAGCCTGCGCAGCTGGGCCGTGCTAGACGGGGAGGTAGCGGTGCCCTGTAACCCGCAATCCGCTACAGCGGGGTTGAATTCCCTCTCGAGGGCCGGTCGTGTCGAATGAGCCGTACGGGACGGCGTTGAGGGTTGGGCCCCACGCAACGGGATGCGTCGAACCCCGCCAGGCCCGGAAGGGAGCAACGGTAAGGCGCTCCTCCCGTGTGCCGTGGGAGTACCTGACCGGAGCAGGTTTCGTGCGGCGATCGCGGGACGGGCGGTTCGATTGAGGGTGCACGGTCTTTTCCCCTCGCGATGACCTATCAGGTGCTGGCCCGGAAGTGGCGGCCGCAGGCCTTCGACGCGGTCGTGGGGCAGGACCCCGTCACGCGCACGCTGCGCAACGCGCTCGCCTCGGGGCGCGTCGCCCACGCGTACCTCTTCACCGGGCCGCGCGGCGTGGGCAAGACCACCACCGCGCGCCTCCTCGCGAAGGCGCTCGCGTGCACCGCGCGCACCGAGCCGGAAGCCTGCGGCACGTGTCCCTCCTGCCGCGACTTCGCTTCGGGCGCGCCGGTCGACGTGATGGAGATCGACGCGGCGTCGAACACCAGCATCGACGACATCCGCACGCTCCGCGAGAACGTCAAGTACGCGCCGGCGCGCGGGCGCTTCAAGGTCTACATCGTCGACGAGGTCCACATGCTCTCGGGCGCGGCCTTCAACGCCTTCTTGAAGACGCTCGAGGAGCCGCCGGCGCACGTGGTCTTCATCCTCGCCACCACGGATCCCAAGCGGATCCCCGCCACCGTGCTCTCGCGCTGCCAGCGCTTCGACTTCCGCCCGATCCCGCCCGAGCTGCTGACGTCGAGCCTCACCCACATCCTCGAGTCCGAGCAGGTGCCCTTCGAGCCCGGCGCGCTGCCGCTGCTGATCCGCGCCGCCGAGGGGAGCCTGCGGGATGCGCTCTCGCTGCTGGACACCGCGATCGCTTACGGCGAGGGCAAGCTCGACGAGGCGAGCGTGGCGCGTCTCCTGGGCTCCTCGTCGCCCGCGCACGTCCGTGCGTTCGTGACGGCGCTGCTCGCGCGCGACGGCGCGGCGGCGCTGGAGGCGGTGGATCGCGCGGCCGCGGCCGGCGAGGATCTGGGCGTGCTCTGCCGCGAGGCGATCGAGCTCGCCCGGCGCCTGCTGGTACTGAAGGTCGCGCCGGCCGCGCCGTTCGCGGACCTCACACCCGCGGAGGCCGCGGAGCTGAAGGCGGTGGCCGAGCCCGTCTCCGCCGACGAGCTGGTCTACGTGCTGCGCGCGTTCATCG
>Ga0187778_10002408_pt1 | contig 12743 bp, 12 predicted proteins | sample 1015_Q2_SP5_20_M_FD_132418 | JGI IMG/M metagenome (GOLD analysis project Ga0187778, IMG submission 132418) | Tropical peat soil microbial communities from peatlands in Department of Meta, Colombia - 1015_Q2_SP5_20_MG | ecosystem: Environmental > Terrestrial > Soil > Wetlands > Peat | place... | reverse complement strand
GCATTTTTCACTGTCAACGGAAAGGTTTGAACGTAGCGCCGGGCTTCAGCCCGGCACCTGCGAAGGCTCCTCACGCAGATCGTCATTCTGAGCGGAGCGGCCCAACATTCTTGGTCCGCGGCGACAGCCGCGTTGGGACGCTCAGTCGAAGAATCCCTCTTCAGGTTTGGTGATCGCCGAGGAAAAGAAGGCAGACGCGACGATCTACGAATGCGCGAGCACGCGCCTCTCCGCCTCATGCATCGCTTCGTAGATTTGGTCGAAGCTGTCGATGGCAAATAGACGCGAATGAATGTGGTCGACCTTCACCGGAGTGGCAAGCACTTCATCGAGCGAGAAATTCCGAATTTCGCAGCCGCCTTCAATCACGTTGGTGCACTCGCCGTGCGAGCTGATCACGCCGCTGCCGTACACCTTTATCTTTCCGCCTTCTCGAATCAGACCGAATTCGACCGTGTACCAGAAAAGCCGCCCGAGCCGCTCAAGCGTTTCCTTGTCCTTGATCTTCGCGCAGACGTTTCCGTAGTGCTGTAGGAAACCCGCGAACACGGGATGCGAGTGCATCGGCACGTGACCGAAGACGTCGTGAAAAATATCCGGCTCGGGCGTGTATCCCAGCGACTCTCGGCTGCGAATCCACGTGGTCGTCGGAAACATGCGCGCGTCGAGCATTTCGAAAAACGCGTCGCTCGGCAGAAATCCGCTCACCGGCGTCGAGCTCCATCCGGTGCGAGGCTTAAGGCGCGCGGTGATCGACTTCAGATTTGGCAGGCGATTGTCTTCGAGCCCAAGGAATTCGTAGCCTCCGAGGTAGGCGCGGCACGCGTGCGCGTCGATCTGCGGTCTTCGCCTTCGCACCAGCTCCGCCCAAACCGCGTGCTGTTCGGGCGTGTACGCATCGTACTTCTGTTCGATCAAATACGACGCTGCTGCCGTAAGCGATCCGACTGGCATACTCCACCTCCGGCCGCTGGCAAATACCATTTTCTCACAGCTGAGGACGCACGGCGCATTCCCATAGACACAACGTTACGGCTCGCGCACGCGCCGTGAGGACTCGTGCCGCCCGCCAAAATGGAGAAGGAATTTCGATCCCCGTGAACGGAGACTCGGCCGGCTGGATCATCCTCGCCGTAGTGATCGCCGCCGCGCTCGCCTCCTGCTCCTGCCGGCCAAGTTCAGCCTGGATTGAGTCGATGACGTCGAGCGTCGCATCCCGCTTCGGCCAGCCGCGCACTTTAGGGGGTCGGAGCTTTAGCTCCGACATTAACAGACGGCGCACACCGCCGTACCTTTGCGCAGCTTCACCCGCAGCATGTAGTCGAGTTGATGCAGGAATTGAGGGGGTTCTACAAATTCAGATCGCCGTAGCGCTCTTCGGCAATCGCCTGTGCTCTACGCGAAAGTTTCGGCGCAGTCGAATTCGACCACCGTCCCGGAATCGCGAGGCCGCAATTCGGGCAGCAGCCGTTCTTGAGGTTGTTTTCCTGCACGTCGTGCCACGACCGGCGAATCAGCATCTTCTTGCACGACGGGCAAAACGTGTGCGCCCCGCCGCTGTAGATATTCCCCTCGTAGACGTAATGCAGCCCCACTTCCATCGCCGTCGCGCGCGCGGCGTGCAGCGTCTCGGGAGGTGTACTCGGCTTATCGCGCAATTTGAAATCGGGATGAAACGCCGTGAAGTGCAGCGGCACATCCGGCCCGAGATGCTCGAGCACCCATTCGCAAAGCGCGCGCGTCTCCGACGGCGCGTCGTTGAGCGTCGGAATGATCAGGTTGGTGATCTCGAACCATACGTCCGTCTCGTTCTTGAGCCACGTGAGCGTGTCGAGCACGGGCTGCAGATGCGTCAGCGTGATCTTCCCGTAGAAATTTTCGGTGAACGCCTTCAGGTCGATATTCGCCGCGTCGACGTGGTCGTAGATGTCGTGGAACGCCTCGCGCGTGATATAGCCGTTCGAGACCATCACGGTCTTGATGCCCGCCTTTTTCGCGGCGTGGCAGATGTCGATCACATACTCGCCCCAAATCGTCGGCTCGTTGTAGGTGAACGCAATCGACGGGCACCCGTAGCGCATCGCCAGCGCCACCACGTCCTCGGGCGGGACGTAGGTCGACGCGGCCTGATCCGCCTTCGACTTCGAAATTCCCCAGTTCTGGCAGAAGAAGCAGCCCATGTTGCAGCCCGCCGTCCCCATCGAAAAGACGCGCGTGCCGGGCAGAAAATGGTTCAGCGGCTTTTTCTCGATCGGATCGATCTGAAGCGCGGCGGGATGTGCGTAGCCGAGGCTGTAGAGTTTCCCGCCCTTGTTCGCGCGAATGAAGCAGAATCCTGCTTGCCCCTCCCCGATGTGGCAGTGCCGCGGACACAAATAGCAGTGCACCTTGCCGTTCGGCTCTGCCTCCCACCACCGTGCCTCGTGCAGCTCAGAACCTTTGTCGATGATCTTCAGGTCTTCCATGTGGACTTACCGCTACCCAAAATTATACGCCTTTTGCGAAGGCACACCTCGTCACCACGGGAAAGCATTCCGGCTAGGAGTGTGCCGTTATCTGCGACGCCTTCGCCGATAGATCAGGATCCTCAGACTGCACGATATCCTGCAATTCGGGGCTCAGCGTCGCCGCGACCGGCGCCAGCTGCAGGCCGATGAGCAGGTCCAGCGCCCGCAGTTTGCGTTGTCTCTCGCTCGCTGGCGAGAGCATTCGCTTCAGAAATCGTCCAAGCTTCTCTTCCAGACTACCCGAGACGTACTGCTTCAGCTTCAAAAGCAGCCTTAAGAACGGCTCCATTTGCTCCACCTTGCTGTCGCCAGCCTCCAGGTAGACCAGCCTGTCCAGTGCCCGGTCCAAATAGCTCGCTCGGTCTTCGTCCGCGAGGTACTCGGAGAGCCTTAGGAGCGAGTCCAGCGCCGCGTCCGGATATTCGGAGGCGGCGCTGTAAGCGAAATCGAACAGCTCCTTAACAAGTCCCCTATTACCACGGACTTCCGGGTCTGAGCAAACGTCTTCCGTCACACCTGCCAGCAACTTCGTCCGATCGCCAGCCGCATCCCTAAAGCAACGGTTCTCCAGCTGTCGGATCGCGCTTGTCCGGTCCTGCGGTGATAATCTCCCGAGACATTTTCGAAACACGCGATAGTCCTCATCTGCGCCACTCGCAAGATAATCGACCGTCCTAGCTGCGACAGCTTTAGCAAGGCCGCTGCTCACCACGTCTGGATGGCTATCCGTTAGCGCGCAAACCGCGTCAAACACCGGCCGATTCACCTTCGGATCATCCGACGGGAACTTCTCGGCGACCTTCGTGAGATTCGCGATAATCAGGGTCGGCTCCGGTACCTCCGCGCTGAGCGCCCGCTTCACGTTGTTTATATAAATCACGACGTCCCAAGCTTTGGAATCGTCGTAAAGGGACAAGTCGCACGCGAGTTCCACCGGCGGGAAACACGAAAGGTGCTGCTCACGGTAGCTGGATGCAGCCGGAAGACCATGCTGTCTTTCGAGCAGCTGTGCCTCACTCTTCACCACGTCACTGAAGCCGGGAACGCCGAGCAGCGCGCGAAGGCCACCATCGCCAAGCTCCTGCAGGAAGGTCTGAACCCCAGCCGGGTTGCCAACCTCCAAGTAGCTTGTCTTGATCGCCTGACCGAAGCGAGCCTTAAGCTCGGGACTCAAAGCGGGAAGCACTCCCAAGAGCAAACTGGCCCATGGTGCCCTTACAGCGATGGCATGCGCCTCCATCTGCGTAAGTAGGTTCAAGCCCAAGGGCGAAATGTCTCCCAGCGATCCTATGTCGAACTGCCGCAGCACCTCACCCAAGATCGAGATCGCTGGTTTGGGCGGCTTGTTCGTGCCAGCGACCGCCGAGCTTGCCAGACCTGCCATCCCAGAGACTATTGCGACCTTCGTCTCGGGAGAAAGCTGCCCCTGAAATCTCGACAGGACGAGCATTCTCTTCCTGTCCAGGTCGTCGCCTGACCACTGTAACCGAGCCGCAACTGGGGCAAGGCGAGCCGGAGTCGCGACCCAGGAGTTCCGAGCAACATTCTCACCCGCCAAAACCAGCAATTCCAGCTGATCGGACTCGTTCGCGACAAACGAGTCCGCACGGATAAGGTTGTCGACCAGAGTTGCCTTGGTCCCAGCGTCAAGTAGTTCGTCGTGCACAAGAAGAGCCTTAAACAGGCCCCTTCGCCTGTCAGTAAGGGTTCCCTCGAAACCAAACAGCTGCACATAGGGAGCAAGTACTGTGCGCCGCCGCGCCGGCTCGGCCATCTTCACGAGTACGAGAACATCATCCACGTCAAACAGCGGCTCCAGCGAGGGCCCCGGTACTGTCGTGCAGACCTGTTCAAGAACGTCGAGAGCCTCTCTAGTCAAATTCCAGTCTTCAGCGCGCCTCGCTGCAGCCCAAACGACGAGCGGAGCAGCGTTCATAACCAAAGGACCTCGGCCACTCGTACGCCACTTGCGAACCACATTCACAGTCATCACAAGGATGTCCTGAAACTTGCTGGTGTTTTCCGGACTCTCAAGAAGCTTCCGATACTGCTTCTCGTCGCCATTTCTGAGGGCCCTTTCAACCTGTATTCGGAGGGGGGCGTCCCTCTCAAAGGACACCCTCTTTAGGAACAGGTATGGCCGAATGTCGGCGTCCGGGGACACGTGCTTGGTCCGCTTCAGAAACTCCTCGAGGGCCGGCTCCCCAACCAAGGCGCTGATGCTGCTCCTCGCCTGCAATCCCGATACGGCGGCGGGCCACATCTCGGGATCGTTCGCAACCTTTTCAAGGAACTCAGGCCAGTTCGCGGAAATCACGGACATTTTCGTAAGAAAAGCGAGGTCCGCTGTAAGGTCTCCTGTCTCAAGGAGCTTGTTCTTCTCGGCCGCAGTGGCCAGCGCCGAGTACCCAACCAAGTCATTCAGTATCCTCTTCACCTGCCGAGGCGTCTCGCCACGATATCCCAACACCAGCACATCGCGCGCGGCCAGCGGCAAATCCTCCATGCCGGCAGCCTTTATCTCCTTGTCGATAAATGCTTCGAGGTCAAAGTCGACCGGTGTCGGAAGGCGCAGGGTCATCTGAAAGAACTTATTGAGAAACTCCTTGGCATACTCCCTAGCGTGAGTCCGATCCCCTATATACGAATGGGCGACGTGCGTAACGATCGCATCTTGATCACAGGGAATCACGTAAACGCAGCCTCTCTCGTCGAGGTATGTCTTCACAACGGCAATCGTTTCCACCGCAACGGACTCAGGGCACCGGTCCAGGTTGTCGAACACGAACACGATCCTATGGCCCGGCAGTTGCTCGCACGCAGTTCTAACCATGTCTCGAAATATTGCTGCGAACTTCTCAGAACTGAACGCTGGCTTGGCCTTAACGTTCCACGTCATTTGCCTAAAAGATATCTTTTTCAGGTACTGGAAAAACACTTCAACAACGGGTCGCAGAAGCAGACCCAAAACTCCGGCTCCAGCAATGGCGCCAAGTAACGGCGCCAACAGCCTCAGTATTCTTGGTATCTGATCCGCGAAATAGAAAAGCAGCCCGGTTGCAGGCCATCCAACAAGCGTCAAAATCCAAAGAAGCGTCTGCGCCCTGGGAGACAGCACAGCCCCTAGCAGAGGCTCGCCCTTTTCAGTCCATTGCTCTTCGAACTCGAGGTGACTTTCGAGGCTCCTGCCCTTGAACGTGTACTTCTCGCTTAGGCCACCCTGCTCCTTGAGCTGCCGCTCTGTCTCCAAGAGGATCCAGCGTTTCAGTGGGTCAGAGGCGTACTTCCATACATCGAGATAGACGTATCCAAGGCTTCGGGGTTCAGTCCCAGAAATTCTCTCCTCAAGCATCCGGGCTACTGAGGTCTTCCCCGTGCCCCAACCGCTGTACAACCCGACCGCGAAGGGGGTCGTGCAGTTCTGCGCCAATTCGTACAGTAGCTGTCCGAATGCTGCATGGACGCCGAAGGCGTCTTCCGCGGACGTGGCGACTGCCTGATCAGCTAGGACCCTCCACCTAAATACAGTGGCCAATCCTTGTTCCGTCACGAAGGCACCTCGCGATGACCCTCGCGGCCAATCTGTAAACGCGGGATTATACGACTATTCGTTACCTTAGAAGCAACGTTCAGGCCGTCCAACCACGGCAACGGAGAGCGCGATAACCGCCGGTTCTCACCCTGAGTCCACAGACTCTCGCGCTTGACACGCTCATCCCCGCTGTTAGCTTAGCCTCAGCGCGGCAAAGGACCGCGCGTGAGGCTGAGAATGGAATCGACGAGCAGGAAGCAGCTGGAAGCAACAGGTAGCAACTCGGCTATCGCCGCAGGTCCGTTGCCCCGCCGCGGACGCGGGTTCCTCGCCGCGCCGAACCCGCAAACTCCTACTGCGGAAACTCTCACTTTTACTCGACAATGCCGAATAGAAATCGACGACCCGGCCAGGGTCGTCGTCCCGAGCGAGTCCGCCGCAGCGGATGGGCCGAGCGACCTCTCTCCCAGTCTCACTTCTACTCGACAATGCTGCCGAATAGAAATCGCTGTATCTCATTCAAAACACCAGGTCGGGACACAATCTACTCGACAATTTTCCGCGGCATGTCCGAGCCCGATTTTCCAATTTCCTTTTTCGAATTTCGCGCCATTCTCCTCGGAAAAGGGTGTCAAGCCTTGCCAGGTCTTTTCCCCCGTAAGCTACTCAAAACAAACGATCGAGGTGCAAAAAGGGTGTCAATTTTTCGCGATGTGTTTTTCTACTGGCCGGAAGTCGCAAATCGCGGAACCCGCGTAAGGAAAAATTCAATGCCAGCGAAAATTGAAGTCGAAAAAATCGGCGAGGAAGAATTTCAGGTCCGCGTGACCGAAGGCAAGAGCGCGACGTCGCATCGCGTCACGCTGAAGAAAGCGGACTACGATCGTATCGTCGGCGGCAAGATCGAGCCCGCGGAACTCGTCCGCCGCTCGTTCGAATTTCTGCTCGAAAACGAGCCGAAGGAATCGATCCTCACGCGATTCGATCTGACCGTCATCAGCCGCTACTTCCCGGATTTCGAGCGCGAGATCAAGCGGAGGCTGGCGCGTGCAAATTAGCGGCAGTTCAACTCGCCGGAAAGATCGGCGCGTCGATGCGGCTCGGGCGCGGCGGAAGAAATTGGTGCGCGGTGTGCGCCGCCGAAGGATGCCTCACCTTCGACGGCCTACCCTCTTCGATCATGCGCTCGTACGCCTGCTGCCACGACGGCAGCTCGCGCGACTCCTGCGTCCAGTGCACGACAGCGGCTTCGTCGCACCAGTCGAGCAGCTTCGGCATCGCCGCGCGGTGCGCGCCCTGACTGCGGAACGCGTCCATCGCTTTGTCGGCGTCCCACGCCGTGATCGTCCAGAAAGCGTTTTTCGCTTCGCGCATCAGCCGCCCGCCGACAAATCCCGCCGAGCGCTGCGCCTGCCGCGACGACCGGAGCGCGTACCACAAAAATTGCGGCAGCAAGAAAATCGACCGAATTCGCAAGCGCGTCACGGATACGAACACCATCGCCCGCTCCCCTCGTCTACATCATACGCGCTCGGGCGAATTCGTATTTCGCGGGAGTTTGCGGTGGGAATGTCGGACGCTACTTCTTCGGTCGCAAATGAAGGACGACGCTGGTCTGCTCACCGGGCGCTACCCACAGGCCTTGCCGCCATTCGGATACGCGATCTTCGTAAGTCGCGCGCACCGAATACTGCCCTTCGGGAAGAGACGCGAACCAGAAGCGGCCCTGTTCGTTGGTGTCCACGGTCTGGAGATGGTGGCCTTCGGTGGTCTGCAGAGTCACATGGGCGCCCACGACGGGCTTCCCGCTCGTGTTCAGCACTTGCCCGCCAATCGTGCCCAGACCTCCGGGCCGCGGTGCAGCGACAGCGCCCGCCGCGAGTGCAGCGCAAAAGACCAACGCGAGGATCAGTTTGTATCGCACGAGCGGCCCTCCAAAAACTCTACTCCTGTTCGCTTGGGCGAGCTGGCGAGGACAGCGGTCCCGTGCTCGAATCGCAAACGGCGAAGCGATATCGAAGCCGCGCGAAGGCTGCTATTGGTTCAGGAGGGGGATGCTCGATGCAGGCTGCGGAGCAGGAAACGATTTCAGGTACGCGTAGATGTCGGCGAGAGCCTGATCGGAAACGACCTTCGCGGTGTACGGCGGCATCTGGCCAGTCGGCGTGCGGACGTAGCGTACAACGCCGACAAGCGAAAGCGCCGGCGGACCGATGCGCGGCGCGATCGCCGCGCCCGCTCCCTGGCGCCCGTGACATTCATAGCAGCCGTACGCGGCGAAGAGCTTCTTCCCGTTTTCCGGATCGCCTTTCAGCGATTCCACCGCGGACGACGATGCGGGCGCGATCGATTTCAGGTACGCGTAGATGTCGCCGAGCTGCTGGTCGTCAGCCGTGGCGATTGGAACGGGCGGCATCTTGCCGGTCGGCTTGCGGGCGTACGCGATTAACCCTTGCAGATCGACGGGCGGCGGTGCAATCGCCGGCGCGAGATTCGTACCTTCTGCTTTCGCGCCGTGACACGTCGCGCAGCCGGCACTCGCGAAGAGGCGTTTGCCGTTGTCTACGTCACCTGCGGCTCTTGCCGCCGGCGCTTGCGCCTCGACGCAACCGCAGCCGAGCATCACCGCGAAAGCAAGTGCGAGCAATTTCAAATCGCACACGTTCGTCTCCTAGCGCGGCTGCGTGAGCACGTCTACGAGCGCCGGACTGCCGCTCTTGACGACATCAATGGCGCGCCGAATCGCGGGCGCGAGATCTTTCGGATCGCTGATCGGCCCCTCGCCGTGCACGCCCATGCTTTGCGCGAGCTTGGCGTAATCGATCGCCGGATCGGTGAGCACATTGCCGATGCTCGCGCGCTCGATTCCGCGCTGGTGCTGGTTGGCCATGATCTGAATCTGCATCAGCTCCTGATGGTAGGCGCGATTGTTGTGCATGAGGATCAGAATCGGAATGCGCGAATGCGCCGCGGTCCAGAGCACTCCGGGCGCAAACATCAGATCGCCGTCGTTCTGAATGCTTACAGTCAAGCGGCCATGCTTGCGATTCGCGAGCGCCGCACCGACCGAAGCAGGCGCGCCGTACCCGACTCCGTAACCGCCTTCCGCGCCGATGTATTGATAGTGCTTGTTGAAATCCCACAGTCGCAGCGGCCAGCGACTGACGAACTGGCAATTCGAGACGAACGACCAATCCTCGTTCTTGATCTGGGCCCACAGTTCCATCGAGAGGCGCGCTGTGCTGATCGGGCTCGCGTCCCAGCCGGACGTAGCTGCGTCGCGCTGCGCTTGCATCACCTGCTTATGGATTGCGGCGATTTTGGCGCCGCGGTCGCCGAACGTGCGCTTGCGATCGTCGGTCAGCTGGCGTTTCACGGCTTCGATAAGCGAGGGCAGCGTCGGTTCGGCGTCGGCGGCGATTGCGAGATCAACGGGCTGATAGCGCTGGAAGTCCTGATAATTGCTCTTCGCAAAGAGATCGTTCGCAGTGACGCTGATGAGCTTCGTGCCGGGTTTCGTGACCGGGCGCGTCTCGGGATAGACCTGTCCGCGCACCGAATTCACCGTGCTCCAAAAGTCGGTCAACTCAAGGCCGGCAATGACGTCTGCTCCCGCGATCGTCGCGCCTGCGCGCTCGGTCATGTTGAGCGGATGGCGCGTGGGGAAATTCATGCGTCCATTGCGGTCGATGACCGGCGCTTGCAGCGTTTCGGCGAGTTCGATCATGCCGGCAAGACCCGCGGCCGTACGCGCGACGCGATCGGTGATCAACACGGGATTTTCGGCGGCGACCAACATGCGGGCTGCTTCTGCGACCGCAGTGGAATCGCCGGCGGGAGGCGAAATCGTCGAGAGTTTCGGCACCGTCAGATTCGCACCATCGGGCACGGGGTTCTCTTGCAGCTCATGACCCGCGACCAGCGCGACCGGCATCATCGGTGGCGTGGTCGCGATTTTGTATGCTCGCACCGCGGATTCCGCGAATGCTTCGAGCGAGATGGGATTGTCATCCCACTTCACGTAGTCGCGAATCATCGCGGCGGGATCTTGCGCGCTGTGCGTCCAGTCAACTTGACCGAAGCGCAGCGCGGCGTCGGAGAAATTGCCGAGGATGATGTAGACGGGAACGCGGTCGCAGAACGCGTCGTAGATCGCCATCGACGCGTGCTGCAATCCGACCGTGCCGTGCACGCAGACGAGCAGCGGCCTACCCTCAATCTTCGCGTAACCGTGGCCCATGGCGACGGAGGATTCTTCGTGGCAGCACGTGATGAACTCCGGCATTTGATTGTTGCCGTAGTTGATCAGCGACTCGTGCAGGCTGCGGAAAGAATTTCCAGGATTCGCGCAGAGATATTCGAAGTTGAGCGACTTCAGCACGTCGACCATGAAGTCGGAGCCGGGGCGGTCGACGGTGAGGACTTCCACGCTCGGTGTGGGATCGGGCAGTGCCGGTTTCAGGAGTGGCGGGGCGCCAGCGACATGCGGTTCAACAGGTTGCGCGGCTCGTGTCGCGACCGGCGGGACGACGAGCGCCGCAGTTCCCGCAGCAGCCGTCCGCAGGAAATCGCGGCGATTTACGGAATTTTTCTTCGGCTTGCGCACGATTCCACCCCCGGTTGCGACGCCGAGAGATTACTCCGAAGACGCGTCCCGTGCAAAATTCAAATCCCGCGGCTGGGGGCACCTTGTTCGGCTACCCCGCCATAATCAGGCCCAAGCCACCTAAAAGTGCTCAGAAGGTGTTATAGAATCGGCGCTGAGACCTAATGCAATGAGTCGTTACGTCTTGTTTGCCGGACTTGCCGTGCTGCTTTTCGCGCCCAATCTCGCAGCCCAACAAACTGGCGAATGGCATGACCCTTCCCCACATACCGTTCAGTTCGTCACCGTTGACACCGACGTGAAGCTAGAGGTGCTCGATTGGGGCGGGGCCGGAAGAGCGCTGGTTCTCTTGGCGGGCTTAGGGAATACAGCGCACGTGTTTGACGATTTCGCTCCGAAACTCACTGGCTCCTACCACGTGTACGGCATCACGCGTCGCGGCTTCGGTGCATCCAGCTCGCCCGCTCCGCATGACAACAATTATTCCGCCGACCGGCTCGGCGACGACGTGCTCGCCGTGCTCGATGCTCTGAAGCTCGATCGGCCCATTCTCGTCGGCCATTCCATCGCCGGAGAAGAACTCAGCTCCATCGGTTCCCGCCATCCCGCGCGCGTCGCGGGCCTCGTCTATCTCGACGCCGGCTACGCCTATGCCTACTACAACAGATCGCTCGGTGACTTCAGTTTTGATCTCGAGGAGGTAAGAGCGACGCTTGAGCAGTTCAAGTTGGGTATGAATCCCGATGACGAGAAGCACCGCATAAGCGAACTTCAGGAAGAACTGCCGCGTTTTGAAAATGATGTCACGAACATGCGGAGGACTCTGGACGTCGCGAACCCGCAAAGTCCCAACCCAGGGCCGGCCGATTTGGCGAGCGTCGTGGCATTTCGAGCCTGGGGAAAGGCCAACTTCGGCTATGCGCTACCCGAGGCGGAAATCCGCGAGCAATTCGAGATTACGCCTAGCGGAGGGCTTGGCAAACGCCGCGACGAACAGGCCGCCAGTCTAGCGATCATCCGCGGCGATCAAGAATATACGGATATTCGCGATCCCATTCTCGCCATCTTTGCGGTCGGGCACAGGCTGGGGCCTTACGCGGACCAGGATCCCGTCGCCCGTGACGCAGCTCTGGCTCGTGACGAAGCCAACACCGTAGCCATCGCGGATGGATTCCAGAAAGGTTTGCCTTCTGCCCGCGTGGTCCAGCTACATCGCACCTATCACTACATCTTCATCACCAACGAGGCCGACGTGCTTCGCGAAATGCGCGCATTCGTGTCTGCGTTGCGGTAGGAACGAGATTCAACGTCCGATTTCGACCTTTCACTTCTTTTGCCGCTGGCGCTCCCGCTGATCGGCTACCCAGTTGAGAAAATGCTCCATGCGAGCGCGCTCGCGCCACATCAGGCGGAAGAATTTGCGGGCGTCGAGATCGGCAGCGTCCTGACCGAAGAACGTTTCCATGCGCCACTGAATGTAGGGCGATTTCCAGGGGCAGAGGCGGTAGCCTTTGGCGATGATCCAGTAGTAGCGCAGCGCGTTGAACATCGACGCGTCAGCGTATCATGGCGCGCTTCAATGGCGAGCGTGAAGAGAGATTCTTCGACCGCGTGGCCGGACCTTCCGGTTTCACCGGAACCAAATGCAGCAGCGTCCGGCCACTCCGCTCAGAATGACGCATCGATTGTGGTTTACGAAAGGCGGCGGACCCAGACGCGCTCGGTAGCGGGCTTGCCGAGGTGGACGCGCGCGGCGCCGTGGCCGGCGACCGTTAGCGACATCGTTTGATCATATTCGCGACCGAGGACGCGGAGGTGCGCTGAGGGGCGAAAGTGGCGCTGTTCGAGAAATTCGAGAAACGCAGGATCTTTTTCATACACGCGCAGGACTTCGTAGGAGTGGCCGACCTCGGCATCGGAGAGTCGCACGGCGCCGTGCTTGCGGCGAAGACGCGACATGCCACCGAAAAGCGGGACGCCATGCGGGCAGCGGCTTTCGCGTCCAAAGCGAGCAAGCAAGAGACGCGCAACTTCGGGCGAGATACCGTGCTCGAGCCGCTCAGCCTCTTCGTGCGCGCGCGACCATTCGAGGCCGATG
>Ga0187778_10002407_pt1 | contig 12748 bp, 10 predicted proteins | sample 1015_Q2_SP5_20_M_FD_132418 | JGI IMG/M metagenome (GOLD analysis project Ga0187778, IMG submission 132418) | Tropical peat soil microbial communities from peatlands in Department of Meta, Colombia - 1015_Q2_SP5_20_MG | ecosystem: Environmental > Terrestrial > Soil > Wetlands > Peat | place... | reverse complement strand
TACGCTGCGCAAGCAGATCGTTGCGACCACCGAGGGCGGCGCCATCACCGGCGAGGAACGGCTGCGCGAGCACACCGACCAGCTCTACGGCGCGCTCGCCTCCTGGGATGGGCCGCCGACCAACTACCAGCTCGACAACATCGCCGGGTTGCGCGCCCAGCTCAGCGACATCAGCACGCAGTTCTCGCGCCTGACCGCGCGCGAGTTACCGCCTCTGAATGCCGCGCTGCGCGGTCAGGGTGCGCAGCTCCTCACCGTGCCGCCGCTCGCCGCGTTCGACGACGACGAGGCGGCCGGCGCAAGTCGCGCGCCGGGCGCGCGCCACGAGCCGGACGCCGCCGAGACGTTCACGCTGCCCGCGAACCTGCGCCTCTGGCCCTAGCGGCGCAGGGTGTACTCCGCACCACAGTACGGGCACTTCGCCCAGCCAGTCTCCTCGACCGGCAGGTACACCCGGGGGTGCGAGTTCCACAGGTACATCTGCGGCATCGGGCAGCACAGCGGCAGATCCTCGCAACCGATCTCGTAGTGGTTCTGAGCATTGGGCTCCAGCAGCGGCTTGGCCGTCGCAACCATGGGATGACTCGTCGATCCGGATGACGGCGGCGATTATACCTGCTCGCCGTCTTATACCTGCGCGCCGTCAACCCTCGGCGCACATCGTGGCATTCCACACTGCGGTCACTGCGGCGCGTGTCTCGCGAAACTCCGCCGCGGGCACGAGCGGCCCGGCGCCGTCGAGGGACAGAAGATGGGCACGGGCACGGTAGGCCCGATACGCCGCCGTGAGCACGTCAACACTCGACTGCGGCACGAGGTCGGCCGAGGCCACCGACTCGAGCTGGCGAATGGTGTCGGAGTACATGGCCACCGGCGGATACTCGCGCGCCCACCGCAGCGCCCAGTACTGGGCGAGAAACTCGATATCGGCGATGCCGCCGCCGTCCTGCTTGATGTCGAAGGTGGCCGCATCACCCCGGGAAAGCTCGCGGCGCATGCGCTCGCGCATGTTGCGCACTTCTTCGCGCAGCCCCTCGCGCCGCACATGGTGGCACAGCACATCGAGCCGCACCGCTTCGAACCGCACCCGCAGCTCGGGCGAGCCGGCAACCGCGCGCGCATGCAGCAACGCCTGGTGCTCCCAGGTCCAGGCTTCCTGGCGCTGATAGTCGGCGAATGCCTCGATGTTGGTGACCAGCAGCCCCCCCTTGCCGCTCGGTCGCAGGCGCACGTCCACCTCGTAGAGTCGTCCCGCGGCCGAGTGCATGGTGAGCAGATGCACGATGCGCTGCGCGAGGCGCACGAAGAACAGCTGGTTTTCGATCGGGCGTGCGCCGCTGGTCTCCTGGCGCTCGCCCTGCGAATCGTGCAGGAACACCAGGTCGAGGTCCGAGGAGTAGCCGAGCTCGATGCCGCCGAGCTTGCCGTAGCCGACCGCGCAGATGTTCACCGTGCGCACGCCGGCGCCGTCCTGGCAGCTGGGGGTGCCGTGCTGCGCGGTGATCTGCCGCCAGCCGAGCTGCATCGCGCACTCGACGATCAGCTCGGCGATGTCGGTCAGGCGGTCTGACACCTGCATGAGCGGCAGCAGACAAGTGAGATCGGCGACCGCGACGCGAAACAGCGCGGCGCGCTGGAACTGCCGCAGCGCTTCCACCTGCTGCTCGGGATCGTCCTCATGCAGCTGCTCCAGGCGCTCGCTGAGTTCGCGCGCGAAGGCAGCGCGCGTCGGCAGCTGCGTCAGCAGCCGCTCGTCGATCAACTCATCGAGCAGCAGCGGGTGTGCCGCGATCTGCGCGGCGAGAAAGTCACCGTGCCGGCACAGCTCCACCAGCCGCGCACGCGCCGTGCCGTTCTCCTGCAGCAGCGCGAAGTACGCCGAGCGCTTGCCGGTTGCCTCGATGACGGCGAGCACGCGGCGCAGCACCGGCAGCTGGGCACTGCTGCGCGCCACTTCCGCGAGCAGCAGCGGCAACAGCGCCTGTAGCCGTCGGCGGCCGGCCTCGTCGAGCTTGCGCACCAGCGTTGAGGCGCGCAGCTCGAGCAGCAGCCGCGTAGCCTCGGCGCTGTCGGTGAAGCCGGCGACGGCGAGCGCATCGGCGAGCGCCGCCGACTCCGCCTGGGTATCCCAGAAGCGCCCGAGGTCGATGCGCACGGCCGACATGTCCGTTTGACCTGCGCCGAAGACAACTAAGCGGAAGTGGCGGCTGACGGCCTCGCGGTGCACCTCGAGCTCGCGCACCAGCGCCGGCCAGTCGCGCGCCCCCATGGCGAGCGCGAGGCGCTCGCGGGCGAGCGGCTCCGCCGGCAGGCGGTGGACCTGTGCATCGTCGAGCATCTGCAGCCGATTTTCCAGGCGGCGCAGGAACAGGTAGCCCCGCGTCAGCTCCGCCACCGCCACCGCCGGCAGCAGTCGCATTTCGCCGAGGCGTGCGAGCGCTGCGAGCAGCGAGGGCGTCTGCAGGCGTCGGTCGCGCCCGCCGCGGGTGAGCTGCAGCGCCTGCACGATGAATTCGATCTCGCGGATGCCGCCGGGACCGAGCTTGACGTTATCGGCCAGCTCGCGTCGCTCGATCTCGCGCTCCATGAGCGCCTTCATTTCCCGCAGACTTTCGAATACGCCGTAGTCGAGATAGCGGCGGTAGACGAACGGACGGATGGCCGACGCCTCGATCTCCGCATAGCGCTCGCGCGCGGTGACCGGGCGCGCCTTGACGTACGCGTAGCGCTCCCAGTCGCGACCGTGACGCGGCAGATAATCCTCGAAGGCCGCGAAGCTCGAAACGAGTGGACCGGAGTCGCCGAACGGCCGCAGCCGCAGGTCGACGCGCAGCACGAAGCCTTCCGCGGTGGGCGTCTCGAGCAGCCGCACCAGTGCCTGGCCGAGGCGGGTGAAGAATTCCTCGTTGCTGATGCTGTGCGCACCGTCGGTGTCGCCGTGCTCGGGAAAGAGCAGCACCAGGTCGACGTCGGAGGAAAAGTTCAGCTCCCCGCCGCCGAGCTTGCCCATGGCGATGACCACGAGCGGTTGCACAAGGAGCGCCGGGGAGCGGGGCTCGCCATAGCGCGCGGTGAGCGCGCGGCGCGCCTGAGCGAGCGCCGTGTCGATCGCGGCATCGGCAAACGCTGTGAGATCTGCAAGTGTCTCAGCGAGGTCCGCCCACCCGGCCAGGTCGCGCCACGCGATGCGCGTGAGCTCGGCACGCCGCCAGCGGCGCAACTCGCTCTGCACCAGCGCCTCCGGCGGGGCGCCGGCGAGCGCTGGTGCACGGCAAGCAAACTCGCGCGGCGCCAGGCGCCGCTCGAGGTCGCCGCTGCCGACGAGCGCAGCGAGCAGCTGCGCGTCGCGTGCGCACGAGCGCGCGACGAAATCGCTGGCCGCAAACACTCGAGGTATGGAATCGCGAATCGCCGCCGGCGCCGCCGCGAGCGCCATCCGCGCGGCTTCGCTGGCGGTGAGCGCCTCGAGCGAGCGCTCGACGAGGGTCGCCAGCTCGACGCTGGCCGGGGCCCCCAGGAACTCGCGCGTCTTGACGAGAGTTGACTGCTCGCCGGTCACGGCAAGCGCGATCTCAGGGGGTTGGTTGACTGCTACCCCGGGGTCAGTTCCAGACGTTGCCCCCGAGATCGTGGAACGCCGCGCTGTCCTCGCGACGGCTCAGGCCCTTGAACTGTGACGATGCCGCATAGACTTGTGCACCTTCAGAGGCGCTGATCGATGCCTGATCACCTTCGATCAGGCTGTTGTCGATGTGCACATTCGCCGCACGCGCCAGCACCCCGATCCCGGTGGCAGTGATGCGGCTGTTGGTAATGTGGATCTCGCAGCCGTCCTCGGCACTGACCGCGTCGCCGTCAAACACCAGATTGCGATTATCGATGTGCAGCAAACGCGCGCCCTGACACACGATCGGCTCGTGCCGTCGTTCGACCGGCGCACTGGTGATGCCCACCTCGCGCACGCTCGTCGCAGCCGCCGTCGCCGGCGCGGCCGCCTTGATGGTGTAGCCGGGCCCGGCCGAGAGCACACGCCCGGGGGCGGTTTCGACGCTCGCCGCGTTCTGTGGCCCGAGCGAGGCAGGCTGTGTCTGCGGCTGAGCGCCGGAGGCCTCCGCCGCGCTTTCCGCGGGGGCGGCGACAGTGGCCACCGCATTCGCCTCATTCTTCTCCTGCGAGGCGGGTGGCGGCGCCGTCTGCGGCGCGCCGGAGGCAGCCGGTTCCGCCGCCTCGCCCGCGGCAGCCGCGAGCGCCGGAGATGCGATGACTTCATCGACACGCACCATGCGCAGCTCGCCGGTGTCTTTCACGCGCACCGTGAACGTGCGGCTCTGCTGATCGGCAGCGACCACCTCGATCGCGGGGTTGCGCTCGAGTGCCGCGCGGGCCCAACTCATCTCGTCCTGCCCGGATCGCGTGCATGCGGTGAGTGTCAGCAGCGCCAGGCAACCGAAGCCCGTCAGGGCGCCGAAGCGGAACATGGCCATGGGAGCCTCCTTGACAAAAGCCACGATAAACCGCTGCTGGCCGCTAAGGAAGTAGCGGCACTGCGACATGGCGCGCAGCCTTGGCGCGGGGCCGGCCGCGGCGCAGGTCCAGCTACGAGTGCCGGACAGAAAAAAACAGGCCCCACGTTGTGGGGCCTGCAAGTAATGCGCGGAATAGGGGGTCTTGTTCCGCGACTTTCAGGGAAGTGCCCGGCAGAGGCCGGGCGCGAACCCTTAACTGTTATGTAAAGCCTATCGGCTGTTGCTGACGGAATCGATACCTCTTTAGGGGGGTATTACATGTCCATTCCGCCCATGCCGCCCGGTGGGCCGGCATGGCCGTGCTCCTCCTCCTTCGGAGCCTCCGCCACCATCACCTCGGTCGTGAGCAGCAGTCCTGCCACGGAGGAGGCGTTCTGCAGCGCCAGTCGTGCCACCTTGGTCGGATCGAGAATGCCTTCATCGAGCAGGTCGCCGAACTCGCCGCTGGCCGCGTTGTAGCCGAAGGCGCCCTTGCCTTCCTTCACGCGGTTCAGGATCACCGCGGCGTCCTCGCCGGCGTTGTCGACGATCTGACGCAGCGGCTCCTCGATCGCACGGGAGAGGATGCGGACGCCGACGCCCTGGTCTTCGTTGGCGGACTCGAGCTTGTCGAGCGACTTCTGCGCGCGGATCAGCGCCACGCCGCCGCCCGGCACCACGCCCTCTTCCACCGCGGCACGCGTGGCGTGCAGGGCGTCCTCGACGCGGGCCTTCTTCTCTTTCATCTCGATCTCGGTGGCAGCACCCACCTTGATCACCGCAACACCGCCGGACAGCTTGGCGACGCGCTCCTGCAGCTTCTCCTTGTCGTAGTCGGAGGTGGCCTCCTCGACCTGCTGGCGGATCGACTCGATGCGCGCCTTGATGTCGGCGGGCTTGCCGGCGCCATCGATGATCGTGGTGTTCTCCTTCTCGACCACGATCTTCTTCGCCTCGCCGAGATCGTTCATCGTGGTCTTCTCGAGCGACAGTCCGACCTCGTCGGAGATCACCGTGCCGCCGGTGAGGGTGGCGATGTCCTGCAGCATCGCCTTGCGGCGGTCGCCGAAGCCGGGCGCCTTGACGCCGGCCACCTTGAGGATGCCACGGATGTTGTTAACCACGAGCGTCGCGAGCGCCTCGCCCTCGACGTCCTCGGCGATAACGAGCAGCGGACGGCCGGCCTTGGCCACGCCCTCGAGCAGCGGCAGCAGCTCGCGGATGTTGGAGATCTTCTTATCGACCAGCAGGATCACCGGCTTCTCGAGCTCGGCGGTCTGATTCTGCTGGCTGTTGATGAAGTACGGCGAGAGATAGCCGCGGTCGAACTGCATACCCTCGACCACTTCCAGCTCGTTGGAGAGGCCCGAACCTTCCTCGACCGTGATCACCCCTTCCTTGCCGACCTTCTCCATCGCCTCGGCGATGGTCTTGCCGATCGACTCGTCGGCGTTGGCCGAGATCGTGCCGACCTGGGCAATCGCCTTGGAGTCCTTGCACGGCTTGGAAAGCTTCTTCAGCTCCTCGACCACGGCGATGACGCCCTTGTCGATGCCGCGCTTGATGTCCATGGGGTTGCGACCCGCGGAGACGGCCTTCAGGCCCTCGCGGATGATCGCCTGCGCGAGCACCGTGGCGGTGGTCGTCCCGTCGCCGGCCTCATCGGAGGTGTTGGACGCGACTTCCTTCACCATCTGCGCGCCCATGTTCTCGAACTTGTCCTTGAGCTCGATCTCCTTGGCGACCGACACACCGTCCTTGGTGACGGTGGGGGCGCCGAAGCTCTTCTCGAGCACGGCGTTGCGGCCCTTCGGGCCGAGCGTCGCTTTGACGGCGTTGGCGAGGACATTCACGCCCTTGAACATGCGCTGGCGTGCGTCATCGCTGAAACGGACTTCTTTGGCTGGCATTGTCGTGATCCTCGCTTTACTTGCCTTCAATCACGGCCATGACGTCTTCTTCGCGCATGACCACGAGCTCTTCACCGTCGACCTTGACCTCCGTTCCGCTGTACTTGCCGAACAGGATCTTGTCGCCGACTTTCACATCGAGAGGACGGATCTGCCCGTCTTCGAGAATTTTTCCCTTGCCGACTGCGACGATCTTTCCCTGCACCGGCTTCTCGGCCGCGGTATCGGGAATCACGATTCCGCCGGGGGAGGTACGCTCCTCCTCCAGGCGCTTCACGATGACGCGGTCATGAAGGGGACGAATCTTCATGGTGGACGCTCCTTGAAAAATGACTCTGAATGTTTGGGTTAATGCCCCGGCGGTTGTTAGCACTCGCCATGAGCGGCTGCTAATGATAGGGAGGGAACGGATGAATTCAAGTCGTTCCCGGATCTTTTTTGCCCTCCCGGGGGTCCCAGGCAGGACCCTTGGCCTGACGGCACCGGGTGAACCGCAGTTCCTGCCGTTCTTCCAAGGACTGCGCTATAAGGGCTTCCTGGCCACGATTGCTTGCCCATGCTCGCGAGCGCCATAAGACATATTGCGGCCACGGCACTCCTTGCCGTGAGCCTCACCCCGCACGCCCAGACCGGGAGCGCCCCCACGGCCGACCCAGCCGGGGTGCCGACCGCCTCACCCGCATCCCAGCGAACCGCGATCGATGCGATCCTGAGCGCGCCGAAAGCCCACGCAGACGACTTCCTGCCCCCCGATCAGGCGTTCCGGTTCGATGCCCTGGCGGACGGAACCGACCGCGTACGACTCGACTGGGAGATCGCCGACGGTTACTACCTGTACCGCGCCCGGATCAAGGTGGTCACGCCGGGCAGCAGTGCGCAGCTTGGCCCGGTGCAGTTTCCCACGGGCCAGTTCAAGTTCGACGAGTACTTCGGTAAGCAGGAGGTCTACCACCATAAGCTCATCGCCACCGTCCCCGTGGTGCGCGCCCGCGGCGGTACACTCGAGCTGCCCCTGCAGGTGACGTATCAGGGGTGCGCCGAGGCGGGATTGTGTTACTCGCCGATTACCAAAACGGTCACCGTGCGTCTTGCGGCCGGCGCAGGCGCCACTTTCAATTCGTCCGGCGTGCCCGGCTCCGGAAACATCGCCGGCGGGGAAAGCGAGCAGAGCTGGTTCGCCGCGCAAATCCGCTCCGGGAGCCTGCTCGTTATGTTTGGCTCGTTCTACCTCGCGGGGCTGCTGCTCTCGCTCACGCCGTGTGTGCTGCCGATGGTGCCGATCCTGTCAGGGATCATTGCCGGCGCCGGCAACAACATCACCACGGCGCGCGCCTTTGCCTTATCCCTCACCTACGTGCTCGGCATGGCGCTCACCTACACCGCCGCCGGCATCGTCGCTGCCGCCGCCGGCCGGCAGGTCCAGGCGGTGTTCGAGCAATGGTGGGTGATCGCGCTGTTCGCCGGGCTGTTCGTGGTGCTCGGAGCGTCGATGCTCGGACTGTTCACGCTGCAGATGCCGGTCAGTGTGCAGACGCGCATCGCCGGCATCAGCAACCGCCAGTCCGCCGGTACCTTCGGCGGTGTCGCCATCATGGGCGCCTTGTCAGCGCTCATCGTCACGACCTGTGTCGCCCCGGCGCTCGTCGGCGCCCTGCTCGTCATCAGCCAGACCGGGCAAATCGCCCGCGGAGGAGCGGCGCTGTTTGTCATGAGCCTTGGCATGGGTACGCCGCTGCTCCTGATCGGCGCCTCGGCCGGGAAGCTCCTGCCGAAAGCCGGGCCGTGGATGGACCTGGTGAAGAAACTGTTCGGTGTGGTGATGCTGGCGGTCGCTGCGTGGATGCTGGCGCGTGTGGTGCCCGGGCGCGTAGCGCTGATCCTGTGGGCGGTGCCGGCGCTGCTGCTCGCGTACCTGCTGTGGTCACGGACGCGCAGCCGCTCCTCGCTCTCGTTCGTACTGCGCGTCGCGGGCGTCGCGGCGGGGCTCTACGGCCTCACGCTCGCGACCGGCTCGGCGCTCGGCGGCACCGATCCGCTTGCGCCGATTCCCGCCCTCGCCGCGAACAACCACGCGCTCGCCTTCCGCTCCATCAAGTCGCTCGTGGACCTTGACCGGGAGCTCGCGCAGGCTCACGCCCAGGGCAAGAGTGTCCTCGTCGACTTCTCCGCGGACTGGTGTACGTCGTGCAAGGAGATGGAGCGTTATACGTTCACCGATCCGCGCGTGCAGGCTGCGCTCAGCAACACGGTGCTCTTGCGCGCCGACGTGACACACAACGATACCGAGGACCAAGCGCTCCTCAAGCACTTCGGAATCTTCGGACCACCGACGATCGCGTTCTACGGTAGCGATGGACAGGAGCGCTCCGCCTTCCGTGTCGTCGGCTACATGAAGGCGGACGCCTTCGTCGCCCGCAGCCGCGCCGCGCTGCACGCACCTTCGTGAACCGCTCGCGGCGGGCGCCGCGTCTGCCCGGCGCGATCCGCGCGCTGCTCGTGGCCACCGTGCTCCTTGGCTCGGCGGCGGTCGGCTACCTCGCCTATCGCCTCACCGCTGCGCAGGGCACATTGACCCCCCTCCCCGCTGCAGCGCAGCCGTCCGCGGCTGATGCGGACCAAGCCTCCACCGCGAGGGACGAGGCGCCGCCCCCCTCGCACACGGTTCCGGAAGATCTCCCGGCGATTGCCCTTCCCGCCACCGACGGACGCCTGCACCAGCTCACCGACTGGAAGGGCAAGCCACTGCTCATCAATTTCTGGGCCACCTGGTGCGAGCCTTGCCGACGCGAGATTCCCCTCCTCGTGGCGCTGCGGCGCGAGCATGCGCCCGAGCACCTGGAGGTGATCGGCATCGCCATCGATTCTCCTGATGCAGTGCACAAGTACGCCACCGAGCGCCGAATCGACTATCCTCTGCTCATCGGCGAGCGGGGGGGGCTGGCCGCGGCCAGCGCTTTCGGCATGGACACGGTCCTCCCCTTCAGCGTATTCGCCGATGGCAGCGGCAGGATCGTCACCCTCAAGGTGGGCGAGCTGCACCGTGACGAGGCCGAGCTCATCCTCAACCACGTGCATCAGCTCGACTCCGGGGCGTTGACTCTGGCCCAGGCGCGCGCGCAGATCTCCCGGGGAATGGAGCGGCTCGGACCCGGGCGTCCGTCGGGTGGCCCAGCCACTCCCCAATAAGCGCCAGATCTTCGAAATTCGGCACAATAGGTATCGCAATAGCTGCGAATTAGGTTACATTCGCCGCCGGTTCGCGTTGCTATCGCGCTTGCAAAAGAACACTTAGAGTCATGGCTCGAGTGCTGTTACTGAACGGCCCGAACCTCAATCTGCTCGGTACCCGGGAACCGGCCGTATACGGCACGGATACGCTCCCATCGATCGAGCAGCGGGCCGCCGCCCTCGCGCGCGAGAGCGGGCACGAGCTGAGCGCATTCCAGAGCAATGCCGAACACGAGCTCATCGAACGCGTGCACCGTGCGCGCGCTGAGGGCGTGGCGTTTCTCATCGTGAATCCCGGAGCCTTCACCCACACGAGCATCGCGCTGCGAGACGCGATTCTGGCGAGCGGGCTGCCGTTCATCGAGGTGCACCTGTCCAACACGTACGCCCGCGAAGCGTTCCGCCGACACTCGTATTTCTCCGACATCGCGGTGGGGGTGATCTGCGGCCTGGGCGCATTCGGCTACGAGGCCGCGGTGCGCGCCGCTGCGCAGCGGCTCGCCCGAGCGCCCTGACGGGGCGCGCAAGGCTCGCGCTGTCAGAAACCTCCAGGGGGCATTTCCGGCATGGACATTCGAAAAATCAAAAAATTGATCGAGCTCCTGCAAGAGTCCGGCATCGCGGAGATCGAGATCAAGGAGGGTGAGGAGGCCGTGCGTATCAGCCGCCTGAGCGCCGGCGGTGTGCTCGCGCAGGCGGCGCCGCAGGCGCAGGCGGCAGCCCCGGCCGCCGCAAGCGCAACACCCGTTGCGGCACCCGCGGCGATCGCGGCCGCCGAGGGCGCGGCACCCAAACCCAAGCCCAACGAGCACGTGATTACCGCGCCCATGGTGGGCACGTTCTACGCCTCACCGTCGCCGGGCGCGAAGGCGTTCGTCGAGATCGGCGACGAGATCAAGGTCGGCCAGGTCCTGTGCATCATCGAGGCAATGAAAATGATGAACCAGATCGAGGCCGACCGGGCCGGCCGCATCACCTCGATCATGGCCCGCAACGGCGACCCGGTCGAGTTTGGCCAACCGCTGTTCGTCGTCGAATAGGCCGGCATGATCGAGAAGATTGTCATCGCCAACCGCGGTGAGATCGCGCTGCGGATTCTGCGCGCCTGCCGTGAGCTGGGCATCAAGACCGTCGCCGTGCATTCCACTGCCGACTACAGTCTCAAACACGTGCTGCTCGCCGACGAGTCGGTGTGCATCGGGCCGCCGCCCTCCTCGCAGAGCTACCTCAACATGCCGGCTATCATCTCGGCTGCAGAAGTCACCGATTCGGTCGCCATCCATCCCGGCTACGGCTTTCTCTCCGAAAGTGCCGATTTCGCCGAGCGCGTTGAGAACAGCGGCTTCGTGTTCGTCGGCCCGAAGGCCGAGACTATCCGCACTATGGGCGACAAGGTGTCGGCAATCCGGGTCATGAAAAGCCAAGGTGTGCCGTGCGTGCCGGGCTCCGATGGTTCACTCGGTGAGGATGCGGACGAGAACCTGCGCATTGCCCGCGACATCGGCTACCCGGTAATCATCAAGGCCTCGGGTGGCGGCGGCGGCCGGGGTATGCGGGTGGTACACACCGAGGCATCGTTGCTGAACGCCATCGGCATCACGCGGGCGGAAGCGCGCGCAGCCTTCGGCAACGACCAGGTCTACATGGAGAGATTCCTGGAAAGGCCGCGCCACATCGAGTTCCAGGTGCTCGCCGACACTCACGGTACCGTCATACACCTCGGCGAGCGCGATTGCTCCATGCAGCGGCGCCACCAGAAAGTGATCGAGGAGGCGCCGGCCCCGGGGATCACCATGCGCCAGCGGCGCTTCATGGGCGAGCGTTGCGTCGAGGCCTGCCGCGCGGTCGGCTATCGCAGCGCCGGCACCATGGAGTTTCTCTACGAGGATGGGGAGTTCTACTTCATCGAGATGAACACCCGCATCCAGGTCGAGCACCCGGTGACCGAGCTGATCACCGGCATCGACCTCGTCAAGGCACAGCTGCTGATCGCCGCGGGCGAGCCGCTGCCGTACACCCAAACCGACGTGCAGATCCGTGGTCACGCCATGGAATGCCGCATCAACGCCGAGGATCCTAAGAGCTTCGTCCCCTCGCCGGGCCCGATCCGGCTTTGGCATGCCCCCGGCGGCCCGGGCATCCGCGTCGACAGCCACGTGTACTCGGGCTACAACGTGCCGCCGTACTACGACTCGCTCATCGGCAAGGTCATCGCTCATGGCGACACGCGCGACACTGCCATCGCCCGCATGAAGAACGCGCTCGCCGAGATGGTGATCGAGGGCATCAAGACCAACGTCGCGCTGCACCAGGAGATCTGCAACCATGCGGCCTTCCAAAAGGGCGGCACCGACATTCATTACCTCGAGCGCCGACTCGGTCTGCGCTAGCGAGGCACGTGGCGGCGGACCGGCAGCGGATGAGCGGCGCGTGAGAGCGGTGGGGTGAGCGCCTCGTGGGCTCGTACCTGGAGTTGTCCTTCGACCTCGGGTCGCTCGATGCGCAGCGCGCCGAGGACGCGGGCGTCGGTTGCGGCGCAGCTGCAGTGACCTTCGTCGACGCGCACGACGATGCGCTACACCAGCCGGCGCACCACCCCACGCAGTCCGGCCTGACACGCCAGGGGAGCCTGTCACCGCTCAACAAGATGCCGGATTTCGTGGGGACCCCGGTGCTCGAGCCTGCGCCCGGTGAATTCCGGCTGTGGCCGGCAACACGGGTCAAATGCCTGTTCGTGGCGGGCCAGGCGCCGGAGGCCCTGATGCACACGCTCGCGGGGGCGCTTGGGATCGACGCGGCACTGATAGAGGCGCGCGAGGTTCCCGATCGCGCGTGGGAGCGCGCATGGCGGAAGGACTTTCATCCGTTGCGCTTCGGGGAGCGCTTGTGGGTGTGCCCCCGTCACGAGCGCGTCGGCGCGCCGGGTGCCGTCGTGGTGTACCTCGACCCGGGACTCGCCTTCGGTACGGGGAAGCACCCGAGCACCGCGCTGTGCCTCGAGTGGCTCGATGCTCATCTGCACGAACTGCCCGCGTCAGCCGAGCACTCCGTCGATCAGCCGCCGCACGGGCTCGATGCTCATCTGCACGAACTGCCCGCGTCAGC
>Ga0187778_10002405_pt1 | contig 12759 bp, 8 predicted proteins | sample 1015_Q2_SP5_20_M_FD_132418 | JGI IMG/M metagenome (GOLD analysis project Ga0187778, IMG submission 132418) | Tropical peat soil microbial communities from peatlands in Department of Meta, Colombia - 1015_Q2_SP5_20_MG | ecosystem: Environmental > Terrestrial > Soil > Wetlands > Peat | place... | reverse complement strand
CTCGCGTGCAGTGCGCGGCCGCTCGCGGCCGCCGCGCCCGGCCGGGCGCTCACCACGAGGTCGACGGCGGGGATCGCGTGCTGGTGCAGGCGAAAGGACTCGCGGATGATCCGACGGATGCGGTTGCGGCCGACCGCCCCGCCCGCCACACGCACAGCTACGGCGAGCCCGAGGCGCGCCGCTCCCGATTGGTTCAAGGTCACCGTCACCGTGAAGAATCCGTCACCGATGCGCCGCCCGCGCGCATAAGTGGCGTCGAAATCGTCCTTGCGCCGCAGGCGAAGTCGCGCCGGCAGTGTGAGCCGCCCTGGCATCGCATAGACCTGAGCTCTTCAGGAGGGGTGGCGCGGCCCGCGGTCGCGGTGCGTGCGCACGGCCTGAAGGTTTCAGGGTATCAGCTTGCGGCGGCCCTTGGCGCGCCGCCGCGCGAGCACCCGGCGGCCGTTCTTGGTGGCCATGCGCGCACGGAACCCGTGGGTGCGTTTGCGGCGCACTTTGCTCGGCTGATAGGTACGCTTCATACCGTGGGCTCCATCGGCACGATCTTGGCGGAAAAAAAAGGGCGGCAAGGCTAAGCCGTTGAGCGCCAAGGTGTCAATACGCCACTACGGCGAACGCCTTCAGCGCGGTGCGCGATCGGTATAGACTTCGCACCCTTTTCGTCAACGATCGCCAGAGAACTCGGGAGGCACCGCGCGGTGGAAGCGTCGCTTTGGACTCGCTGCATGGGCGCGTTGGAGGCGGAGCTTCCGGAGCAGCAATTCAATACCTGGGTGCGGCCACTGCAGGCCATGGAAGGCAGTGGTGCGCTGAAGCTTCTCGCGCCCAACCGTTTCGTCGTCGACTGGGTCAACGCCAATCTGCTGCCGCGCATCGGCGAGCTGTTGCGCGATGGCAGCACGGGCGATGCGCCCATCGTGACGGTCGAGGTGGGCTCGCGCAGCAACTTGCTGCGCTCCGCCGTGGCGGCGCCACAGCTGCGGCGCGCCGAAGGGCTGGTGGTGGGCGCGCGGCTCAATCCCGATTTCACTTTCACTACTTTCGTCGAGGGCAAGAGCAACCAGCTGGCGAAGGCGGCAGCGCTCCAGGTGGCCGAGAATCCCGGCCGCGCCTACAACCCGCTGTTCGTCTACGGCGGCGTCGGTCTCGGCAAGACGCACCTGATGCACTCGATCGCGCACCTCATCAAGCACAACGATCCCGAGGCGCGCATCGCCTACGTGCACTCCGAGCGCTTCGTCGGCGACATGGTGCGCGCGCTGCAGCACAACTCGATGAACGAGTTCAAGACCGCCTACCGCTCGCTCGATGCGCTGCTCATCGACGACATCCAGTTCTTCGCCGGCAAGGAACGCTCGCAGGAGGAGTTCTTTCACACCTTCAACGAGCTGCTCGAGGGCCAGCACCAGGTGATCCTCACCTGCGACCGCTACCCGAAGGAGGTCGAGGGCCTCGAGGAGCGCCTCAAATCGCGCTTCGGCTGGGGGCTCACCGTGGCGATCGAGCCGCCGGAGCTCGAGACCTGCGTGGCGATCCTCATCACCAAGGCGCAGGCGGTCGGCGTCGCGCTGCCTGAGGAGGTGGCCTTCTTCATCGCCAAGCGCATCCGCTCGAACGTGCGCGAGCTCGAAGGGGCACTGCGCCGCGTGATCGCCAATTCACGCTTCACCGGGCACGCTATTACGCTCGAGTTCACCAAGGAAGCGCTCAAGGATCTGCTGTCGCTGCAGGCGAAGCTGGTCACGGTTGAGAACATCCAAAAGACCGTCGCCGACTACTACAAGGTGCGCATGGCAGACCTGCTGTCCAAGCGCCGCAGCCGCTCGGTCGCGCGGCCGCGGCAGGTGGCGATGGCGCTCGCCAAGGAGCTCACCACTCACAGTCTGCCGGAGATTGGCGATGCCTTCGGCGGGCGCGATCACACCACGGTGCTGCACGCCTGCAAGCGCATCAAGGGACTGCGCGACACCGAGCAGCGCATGAAGGAAGACTATTCAAACCTGTTGAGAACACTGGCCGGTTGATGTGCAGCGGCCTGTGGACTTGCTGTGCATCGGCGTGAGGATAAAGTTACGCACAGGCCGCACACAGCACTCGGCCAGCTCATCCTTGAGCTTGTCCCATCTGAAGATGCAGTGCAATGACTTGATCGGGCTGGGATAAGGCTTCTTATACCCGCTACGCTCACGCTCTACAGTCTTAACAACAAAAGGCTCATCTTCGGAATGATTTTCAAATCCTGAGAGTTAAATGCCCATGAAGCTGACTGCTACGCGCGAAGATTTCCTCGCTCCCTTGCAAAGCGTCATCGGTGTCGTCGAGCGCCGGCAGACCATGCCGGTGCTCGCCAACGTGCTGCTCGCCGCCCGCGACAACCGCGTGAACATGACGGGGACGGATCTCGAAGTCGAACTCGTGGCAGCAAGCCAGGTGAGCGTGCAGCAGCCGGGCGACATCACTGTGCCGGGCAGGAAGCTTCTCGATATCTTCCGCTCGCTGCCGGAGAAGACGAGCGTGACGCTGAGCACCGAAGGCGAGCGCGTGTCAGTTCGCGCCGGGCGCAGCCGCTTCACGCTCTCGAGCCTGCCGGCGGCGGAGTTTCCGCTGGTGGAGGAGATCAATGCGCAGCAGACGCTCAGCGTGCCGCAGGGCGAATTCCGCCGTCTGATCGACAAGACCCATTTCTCGATGGCGCAGCAGGATGTTCGCTACTACCTCAACGGGCTGCTGCTCGAGACCGACGGCAGCATGCTGCGAGCCGTCGCGACCGACGGCCATCGGCTCGCACTCAGCGAAATGGAGCTCCCTGGCAAGGCACGCACGGCGCAGCAGGTGATCGTGCCCCGCAAGGGCGTGCTGGAGCTGCAGCGCATCCTGGGCACCGACGGGACCGTCGAGCTGGCCATTGGAACGAATCACGTTCGTGCCCAGATTGGAGACATTCGCTTCAGTTCGAAGCTGATCGATGGTCGTTTCCCGGAGTACTCGCGCGTCATCCCGGCAAATCCGCCGCGTACGGTGGAGGCCGATCGAGAGGCACTTCGTCAGGCGCTGCAGCGCACCGCGATCCTCGCGAACGAGAAGTACCGGGGAATTCGCCTGACTGCGCGCCCCGACCTGCTCGTGATCCAGGCGCACAACCCGGAGCAGGAGGAGGCCGAGGATCAGGTCGAGGTCAGTTACAAGGGCGAGGAAGTCGAGATTGGATTCAACGTCAATTACCTGCTCGATGCCTTGAGCGCCATCGAGGGCGAGAAGGTCGAGATCGGACTCACCGACTCGAATAGCAGCTGCCTCATTCGCGCACCGGGCAGCACGCACACGCGCTACGTCGTAATGCCGATGCGGCTTTAGGTGTAATGCCTGCTGCGGGTTGCTGACGGTAAAACGCGCGTCGGTAGAAGGCCAGTGCCGGAAGGAGTTGAGCTCGAAGGGGCGCCCGGTGCCGTGGTGCCGGGCGGTCGTCGCGTTGACGGTCCTTGAACTGTCCGCCCAAGGCAGAGTCCCTGCACCTTGCCCGCACGTTCGATCCGCGCAAGCCTCTGGCGGGCCCGCTCATACATTCACGGGAGGAAACTACGTGTCACGAGGAGCCCCGGGGAAGGTTGGTTCCTTGGCCTGCACACGACCCCGCGGTGTGCGGCCTTGCGGGTTATGCGATTCGCTGCACCTCTGCGCCGACTGAATTGGCATTCTTGTAATATGTTCCACGTGGAACCTTTTGAGGTCCGGAGCTGATGCTCGATGATGGGCGCTCGGCGACGTTACCCGCCGCGGACCAGCCGCAGTTCCTTGAGTCGCAACGCAGCCCGCACCTCGCGCCCACGGCGTTCACCCCCCGCATGAGTCTGGCCGAGATCGGCGTGACCGACCTCCGATGCGTCGAGCAAGCGGAGCTTTCCATCGCCCCATCGCTGACCCTTCTGTGGGGCGATAACGGTTCCGGAAAGACTTCGTTGCTTGAGGCCATGTTCATGCTGGGACGCGGTCGATCGTTCCGCACCAGGCGCAATGAACGGCTTATCAAATATGGACACGATCGTTTGAGAGTCACCGGGCGCGTCAGCCGCCGAAGTGGCATGGAACAGATGCTGGGATTTGAAGTCTCGCGGGAAGGCACGGCCGCCCGGGTCAACGGGCGACTTGCGGAGTCGCTGGCTGAGCTCTCCCAGGTGTTTCCCGTCCAGGTGATCGAGCCCGGAGTTCATAGGCTGGTCGAGGAAGGAGGCTACCGTCGTCGACGGTGGTTGGACTGGGCTGTGTTCCACGTGGAACCTCGATTCATGGAGACATGGCTGCGCTACACCCGCGCCCTCAAGCAGCGCAATGCTGCGCTCAAACACCCAGGAACCGGTGCTGGCGCGTGGGATCAGGAACTTGCGCGTCTCGGCGAGTCGATCGCGGAATCCCGCCGTCACCTCCTCGAGCAGCTGCGCCCGTATTGGCATGAGACAGTCATGGCGTTGAGCGGACTTGAGGTCGAGCTTCACTACCAAAGGGGGTGGAGTCAGGACCAGACCCTCATCGAAGCGCTTCGGGGATCACGCGCCAGAGATGAGCTGAGGCAGGTGACACATACCGGTCCACATCGCGCAGACGTGGCAATGAGCCTCTACGGTCGTCCCGCGCGGGACGTACTCTCCCGCGGACAGCAGAAGCTCGTTGCAGCCGCGATGACCGTGGCTCAGCTACGGCTTCTCCAGGACACCACGCAGGCGGCTCCGACGCTCCTGCTCGATGACCCCGCGGCCGAGCTCGATGGCGCGCGGCTCGAGCGATTCATCGCGCAGGTCGCACAACTTCGATGTCAGCTCGTTGTCACGTCGTTGCAGCCAGGATCGCGTCTGTTCGGGACACCTGAACGGACGTTCCGCGTGGAAGACGGTAGGGTCCAGCCGGTATAATGCCGCGTCACAAAACCGAGCGTGTTCATGGCCGCAGACGACGTATACGATTCCAGTAAAATCAAAGTCTTAAAGGGTCTTGACGCGGTGCGGAAACGCCCCGGAATGTACATCGGCGACACCGATGACGGGACGGGTCTGCACCATATGGTTTTCGAAGTCGTGGACAATTCCATCGACGAGTCGCTGGCCGGCCACTGCGACCGCATTGTCGTCACGATCCACGCCGACGAATCGGTGACCGTCTCCGACAACGGCCGGGGCATCCCGGCCGACATCCACCCGGAGGAAGGCCGCTCGGCCGCCGAGGTGATCATGACGGTGCTGCACTCGGGCGGAAAGTTCGACGACAGCTCCTACAAGGTCTCGGGCGGCCTCCATGGCGTCGGCGTCTCGGTGGTCAACGCGCTCTCGGACTACCTGCAGCTCACGATCGCCCGCGACGGCAAGCGCTACCGCCAGGAATATCACCTCGGGGAACCCGTCGCGCCGCTCGCGGCCGTGGGCGAGACGCAGGAGCGGGGCACGATCATCCGCTTCAAGCCGAGCGCCCAGATCTTCACCAACATCAGTTTCAACTACGAGGTGCTCGCGAAGCGGCTGCGCGAGTTGTCCTTCCTCAACTCGGGCGTGCGCATCGAGCTCATCGACGAGCGCGAGAACAAGTCCGACGTATTTGCGCACGCCGGCGGCCTGCAGGCCTTCGTCAAGTATTTGAACCGCACGCGCACGCCTATCCATGACACGGTGTTCTGGTTTCGCACCCAGGATGGCGCGGTGTCGGTCGAGGTGGCGCTGCAGTGGAACGACTCCTACCAGGAGAGCATGTTCTGCTACACCAACAACATCCCGCAGAAGGACGGCGGCACGCACCTCGCCGGCTTTCGCAGTGCGCTCACGCGCACGCTGAATGACTACGTGCAGAAGGAGCTGTCCGGCAAGAAGGACAACATCCCGATGACCGGCGACGATGCGCGCGAGGGACTGACGGCGATTCTCTCGGTGAAGCTACCCGATCCGAAGTTCTCCTCGCAGACCAAGGACAAGCTGGTTTCCTCCGAGGTCAAGGGCATCGTTGAAAACGCCGTCGGCACCAAGCTGCAGGAATTCCTCCTCGAGCATCCGCAGGAAGCACGCCAGATTGCTGCCAAGATGGTCGAAGCCGCGCGGGCGCGCGAGGCGGCGCGCAAGGCACGCGAGATGACCCGCCGCAAGGGCGCGCTCGACGTCGCGGGACTGCCCGGCAAGCTCGCTGACTGTCAGGAGAAGGATCCGGCGCTCTCGGAGATGTTCATCGTCGAGGGCGATTCCGCAGGCGGCTCGGCAAAGCAGGGCCGCGACCGCCGCACCCAGGCGATCCTGCCGCTCAAGGGCAAAATCCTCAACGTCGAGAAGGCGCGCTTCGACAAAATGCTGTCCTCGGCGGAGGTCGGTACCCTCATCACCGCGCTCGGCACCGGCATCGGCAAGGACGATTTCGACATCAGCAAGCTGCGTTATCACCGCATAGTGCTGCTGTGCGACGCGGATGTCGACGGCAGTCACATTCGCACGTTGCTGCTCACGTTCTTCTACCGGCAGCTGCCCGAGCTGATCGAGCGCGGCCACATCTACATCGCGCAGCCTCCGCTCTACAAGATCAAGCGCGGCAAGCAGGAGACCTACGTCAAGGACGAGGACGGCCTGAGCCAGCTGCTGCTCAACGACGCGCTCGAGGGTGCGGGGCTGCACGTGAACGCACAGTCGCCGCCGCTCTCCGGCTCGGCGCTCGAGCAGCTGGCGCGCAAGTACGTCGAGGTGCAGGCGATCATCAGCCGCTGGTCGCGCCGCTACGACGATCGTCTCCTCGAGCAGCTCATCTACATGCCGGAAGTGCGGCCCGCGGACTTCGAGCGCCCGCAGTGGCTGCGCGAGTGGGCCGGGGATCTCAACCGCAGGCTGAATGCGCTCGCCGACGGCACGCGCACCTACCGTGTCGAAGCGCGCGCCGCCAGCGAGGGCCACGCCGCACGCGTTATCGTGCACAAGACCGAGCACGGCACACCGAGCCACAAATACCTGCCGCGCGAGTTCTTCGAGTCGGCGGAGTACCAGCGGATCGCGGAGCTTGCGCGCACGCTTGCCGGTCTCATCGGCGAGGGCGCGTATGTGACGCGCGGCAACGAGCGCCAGGAGATCGGCTCCTTCAAGGAGGCGATGAAGTGGCTCTTCGACCAGGCGAAGAAGGGCCAGACGATCCAGCGTTACAAGGGGCTCGGCGAGATGAACCCGGAGCAGCTCTGGGAGACTACCATCAACCCACAGACGCGTCGGCTGCTCCAGGTGAAGATCGACGACGCAGTCGCCGCGGACGATATCTTCACGACGCTCATGGGCGACCAGGTCGAGCCGCGGCGCGAGTTCATCGAGAAGAACGCGCTCTCGGTGGCGAATCTCGACATCTAGGCCACGAGGGCTCTATTGACTCATAAGTGAGCCGATCACGCCCAAGAAGATAATTACCGTCTCCAAAGGGACTCAATAGGCGTGGCTATGGGGCAGGTGTCGCGGCACGGGAGGACTGCGCTCTTCACGCTCCGAGGCTGCGCACCGTCGCTTCCACCCAGCGCTGGATCTCCTCGTTCACCTCGCGCACCTCGCGGCTGCGCGGGGCGACCGGCGTCCCGATCACGACGCGCACCGTGCCGGGCTTCTTCAGGAGTCCGCGCCGCGGCCAGTAGAGCCCGGCGTTGTGCGCCACCGGTACGAGGAGCTTGCCGGTCTCGGCAGCGAGCAATGTGCCGCTAACTCCGTAGCGACGTGTCTCGTTCGCCGGCATGCGCGTGCCTTCCGGAAAGATCATGACCCAGTCGCCTTCCTCGAGGCGGTCCTTCCCCTGCTCGATCACCTGTGCCACGGCCGAGTGACCGGCCTTGCGGTCGATGGCGATGCTGTGCAGCTGGCGAAGCCCCAGCCCGACCACCGGGATCCAGAGCAGCTCACGCTTGAGCACCCACACCTGGCGCGGGAAGATCACCATCATGGCCATGGTTTCCCACGAGGAGGAGTGCTTCCAGAGCGCGACGTGACAGCCCTGGGGGAGCGGTGCGCCCTCGACGCGATACTTGAGGCCGCAGCTCCACTCCAGCACCCACAGCACGCTCGCCGCGTACGCCCGCGCCAGTGCGTAGCGGCGCGGGAACGGCAGGAACAGACACGCGATCACGAAAGCGATCGCGTAGAGAAAGGTCCACGCGAACCAGAACCCGGTGAAAAACAGCGAGCCGGCGAGCTGTACTGCCGGACCGCGCCAGCTGCTGCCGCCCGCGGCGTTCGTCGTGGTGACGCTCAACCGGGCAGTCGCGATAGGTCCGCGACCCCTGCGAAAAGTCCCTGCAGCTGCGCGAGGAGGCTCAGGCGATTGGCGCGCAGCTGTGGGTTCTCGTCCATGACCAGGACCTGGTCGAAGAACGCATCGACCGCCGGGCGCAGCTGCGCCAGGTGGCCGAGCGCGCCCGCGTACTTGCGCTGCGCCGTGGCCGAGGCGACTGCATCCCGCAGCCCGCGCATCTCATCGAAGAGCCGTACCTCGGCTGACTCACGCAGCCGCTCGACGTCGACGTCAGCCGGCGGCGCAGCGTTCGCCTTGCGCAGAATGTTGGCGATGCGCTTGTTCGCGGCCGTGAGACTGCCCGCCTCGGGAAGCTCGAGAAAAGTGCTGAGCGCCTTCAGGCGCGCATCGAAATCGAGCGGCGATGCAGGCCGTGCGGCGAGCACGGCATCGAACATCTCCGTCGTGACCGCCGGGCGGCCGGGGAGCGGCGGGGCGCCCGCGCCTTCGAGGTAGTACGCGCGCAGCCGCTCCATGAGGAAGTCGAAGATCTCGCCGCCGAGCGTGTCCGCAGAGCCCTGCGGGGCGACCGCGGCAGCCGCTCCCAGCGCAGCGCCGCCGTCCGGCCGCGCCGCCGCACGCCGACGGGCGATGTCCACGCGCACCCCCGCTACCGCAGCGTCGACATAATGCTTGAGGGGGAGATCGAGCTCCTTCTCGATCAGGATGCGCTGCACGCCGAGCGCGGCGCGGCGCAGCCCGAACGGGTCCTTGGTGCCCGTCGGCTTCTCGCCGATCGCGAAGATGCTGGCCAGGGTGTCGAGCTTGTCGGCGATCGCGAGCGCAAGTCCGGTGCGCGTCTCGGGCAGCGCATCGCCCGCAGCGCGCGGCAGGTAATGCTCGCGCAGCGCCACGGCCACCTCGTGCGGCTCGCCGTCGGCCTGTGCGTAGTAGCTGCCCATGACGCCCTGGAGCTCGGGGAACTCGCCCACCATGGCGGTGAGCAGATCGCACTTGGAGAGCTCCGCCGCGCGCTCGGCGGCCGCGCGCGTGCCACCGATGGCGGCGGCGATGTCGGCAGCGAGGGCACGCACGCGATGTGTCTTGTCGCCGAGCGAGCCGAGCCTCGCCTGATAGGTCACCGCATCGAGCGCCGTGCGCCGCTCGGCGAGCGTCGCCTTGCGGTCCTGCTCCCAGAAGAACGCCGCATCGGCGAGGCGTGGGCGCACGACGCGCTCGTTGCCTTCGCGTACCCGATCGGGATCGCGGCTCTCGATGTTGGCAACCGTGACGAAGGCGGGCAGCAGCCCCCCGTGTGCACCCTCGACCGGGAAGCAGCGCTGATGATCCTCGAGTGTCGCGGTGAGCACCTCGCGCGGCAGCGACAGGAAGCGCTCCTCGAAGGACCCTGCGAGTGCCACCGGCCACTCGGTGAGCGCGGTCACCTCCTCCAGCAGGCTTTCCCTGATCACGGCGCGGCCCTTGACGGTTGCCGCAGCGGCGGCGACCTGGGAACGGATGCGCTCGCGCCGCTCGGCGAAGTCCGCGACGACCCAGCCGCGCTCGCGCAGGGTGCGCGCGTACGTGCCGGGACTTGCGAGCGCAATGGGCTTCGGGGCATGGAAGCGGTGGCCGCGGGTGTGGCGACCGGCAGGGGTGTCGAGGAGCCTGGCCGGCACCACGTCGTGGCCGTAGAGCATCACCACCCAGTGTACCGGGCGCACGAAGAGCGCCTCACCCGCGCCCCAGTGCATGCGGCGCGGTATCGGCAGCTGATCGAGCGCCGACTGCACCAGCCCCGGCAGGAGCTGCACTGCGGGCTCGCCGGCGCGTGTGCCGACGAAGAAGAGGAAGGCCCCCTTGCCCTCATCGAGCCGCGCGAGCGCCTCGAGGCTCGTGCCGCAGCTCTCGGCGAACGCGAGCGCCGCGCGCGTGGGACGCCCCTCGTTATCGAAGGCGGCAGACAGCGGCGGTCCGCGGCGTCTGAGCTGCTGCTCGGGCTGCCGCTCGGCGAGGCGCTGCACGTAGATCGCGAGGCGCCTTGGGGTTGCAAAGCCCGTCACGTCGTCGTGTCCGAGGCCTGCACGCTCGAGCGCCGCGGTGAAGGAAGCGACGAAGGCCTGCTCCAGCGTGAGCAACGCCTTGGGCGGTAGCTCTTCCGTGCCGATCTCGACGAGGAAGTCGTGGTGCGCGACCTTCATGCCGGGGCCCGGGCGGCAGCGCTGACTTGAGCGCGCGGCACCTCGGTCTTCAGCAGCGGAAAGCCGAGCGCCTCGCGGCTCGCGAGGTAGACGCGTGCCACCGCGCTCGCCAGCGTGCGCACGCGCAGGATGTAGCGCTGCCGTTCGGTCACCGAGATCGCGCGCCGGGCATCGAGCAGATTGAAGGTGTGCGAGGCCTTCAGCACCTGCTCATACGCGGGCAGTGCGAGCTTCGCCTCGAGGAGTGTGCGGCAGGCACGCTCGTGATCCTCGAAATGCCGCAGCAGCGTCGGCACGTCGGCGTACTCGAAGTTGTAGGCCGACTGCTCGACCTCGTTCTGATGAAACACGTCGCCATAGGTCAAGCGCCCGGCAGGCGTTTCGCTCCACACGATCTCGTAGATGCTCTCGACGCGCTGCAGATACATCGCGAGCCGCTCGAGGCCGTAGGTGATCTCGCCCGTTACGGGACGGCAGTCGAGGCCGCCGACCTGCTGGAAATAGGTGAACTGCGTGATCTCCATGCCGTTGAGCCACACCTCCCACCCGAGTCCCCACGCGCCGAGCGTCGGCGATTCCCAGTTGTCCTCGACGAAGCGCACATCGTGAGTAAGCGTGTCGAGTCCGAGCGCCGTGAGGCTCCCGAGGTAGAGATCGAGTATGTCGAGGGGGGACGGCTTGATGACCACCTGGTACTGGTAATAGTGCTGCAGGCGAAAGGGATTCTCCCCGTAGCGCCCGTCGGTCGGCCGGCGGGATGGCTGGAGGTACGCGGCGCGCCAGGGCTCGGGCCCGATGGCGCGCAGGAAGGTCGCAGTGTGGAAGGTGCCAGCGCCGACTTCCATGTCGTACGGCTCGAGGATCAGGCACCCGACCTGCGCCCAGTAGCGCTGCAGCGCGAGGATCAGCTCCTGGAAAGTGTGCGGCGCGCGGGCGATTTTCATGCGCGTGAGACTCTCAGACCCCAAAGAGCGCGCGAGTATACGGCGCGCGTGGCGCGAACTGAGCATCAAGCGGACAGGGCGGGTGCAAGGTTCCGCCCTGGTCTGCCGAAAGACGCACCAAAAATGAACCCAGACTCAGCATCCCGAAGCAAATTCTTTCGATTTGCACTTGAATGGTGCGACAATGACGTCGTTCGCACCAATCTGGTGCGAAGCGCGGAGTTATCTATTGCAAGTCATTGATTTTGCATGCATGGTAGTCTGGCACAACCCCTGCAATCTCAGGCCATCTTCGTCCAGAGCAGGCGGGCGTCGCCGTGCGGCGGTGGCGGGCCCGAGGCGGCGAGTTCTACCCCTTTCCCGGAGGCGATATGACACCCAGTGATGTGATCAAACTCATAAAGGAAAAGCAGGTGAAGTTCGCGGACCTGCGCTTCACGGACACGCGTGGCAAGGAACAGCACGTGACCATTCCGGCGCGGCTCGTGGACGAGGATCTGTTCCGCGACGGCAAGATGTTCGACGGCTCCTCCATCGCCGGTTGGAAGGGCATCAACGAGTCGGACATGATTCTCATGCCCGAAGCCTCCACGGCGGTCATCGACCCGTTCTTCGAGGAAACGACGGTCAACCTGCGGTGTGATGTCATTGAGCCTGCCACCATGCAGGGCTACGAGCGCGATCCGCGCTCGCTCGCCAAGCGCGCCGAGGCGTATCTAAAGTCGACCGGCATCGCCGACGGCGCGCTGTTTGGCCCGGAGAACGAGTTCTTCATCTTCGACAGCGTGCGTTTCGGCAACGAGATGAACGGCTCGTTCTACGCGATCGACTCGGTACAGGGCGCGTGGAACTCGCCGAAGGAATACCAGGAGGGCAACAAGGGTCACCGCCCCGGCATCAAGGGCGGCTACTTCCCGGTGCCGCCGGTCGACGCCTACCAGGACATCCGCTCGGCGATGTGCCTTGCGTGCGAGGAGATGGGGCTCAAGGTCGAGGTGCACCACCACGAAGTGGCCACTGCCGGGCAGGCCGAGATCGGCATCGCCGCGGGTGGCCTCGTCACCAAGGCCGACCAGGTGCAGATCCTCAAGTACGCCGTGCAGAACGTGGCGCACGGCTACGGCAAGACCGCCACCTTCATGCCCAAGCCCCTGGTGGGCGACAACGGCAGCGGCATGCACGTGCACCAGTCGCTGCAGAAGGAAGGGCGCGCGCTCTTTGCCGGCGACAAGTACGGCGGGCTCTCGGATATGGCGCTCTACTACATCGGCGGCATCATCAAGCACGCCAAGGCGCTGAATGCCATCACCAACCCGGGCACCAACAGCTACAAGCGGCTCGTGCCGGGATTCGAGGCACCGACGCTGCTCGCCTACTCGGCGCGCAACCGCTCCGCCTCG
>Ga0187778_10002404_pt1 | contig 12767 bp, 12 predicted proteins | sample 1015_Q2_SP5_20_M_FD_132418 | JGI IMG/M metagenome (GOLD analysis project Ga0187778, IMG submission 132418) | Tropical peat soil microbial communities from peatlands in Department of Meta, Colombia - 1015_Q2_SP5_20_MG | ecosystem: Environmental > Terrestrial > Soil > Wetlands > Peat | place... | reverse complement strand
GTGCTCGAGTGGATGCTGCTCAAACCCAGCATGGTCGTGCCGGGAAAAGACTGCCCTCGGAAAGCGGCTCCGGAGGAGATCGCCCGGGAAACGGTCAAGGTCCTGCGGCGCAGTGTTCCCGCCGCCGTTCCGAGCATCAACTTTCTTTCGGGTGGACAGACGGCGCAGCAGGCGACCGCGAACCTCAATGCGATGAACGCGCTTTTCCCCAATGCGCCCTGGGAACTTTCGTTTTCCTATGCGCGCGCGCTGCAGCAGCCCGTTCTTGATGCATGGCGCGGCAAGCGCGAAAACGTCGAAGCGGCGCAAAAGGCCCTGCTTTTTCGCGGAAAGCTCAACGCGGCGGCGCGCAAAGGACTGTACCGCCCGGAGATGGAGCCGAGCGGCTAACTTGGGATCCGGATCGATCATGAGTACCGAACGCGTAAGTTCCAACGCGGGCAAACCGGCATCCCCGCAGATGTTGGTCAATGTCCCCCGGTTGATAACCGCCTACTATGCCAACCGGCCAGAACCGAACATTGCAGAGCAACGGGTTGCTTTTGGCACGTCCGGACACCGCGGCTGTTCGTTGCAAGGCAGTTTCAACGAGTGGCATGTGCTGGCGATTACACAGGCAATTTGTGAATACCGGGCGCGCCAGGGCATCAATGGGCCGCTGTTTCTGGGAATCGATACGCACGCACTGTCCGAGCCGGCCTTCGCGAGTGCGCTGGAGGTACTGGCGGCCAACGGCGTTGAGGTGATGATTGCTGCCCGAGGCGAATATGTGCCCACGCCGGTGCTCTCGCACGCCATTTTGACCTACAACCGCGGCAGACCGCATGGTCTTGCCGATGGCATCATCGTTACGCCTTCGCACAACCCGCCCACGGACGGTGGATTTAAGTACAACCCGCCCAATGGCGGCCCGGCCGACACGCAGATCACCAGTGCCATTGAAATCCGGGCCAACGACTTGTTGCGCGAGCATCTAAAGGGTGTGCGGCGCGTTACCTATGAGCAGGCGCTTGGCGCGCCGACGACGCGCCAGTACGACTTCCTGGCGGCATATGTCGACGACTTGGGCAACGTGCTCGATTTGGAGTGCATCCGTGCGGCAAATATCCGTATGGGTGTGGATCCGCTGGGGGGTGCCGGCGTGCATTATTGGCCGGCCATCGCCGAGCGCTACGGATTGAATCTGGCCATCGTCAATGAGGGCATTGATCCGACGTTTCGCTTCATGACGGTAGATTGGGACGGCAAGATTCGCATGGATCCGTCTTCGCCGTACGCGATGCACGGTCTGATCGATTTGAAGGATCGGTTCGATATTGCCTTTGCCTGCGATACGGATCACGATCGACACGGCATTGTGGCGCGCAGCGTCGGCCTGCTTCCGGCAAACCATTACCTGGCCGTGGCAATCCATTACTTATTTGGCCATCGTCCGGGTTGGCGGCGGGACGCGGGCGTGGGCAAGACGATCGTTAGCAGCCAGATGATCGACCGGGTTACCGCCCTTAGTGGCCGCCGGTTGTACGAGGTGCCCGTCGGGTTTAAGTGGTTTGTCGACGGCTTGCTCGACGGGTCGCTCGGATTTGGTGGCGAGGAGAGTGCGGGGGCCTCCTTGGTGCGTAGGGACGGCACCGTGTGGACGACCGACAAGGATGGCATTGCCTTGGCACTCCTCTCGGCGGAAATTACGGCATCCCTGGGTCGGGATCCCGGGGTTGTGTACAGCGAACTTGCGCGAAAATTCGGCGATCCGGTCTTTGAGCGCATTGATGCGCCCGCAACGCCCGATCAGAAAAAAGCGCTGGCGCGGCTGACGCCAGAGCGTGTCCGCTCCAAAGAGCTGGCCGGCGAAGCTATTCAGGCCATTCTCACGCAGGCGCCGGGAAATGGCGCGTCGATCGGCGGCCTGAAGGTCGTCGCAGAACACGGCTGGTTCGCCGCACGTCCTTCCGGGACCGAGGATATCTACAAGATCTATGCGGAAAGTTTTCGCGGTTCCGAACACCTGCGTTCCATTCAGCAGCAGGCACAGACAATCGTCAACGAGGCGCTTCAAAGCTAGCATCGGCCAAGGGGATCGTCCTGCGCAAAAGACGCGCGCAGCCCAATGCGACGCGCCGAGCTCAAACGGCGGCGTCGGGCCGCGCCGACATCCCGAACCGTTGTGCAAGTTCGCGGGCAATGATTTGCGCAAGATGTGTTGCCGCCGCCAAAACGGCCTCGCTTGGTTGCGATGCGGGTTTTACCGAAGCAATCTCAATACCGTACAAGAGAACGCATGCCGGCAGGCCGCCGAGCGCGCGTGCCAGTTCGAGCGCCGAGACGACCCCGAATTCATGGCCGGAAACGGGTCGATCCCGTGGCGTGCACTGAGCAGCGTCCAAGCGGCTGATGGTGCCTGGCGGCGCGCCGCTGCGCATCGCATCAATCAAAACCACAAGGTCGGCTCCTTCCAGATACTCGATGAGCTGAGCGCCCGGGCGGTCCAGGGAAAGGAGGCTCGCGCGGCAGGGCAAGCGCACGGTCAAATCCGTGCGCTCGAGTTCCCGGACGACCAGCCAGCCCGCTTGATCGTCGCCCGATGGCGATCCCACGCCGAGAATCCGCACAACCGTCATGACCGGCGGTCGGTCGAAAGGCGCAGAAAGTGCGAGGCACAAGAGATGCAGGGATCGTAATTTCGAATGACTTTTTCGCAATGCAATCGCAATTCGTCGTCCCCGTGTTCCAAACCAAAGGCCTGCAACGACAGGCGCAGATCTTCCTCGATGCGAGCCTGGTTCTGGCTCGTCGGCGGGACAATTCGGGCCTGCACGATGCGGCCTTGCGAATCGATGCAATATCGATGCCAAAGAAGTCCGCGCGGCGCTTCGGAACAACCGTAGCCAACGGCCGCGCGCGGCGTAACGACCACGGCAGGTGCGCGCGGCACTGCGTAGTGTTCTAGCAACCGCGCGGCTTCGCCAATTGCATAGTGCACTTCGATTGCCCGGGCGAACATGCTATGGAACATGTTGGCGCTCGGCAGGCGAATACCCGAGTTCTGCAGCATTTGGGCTAGGGGCGCGGGCAGCCGGTCGTGGTTAAGGTTTAACCTGGCGAGAGGACCGACCAGATAGGCGCCATCCTTGTAGCGGCTGAACAAGGCGGTCGAATGCGCAAGCTGGTATTCGGTGAAGTGGTGCTCAAATTGCTCCGGATCGATCGCCAGTCCATCGTTGGAGGCGATCTGGCCCTGGTGAATTGGGTATTCGCGGTCGTTGCGCAGGGCCACACTGATGAAATCTTGGCGGTCTTCGGGCATGCCGATCTGGCTTGTCCAGCGCACAAGCGCTTCGGATTCGGGCAACGCGGCTGTGAGACGCTCGCGCATTCGGGCAATTTCGTTCACCGGGGGGGCATGGTGAAAGCCCCCGACCCGCACGTTGACGGGGTGGACGGACCGTCCGCCCAACAGGCGCATGAGGTCGTTACCGAGTCCTTGCAAGCGCAGACCGCGACGCACCACTTCAGGGTGCTCCCGAGACATGGCAATGACGCTGTCACAGCCAAAGAAGTCCGGGGCAGCGAGCAGGTGGATGTGCAGGCAATGACTCTGAATCCACTCGCCGCAGTACAGCACGCGCCGCAGGGTCTGGACCCACGGATCGGCCTCGATTCCAAAGGCGTTTTCCAGTGCGTTTACGGCGCTGATCTGGTAGGCCACCGGACAGATGCCGCAGATGCGAGCGACCATCTCTGGGACGTCTTCAAAGGAGCGGCCCTCCAAGGCCTTTTCAAAAAGGCGCGGAGGTTCGTAAATTTGTAGCTCCAGTCTTTCAATTTCCTTATCCCGGATGTGCAGGTGCAACGCACCTTCGCCCTCGACTCGCGCGAGCGCGGGTACGTCGATTCGCACGCTTCGCCCCTTTCCGGACTCGAGCGCGCCCTCTGGGGTATCACCCATTGCTTCTCCCCGACATGTCGGGGCCCGCATCGCGAAACGCCGGCGCACCGCAATTGATAAAGCGAAAACGCTGCACGACGGCCTCGGGCGCCAAACCCAGGCCTTCGAGTCGGCGCGAGAGCGCGGCCGTGTTGGGATTTTCTGCGGGTCCGTAGCAGGCATAGCAATCGCGCCCGAAGCTCGGGCAAAGGGCGCCGCAACCTGTCCGCGTCACCGGCCCCATGCAAGGCAGGCCTTTGGTCACCATCACGCACACCGTCAGGCGGCGCTTGCATTCGAGACAAACCTTGTCCTGCTCTTCGGCGGGCGCAACGCCAAAGAGCAGCGTACGCAAGGCGCCGAGGACTTGGCGGGCGTTAACCGGACAGCCCCATAGTTGCAGATCGACTTTGACATGGTCCGCAATGGGCGTAGAGCGATCGAGCAATTGCACGTACTCCGGTCTGGCGTAGATCGCGGCCACCCAATTTTTGGCGTCGCGGAAATTACGCAGCGCCTGTACCCCTCCCGCGGTCGCGCAAGCACCGATGGTGACCAAAAAGCGCGCATTGGCCCGTACCCGCGCGAGGCGCTCCTTATCGTCGGGGGTGGCAACGCTGCCCTCGATAAATGCGATGTCGACAGACGCGTCCGGGTTCACGCGGCCAACTTCGGCAAAGTGCACGAATTCCACCAGCTCCGCAACTTGCAGCAGGGTATCGCCCAGGTTCAACAAGGCGAGTTGACAGCCATCGCAGGAGCTGAACTTGTGTACTGCGACTCGCGGTCGCGAGGCCGGCGCGCTCATCAAAATCCCTTGTGCCGAAACAGCTCTTTGACCCGCGGGTACCCAAAGACGGGGCCGTCGCGACAGACGAAACTCGCGCCATACTGGCAGTGACCGCAGTGAGCTACCGCGCAGTGCATGCTGCGCTCCATACTCAAGTAAATTCGCTCCTCCGCAATACCGCGGCCGACCAGATTTTTGATGCCGGCATGCATCATGGGTTCCGGACCGCACATCATTGCAATCGTGCGCTCGGAAGTGATTGGCACCTCATCAAAGACGTCCGTTACCAGTCCGACGTGCCAGGGCCAAAGGGGACCACCGTGATCGGCGGCAAGGAGGACATGCGTGTCGGGCAGCGTATTCCAGTACGCGTAGCGCTCCCGCCAGATCAGCTCCTCGGCGTGCTTGACGCCTTGAATGATAGTCAGGCGGCCAAAGCGTTCGCGCCGCATCAGGATGTAATTGATGACCGCGACCACGGGGGCGCAGCCGAGTCCCCCGGTGATGACCAGGACATCATGTCCTTCGGCTTCCCGCAGGGGCCAACCACGGCCAAAGGGTCCGCGCAAGCCGATTTGATCGCCCACGCGCAGATGCGACAGACCCTGCGTAACCCGGCCCACCGCTCGGATCGTGTGATCCAGAAGCCCGGGGTCGCGCGGGTCCGAGACAATTGACAGCGGGATTTCCCCAACGCCGTACAGGTACACCATGTTGAATTGGCCCGGCGTAAACCGATACGCTTCACGGGCCGGGGTGTCGGCCAAGCGCAGGCGCAGCGTAAAGATCGTCGGCGATTCGTCTACGCGACCGACGACCTGTGCGACCATTGGAAGTTTTGCGGAGATCATCGTCCGTCCGAGCAGATCGCGCCGGCTTCTTCCGTGATGTCGATTCCCACGGGACACCAGCTGATGCACCGCCCGCAGCCGACGCAGCCGCTGCGACCGTATTGTTCATGCCAGGACCCAAGCTTATGCGTGAGCCATTGGCGGTATCGTGTGCGCGTATCGGGCCGTATTGTCAATCCGTGAATATAGCTATGCCCTCGGGCAAAGCACGAATCCCATTCGCGTACGTGTTCCGAGCTCGCGCCGTTGAGCTGCGCGAGCTCCGCCTCACTGTGGCAAAAACAAGTAGGGCATACGCTGGTGCAGTTTGCGCAAGACAGGCAGCGCTGCGCAACCTCCTGCCAACGGGGATGCTCCAGGTTGGAAAAGAGCGCCGCGCGCAAGTTGCGGCCGGGTAAAGTCCGAACCTGCACCGCGGCGGCCCGCTCGGTTTGGGTTTGCGCTTGCGCCAAATGCTGTGGGCTGGCTTCGGACAGCCCCATTGCTTGCAGAATGATTTGACCTTTCTCGCTGCCGGAGTGCGCGACAAAGCCCTCGTCGAGTTCGGCCAAGGCGATGTCAAAGCCAAAAGTTGCGCGCGGACCATCTCCCGTGGACGCACAAAAGCACGTCGGCGCGGGGTGGCTGCAGTGCACGGCAATGATCATCAAACCTTTGCGGCGACTTTCGTAACAGGAGTCGGGATACGCGCCACCTAAAAAGTGCTGGTCCTGCAGCGCAAGAGCGGCCAAGTCGCATGCGCGCGACCCGATGAACGCAATTGGTCTTGGAGCGGGCACCTCGCTGGCGAAAGTAAGACGGCCGTCTTCTCGCCGGGTTGCGCGCCAAAGCGTCTCGCGCGGGGCAAACAGCATGGGTTTGAGCGCCTGGGGACCGTTGGCCCAAGCAAAGTGGCGCGGGCTTCCTGTCGCGCGCAAGCGATAGGAACCCGGCGCCTGTTCGTCGCTTACTCCGACCGGCAAATCCGCCGCGCTTGGCAGACGCTGATATACGATCGCGCCGTCGCGCACGGTAGGACCTACGCACGAGTAGCCGCTGCGCTCTAGGTGATCGAGCAGGTCCTGTATACGTTCACGCGGCAGAAATCCCGGCTTCGATTCGAGGACGGGTTGCGGGTCGCTCGGCAGCATTCCGGTGGATGGGCCCTGGGTGGCAGATGCAATGCACAAATGATACGAGCCCGGCAATTGGCCGATTCCCGCGTGGCGCATTGTGAACGAACGCCGACTCGGTCGCACCGGCGATCGTCAGATATTGTGCCGGTGCTTTGCAGGGGCCGAGAGTTGTTTGGCCCGCAACGCCCAACGAAACGCTCGCCCTCGGGAAATGAGCGTCTTTACAAATTCTTTTTAAATCATGTGATTAGTGGGGGACGACGATACTGCGCTCACGAACTGGTACCGGCCGACCCATGGCTTGTGGGCGTTACCTAAACGTGCCGCGTTCTCGAGGCGTTCTTCGCGCTGCAGATCACCTTGGAGCAGACAGCCGTCGCGGACATACCCCGAGATCGCCCGCGCAGGAGCAACAAATGCAAAGAGGAAAGCTTTCATGAAGATGTCACTTTCTGTGGGAGTCCTCGTTTTTTCAGCCGTTTTGCCGCTGCTGGCCTACGCACAAGTTCCCGGTCGGCATCCGGCGTACCTGCATGCCCTTACCGATTTGCACGACGCGCGCTGGTTTCTGGAGCATCGCCCGGAGGGACCGATGGAAGAGCGCGAGCATCATGCGGTCCATGAAATCGATCGTGCGATCGAGGAAGTGCAGCGCGCGGCGTATTACGACGGCAAAAACGTCTACGAGCACCCACCGGAGGACGTCTACCCGGACGGGGCCGGTCACCTGCGGCGCACGTCTGAATTGCTACGCAAGGCTCGCGCCGACGTTGCGCAGCCGGAGGATAACTTGCAACTGCGGGACCTGCAGTACCGGGCCGTTGAGCACATTGATAATGCGATCCGCATCACGGAGTCCATCATGGTGGACCGAGATAGAGCGCTCGAATACGGGTACGGGCATTAAGAACATACGAGAAAACGGGAGGTGCTGAAATGAGAGATCGTCAAAAATCGCTTTTTTTGCGGGTAGCCGTTGTGCTGGTGACGGGGGGCATTCTGGGTGGCTGCGTCGTGGAGCCACCGACGTACGAAGCGACCTACGTCACCGTGCCGCCACCGCCGCCACGCGTCGAAATCGTCGGTTTGGCGCCGACCCCCGGCTATTTCTGGATCGATGGCTACTGGCGTTGGGTCGGCGCCCGATACGAATGGGTACCTGGTCGCTGGGAGGCACCGCGGCCCGGGTATCGTTACGTTCCTCACGAATGGGTGCAGGAGCGCGGCGGATGGCGCCAGGAGCCCGGCCGCTGGGAACCGGAGCGGCATTTAGAGCGATAGCGCCGTTTGCAACCAAGGCCCGCCCCGCGCGCGTTCGCCGCGGGCTCGAAGGCGATCGCACGATTTCCCCGCGCCGGCTTGTGCCGGCGCGCCTCGTTTGGGCCCAGCGCCGGCCGCGGCGCGTAAGGTGGCCGTAAGGGCGAATTCTTACGGTTGTAACATTGGAGGCCACGCCAAACATTGTGCACCGGGAGAGCAGCATGACAAACATTGAATCCGTATTGGCCGAAAAGCGCGTCTTTCCGCCGGATGATCGCGCAACGCGGGGCGCCGCGATTTCGGGAATGGATGCCTATCGCGCACTGTGCGTACAAGCCCAGAAAGATCCGGACGGATTCTGGCGACGTTTGGCGATGGAAAACGTGCTGTGGCAAAAACCCTTCACTCAGGTACTCGATGAGTCCAAGGCGCCGTTTTACCGCTGGTTTGCCGACGGCAAGCTCAACGCTTCGTTTAACTGCCTGGACCGGAATCTGGAAAACGGCAATGCGGAGAAGACGGCGATCATTTTTGAGGCCGATGATGGAGCGGTCTCACGAATCACCTACCGCGATTTGCACACACGCGTCTGCCAGTTTGCCAACGGCCTGCGCACGCTGGGTTACAAGAAAGGCGATCGGGCAATTATTTACCTGCCCATGTCGATTGAAGCCGTGGTGGCCATGCAGGCGTGTGCGCGTCTGGGCGTGATCCACTCCGTCGTCTTTGGCGGCTTTTCGGCCAAGTCCGTGCAGGAACGAATCGTTGACGTAGGTGCCAGCCTGGTGATCTGCGCCAACGAACAGATGCGCGGGGGAAAACCCGTGCCCCTGAAGCCCGCGATCGACGAGGCCTTTGCGATGGGCGGATGCGATGCCGTACGCAAGGTCATCGTTTATCGGCGTCGGGGCGAGAAAACCCCTTGGCATGGCGACCGGGACTTGTGGATGGACGATGTTTCGGCCGGGCAACCCTCGACATGCGAGCCCGAATGGGTCGAAGCGGAACACCCGCTGTTTGTGCTGTACACGTCCGGTTCCACCGGAAAGCCCAAGGGCGTCCAGCATTCCACGGGTGGCTATCTGCTGTGGGCCATTTTGACAATGAAGTGGACTTTCGACATTCGGCCGAGCGATGTGTTTTGGTGCACCGCCGACGTGGGCTGGGTAACCGGCCATTCGTATGTCTGCTATGGACCTCTTGCCGTTGGCGCAACCGAGGTCATTTTCGAAGGGGTGCCCACCTATCCGAACGCGGGTCGATTCTGGCGGATGTGCCAAGATCACGGCGTTAGTGTTTTTTACACCGCACCGACGGCGATCCGCGCGCTGATAAAGGCCAATGACGCGGATCGGGCGACCCATCCCTCGCGCTTTAATCTCTCCAAACTGCGGATCTTGGGCACAGTCGGCGAACCGATCAATCCGGAAGCCTGGATTTGGTATCACAAGAACGTCGGCAACGGTCACTGCCCGATCGTCGACACCTTCTGGCAGACCGAAACGGGAGGGCACATGATCACTCCGCTGCCGGGAGCAACGCCGCTGGTTCCGGGCTCTTGCACGTTGCCTTTGCCCGGCATCGAGGCCGCAATCGTTGATGAGACCGGGCACGACGTTCCCAATGGACAGGGCGGGCTGCTGGTCGTAAAGCGGCCTTGGCCCGCGATGATCCGGACCATCTGGGGGGATCCGGAACGGTTCCAGAAGTCGTATTACCCGGCGGAGTTGGGCGGGCGTCTTTACCTGGCGGGCGATGGCGCCATTCGGGATAAGGACACGGGCTACTTTACGATCGTAGGACGGATCGATGATGTGCTCAACGTGTCGGGGCATCGGATGGGGACGATGGAAATCGAGTCGGCGCTCGTGTCCAACCCGATGGTCGCCGAAGCGGCGGTGGTGGGTCGTCCGGACGATCTTACGGGCGAAGCGGTGTGTGCCTTTGTGGTACTCAAGCGCACGCGGCCCGAGGGAGACGAGGCGCAGCGCATCGCCAAGGATCTTCGCGATTGGGTTGCCAAGGAAATTGGCCCTATCGCCAAGCCCAAGGACATACGCTTTGGTGATAACTTGCCCAAGACGCGCTCGGGCAAAATCATGCGCCGTCTGCTGCGCTCGCTGGCCAAGGGCGAAGAGATTCAGCAGGATGTCTCAACACTGGAAAATCCCGCGATCCTCGAACAGCTTAAGGTGAACCGCTAGCGAGCATGGGTACGACCGGACCAGCGGGCCGGTCCCGTGAGCGTCGGCGGCCGGCGGTGCGGAGGGGTTTTGATGGATGGTGATATGCACCGACATCGATACTGGGTACAGACGCGCCGTCTGACCTTGGCGCTGCTCCTGGTCTGGTTCGTGATCACCTTCGTCGGATCGTATTTCGCGCGATCCTTGAACTTTTCGTTTTTTGGCTGGCCGTTTTCGTACTACTTGGCGGCACAGGGATCCTTGCTGATCTACCTGCTCATCGCCTTTGTGTACGCGCGCCGGCAACGGGCCCGGGACATTGCCTTCGAAAAAGCCGAAGGCGGCGGCGACGAATACCCAGAGCAGGTTTGATCTTGCTCGACGCGACTTTTCGGGCGCAAACAACCGGAGCCGAGTCGGCCGCGGTCGAGCGCGGTTTTTTTCGCCTGCTGTGTCGGTACTACGGGCTGTTCACCCTTGGGTTTCTGGCCTTCGTTCTTCTGCTGGGGCTCGGCGAGAAAATCGGTTTGCCAAGGGTTCTCATCGGCTACACGTTCTTGTTCGCGACCATCGGCCTGTATGCGGGCATCGGCGTAATGAGCCGAACAACCGATGTGGCCGAGTACTACGTTGCGGGGCGGCGCGTTCCCGCCTTCTTCAATGGCATGGCGACGGGTGCCGACTGGATGTCGGCCGCCTCCTTCATTGGTCTGGCCGGCTCGCTGTACCTGTTGGGATACGACGGCCTGGCATTCGTATTGGGATGGACGGGCGGATATTGCCTTGTCGCGTTGCTGATTGCTCCGTACTTGCGCAAGTTCGGACAATTCACGATCCCGGACTTTATCGGCGCTCGCTACGGCGGGGATCTTGCTCGCACGATCGCTATGGTTGCCGTGATCACGTGCTCCTTTGTTTACGTGGTCGCACAGATCTACGGCGTGGGACTGATCACCACCCATCTGACGAACGTTGATTTCAGTTACGGCGTTTTTTTGGGTCTGGCGAGCATCCTTGTGTGCTCCTTTCTTGGCGGGATGCGCGCGGTCACCTGGACGCAGGTCGCTCAGTGCATCATCTTGGTGGTCGCCTATCTCATTCCGGTGGCTTGGCTCGGCCTGAAATACACCGGCTCGCCCCTGCCGCAAATTACGTACAGTTCGGTGCTCGAGCGGTTGGCCGTTCGCGAGCAGCAATTGGCGCAGGATCCGCAGGAGCGGGCGGTGCGCGAGATCTTCCAACGGCGTGCGGCCGACGCCACCGCGCGCATTGCCGGGCTGCCGGCTTCTTGGCAAAGGGGGCAGGCGGAAGCGCGAAAGAAAGTCGACGATCTGAAGGCGCACCACGCCTCGCTGCTGGAAGTGCGCGCGGCCGAGCGCGCCATGGCCGGTTATCCGGCGAGCCCGGAGGCGGCACGCCGCGCCTGGCAACAAGAAGCCGCGGAATTTGCCGAGCGCGGCAGTCCGTTGATGCCGCACGCGGAACCCTTCTGGAGTGGGGAGGCGGATCCGGAGAAAGCCGAGCACGCACGAGAAGTCAAGCGACGGAATTTCCTTGCGTTGGTTTTTTGTCTGATGGCGGGGACCGCGGCGCTGCCGCACATTTTGATGCGTTCCTATACCACGCCGAACGTCGATCAGGCGCGCCGATCCATTTTTTGGGCGCTGTTTTTCATTTTGTTGCTGTACCTATCGGCGCCGGCCTTGGCCGCGCTCGTGAAGTTCGACGTATACACGGCGGTCGTCGGAAAGCATTTCAGCGAGTTGCCCGACTGGGTCGCATCCTGGAGCCGAGTTGACCCTTCGTTTCTTCGTGTCGAGGACGTGAACCACGATGGCGTCCTGCAGTTGGCGGAAATGCAGGTAGGGTCCGACATTGTGGTTCTCGCGATGCCGGAGATTGCGGGACTGCCCTACGTAATTACCGGGCTTGTTGCGGCGGGCGGATTGGCCGCCGCGCTTTCCACGGCGGACGGCTTGCTGCTGACTATAGCCAATGCGCTTTCCCACGACTTGTATTTCCGGATGATCAATAAACGAGCTTCGCCGGCGCGCCGCGTCACCATGGCAAAGATTTTGTTGTTGCTCGTTGCGTTGGTTGCGGCGTTTGTCACGTTGATGAGACCCGGAAACATTGTCTCGTTGGTCGGACTTGCCTTCTCACTTGCCGCCGCGTCCTTGTTTCCGGCGCTTGTTATGGGGGTGTTTTGGCGGCGCGCCAATCGTTGGGGAGCGATTGCGGGGATGCTCACGGGCTTCGGGGTCGGTCTTTATTACATTGCGACCCGATTTCCGTTCCTGCAGGCAGCGTTGGGCCTCGAGCCGGCCGATTGGCCACTGTGGTTTGGCATCGAACCAATCTCCTCGGGAATCTTTGCCGTCCCGTTGGGATTTGCCGCGCTTATTCTGGTCAGTCTCGTCACGGGTCGGCCCGGAGAGGAAAGCGACGCAGTGGTCGATTTTGTTCGTTCGCCGGAATTTTCTGGGGATGGAAAGCGAGGTGCGAAAAGGAAACGGTAAAATGCTGACCGGCGTACGAGGAGAGATGGCCGAGCGGTCGAAGGCGCACGCCTGGAAAGTGTGTATAGGGTCAAACCTATCGTGGGTTCGAATCCCACTCTCTCCGCCAACCAGTCTGTGT
>Ga0187778_10002403_pt1 | contig 12773 bp, 13 predicted proteins | sample 1015_Q2_SP5_20_M_FD_132418 | JGI IMG/M metagenome (GOLD analysis project Ga0187778, IMG submission 132418) | Tropical peat soil microbial communities from peatlands in Department of Meta, Colombia - 1015_Q2_SP5_20_MG | ecosystem: Environmental > Terrestrial > Soil > Wetlands > Peat | place... | reverse complement strand
GGTCGGCCATTCCTGGATCCGGGCGGCGTTTTGAGGTCGTTGCGCCGCTAACCCTTGCGAGGCAGATTGATGTCCGGGTCGGCTTCAATCCTGCTGAAAGAATGGCTCCTCAGGTAGGACTCGTACTCTAGAATCCATCCGCAAGTCCAATGCTATCAGTAACTTGTTGAAAATACTCAGCCGCGCTATTCTCAGATTTCGCAGGGTTCGCCCTCTTCGCAGGAAGCTAGGACAAAAACTAGTACAAACCGGTATTAAAGAACATGGGGATTTTAGAGCGAGCCGGAATACACCCGCTGCTGCCGATGACCGCCACCACAGCACAGGAGTCGGCCAAGATTGACCTCCGCAAGGTCGGCAAGGACATCTACGAACTGCTTACCTATCCTGGTCGCCGCAGCTTCAAGCAGCGTGCTCGTAAACAGACCGTGGAATTGAAGCCGGATAAACTCTACACCCCCAGTGAGGTTGCTGCGCTACTGAATGTAAGTTATGACACCGCCGTTCGACGTATGCAGAGCATGAACGGTTGCGTTGACATGGGAACGCAGACGAAACGGTATAAACGAGGTAAGAAACTGCTTCGCATCAGCGGCAAACATCTCGTCGCCTTCCTAAGGACCAAGACGAGAGCGCAGCTCTAGCTGCTCGTAGCGCTATTTCGAACCTGCCGAAATGGCCTTGATAACGGGTGTGGCCGCGAGTTGCTTCTGAGCCTCGAAAAACGTTTCCACCAGTCGCTTGGGCGACGTTGCTTTTGGCGTCTGCACGGTGAGGCTGCGCCGCGTCACCTTGATCTTGAACGGAGAGCCGTTAATCTCGATGTCGCAGTATGAACAATCTGACGGATAGTCGACCTCGATCTTGTCCGACTCCAGGTCCTCGATGCGGTCGATCAGTTCTTCAACATTCACGGGTTTATTGAAATCGAACGTCAGTTCATCGAAATAATCTTCGAACACCTCATTGAAAGCGTCGTTCTCGACAATCGCCGGCGAGATGTTGATCAGTTGGCGCGTGATCAGGGCGGAACCTGGCTTGCCGCGATCCTGCTCGCATGTGACCGCGAACTCGAAGTCCGGCGTGACGATCCTGCCATGTTCAGCCATGAGATCGCGGCGCTTGTACTTCATCGTCTCGCGGATACGCTCGAATACATCCTTCAACTCTTCCTCGACTTCTTTTTGTGAAATGTTCTCGACGAAACTCTGGCTTGCCCCACTCACATCATCCGGGATGAAATGCCCTTTCTTCTTGCTGAAGCCACTGAGGTCGTCGATATCGACCGCTTCCTGTACTTGCAGGAGCACTTGCTTCACCTGCTCGAATCCTGGCTTGACGGCATTCCGCTTCTTGAGCACATCCTCCAGATCGGCAATGCGAAAGTCGCCGGTAGAGCTGCCATGGAACCAAGGCGTTTGGACGATGGGTTTCGAGAAATGTTTCCGCATCGTTCTGGGAAGCTGTTTCGCGACGTAGTTCTGCAATGAACTGGCGGTTACGTAACGCCCTTTTTCGAGGGCAAGCGGATCGTTTCCCTGCAGCGCTTCGATGACCAGGTAGGTCCAGGCGCCGTGCTTGAGCGCCGGCACCGGGTAGGAGGATTCGCTGGTCTTGCAGGAGGCGAAGCAGACCCTGTATTCGGCCGCATCGAAGAACTCCTTCAGCTCGCCCTCGGACATTTCCGTGTAAATGCCTCTGACTTCCGGAAGGTCGGCGATCCCACTCTCGCAGGAGTCCAGAAACAGCGCAACGCGCTTGCACGCTGATTTCCCGCAAAGTTTGAGGATGCTCTGCAAGCTGATGCTCGTGTCGGCGAGATCATCCGGATCGGTGTCGTGGCAGGTGATGTAGTTCCGGCCGTTCTTCGAAAAGCCGTGGCCGGCGTAGAAAAGGAACAGCTCGTCTTCGTCGGTCAGCGATTTCACGTGCTGGCTGATCTTTGAATTAATGTTGGTCTTCGTGGCCTTCGCGCTGAGCAGGAGGACCTTGTCAACGGTTCCCCCGACGTCCAGAGCCTGGGCAAAGCCCTGGGCGTCCGCCTCGCCATAGCTGACCTTTTTGATGCGCGAATCAGAATAGTTTTCTACCGCGATGACGATAGCAACGCGCTTGCCCATCTTAACGTACTCCAAACTGCCATGCTGGCGGCTGCGACTTACTTCGAATCTAGCAGCAAAACGATGCCTCTGGCGAGAGCAAGGACCCACCACCAAATGCGAGAGCGATTGTGTCAGGTCACAATGCAGCTGCGCCTTCCCTAGAGAAGGTTGCGCAGTTCCTTGAAGCGCGCCTGAACCTCCTGCCATGACGGATGTGGACCGTAGCAAAGCAGCCTGCACTGCTCTTCGTAGGCGGGGCGAATTTGGCCGGAGAGTTCATCCGGGGGAAAGAGCGCGTCGCTGTTGGCGAATCGCATGTCGGCCGGATAGAAGTAGCTCCTCTCGAAATACTGGCGGCTGATGCGGTCGTAGTCGGTTTTGATGGCGGCGTATTCGTCCGATTTCAGCATCTCGATCACTTCCGCGCGGGAGCTCAATTGGTAAAGGTCGTAGTAGTGGCGCGGATAAGGTCCAAGTGGCTGTTTGTCGCGCTTGAGCATCTCGACCTTGCCATGAATTGCGAACATCTTCTCAACGAAAGTGCGTCGGAAATGCAGCAGTCGCATCGGGAATGCGGCTTCGTCCTCCGCCCCAAGAGTGGCTGAGGTTTCGGCCAGGAACCGGCCGAGATACGAACGCAGTTCAACGGTTGTCGTCGGCTCGCGGCCACTGGCTGTGCCGGCTTCGAGCAATATGCGGTTCCCGACTTCGCCGGCGCCGCCGAAATGTTGTCTGAAAGAGAAGCGATCGTTACGTCCGAATCCGCCAATCGTCTGGCTTTCCTCCGGCAGGAACGCTAGTCCTGGGTGGGCGGCAACCGCGTCGCGCAATTTTTTAAGCTCGCGGTTGATCCCGTTTCCACCCAGGGGAGGATCGAACGCAAGAGGATCGAGAAAAATGTCGATGTCTTCCGAAAACCGCGCAATGAGATCCCAGCCTTTGAGCAGGCTCGTGCCGCCCTTGAAAATGACCTTGTCGCCGCTGGCGGCGATAATCCGCAGGATTTCCGTGACGTAGTAATCCTTCTCAATCATGGCGGGACGAAGCCCTTGCGCCTTGAAGTGCTCCGCCGCCCGGACGATCGCCTGATCGAAATCTGCGTGCTCGAAAAGTTTCATGCCGTGGGCTCCTTGGCCTGCCATCGGCGGGCGTGCGGCAGTCCGCTGAGCATGCCGAAGTCAAACCGGGAAAGCGGATTGAGCGATGCGCGCAGCTTCCCCAGGGCCGGCTTGCCGGCCGACAGCTGTTCTCCGATCGCGCCGAGCATGGCGCGAACGCGCGGCGGCTCGGTATCCGCAGCCTTGAGTAGGCGGTCGAGGCGGTCTTTTTCTGAAAACAGCGAGAGGAGGCGGCGGACGGTTTCGTCCGGCGCGAGTGCGCTCGTCTTGCCGGAGCGGCGCAGGAAATCGAGAAGGGCAGCATCTGTCTCGGAGAGCCCCGACCAGGCTTCAGGGCGGCGGCTATGAATGACGGTGTCTGCGCCGACAAGTTTGCGGGGCAGGCTGAGGGCGCTGGTGGCGACCTCGCTGCGGGCCGCGTTCTGGGTCGTGAAGCCGAGAAGGTTGGCGGCGGCAATTCCGGATGGAAAAATTGTGCTGTGCTCCGGAACTAGGCCCCTGATCTGTGCGGGATTGGGCTTGCTTTTCCCGAAGGCTGTATCGCGGGAGCGGTAATAGACGCCCTTGCTCAGCCGCTCGATCTCCCCGCGCTGGGTGAGGCGGGAAAGGGCCTGCGTGACAGCGGAGGCCGGAAAGTCGCGGAAATCGCTCAGACGCCACAGCCTTTCTCCGCCGGCCGCAATGCGCTGCCGGACTAGGGTCGTGACGTGATTGGCGCTCCGGGGAGGTTGGCGTTCCTTGTCCATAATTTGAGGATGATCCCCTAAATCTCGCATGTCAAGTTTTTTTGATATAAAACATTACACTTGACATTGTCAGTTTAACACAGCTATAAAGCTGACAAAGGAGGGGATATGAGCGACGGCCCTCATCGAACCCTGCCGATGCGCCGACCGTGGAAAACGGTCGCCGAATGCGCTGATAACGGCGCGTTCGAGGTCGAGGAAATCCGAGGAACCATCCTGCCGGCTCTTGAGAATGACTGCCGGCGCGAGATGCGGCGTGAGTTTCTCGATAGCATCAGTCGGATATGCGCGGACCAGGAGGCATCGCTCTTCAAGACCGACATCCGGCCCGCGCTCGAAGGGATGCGCCGGACGGCAAATGTCGGAATGGAGTGTCTGGTGCTCGACCATGCCATTCGCACGGCCGCGAACGGAACGAGCGGACGCGGCGTCGCCGAAAAGGCCCTCAGCCAAGCGCTGAAGGATCGCGGGGCAAGCGGCATCAAGCAAGTGGAAGAACATTATTTGCGGAAATCCAATGCGAAGCGCGCTCACAACGTCAGGAACCGCATGGAGCAAGCCGTCACCGGCGCGGATACCGATTCGGTCGCCCGCGGCCTGCTCGATGGCCGGCAGAAAAATGCGGCGCCCAAGCCGCCGAAACGGCAAGGACTGGATGACGGGGTCAAACTATGAAATCCGCTACTGATGTCTATGTCCCGCCCGAGCTGAAAGTCCATGTCCTCGACCAGCACGCGCATGCGCGGAGCCGATGGACGCCCTGCCGGATCGGGCATCATGTCGAATTCAGGACTGACAAGCTTGAATCATACTGCGTTGCCAGTTGGGAGCCCGTGATCTACGACGCCCTGCTGGTTGCGGCAAGCGTCGAATTCGCAGACAGAACACTGAAGCGCCCAGCCTTGAGCTGGCAGAGAGATTTCCGACTACTGGTCCCGGTCCACGAGCCGGCGCGGTGGAATGACAATTCTGTTCTCGACACGTTGCAGGACTCACTGGATTTCCTTAGCGGCGACCGCTGGCATATTGAATTTATCGAACGCATGGCGCCGTTCGGCGAACCTAAGCAGCAGCAGTTCGATCTTCCTTCCTCCGTGGAGGCTGTCATTCCCTACAGCGACGGCATGGACTCGCGTTGCGTCGCGGGGCTCCTCGACCGGACGCTCGGGGAAAGGCTTATCCGCGTGCGCCTCGGGTCACGAATAGGGGACGCAAAAGCGCTTTCGAAAGAGCGACAGCCCTTCACCTCGATTCCCTATCGCGTGCACTCCGCGCAGCGCGAATCAAGTGCGCGATCGCGCGGATTCAAGTTCGCACTTATCAGCGGCCTCGCCGCCTACCTGACCAAAGCGCACCGCGTGCTCGTCCCCGAGAGCGGACAGGGCGCGCTCGCGCCGGCCTTGATCACGGTCGGACAAGGTTATCCCGACTACCGCAGCCATCCGCTGTTCACCGGCCGCATGGCTAGGTTTCTGGAAGCATTGTTGCGGCACAAAGTGGTGTTCGATTTCACGCAACTCTGGCAAACCAAGGCCGAGACGCTGCGGGACTTTACGTCGTCATGCAAGAGCGGCGATTCATGGTCGCGGACCTGGTCGTGCTGGCAGCAAACGCGGCAGGTCAGCGTGGACGGAAAGAAGCGACAATGCGGCATCTGCGCCGCCTGTTTGTTGCGCCGCATGAGCGTGCACGCCGCTGGCTTAAAGGAAGCATCGGAGACTTATGTCTGGGAAGACCTCGGCGCCGCGGGCTTCGAACGCGGGGCTGCGCCGTCCTTTCCGAAACGCAAGATCACGAAGGCGCTGCGCGAATATGCAATCGCGGGAACGCTGCATCTCGACCATCTCGCGCAGCTTCGCCATTCCTCGGCAAACGCGGGGCTGCTCGACCTGTTTTCTTTCCAACTTGGGGACTCTCTTGGCATCAACGAGAGTGAAGCACGCGGCAAGCTCGACAGATTATTAACGCAGCACGAAACCGAATGGAAGGCTTTCATGCGATCACTGGGGAATAATTCGTTCTTGGTTAATTGGGCTGCCGGGGTGCAGAAATGAGCGTACTCGACCAAATAAGCGCCGAGGATGTCGGCGAGCGTCTGCGGATCGCCCGGGAGAAGGCGAACCTGACGCAGGAAGACGCCGCTAGGGTCATCGATGTGGCTCGCACGACGTTGACAGCGATTGAAAAGGGTCAGCGCAGGGCCCGCTTCCCGGAGGTTCAGAAGCTCGCCCAGGCGTATGGCACATCGGTCAATGCTCTGCTGCGCCGGGAGGCCGTTCATGTCGATCTCGCGCCGCGATTCCGAAAGCTTTTCAGTAGCAATGACAAGGCTGAGGCCGAGGCTGCCGAGCTCATCGACCATCTGGCGAAAGCCGAGGTGGAGCTTGAAAACCTGCTAGGCGTGACACGGCCCCGGAACTATCCTCCCGAACGCCCCATCCTTCCCGGCGATGTGCGCACGCAGGCGGAGCAGGACGCGATGGAACTCCGGCATGCGCTCGGGCTCGGCATCCGTCCCGTGCCAGACATCGTGACGCTGCTCGAAATGGAGCTGGGCGTGCGGGTTTTCATCCGCAAGCTCGACAGTAGCATTTCGGGGCTGTTCGTGTACGACGAAACGCTCGGTCCGTGGGTGCTCATCAACGCGAATCATCCGCGCGAGCGGCGGACGCAGACAGCCGGGCATGAAACAGGCCACTTCATCTCGTCGCGGCGCAGCCCGGAGATTTTTCACCGCCGCGAAATGGAAAACAGCCGCGAGGAGCGTTACGCGAATGCCTTCGGCAGAGCGTTCCTGACGCCCGCCCGCGGCGTGATGCAGAAATTCCATGAGATCACGGCCGGATCGGATCGCCTCACGCGCCGGCATATCATTATTCTTGCTCATTTCTTCGGTGTCTCGCGGGAGGCGATGGTGCGACGCCTTGAAGAACTCGGGCTCACGAAGCCCGGTACCTGGAGCTGGTTCCAGAGCCATGGCGGCATCACCGACGATCAGGCCGGACAAGTGCTGGGGGATTTGTCGGCTCCGGACCGGGAGCGGGCCGAGGCGGAGCAGCCCACCACTTTGCGGCTGAATCTCCTCGCCGCGGAGGCGTATCGACAGAATCTTCTCAGCGAAGGTCAACTTGCTAGGCTGTTAGGTCTCGACAGGATCGAGCTGCGCGAAATTCTGAGCGCGCTTGAGGCAGAAGGGAGCGAGACCGATGGGGTCGCGAAACCGCTTGACTGACCCTACGCCTTTCGTCGGCGATACGAGCGCCGTCATCAACCTGAACGCCACCGGATGCGCGTGCGACATTCTGCGAGCCTTGCCAAACAGGTTTCTTGTGGTCGATGTCGTATCGAGCGAGCTCGATCGCGGGCGGCGCAGTGGCCGCCCGGATGCGGACATCCTGGAAGGTCTGGTTTCCGAAAGACTTGTCGAGATCGTCAAACTTGACGAGATTGCTGAAGCGCATTTCGAACGGCTCGTAGTCGGTCCGGCCGCCGAGACCCTGGACGACGGCGAGGCCGCGACGATCGCGTATGCCGCCAGGGCCGGCATGATTGCCGTCATCGACGAGCGCAAGGCGACGCGCCTTTGCGCGGGATTATTTCCGCAGCTGCGAATCAGCTGCACCGTTGACATCCTCTCGCATGCCGACGTTCACCGAACTCTCGGTGGGAGTTTGATCGCCGACGCCGTATTTCGCGCGCTGAAGAACGGCAGGATGAGGGTCTTGCCCCAGCACGTGAAATGGGTCGTCGAGCTGATCGGGCCGGCGCGGGCGGCTGAATGCCCGAGCCTTCCCAAACATGCGCGCCAGCCTCAGCGGAACGTATCAGCGGCGGACGCGCGGAGCAGGAACGATCCGGTATAGACGAGGTACACGGCATTATGCAGATCAGCAGGATCATCATCAAGAATGTTCGCAACTTCAATAAGCCTCGATGTGAAGTTCGACGAGCACGCCGTCAAACCCTAAGAATCGGATCAGTCGACGAAGTCTTGTTCGTGAACTAGAACAATTACCCCCATGAACCCCATCGTGGCGCGCCCGCATCAGCGGTTTATGCAGTAAAACATCAGACTTTCGCGAATGCCACCGAAAAACATCCCGCCAAGAAGGGCTATACTGTTTCTAGACATGTCTCCTCGCCTCTTGAAAAATTGAAGTTGAATTTTTCGGGAGGAAAAATGCAGCAAGTTGTCGATTTTGCAAAAGAGATCAAGGACATGCCGGTGGCAGCGCTCGGCACGGTCATTGTGTTGGGTGCGTTCGCACTTTCGGCATTCGCGATCTTCATCGTCGCCAAGATGGCTCGGGGGGCTCGTGGCCGGCATTAAGAAATGGGTGCGGATTCCCTCCAACTGGATTAACGAAGGTGGCTTGACTGCGCTGATGTGGAAGAATGGCGGGCAAGGTGCGATCACATAGCGGCGCTCATGGCCCTAACGGTCATCGCTCATGCAGCAGATCCGGATACCGGACTGGCTCGCGTCACCTACGATCATTTCTGCGAAGCCACCGGCCTCAGCCGCGCTAAAGTGTCAAGCGGGCTGAACGTGCTGGAGGAGATCGAAGTCATCGAGCGGGAACCGGGCGACGCTCGCAGCAATTTCAAACTGGCCAATTACGATCCTTCAAGCGGATGGGCGAAACTTCCTTACAGGAGCATGTATTCTTCCCGCACCATCTCGGCTTTTGCGGAGTTTGGACTCCGGCGAATGGCCGAGCTCGATGCGCTTAAGCTTTTCTTCCTGTTCATCGCGCGCCGGAACCGCAACACCAACTTTGCGAATATCGGCTACGAGAAGATCGAGAAATACACGAATATCAGGCGCAACCGGATCAAAACAGCGATAAGCTTCCTCGCGTCTCTGTCACTGGTCTACGTCGAAAATATTCCGCGGAGGGCAAGTGAGCTTGGGGTTTCCAATGCATATCGGATCGTGGGGCTGGAATCCTACAATCACATGGGAACGCGAGGACGGACGTTGGAGCCCGCAGATTTCGAAGCGGAACTGTAGGCGAATTTCGCCATGGGCTACGCCCGATGAGTTGGAGGAAGTAAGGCTTTGGGCGAAAGCAAAAACCCGTACTTCTCCGGTGACCCCTTCGATCCTAACCAGTTCCATGACGCCGACGCTCGACGAATTACAACGGTTGGCCCGTTGATCCGGCCTGACAGAGGATTGCGATATGGCACAAGGACCGATACTAATTTTTGACAAGTCTTCGTTGGAAAGTCTGAAGCTCGACGAGGCGGTACTACTTGATAACTTCTATGTGTCCAATATCACTCCGTTATTCTTCGTAGAATGCCTGGCTGATCTTGAGAAGGCGATCAAAAGCAGAAGCACACCCGAACAGCTTGTCGGCTCGCTTGCGACTCGAACGCCGGAAGCCCAATCGTGCGCGAACGTGCACCATATAACCATTCTGCAAGGTGAACTCACCCGGCAATATGCCCTCAACAATCAAATGGAGCGCCCCCTTCTCGGCGGAGGCAAGCCTGTCCAGCTTGGCGACAAGAAAGGAATAATCTTCCAGCGCAGTCAAGAAGAAGAAGCATTGCAAAGATGGTCACATCGGGAGTTTCTGCAAGTTGAGCGGGCCTTTGCAAAAAAGTGGCGCGCCGACCTACTTAAAATCAGCCACGATGATCTCGCAAAGACAGTCATGGCAGGAATTGGTCATTGGCGTAAACCCACTTCCCTTACAGATGCAAAACAGATGACCGATTACATCATCGACAACATGGACCCCGAATGGTTGATCGGATTCGGCATTCAGTTGCTGGATGTTCCGGACGCACCTAGGGCGATCCCTTGGGTGCGGGCCGATTGGGCTTCAAGAAGAAAGCCAACGATCAGGCAATACCTGCCGTATTTCACGCATCTTCTATCGATCAATATTTTCTTTGCGCTGATCGTTCAGACCCAACTGCTGCGTGATCTAAAGCCGAGCCATCAAATCGACCTTGCCTATCTTTATTATTTGCCTTTCTGCTCGGTCTTCACGTCTAAGGATCGTTTCCACGCTCAGGTTGCGCCGTTGTTCATGACTGACCATCAGACGTTCGTGAACGGCATCGACTTGAAAGATGATCTGCAAAAGCTCGATCAGCATTACTCAAGCCTGCCGGATGAAGTTCGGAAACAAGGGCTTTGGACCTTTGCCCTTGTCCCGCCAGAGGACACCAGGTTTCTGATAACCCGCCTTTGGGACAAGTACTTGCCACTATGGCGCTCCCACAAAGAGATGCCGAACCTCGACACGCCCGAGCACCAGGCAAAGCTCGTTGAAGAGATCAACAAATTCGCCGACGACAGCAATCCGGACGTGATACCCCACGATGAGCATGACATGTCCAAACTCGATCACGTAACGATCAAGCGCAGTGTGCTAGCGCGTAAAGGAAAATGGAGAAGATTTTCGGAAGAGCAGGAACGCAGCATGAGCGAATCGCAGAAAGGCAAATCCGCGTAGCTCTCAAAACCCTACCCTAGGCTCGACGAGGAAAAAGCTCTTTGGAAGAAAAATCATCCGACCGCAACTGAGGCCGGTACGCCGAGTTTTCCAGCCGTTTCAGGAAATCCGATGGAGACTTCATCGCCTCGTCCAACTCTTTCCGCTCCATCAGGCTGAGAAACAGAGCAATCGATCTGGCTTGGCAATTGATCGAGCGGAATGGATTGAACTCAATGTCACTGAACCCGTCGTGAAACGTAAGCTTACTTATCCAATCGCGGTGAGGGTACAGACTCGTTGCATAAAGCCAGTCGTAGAACACTGTCTTTGGTTCCCGTGGCCAATGAGTTCCTTCGAAATCGAAGCCGGTCAGTTTCCCCGATTCTTTCAAGCGAGAATCTCTCTTCGCCTCTCTCGGTTCCACCCCGTACAGGTCTATGAATGGGCCCCCTCTCTCGAACACCTTGCTCCCCTGAAATGCACTTTCCAGAGGAATTTCTCCGAATTCCTTCGTCTTCACCTTCAAATGAAATGCACTCAGGTGCTGCCCCCGCTTGTGCTCGGACTTTGTCGATACCTCTAGAATATTTTTATAACCGGCGGCTTCGGCAGCTTTATGAAGCGCCTCGATGTTTTTCTCCTTTTGCACTTGAGCAAAACCTGGACTCCATACCAGCCGCAGAAACACTTCCTTTACGAGTGCATCGCTTTTCGGATCGGGCACGAAAATAGGGCGTTCAGCCATTGGGTAGATTCTTTATAAATGGAAGAGCAATGTATTCCGGAACGAGGATTTCACACATCTCTGCGGCATGCCTCTTTGCCTGCGCCTCTGGATCGGCCCAGTTGGTCCAGTCGTACAAAGCATGAAAATCGATGAGATTCCTCTGCACCGCATCCGCAAGTGACACGGTCTCGGCACTGTTTGCGTATCCCACACCGGATGAAAACATTACCCCCGGTTGGTACAGGATTGCTCGGTCGATAGCCAAGTAGGTCAATACCGTGCCCGGCTTTCTTTCTCGAACTCTATACGCCATTGGATGGCTATTGGTGAAGCACAGGTGCACGAAGCGATCCATACCGCACTGCCTGTCCAGTGCCAAACTGGCCTCGTCGCCACCGGCACAAAACACTTCACCAAGCTGAGCAAGTATTGCGGTGCACAGGATGCCTCCCAACCGGCGAATTGAAGGAATGTTGTCTACATCTGTAAAGTGAAAGAGCTGAGGTATGCGAGCAAGCAGGTCGGCTCCAGCAGCCATAGAGGCATTATTCTATCGGAACAGTCCTTTTACGAAGCACGAACCATTCGCGAACAATCGCCGGCCACGAGCGCCCTACGTAATCCAAAACGTCCTAATCGCCGCTTCCGTTAAACTCCACAACACAATCAAATCTGTTGATTCCGCGCCAGTTCTGGCTATCGGCAGACGGGCTGAAAAGGCTTGCTTCGGTCGACTGAAGCCGCCCCGGCCCCCAGCCTAAATGGTGCGTTTCGTTGGGGCCCGGTGTTAAGCATTCTCGCTGGATGCCGCCATACTGGCGGACACCTAGCAATAGAGAGTTTCCTGACCTTGTCGTTGAGGCGTGTGCCGGAACAGTGCAAGTCTTCGAGTAGCAGATGCTTGTTCGGAAAGAGCATGTCTTTAGCGGCCGACACTATGATCTGCTGAGGAGCCTAGCCGTGCTAGACAGTTTCTCGAAATCCGCCACTGCCCCGCCGATGTAAACTTGTCCGATCCGATTCGCACCGTCAATCAAACCATAACGTTCGTTGAATGGTCCCTCGAACAACCGACGGTCAAGGGGTACTTTGGCGTGCGGATTCTCGTGTATACGCACCCGGACCCGGCTCAATGAGAGATCGCGCTCGGTGCCAGCCGACTGTTGGATCGCCTCCAAATACTCTCCGACACCGAGTTCTCGTCCGAGTTCCTGCTCTCTCTCGTACACAAAAAGACGAAATCGCTTTTCGCCGATCGGATAGCGCTCGACCACGATGATCGCGCTGATGATAGTGTGCTCGGGCGGGACCGCCGAGTGCTTAAGGGCCTCTCCTTGACTCTGATCGGCGGGGAATCGAAGCCCAAGATCGCTGAGCATTGCCCCCATGATGATCTGCCAGTTAAGGCCAATCCGAGGTCTCTCTTGGTTTTCTAGAACGAGGCAGCAGCAGTGCCCCTCCATGTCTTTGAACTTTCTTCTCGCTGCGTTGATCTTCTCTCGAATCGGGCCATAGGGGTTATACGCACCCCCCCGGATGCGACCATCTGGCGGCTTCGTGCTGAGTTCTTCGACATCAAACAGGACATCAAATCCGTCTGCACGCAATCGGTAGTCGGGCCG
>Ga0187778_10002402_pt1 | contig 12775 bp, 10 predicted proteins | sample 1015_Q2_SP5_20_M_FD_132418 | JGI IMG/M metagenome (GOLD analysis project Ga0187778, IMG submission 132418) | Tropical peat soil microbial communities from peatlands in Department of Meta, Colombia - 1015_Q2_SP5_20_MG | ecosystem: Environmental > Terrestrial > Soil > Wetlands > Peat | place... | reverse complement strand
TGGCATGTTAGGTGGGTTCGCTCAGGAAAGTCAACGCGTAAGAGCCTGTGGACGCTGATATCAGCGGCGGGATTTCTGCCCACCCCGGGTCTGTATTTGTGCAAACTGGGAAGTTGCGCTCGCCGCCTGAACGCCCCGTAGGCAGCCTACACCCTTGCTGCAAAGGCGACCACTCCCGCTAATTCGCGTAGTACTTGGCGTTAATGTCGACGAAGGGCTTCAAGTCCTCGGGCAGATCATCGACTGCATAAATCGAGTCCGAGGTGCAAACCGGGACGCAGGCGCCGCAATCGATGCAGCCGGCCGGATCGACGTACATTTGCTTCACTTCTTCGAAATTAGGCTCATCTTTTTTGGGGTGGATACAATCGGTGGGGCATACATCAGCACAGAGCAAATCCTTGATGCACTTATCAGTAATTACATAGGCCATGGTTGTGCTCCCTGGATGAGGTAACAGTTGAGCCTACTTGAGCGTGGCGCTGCCTGCCGTGATGCGCGTCACGCAGGAAGTGTGTCGTAAGTCTCATCAACCAGAAAAGAAAACGCCATCCCATCGTCAGGGTAACGTGATCGTTCCTGATATCAACGCGCAGGATTGGAGGACAGGCGAATCAGGCAGCTTTGTGCTTATGTGAAAGAAATTGCTCGCCGATCATCATCATCCTGGCGTCGGCCTTCCCTTCGCCGAATACGGTCTGAGTGGCATTTTTCCACAGATCGCACGCCTTACAGGTCGCTGCTGCATGGCGCAGGCTCTCTAAAGTCGGCCTCTGGAGGATCGGAGCATGATTTCGATTCGCAGTTCCAGTCATTTGCGACTTTCTGTAGCGGCCGGCGATAGGATGCATCCAAGTTTATTAGAGGCGGGGTTCTGAGTCAGAGAGATATTTGTTAGGCCGCCGTTTAGTGCTCAGTCACCGAACGAGACAACTGGCCCTACAGTGGACACTGTATTGGCAGTTTAGGGCGAAAGCTGTAAGGTCGCAGCCGTTCATTTTTTCAGCGGAAACCGACGGCAAAGAGGTCAACTATGGTTGCGCATTGTGTTAATCCGAATTGCGGCACACAATTGCATTCTTTCGTCGAAGGCCGGCTATTTCAGTTCGAAGTCGTATCTATCTCCATTTCAGCCACCGACGAGGCCCGTGCACCTTTTGATGAAGAGCCGAAGAGCCTGACAGCGCAGTTCTGGCTGTGTGGGCGCTGTGCAGCGAGTATGAGCCTCGTGCTGGAACCGATGCATGGACTGAAGATAATTCCTTTGGCGGCCGATCTCCCGCTGGATCGTCAGGGCGGACTTCGCCCGGATACCAATCACTGTTAATCGAGAACACCTGCGTAGGTAAGTTTTACATAGACGATTCAAAGTTGCGACCAGTTGTCAACAGTTTGGGTTTGGTGATTGCTGTGCAACTACTATTTACACTTCCACAGGAATCATTTCGGATTCTCAGAATGAGCTTCATCTGACCTCAGAGGGAGAAGTGTTTGGGAGGTGTTCTGTGGCATTTCGAATCTTGATCGCAGACGATCATGAAGTCGTACGAAAAGGTCTGGTCGCGCTGTTACAACAACAACCCGACTGGCAGGTTTGTGGCGAAGCCGCGGATGGCCGCGAGGCCGTCGACAAGGCGCAGCAGCTCAAGCCAGAGGTGGTAATCCTTGACATCGGTATGCCCAGCTTGAATGGGCTTGAGGCGACCCGCCAGATTCTGAAGACAAATCCCCATGCCAGGATCCTGATTCTCACCTTGCATGATTCAGACCAGGTGGTGCGCGATGTTCTGAATGCTGGAGCCCGTGGCTTTCTCTTGAAATCCGACGCCGCTCGCGACCTGGTTGCCGCCGTCGAAGCCTTGCGGCGAGACAAGACCTATTTCACGTCAAAGGTCGCCTCGATGGTGCTGGAAGGCTACCTGAAGGGCTCGACCGGCCCGACTCCGGCTCCGGTGAGCCGGAATCGGCTGACGCCGCGCGAACGCGAGATTGTACAGTTGCTGGCAGAAGGAAAAAGCACCAAAGAAGTGGCCGTCGCGCTTGGTTTGAGCGTCAAAACCGCAGAAACCCACCGCTCCAACATCATGCGCAAACTTCAATTGCACTCGGTCAGTGACCTCGTGCTCTACGCGGTGCGCAATAATATTGTGCACGTAGTGCAGGCAGGACTGGAAACGACCTAGCCATATTCGAACAGGCCCGTGATTCTTGCGGGCCTCCTTTCTACTGATCCGGCGAGAGAGGCGAGAAGCAGGAGCCGGCCTCATAATCATCCTCAGAGAGCGGCGCCTGCCCGTGAGGTGGGATTACGGTGGGCAACTTTCATGCACCAGGAATAGGTTTGCAATGCGAAACCAATCCTGCTGACTCTGTAATTTGATCTCAGCGTATCGACCGCGAGCTTCGCCGCGAAGAAGCGGTGATGATCGTGAGCATGATCTTCGAGGACATGGAGCCGTTCATTGAGCCTGGGAGAGTTGGTGAGTACTTGGTGAGGGTCAGGAAGAATGACGCTCGCGTTCGCGAGCTGTTGAAGAAGCTCCGGCATCCCGGCATCACACGAGAGATTTGAAAAATCCGAGCCTCTCAGGGATGAGGCTCCAGGCTTTCAGTGAAAGATTCGACCGCCGACGTACAGACCGGCGAAGAACACAATCACCGCGTAAAGGAGTGGGTGTGAGAACAGAAGCCGGATGTCAATCGCTCCACCACTCGGGAGTCCGGCATTCTTCAATCGCCACACCACATAGAAGGCTCGAATCAACGCAGTCGCAATCACGAATGCGAGTCCGATCGCAATGCTGATGACATTCACACGTAACATTAGTTTGTCTCCTTTACGGATTATACGTGCAATAGGTCGGGTTGCTTGCGTTGGGAATCGCAATCGCGGCTGGTGGACCGAGGCAAGCCCACTTCGTTCCGGGTTCCAAACGTTCGCAGAAGGTGTGAACTTGCCAACTCGACGGTGCGTAAGCCGGTCCCGCACTCTGTATGTAAGGCGGAAGATAATCGATGTTCGCCCAAGCATACACCGGCACGTTGCTGCATGACGGTGTGACACTATAGTTGCAAACTTCAGTGTCACCCGATCCCACACAAGCCAAGTCTTCAAGCCTTAGCAGAGACGAAGTGGCGTATTCTATATCGAACGAAAAAGGGAATGACACATATTGAACCTGACAGCCGATGTCGCCGTGTGAATCTTCGACTATCACGTACACAGGTTCGGTCACGTTGAATGTTGCACTCCCCACAGCCTTAAGGTTCAAGATTTTCGCCTGACCCTTCGTTGATGTGAATGTAAAAACAGACGGGCTGTTTGATGTCCACGTTCCCGCTGAGGTGAGGTTCTCTGTCGTGCTGTTGGTCAAGGTGCCGGTTGCTCCGAAGTTGACGTAATAATCCCCGTCACTCCCGAGGTTGTAAGTTAGTGCTGTGACCGACACAGTGCTGAGGTACGGTGGACAGATTACACCAGCATCCGGGCTGACTTGCGCGAATGCCGAAACACTGAATAGCAACAGCGACCACAAACACATTTGCTTCATACTATCTCCTAAGTTGATTTTGCCGACCACAGATCGGGGAAAGTCTAGAACTCTTCGTCCTCGTCGAATCGCTTGATTGTGACAGGGAGACGGTCGGTTGTTGGGTTGTGCATCTTCCTCGCGAGTTGAGCGGCTAGTCGGCAAAGTGCGAGGCGCGATCCGTTCGGATTCGGATGTGCGTTTCCGGTCCGTTTCATCGACCCTGAAGCTCCTTGAGTGCCTGTTGAAACTGTTTCGGTTTGTTCTCTTCAAACCAACACAGTGAGGCTACAGCCCATCCGATTTCGCCGACTCCAGGTAACTCCTTTGTTCTCCCTCCAGTAACGACGCACATCATTAGCTCCCCTTGTTCCGCTCGCGCTCCCCGACCAGCCAATACTGCAGAGAGTAGTTCACATGCGGTTTTTCGCAGGCCCAGGCAAATCTATGCGGTACAGCAAGTTATTCATTCGCCTACAGCGTGCACCGGATGGTGCGCTTCCGCCTCAGAACGTACGCTCGTGGCTGAAACGGACGACAAGAGTCCTTTCGTCCAGAGTTGAAAGGAGACGCAAGTGAGCAGTCAAGTCAACTCCACCGCAAGTTCCACTCAACGCAATCTGGATCTGGATCTGGTTGGACGAGCTCAGCAAGGTGACTCTGATGCATTTGCCTCTTTATTTCATGGGCACAAAGCACGGATCTATTCCATTTGCTTGCGCATGGCTAATAACACAGCAGAAGCCGAAGATCTCACGCAAGACGCTTTCATGCAGGTGTTCCGCAAGCTCTCCACCTTCCGCGGCGACTCCGCGCTTTCCACCTGGCTGTATCGCATTGCTGTGAATACGGTACTGATGCACTTCCGCAAAAAGGCTTTGCGGCAGATCTCACTCGATGAACCCTATGACCAGGATGCTCACCTGGTGCGGCGCGAATATGGAAGCCAGGATGATCGCCTCTCCGGTTGCGTTGACCGCATAGCTTTAACCCGCGCGATCCGTGAGCTTCCCGACGGATATCGCACGATTTTTCTGTTGCACGAAGTCGAAGGCTATGAGCACCAGGAAATCGCCGAGTTGCTCGACTGTTCGATAGGAAACTCAAAATCACAACTTCATAAAGCAAAACTGCGCATTCGTGAGCTTCTCGGGCATGCGCGGCCAGACGCTCGCCGCCAAGAGCAGGAGAACAAGCCGGACCCAGCGTGCAGGCGAGCAACTACTTCGCTTCCGAATCCCGAATTTTGCCCAACTCCCGTGTTGTGATTTTCATCACATCCGCGTGTGATCCTCGTACCCGACGCTGAACCCTCGCCAAGCGCATGCTGTACACACGGTGAGCTTTGGGCGCGTTCTTACTGCCCTGCAGCCGTAAAGGACCATCATGAGCCGTAAATACAAGACGATGGACGGCAACGAGGCCGTCGCGTACGTGGCATATCGGATAAACGAGGTGATTGCGATTTACCCCATCACCCCGTCCTCACCTATGGGCGAGTGGGCCGATCAGTGGGCCTCCGAAGGGTTGCCAAATGCTTGGGGAACGGTCCCACATGTAATCGAGATGCAAAGCGAAGGGGGCGCTGCAGGCGCGGTTCATGGCGCTTTGCAGACCGGGGCGCTGGCCACGACGTTCACGGCGTCCCAAGGTTTGCTTCTGATGATCCCGAATATGAACAAGATTGCTGGTGAACTTACAGCCACCGCCTTTCATGTTTCGGCCCGGACTCTGGCAACCCATGCCCTCTCGATTTTTGGCGATCACAGCGACGTCATGTCATGCCGCACTACGGGCTGGGCCATGCTTTGTTCGAACTCAGTCCAGGAAGCCATGGATTTTGCCCTGATTGCGCATGCAGCATCGCTCGAAACGCGTATTCCTTTCCTGCATTTCTTCGATGGGTTTCGTACTTCTCATGAAGTCAACAAAATCGACGTGCTCAGCGACGATGCGATTCGCTCACTGATCGATATGGACCGCGTAATCGAGCACAGGCAGCGTGCGCTGTCCCCCGACCATCCTGTTTTGCGCGGCACCGCACAAAATCCTGATGTGTTCTTCCAGATCCGCGAGACTGCGAATCCTTACTATGCCGCCGCGCCAGAAAAAGTTCAGGCTGTCATGGACCAATTCGGGGCGACGACCGGCCGTTCTTATCATTTGTTTGACTATGTGGGTGCTCCCGATGCGGAACGGGTGATCGTGCTGATGGGTTCGGGCGCGGAAGTCGCGCACGAGGCAGTCGAATACCTGATCGCCCGCGGCGAAAAAGTAGGACTCGTTAAAGTCCGTTTGTTCCGGCCATTTTCCATCAAACATTTCCTCGGCTGTTTGCCAGCCACCGTCAAAAAGATTGCCGTTCTGGATCGCACCAAGGAATCCGGTGCGATTGGCGAGCCGTTGTACCTGGATGTCGTGACGGCCCTCAGTGAGGGTACAAGTGACGGTTTTGCCAGCCTCAAGGGCGTCAAAACGATCATCGGAGGACGATATGGGTTGTCCTCAAAAGAATTTACTCCGGCGATGATCAAAGCTGTCTTCGACAACCTCAGCCCGCAACAGCCCAAAGAGCGTTTCACCATCGGCATCAACGACGATGTCAGCCACACGAGCTTGCCATACGACGCCGAGTTCTCAACCGAACCAGATAACGTCGTTCGCGCGCTGTTCTACGGACTCGGCGCTGACGGCACCGTTGGCGCGAATAAGAACTCGATCAAAATCATCGGCGAAAACACCGAGAATCACGCGCAAGGTTACTTCGTTTACGACTCCAAGAAGTCGGGCGCAATGACAGTCTCGCACCTGCGCTTCGGGCCGCAACCCATCCGTTCCAGTTATCTGGTTACGAAGGCCAATTTTGTCGCCTGCCACCAGTGGATTTTTCTCGAGCGCTATGACATGCTGAGCGCCCTCACTCCCGGAGGTACGTTCCTTCTCAACAGTCCTTTTGGCCCCGATGAGGTCTGGGACCACCTGCCTCGCGCAGTCCAACAACAACTCATCGCTAAGAAGGCCCGATTCTTCGTAATCGACGCGTACCAGGTGGCGCGCGACACCGGCATGGGCAGCCGCATGAACACGATTCTGCAGGTCTGCTTTTTTGCCATCTCGGCAGTCCTGCCGCGCGACCAGGCCATCGAGGCCATCCGGAAGTCCGTCCGCGACACCTACGGCCGCAAGGGTGAAGACATCGTTCAAAGGAACATGAAGGCGGTAGATGAAACTCTGGCTCATCTGTTCGAAGTCAAGGTTCCAGCGGCGGCCACGAGCACCATTGAGATACCACCGCCGTTTTCGGCTGAAGCCCCGAAGTTTGAGAAGGATGTCCTCGGCGTAATCTACGCCGGGCGCGGCGACGAACTGCCAGTTAGCGCTTTCTCCGCCGATGGCACATTTCCTACCGGCACCGCGAAATGGGAGAAGCGAAATATCGCGCTCGAAATTCCCGTTTGGGACGAGAAAATCTGCATTCAGTGCGGTAAGTGCGCCATGGTGTGCCCGCACGCTGTCATTCGTATTAAGGTTTACGACGCCAAAGAGCTGGCGCACGCTCCCGCCACTTTCAAATCTACGGCGGCCCGAGACAAAGAGTGGCAAGGGATGAAATACAGCATTCAAGTCGCGCCGGAAGACTGCACGGGTTGCGCCATTTGCGTGGATATTTGCCCGGTAAAGAACAAAGCCGAAACCCGTCTCAAGGCGCTCAACATGGCGGCTCAACCCCCATTGCGAGCGCCGGAGCGCGAGAACTGGGAGTTTTTCTTGAAGATTCCCGAGCTTGACCGGCGAAAGATCAAGGTCGCCAACATACGCCAGCAACAGATTCAAGAACCGCTTTTCGAATTCTCCGGGGCGTGCTCCGGATGCGGCGAGACCCCATATCTCAAACTGCTGTCCCAACTGTTTGGTGATCGGGCGGTGATCGCAAACGCGACTGGCTGTTCCTCGATCTACGGCGGCAATCTTCCGACCACGCCATGGACAAAGAACGCGGAAGGCCGCGGGCCAGCATGGTCGAACTCGTTGTTTGAAGACAATGCGGAGTTCGGCTTAGGCTTCCGGCTCTCGATTGACAAGCAGGCGGAATTCGCGCGCGAATTACTACAGCGGCTTGCCAGCTCAGTCAGTGAAGATCTCGTCACGGCTCTGCTGACCTCGCCACAGAAAGATGAGGCGGACATCTTCGAGCAGCGCCAGCGTGTGGACATTCTCAAAGAGCGCCTCGCCAGAATTCAGTCACCCGAAGCGAAGCAACTGCTCGCCCTGGCCGACATGCTGGTAAAGAAGAGTGTATGGATTGTTGGTGGCGACGGCTGGGCTTACGACATCGGTTATGGTGGCCTGGACCATGTGATTGCCAGCGGACGCAATGTCAACCTGCTGGTGCTGGATACGGAAGTTTATTCCAATACCGGCGGCCAGGCGTCTAAGGCGACCCCGCGCGGGGCAGTGGCGAAATTTGCTGCTGGCGGAAAGCCTGGCCCGAAAAAAGATCTTGGCTTAATGGCCATGAGCTACGGCAACGTTTACGTAGCCAGCGTGGCTATGGGCGCAAAAGACGAACACACGCTCAAAGCCTTCCTGGAAGCCGAGGCATATGACGGTCCCAGTCTGATCATTGCCTACTCACACTGCATTGCCCATGGCATCGATATGACCCGCGGAATGCAAGATCAAAAAGTCGCCGTCGACTCAGGTGAATGGCTGCTGTACCGCTATAACCCGGAGCGCGAGCCGCAAGGCGAGAATCCCTTGATCCTCGACTCCCGGGCCCCCGCGAAAAAAGTGCAGGACTTCTTGTCGATGGAAACGCGTTTCAAGATGCTCACCAAGAGCAAGCCGGAAGATGCGAAGCGGTTGTGGGCCGAAGCGCAGAAAGATGCACAAGCTCGCTATCGCCTGTACGAGTACTTATCGCAACAAAAATTCGGCAAAGAGCCGGAGCCGGCCAAAGCAGGGAACTGACTAATTCGGGCCCGCTCCAGTGGTTTCATTAGGCGTGTGGAGGGCAGAGATGATTGACTTGGGCACAACTTATCTGGGACTGAAGCTGCGGACGCCGCTGGTGCCCTCCGCTTCCCCGCTCTCGCAAGAGCTCGACAGCATACGCCGTCTCGAAGACTCTGGAGCGTCGGCCATCGTGCTCGGGTCTCTGTTCGAGGAGCAACTCCGGCAGGAAAGCCTCGAACTCGAGCATCGACTTGCCGAGCACACGGACAGCTTTGCTGAGGCACTCAGCTACCTGCCAGAACCTAACGAGTTCAAAATTGGCCCGGAGGGCTATCTCAATCACATCCGCAAGGCAAAGCGAGCCGTGGCCGTGCCCATCATCGCCAGTTTGAACGGCGCAACTGTTGGCGGTTGGACCGCATACGCAAAGGAACTGGAGCAGGCGGGCGCTGACGCCATCGAGTGCAACATTTACGCCATCCCCAGCAACCCTGACCTACTCGCCGCAGAGATCGAGAAGGACTACATTGAGATCGTGAAAGCCGTGAAGTCCGCCGTAAGCATTCCTGTCGCCGTAAAGCTCAGCCCCTTTTTCACGAACATGGCGAATATGGCCAAGCGGTTCGACGATGTGGGAGCAAACGCGCTGGTTTTGTTTAACCGCTTCTATCAGCCCGATATCGACCTGGAGGAACTGGAAATCCAGCCCAATGTTTTGCTGAGCACGCCGCAAGCCTTACGGCTGCCGCTTACCTGGATTGGAATTCTTTACGGGCATTTGCGGGCGAATCTCGCCGCAACCAGCGGCGTTCACGGACCCGAAGACGTAATCAAGCTGCTCATGGTCGGAGCTGATGTGACCATGCTGTGCTCTACGCTGCTGCGCAACGGCATCAGCCATCTGCGCTATATCGAGGAAGGATTGGTCCGCTGGATGGAAAAACATGAGTACGAATCGGTACAGCAGATGAAGGGCAGCATGAGCCAGTTGCGCTGTCCCGATCCCTCGGCGTTCGAGCGTGCGCAGTACATGAAAGCCGTCAAGGGCGTGCAGCACGTCTCGGTTACCAGCAGAGAGGCGTGGCGAATCCTCACTGGGGACTAGAGCTGTCGCAGGCGGCCGACTCCTATTGCAGTTTTGCGTACTCGGTTTTGGCTTCTTTTAAAGGAAGTAAATCAGGGTCGGCATCTTTCCACATCGCGAAAAGGTCCTGGTAGGCAGTGCGCGCGTCCGCAGTGTCGTGCTGCGCCGCCAGGGCACGAGCAAGGCCGAGTTGCGCGAGGGGATAATGAAACGAGAACGGCTGCTGCCAGCGGCGGATTAAGTATTTGCGGAACTCTTGAACGGCATTCGCTGGCTCGCCGCTGGCAAGGTAAGCTTCTCCCAGCAAAACGTGCATAGCTAAATACTGGCCATCATCATAGGGTTGAGCAACGGCAAGCGTTTGAACGGCGGCTGCGGCTTTGCCACGACGCAACTGCAATCGAGCTTCAACTGCCGGAGCAAGGACGTTCTGGATGAACGTATCTTCCGGCCTTGCGCGCCGCGCTTCCGCGATCAGCGATTCTGCTTTTTGATCTTGACCGACCGCTGCATAGATATCCGCCGTTCGCGCTACGAAGGACGGGTCACGCGACAATGCCAGCGCTGCGTCAAGCTGGTCTGCGACCTTGGGAGAATACCCAAATGCAGCTTCTGTTTCCGCTTCATCCATCAAGTGGTCTGCAGCCACATCTGCAATGCCCAGGCTCTTGGCGCGCTCGACCGCCTTCGCCTGTCGCTCCCGCTCGTGGGTTAACTGACCGAGTGCCGCAGCGTGCGAGGCCTCGAGTTCCAGCACCCGCATTTCGCCTTCCGGGCTGGCCTTTGCCGACTCCTCCATGCTGGCTGCCTTTGCAGCGTCTCCATGCAGAATAGCCGAGTCCGCCAAGAAGACATAAAGGCTGCTGCTCTTGATGTTCCGTTGCTGCGCCTGCGCCAGTAGCGCATCGGCGTTATCCAGACGTCCGAGTGCCCGGTAAGCAACGCTGCCCTGGACATAGCAGTTGAGGGTGTCGGGCTCAAGCCGGATAGCCTCTAAACAATTCTCAATCGTCTTTTCGTACTGGCCCAGTCGCTGATACGCGACAGCGACGTTGATGCGAGATACTTCGTCCCGGGGATACGTTTGCTTCATCAGCTCCCAGGCTTGAATACCTTTTTCTATTTGCCCGGTATCATCGTAGTAGTAGGCCGTTATGTAAAGTCGCTCGTATTCGCTGGTGCGGTCCCGCAGCTCGAAGGCCTTGGCTACCTCTTTTGTTGCCAATGACAGCTGATCGGTGTTACCTGCGGCGATGCCGAGGCGCAAATGCGCAAACGCGAAATTTGGATCGAGCTCAATGGCCCGCTGGTAGAACGGCATGGCCGCAATGTCTTCAAGCTTAGTGTGCTGTTGGTCCCCGAGGGTGAACGCTTTCAGCGCCTCCAGCGACGAAGTCGTGGCTTGATCCAGCGGCTTGTCGAACTTCTGCACCGAGGCCAGAGACTCGCCCAATTTTTCGCGCAGCTTGGTAGCTGCCTCGCCCAGACTGCTCAACACCGCATCTTTGCCAGCCGCCTGCTGCTGAGCCTGCGCCAGTGAATCGCCAGTTGCAGCACTAACGGCTTCCAGCGTGAGCAGATATTGATTGCCCACTAGCGCAATCGATCCTGTCAGCATGGCCTTGATTCCGTCACGCTGGCAGATTTCGCGGCCAACATCCCCGGTCACTGCCTGATCCGGCGGGCGTCCCATATACTTCAACGTCTTTTGCACCTGCTGCTCGGGCACTACGTTGAGAAACGGCGATTGCTGCAGATCAACCGCCAACGCCTTCTTCAAAGTGCCATCGAAAACCGAATCGCCAGTCGTATTCACGAAGTCCGTCACTAGAATCGAATCTTTCTCGGTGATGGCGTGTCCTCGACGCTGGTAAAGAAAGAACCCGATCGCGCCAACGGCGCAGATCAGAACAAGTAATGCCGCATATTGCCACTTTGGCCGCGAAGGGGCAGCCGAGATGGATACCGAACTCGAAGCCACTGCCGCCGAAACCGCTCCGCTGCTCACAGCAACTCTGGGAGTTGGCCCGCTCTTGACTGCCGGCTGGACTCCGGATCCGCTCCCCGAGGCGGACGCCGGCGCAGTCGCCCCCACCTCCAGGATTGGGCTGCGCCCTGACTCCAATTCACGCCGAACACGCTTCAAGTCGGCGCGCATGTCAGCCGCGTTCTGATAGCGCAGCTCCCGATCCTTGTCCATAGCCTTATTGATGATCTCTTCCAGCTTGGGAGAAATTTCGGGGTTGACGCGTATCGGAGCGACGGGCGCCCGTTCCAGAATTGCGTGAAAGATTACAGCGGATGTTTCACCGCGAAAGGCAACCATCCCGGTCGCCATTTCGTACAAAACGGTGCCGAAGGAAAAAAGATCAGTGCGGCGGTCGAGCTCTTTCCCTTTCGCCTGTTCAGGCGACATGTACGCCACCGTGCCTACAGTTGAACCGGGGCTGGTAAGGTACTCCTCGTTAACTGCCGTAGGCCCGGCGGTCGCTTGCTCAGCCCGGCCTGCGAATGGCGTCATCTTCGCCAGCCCGAAATCCAGAATCTTGGCGTGACCGCGATCGGTAACGAAGATGTTGGCCGGCTTGATGTCGCGATGGATGATGCCTTTGGCATGCGCGGCGTCCAGTGCATCTCCAATCTCAATGGCGAGCGTCAGCAGGAATTCCATTTCCAGCGGCCGGCCCGCGATCCGATGTTTGAGAGTTGAGCCCTCCAGGTATTCCATGGCAATGAATGCCTGCCCGCTCTCTTCGCCAATATCGTAGATCGTGCAGATATTCGGGTGGTTCAATGCTGAAGCAGCCTGCGCCTCGCGCTGGAACCGGCTGAGCGCCTGGGGATCGCGCGCGACTTCATCCGGCAGGAATTTCAGTGCAACAAAACGATGCAGCCGCGTGTCCTCGGCCTTGTACACCACTCCCATGCCGCCGCCACCCAGCTTCTCCACAACGCGGTAATGAGAGACGGTCTGGCCGATCACAGGGCTGAAATCTTAAGGCCGTGACACGGTCAAGTCAACGTAGGGTTTGATCGCGGACGAGTTCTAAGGCGATTGGCAACGCCTATTCCGCATCGTCCGCCATCCAGCTACAACCAACTCGGGGGCGGTCCCTCCGGGTTAGAGGCTCAGCAATGGCAGGGTACGGTAACGTTTGCCGGTCAGGCGAAATAGTGCATTCACCACTGCAGGCGAAATAACCGG
>Ga0187778_10002401_pt1 | contig 12782 bp, 20 predicted proteins | sample 1015_Q2_SP5_20_M_FD_132418 | JGI IMG/M metagenome (GOLD analysis project Ga0187778, IMG submission 132418) | Tropical peat soil microbial communities from peatlands in Department of Meta, Colombia - 1015_Q2_SP5_20_MG | ecosystem: Environmental > Terrestrial > Soil > Wetlands > Peat | place... | reverse complement strand
TAATCGAGAGATTACCGCATTCTCCACGGCTTACCGTCAACGGACTGGGAGAGACTGCAAGGCCGAAATCGGGTGGCGGTGGGCCGGAAACAACTAGGTTGACGGTAACGCTGTGTGTAATTAGGGGCGTTGTGGAGCTTCCAACTATTGTTAGGTTGTAAGTACCCTGTGGTGTGGCAGTTGTCGTGAGGATGCTTAGGGATTCAGTTGCCGATTGCCCCTGCCCAAGAGAAACAGAGGCTGATGGAGCGAATACTGCTTGAGCGCCGGTGGGCAGGCCGTTTACGGTCAAGCTGACTGTGCCACTGAAGCTACTCAGTGAAGTCACTGTAACCTGGTAACTCGCTGTTTGAGTTTGTTGCACCGTTACCGAGGATGGGGAAGCGCTCAGGGAAAAGTCGGGCGTTATGCCCTCCACGAATTTGTTGCCGTAAATCTGGTAGACCGCGTAGTATCCGTTGTAGTCCGCGTAGGTCGGATACAGCTGCTCATACGGCTGTAGGGCTAGGCCTTCGACTATGCCATTTCCGTACGGAAAATAAAAGGCGAGAATCGAATAGGGAAGCTTTGGTATCCCATAATTGGTAGTGTCCATCAGGATTCTTACGTCGCCAGTGTGGGCTGCTTGTATACCGTTCGGCACCCAGTTCCCAACACCTTCCTCCGTGAAGATAGTCACTTTGTCGGGATCCGGGCCGGGGTTGTAGTACTGGCTTGGAAATTCTGAATCGAACCCAGAGTTGCCACCGGCCGGGTTGTGCATCTGGCTTACCCACGAACCAGTCTCCCCGGGGTTTCCGAGTTTGACGTACCCCGGAAACGTGGAATTCAAATCAAATATCGCGGCGTCCGTGTACATGACCTCGTTACCAGCCGCGACACGGGCTTGAATTGCGTTGTAAACAGCCGTGATTTGCGATCTATGGAGTGGACTGTAAGCGGAAGGGTTACCATACCAACCGGGACTGTCCAGCACAATCAAAGTGTACTGATTTACGATTGAAGGATCCGCTAGAGCGTCGTCAGTTGAAATCTGCATGTAACTGATGCCCATACGCTGAAGGGTGAGGAATGTCTTCCCCCAATAACCGTCGCTGATAACAAGGATTCTTGTTGGTTGAGTCACCAGGAATACTCGATCCGACGTGAAGGTAGTCGTAAGCCGTGTAACAGTCACCTTCGAGAAAGTTGAGTTCGCCAGCATAGCGTTTACCTGAGACGTGAAGCTGGAGTCGATTAGGAACGGTCCTCCTTGGTATAGCACCCCTGCCGGTGTGAGATCCGTCTGGAGTGCAACGTTCGGAGGCTCGACAATACGGGACACTTGACTTCCCGGGTTGTCTCTGAGAAATTCGTGGATTAACCCATACACATGGACTCTGTCGGCCTGCTTATCGTCCATTGGCACTACTATGGTTCCGGGAGCGAATGTGCTGCCTGACAATGGACCGAGTGCGAAAGCAATTTGCGTCAGCGGTATAGTGAGCGCGAAAAAGACCACGAGGCACGAGAGCAAGTGTCGATATGGCTTCATCGAACTGTGCCTCATTTTGGTTTCATAATGGCATGAAACTTTTCTCTGGACCAGTCCTAAGTTAAGCCGTCCTTAGGTTACTTAAGACTTAACGTAATACGGCTATCTGCCCTATTTAACGAGTAGTTGGCGTGAACACAAACGCGATAAAACAGGGCAGCTTGTTTGTCGCAATTTTCCCCTCTAAACGTGCCTCCTTTTGCACGAAATTGCATCGGTGGGATTACACCACACCGCAAACCTAGCATCCTGAGCTAATTCCAAGGGGCGCTAGAGTGAAGCTCGGAAGATTCATGTGTCGACGCCTCGCAACGCATTCAGGCCGATTCGTACCCGCGAGGGAAACCCAGGGAGTCGACTTAATGCGATGGCGCCAGTTTGCTTCATTCCCAGTAACCGGCGGATCTATCAACGTCCTGCTCCTCAACTTCCTGATTTTGGCTGCCCAAATTCCAAGCGAGTTCATATTCGAACAAAACATCCAAGAGTGGTCTCTACACCCTGAGCGACGAGGCACCCCCTAGGCAACTATATTCATGTGTTCCGTTCCTGCGAATATCAAGTGAGAACGATGGATAGACCCGATTTACCGGAAGATCTAGAGGTCTACGTCGACTCCCTGGACGAGCAGGGAAGGGTGACCTACATTTCAGGCTATTTCGTTTTTCGAAGGATCAAACTAAGGTTCGGCGCGATCGGGATGGAAGGTTACGGTGGACCGAACATAGCTGCCACCCTGACTGATGAGACGATTGCCGAGTTACGACGGCTCGGCCTAGATGATCGAGGGGTTGACGAGCTTATTACCGCTGTACAGAGAAAAATCATGGAAGGCCAGGCACACATCCAGCTTAAAGGCGAAGAGAAGACTCCCGAAACGGACAAAGACGCTCATACGCAGGGCCATTCGGCTTAGGACGCATCCCAGCAGTACTCAATCCTGCTGTCCATGCTGCGGAAGGCTGCACTCCGGGCAGTCGGCAGCAGTCTTTGGGATCTGTTTCATGCAGTACCAGCAGAATTTCTTACCAGGCTCCGGTTCTATGGGTGCGGGTTCTGGACGTAGTAACCCAATAGCGAACATGATGCCACCGGCGATTGAAATAGGCAGTCCAAAGATTGAGACACCGAGAGGGACATACAAGTCAGTAATGACGAGAAATAAGCCGAATGCAGCTAAGATGACTCCTGAAACGACCAAACCTCTATACATGCCTACCTCAGCGGAGTGATTATACTGAGGAATAATGAACGTTTCCGTATAATAACATCAGGCGACTTCTTTTTCTCTGATGAGCTTTGCTGAGGATTGAAGTGTCGCCTGTGCGCCGTGTCGTCAACATCCACGACGATCCTATGGCGTATTTTCTGAGCCGTTACGATGAGGAAACCACTAAGACGATCAAGAGTCAGATGAAGGCTTTCTTCGAGTGGCTCAATAATCGTGATGGCTGGGTTGGAGTCACACCCAAACAGCTACTAATCCGGCAGTTGCAGGCGGAAGACCCCTACGAAATGGTGGAATTAATTCAAAGTTTCATTGATAGCCGCCGAGATTTGCGAAAGGGAACCTTAGAAGGCAACGTGTCCACAATCCTCGAATTTTTCCGGAAGAATCGCTGCCGACAGACGTGAGCCAGAAGTCATTCACATTCCATTCAACCGCTCTTCCTGTTCAAGGTAAGCTCACATCAACAATTATCCGCGAAGTTGTCGGCGGTTTGCCGCTGCGTTGGCGAAGCCTGTTCTTAGTCAAATATCAAGCGCTGTTGGATACGAAACGATTGGCTTGGGTAAACGTGAATTGTGCAGAGCAAGTCACCCGACAATTAAGAGAAGGCAGGAAAATTATTCGAATTGACTTGCCTTGCGGTCGGAAAAAAAACGCCGGCGACCGTGAAGGCATGTACTTCACATACTTCGGCCGAGACGCCGCCGAATCCCTAACCCGCTACTTTAATGAAATCCGCGGTTGGCCGAGCCCAGGACAAGCGATCTGGGTCTGGCAGAAAGAGGATTACAACCCTCGCTCCCGCAGTCCGAACCGTGACAAGATTTCTCCTCTGAACCGAAGCGCCGTCAGTATGAAATGGGTTCGCCTAATGCGCCAAACGAACAACATTCCCCGACAAAAGGGCACAGGCCAAGGGCGCGTACGCTACGGCGTCAACCTGCACGAATTCAGAGACGTAGCCACAACCGAATTGCATGTGAAGGCCAAAGGCAAAGGTCTCGATATGGACTGCGTGAAATTCTGGTGCGGCCAAGTCGGCCAACTCGACCCATTGAAGTATGACAAATTCTTCAAAGACCAAAACTACGTCGAGAAACAATACCTAATCGCTGAACCATTTCTTAACATAGAATCAGGCACACCGCCAGACGAAGAAAGCGGGAAAAGGATTCAGGAGTTAGAAGCCAAGAACACCGAACTATCCAACGGCTTTGGCTTAATACTCAAGAAAGTGGAAGAAGCCGATAAGGCATCACGAGAAAATGAAGTGGTGGTGCGGGAATTTCTTGCCAAACTGCCCAACCCCGAACGATTGAAAGAAATGCTCGACAACTACGACACATTGGAAGAATTCTACCACAACACAATCAACCAGATGGCGGGGAAACAAGGCTGGACGAAACAGAACGTAAAGCGGGAAGCGGTGAAGAAATGACACGTATATCGCCAGTGGGTCGAGAGCCTACCGACGACGAACTTCGGCATATGAGATTTCGTGACATGACGCCCGACGAGGAGAGACGTTTCAGTCAATTATACCCGAAGGAGTTCATGCGTCGATTCCGCATCATTCAGGGCAACATTCGAGCCTTCGAGCGTAACATGGCCCTCTTTCGGCGAATTCTTGGACCAGAAGCGGACAGAATCGCCGACGTAGCCTGGAGGAACATAAACATACCTTTGAAGCACAGACTCCGCGTTCGGAGGAACATCTTGCGACGGAAAGGCGTGCGGACGAAATCAGGCCTCATCGGCGCAATCGAGACTGAGGCTAAGATTTGATCTGCGCCGAGTTTTCACGGAACCAAGCCGAGGCGGAAGAAGTTGATTCTGGAAATCATGCAAGCTAGGCTATGAACCCTCGTCGTTTCAGTTCGTCTCTGAGAGTTTCCATAAGCTCTTGCTTAAGCGCAATACCCACGTCTTTTGCTCCCGATTCGGCTTGCGTTAGCATTGTCACCAAGTCTTGATTTCTGAATGAAGAAATCCGGATCGCTCCATAAACTGCGTTGATCGTAACTACTCCGCGGAGATACGCGACAAGTACCCCTATAACCCGATTCCTGTCAGCTTCCGCCACGTCAATCGGCATGGAAAAAGTTCAGTTGAGATCAGTTTAAGAAACTTGCCATCTTGATCTCTCACTTGCACTTTGGCTAAGCGTCAACCACTTGTTATCTCCTTCAACCTTAATCCCTGCGACCTGCGTCAAAAGTCAGTATTTGCCAAGGTAGCACCGCCTCAATTTCGGGCCTCGAACGTGAAAGAAACTCCGGTAGGAATATGCCATCACGGCCCCGTCAACGGGCGAGGTGTAGTGTCGAACCCGTCGATCAATGCATATTCGTATATCAGATCCGAATTGCTGGACAATAGTCCTTAGGCATTTGAATTCATACGAGTCATCATCCGAATAGTCGCGGGGCAACATATCCTATGATGTATCCGATGACAGCGGAGCTGCCGCCGATACACAGGACTTGAACCCCGCTCTTGAGCAGCGCCATTCTGGTAACCTGTCCCTTAACCACGCCCAAAACGAACAACGCCACAGCGGTGGTTATGAGCGAAACGGGAAGTGCGAGAGGCAATGGCCATAGAAGGTATGGCCAAAGAGGGATTAGAGCGGCGCCAGCATAGGATGAACCCACGACGACCGCGTCCTTATGTTCAGCATGTCCTTCTCCGTACGCTAGACCCAATTCCTTCTCTATCATTGTTTTCCTCAACGAAGTGGGTGACCGTGCGATCACCTCACTCCCCAATCTTGCGTCTTCTGGGCTGAGCTGTTCTTCTCTGAGCAGCATTTCGAGCTCTAGCCGCTCTACCTCTGGATGTTCTGCGATTTGGGTTTCTTCGTCCTTAATCTCCGACTCGAAGAGCTGGTTTTCGGCCTGGCTGGCCAAATAGCTTGCAGTTCCCATGGCGAGCGCACCCGCTGCGGCTTCTGCTAAGCCGCCAACTATGACCGTAATCGGTTCAAAGGCTGCGGCTGCGAGCCCTGTAACGACAGCCAGTGGAACCAGCAACCCGTCTTGGAATCCGAGGATAAGTTCCCTTATGCGTGAGAGACGTAAAATCCTGCCCCTTTCACTAAGGGCTCTTAGCCGTAATTCTTCTCCCCCGACAGGGTGGGGAGATCTAGTTCGAGAACTAAACCATCGACTCACAGAGTTAGTCAATCTGACCCGCCACACGCTTGTGCTAGATACGACGGAAGTAGGGCTTACGTAATTGTGCCTCGGACAGTGCTTACCGAACATTGATCCTCCACCATTGCGACCCACATTTGACTTCGACATACGAACACCGTATCACCCTTCGGTTAGAGGTTCAGTACGGTCTTGCCGCTTTCTCTTCGGCCTAACCACAACCGCTACAAAGAAGAGCGCGAGTGTAACGAAATCCATCACGATCAGGGCTAGCCGCAGGAGTCCGCTGGGCTCATAGATTTCACCCATGTCACCGAGCATTTCAATTAAATGCCTAAAGAAGAAAAGAAAGAATGCACAGGAGATAATGAGTAAAGCGGGTTGCCGTCGCCTGGACCAAGCATAAAGCGAGAGAGCGAAGAGGATTAGGGCGAATACGCCTGTGCCAAATTCCAACGCCTCTTCGGTGTCCCTTTCAAGTCCAACCAATTGACCGATGTGAAGAATCAGAACCCAGCAGGATAAATCGGACACATCATTCACCCTCACTTGTCTCAGATCGGGTTTGAGGAATCTCCATAAGAGATTCGGCTAGCCGATCGGCCCATTTTTCCCAAATCGTCGGATGATAGCTACGAAGTAACGTCAATATCTCGCTGTGGTTGCCTCTTACAAGATATCTCACGTTTGTTCCGTGGCGTCTGGCTTCGACGAGCCCTGCGCGCGACAGTCGCCGCATATGCCAATTTACCGAGGCTGGGGAAATCCCCACGTGTTCAGAAACCTCCTTCTGGATAGTTTCAGGGTTTCGGATTAGGAAAAGTAGAAGGTCTCGGTCGGTCTCCTGCGACAGTGCGTCGAGGATGTCCAGTTGAGAGTCCCCAAATTTGAGGTTTGGATAAAACCTCTTGTAGAGTCCTCTCCTTCGCGAAGCAATGCTTCCATCTTTTTCTAACCTGTAGAGGTGATATTGGACGACGCCCACCGCGAGATTCAACTCCCGTTTTACCTGACGAAAGTGCGCGCCAGGGTGCGACTTGATGAATTGAAGGATTTGTTCAGACCTGGATTCATCTGTATTCCTCGATTCATCTCTGTCATCGATTGTGTCCACACACTCGTCACCTTGCTCTGTTTCTGCTTGAATCCAACTAGGCTTTGCAGAATCAACTTTTCGCTGACTTCCGGCACTCGGAAACCTGAAAGGGTAATCAGTCTTATGGTACAAACGCTAAAGTCGCAGGCATGAACGTGTAAAGTCACTTTAAAGTTTGTACCAGACGCCCTAAATTCGATGATGCATTATGGGCGGAACAGGTAAGAAGTCACATGCAATCAGTCACCCTCAGGAAGCAAAAAACATGCCAACACGACGACGTGCATGAGATCGGTTTAGATTTCGATAAGTACGACAATCCTGTGAGGCTCATAAGATGTCAGCGTTGCGGTCAGCTAATGCGTGAAAACCTCCTCCCTTCACGCTACCAGCACAGAAACATGCGCCTTTCTAAGCTGGGGTGATATCCACGTGGTCACATGAATGCCACTTTCACCACGCCATGCCACTCGGCGAACTTCGGTGTGTATACTGTGGTGCGTCTAAGCGAGGTTCGGCAAATTCGTTAAAATGCCGCCTCAACCTGGTGCTTCGGGTACCGATACGGGAGGGTTAGAGGGCTTGGAGAAGTCCGAAATAGCATTCATTCTTTTCCTCATGGCCGCCATTGCTCTACTCACGGCTGCACAACTGATCGTCCACATGGTAACAGGTCTAACGCGATCGGGAAACTAGAATGAATTCCAGTTTCTAGTTTTCCACCATACCAGTCAGACGATAGAGCAGATCGTGGCAGAAGGGTTTGAAGAAGAATGGGATATCGAGCGAAATTCTGGTTAATCAGCTGTAGTGACTTCGCCGTTACCTGTCAGTTGAAGGCGATGCCATCGCGAATCAATACGTTTTCCTCTGAGAATTCGTAGTCTTAGATATTGTTCGATTTCTGGCCCTTTCTCTTCTTTCTTGAAATCGACAACTCCGTCAAACAATAACTCCATTTGATTGTAGAACGCATCGGATGCAACACCTTTCAAGAAGGAATTCAAATCAACCCACTCGGTAATCCTTGTAGTTCCTTTGCGGGTTCGCTGATAATCGATTATGGCTTTCTCTTGATTGTATTGAAGCAAGACGCCAGTATTATCGTCGATGTGCAACAATCTCTTGTCTTCGTCGCGGATTTGACCCTTTAGTAGTTTGGCATCGGCAATGCTCCAATCTGAGACCTTGAGGGATCCTTGTGTAGAACCCAGTCCGGTTTGGGGCGTATAGCTGTCCCAAATCTCGAAGATGCCTTTGCTCTCCAGTTCTCTGGGATTCAATCCAAGACTCGTGAGGAATTGCCCAATCTCGTCGGGTGGTCGTAGGAACGTGTGATATGCGGTTTTTGCGCCGGCGCGCAATGCTTGGGCTGCGATGGTCAACGACGCTTCGTACCAGAGGGAGTCTGGTTGAAATTCAACCATCAAAGCGGTGCCATATTCGATCCCATCAGGAAACATCGTCTTCAGAATTGGCAGCGTTAGATTGCCGGCGGGCAAATGCAAAACTCCTTCGGCACAGGACGATAGTAATTCAACGGAATGCATCGATTTCTACTTTACGACTTTTGCGGAGTCATACCGTCCGAAGCCTCCAACCTTTTGGACACAAAGCGCCTTTGGTGGGTGAACGTAAACTGCGCAGAGCAAGTCACTCGACAACTACGCGAATGCCGAAAAGTAATTCGAGTCGACCTGCCCTGCGGACGGAAAAAGAACGCGGGCGACCGTGAAGGCATGTACTTCACATACTTCGGCCGAGACGCCGCGGAATCCTTGACCCGCTACTTCAATGAGATTCGGGGTTGGCCCAGCCCTGGACACGCGATCTGGCAGAAGGAAGATTACGACTATGACTATCTTTGAGAAGAGTGTCGATCGACGAAATCAAAGGGTCTGAACCAAGTAGATGGTAACGACGTATTGCATTTGCGTGGTGGCGCCGGTGGGACCTATATCCACTTAGGTTCAAGGTAGACGGTACGTTTCGTAATTCCGTTGAATCACACGCTTGTCCGCGTTCGATTCCTCCTAACATATTCCAATAGGCCCTTATGGTCGGCCCGTTTTATCGATTTCACAACAACTGATGTTGATAAGCCCGCCGTCAACGGTTCGAGTTTATCGCACACGCCCCCCCTAAGCCTCTCCATGCTAGTGTCCAGCACCGTCATGGAGTACTCGTGAGAGCCCAGGGTTGTGTAGGCTTCCAAGACTCTTGGCTCATGTTCTATAAACTCAAGAAGCCTTTTTCGAATTTCATCGCCGTGGGAGGTAGCGGTACCGATGTAAGCCGTCGCCGCCAGACCTAATTTCGACCAATCTACGTCTATCGTTGCGCCTCTTACAATGCCTTCCATTTTCAGAATTGCGTATCTCTTTGCAATTGTGCGTTGATCGGTTTTAGCCAACGTCGCCAGCTTCTTGAATGTAATACCGCTGTCCTCAATCATCTTTTCAAGAATAAGCAGATCAAGATCATCAGGAACATACGTCTTAGTGTCCGAAACAGATTCATGTCGCCGGACTCCGGCCAATTTGCGCCCTCAAAAATGTAACTTGCTTTCGGATTACATAACATTTGCTGATTTGAGTCACCTGATGACATTCACAGACCAGCATGTCTGCAACTCAGTAGTAACCGCTAAATTGTATTTTTCTCTGGGACGCGTTGACTTAACTTGACCGCCAAATCGTTCCTGAAAGCCCACCCGAGTGTGATTGGAATAGCGATTGGATTATTCATCTTGGCGTATATCGTAGTGACGATAATACTAAACCAGCACTCACCCTGACGCCGCTAAACCCTGCACTAAGTCTTGCAGGGTTCGCTTAGTGAACGTGAGTGTACTGACGTGAGTGTACTGACGCCACACATGCGATGCCATCGCATCACATGGATATACCTGCATCGCGTAGCCTGATGGCATTGACTAGGCCATGCATTGGTACTCGAAAGCAATTGTTAAGAATGCATCAGACGCGGTGGATTATCATGACATTATTATGACAGTCAGCTCATTTCTGGAAGCGCATCCAACTTTGATTGGGCTGTTCATGTTAGCCCCCATTGTAGGGGCCATAATAGTAGCAGTGCTGATAATATTGCTACAATACCAACCCTCACGCTGACCCCTCTGAACCATGAGGGCAGCGATCGCGGTCAACGAGTTGGTGCTTATCTAATGACATGGGTTGATTCAGCTCTGAAGATTGTGTTCCTTGCGACTGCTCTGGTAAATATGATCGTGGTCTTTGGTATAGCGCACGAGATGAGTACAGGGATTTTCAAACGGTTTTTCCTGTTTTTGAAACTGGCTATAATCGTCATTTTCATTAACCGCGTAGATGTCCTTACACCAGATTACGGCCTCACAGGTCTGCTGGGAGCGCAAACAGCAGAGTACGCATATCGAACAGTGTGGTCTATTCTGTTACTGCTCAGCTTCATTTTCTTGTACGTTGATTGGAGAAGCACAAGCCTAGACCAACCAATCAAGCCGGGGGGCACCACGAAAATTGAAGGCTGAGCGTCTCTTTTAGCGCATAGCTCACGGATTCAAGCCTCGGTTTCTGACTTGCAGAAGCTACGACAGCGCCGCTAAGTGACGGAAACGATACTAGGGTTTCGGCATTCCGGCTCTAATTCCCCGCGACGAACGTTGACTTGGAGGAAGAACCAAACTAAGATGGGGATAAGGAGAATAGCAATCCAAGCCCCTCCGATGAATTTTGTATAACTGACTATCAGGAAAGTTACCGCGGTCGCCAAGGCTCCAACACCGTTCAGCACCGCCTTTACTGCCCAACCCCGCCCACGTTCATGCCACCAGTGCAATACCATGCCACTCTGTGAAAGAGTGTAAGCAAGAAACACACCTACAGCAAACAGTGGAATCAGGGCATGACTGCTTCCTGAGAACAATAAGATCAACGCTCCGGCTGACAAAGACAAAAGCAAGATTCCGTTCGCGAATACGCCTCGTGGGTTTACTTTGCTAAGCGATTTGGGGAGGAATTTGTCGTCTGCCATCACGCTCAAGAGTCGAGGTAGACCTGCAAAACTAGTGTTTGCTCCGACGGCGAGGATTATCATGGTGCTAGCCTGGATTAAGAGATACGCCGGTCCATTTCCAATCAAGTAACGGGCCAACGCTGACAGAATCGTCTCCTGGGGTCCAGCCACCACATGCAAAACTTGCATCAGCCCGACACTGCCCAGAAACAAGACGCCCATCAAGAATGCCATAATCAACATGGTACGGCCTGCGTTCTTAGTTTGGGGAGAGCGAAAGTAGGGAACGCCGTTGCTAATGGCCTCTATCCCAGTCATCGCCGTACAACCGGTAGAGAACGCATAAAGCAACAGGAAGGTACTGACAGGCTTCGCCGCAGGCACAGATGTCGAAACGAGCGGAGGCTTGAGTCCGAGAGATACCGCCACTCCCCCATAGGCCAACATGGGCAAGTATGCGAGCAGGAAGAGGTAGACCGGAATCGCCATGATGATGCCGGTCTCACGCATACCTCTCAGGTTCAGTAGCGTAATTGCCGTCAGAAGGATAAGTGATGCTATCATCCGATAAGGCCACAACTCTTGGAATGCAGAGGCTATTGCGTCAACTCCGGCAGTCAGACTCACCGCCACATTCAGCAGGTAGTTGACAAATAATCCAGACGCGGCCACTAAGCCTGGAATGTCACCTAGTGTTGTCCGCGCAACTGTATAGGAGCCACCACCAGAAGGGTAGCTTTGGATGATTTGGTAATAGGAAAGAGCCAGGAGAGCCAGCAGAACTATAATAGTCAACGCGATAGGGAGGGCGAGAGACAATCCAACGCTACCCGCAACGACAAGCCCCAGATAGATTTCTTGGTCCGCATACCCGATTGATGCCAAAGCATCTGGTGAGAAGGAAGCGAGTGCTTCAATTTTGCTCAGTTTCTTCAGCTCACTATGACGGGCGAGCGGGCTAGACGACTCGGACTCGCTCAAAGGTTCACACTGATGCGTAAATGAAAGAAGACGACTGTGTCTTAATGCTTGCTATGATATAGCATGAATTGGGAATTAAATGTTATCGCATTACATAACTACGCATGTTTGATGACATGTGAAGGCATTTCTTGTCAGAAAAATTTGCGCGAACCGATTGAAGTGTTGGCATTTAGGTAATGGAATGAAGTCACCTCACGCGACTGCCAAGAGAACCACAAACCATAGCCGAGTGGGCAAAGGAACCCAAGCCTCTTAAGCTCAGAAGACAAGTTACCCTAGAAACGCATTTGGCGATTAACGCCCTCAAGAAGGATATCCATGTTTTTCTTGAAAGTATGCGTCATCGTAAATGGGCGCTGAGCTATCTGGTCGCTCTGACTTCTGCCAGCACCATCCTCTTCTCGTTCATAGAGCATCATACTCTCTTCGATTCATTCTACTGGACAATTACCGTTTTCACAACCGTAGGTTTCGGAGACATAACCCCTCACACAACACCTGGGAAGCTTCTCTTCCTCTTAGATGCCATCTCAGGCATAACCACGTACATCTACTTGATAACCAGTTGGCAAACCTCAGTAATCGAAGCGAGGCTCGAACGGAAACTATGGGAACTCGCCGACGCCGACTTCAAAAAACGAACACGAAAAACCAAGTTCGAACTATTCAGCGACCAACCGAAAAGCAACAACCCTACCGACCAACCGTAGCCACAATCACCCAGCAACACTTTGATCCAAAGATACAGAGGATAATTACTGAGCG
>Ga0187778_10002399_pt1 | contig 12783 bp, 10 predicted proteins | sample 1015_Q2_SP5_20_M_FD_132418 | JGI IMG/M metagenome (GOLD analysis project Ga0187778, IMG submission 132418) | Tropical peat soil microbial communities from peatlands in Department of Meta, Colombia - 1015_Q2_SP5_20_MG | ecosystem: Environmental > Terrestrial > Soil > Wetlands > Peat | place... | reverse complement strand
CACTTTGGCGCGACCGTGAAGGCCGAGACGGCTGACCGCGAGGTGCACGAGTTCACCATCGTGGGCGAGGACGAGGCCGACGTGGCGACGGGCAAGGTGAGCTGGCAGTCCCCGCTTGCCAAGGCGCTCATCGGCTCGCGCGCGGGCGACACCGTCAGGTGGCGGCGTCCCGCCGGAGATGCCGAGTTGGAGATTCTCGAGATCCGCTATCGCTAGAACCGACGCCGGACAGCACAGTCGAAGCAACGTCATAGACTCAGCTCGCCCCGGCGGAGGCGGACGTATCCGGGAGGACATCGATCATGTCGAACCTTTCGCGGCGCCATGCACTCAAGGCTTTGGGCGCCGCCAGCATAGCCGCTGCCGGCGTTCCTGTGCTCAACGTGCCGGCCGCGGGCGCCGATCTGAGGTACACGCCCGAGCCCGGCGCGGAGCTTCGGGTCTTGCGCTGGAAGCGTTTTGTGCAAGGCGACGAGGATCAGTGGATGGCCAATACTCGCAAGTTCACCGAACTCACCGGCGTGGGCGTGCGAGTTGACAGCGAGAACTTCGAAGACATCCGGCCCAAAGCGGCAGTGGCCGCCAACGTGGGCAGCGGCCCCGATGTGGTGATGGGCTGGTTTGACGACCCGCACCTGTATGCCGACAAGGTGCACGATTTGACCGAACTGGCCGATTATCTGGGCGCGAAGTACGGCGGGTGGTACGACATCGTGAAACGCTACTGCCTCCACGAAGGCCGCTGGATCGCGGTCGGGATGGGCATTCTCGGCGGATGCATCACTTACCGGCGAAGCATGGTGGAGGCGGCGGGCTTCAAGGACATTCCCACCGACTTGCCCAACTTTCTCAAGCTGCTGCAGGCGCTGCACGCGAAAAGCACCCCGTGCGGCTTTGCGCTGGGCAACGCCGTAGGCGACGCCAATGCCTGGTGCCACTGGGTGGTGTGGGCGCATGGCGCGAAGATGGTGGACGAGAACAACAGAGTAGTGATCAACTCCAAGGAAACCATCGCCGCGCTCGACTACGCGAAGGCGATGTACGAAACGTTCATCCCGGGTACGCTTTCCTGGCTTGACCCGAGCAACAACAAGGCTTTCCTGGCAGGAGAAATCAGCCTCACCCTGAACGGAATCTCGATCTACTACGTCGCCAAGACTTCCAAGGACCCTGCGGTCAAAGCCCTAACTGCGGACATCTACCACGCTCCGATGCCGCTTGGAGTGACTGGTCGCTCCAGCGAACTCAATGTGTTCACACCCTGCTTCGTGTTCAAATACAGCAAATATCCCAACGCGGCCAAAGAATACTTGCGCTTTATGCTGGAGAAGGACCAGTACGAAGCGTGGCAAAAGTCCGCTCTGGGTTATATGCAGCAGACGCTCAAGGCATACCGGTCCAATCCGGTATGGACCGAAGATCCCAAACACACCCCATTCCGTGACATCCCCGACCGCACTCGCGACGACGGGTACGCGGGGCGGTTGGGTGCCGCCTCAGCGGGGATGATGGCTGACTACGTGATGGTCAACATGGTGGCGGAGGCGGCCTCGGGCGCGTCCAAGCCGGCAGAGGCCGCAGCCAAGGCCGAGAGGCGGGCCAGGCGCTATTACAGAACGTGATCGGCAGCGGCTTGCCCGCGACCGCTTTGGGCTAGATCGACCATGCATGATTTCGTGATTCAACAGGCGTTGCTCTACGATGGCTCGGGTAGGGCTGCGACGCGCGGCGCAGTGGCTGTGGGCGAGGGTCGGATCACCGCGGTTGGCACCGATGTGGGGCCCGCACGCGAGGTGATCAACGCCGAGGGCCTGGCTCTCATGCCCGGGATCATCGACACGCACACGCACTACGATGCTCAGATTACTTGGGACCCGCTTGCCAGTCCGTCGCCGGCCCTGGGCGTGACCACTGTGATCATGGGCAACTGCGGTTTTACCATCGCGCCTTGTCGGCCGGGGGACCGCGATCTCGTGATGCGCAATCTCACGCACGTCGAAGGCATGTCCCTGGAGGCCTTGCGTAGCGGAATCGACTGGGACTTCGAGAGTTTTCCAGAATACCTTGATGCTTTGGAACGCCGCGGCGTGGGGCCGAACGTTGCATGCTACGTCGGCCACTCTTCGATTCGGACTTTCGTAATGCGGGATGACGCAACCCGCCGCGCCGCAACCGCGGACGAGGTGAGTAAGATGCGCGGCCTGGTGGTGCAGGCGATGGCGGCGGGCGCCTGCGGTTTCTCCACTACCCGTAACCCGCAGCACAATGGTGAAGCGGGCGTTCCGATGCCCTCCCGGCTGGCTGACGAGGAGGAGCTCCTGGCGCTCTCGGGCAGTCTAAAGCAGGTGGGGCGCGGCACGTTGATGATGACCAAGGGTGAGCTCACGCCGATCGCGTTCATCGAGCAGCTCGCCTCAAGCGCTGCGCGTCCCTATCTGGTAGCGGCGCTGTTGCACAGCAACCTCGTGCCGGAAGCGACGTTTGATGATCTGGCCCAGATCGCGCAGGCAAGGGGCCGCGGTAACCGGCTGTATGGCGCGGTGTCGGCGTGTCCGCTCACGTTCGAGTTCACGCTTCACGAGCCCTACGTGTTCGAAGGGCTGACCTCCTGGCAACCGCTGATGCAAATGGATCCGGCGGCCACCAAAAGAGCGTTGTCCGAAGGGGCCTTTCGCGCTGCGGTTAAGGATGAGTTGTCCCGGCGCAGCCGTCGCCTGTTCAACGGAGAATGGGACAAGGTCTTCGTCGCGCAGGCCGCGCGCGCGGAAAATGCTGCATGCGACGGCAACTCGATCGCCACGCTGGCGCGTGAACGGCACCAGCACCCGTTGGATATGCTGCTGGATCTGAGCCTCGCGGAGGGACTGGACACCCGGTTCAGTGCCACGCTGCTCAATTCCGATGAGGCAGCGGTGGGCCGCATGCTGTGCGACCCCGATAGCATTATTTCTTTATCCGACGCGGGTGCTCATCTGACGTTTTTGTGTGATGCGGGCTTCGGCTTGCACCTCATGGGGCACTGGGTGCGCGAGCGCCAGGTCATGACCCCCGAGCAGGCGGTCCATAAGCTTTGTGGCCAACCCGCAGCGCTTTTCGGCATCAGCGACCGTGGGCGCCTGGCCCCGGGACAATGGGCTGACTTGCTGTTGTTCGATCCCGCCACGGTCGGCCGCGGCAAACCCGAGCGAAGCTTTGACTTGCCGGGGGGCGCTTCGCGCCTGACCACTCCGGGCGTGGGCGTTCACGGGGTATGGATAAACGGCGAGCGCGTGGTGAACCGCAGCGGAATCATGCCTGACGCACCGCGGGCGGGGCGAGTGCTGCGGCAATTCGCTTCGTGACAAACAGACCTTCGCTTGCTCTCGCGAGACCAACGCCGGCCGATTCGCATCCTCTGAGCTTCTGCTCCCCGGCGGCGGCGGAACCGCCATCGAAGCCTGGGGCGCACGGGAACTTCGCACTGATGGCCGCTACGCAAGCGAGACCGCATCCTGAGCTTGGCAAGTGCGCGGCCCCGGACCGCATCACTGCTGCGCCCGAAGGCTAAATCGCCTCTCGCTATGGGTCCGCTGCAAGGCTTGCGCATCCTCGAACTGGGCACGCTTATCGCTGGCCCATTCTGCACGCGTATCTTGGCCGAGTTTGGCGCCGAGGTGATCAAGATCGAAGCACCGGGCACAGGCGACCCGCTGCGTACTTGGCGCAAGCTCTACAAGGGCACCTCCTTGTGGTGGTTGGTGCAGTCGCGCAACAAGAAATCGGTCACGGTTAACCTCAAGCATCCGCACGGGCAGAAGATCGTGCGCCGTCTCGCGCAACGCAGCGACATCGTGGTGGAGAATTTCCGCCCCGGGGCGCTGGAAAAATGGGGCCTCGGCTACGAACAGCTCGCCGCCGACAACCCAGCTCTGATCATGGTGCGCCTGTCCGGCTACGGGCAGAGCGGCCCGTACCGCGACCAGCCGGGCTTTGGAGCCATTGGCGAGGCGATGGGAGGGATCCGTTTTGTCACAGGCTATCCGGACCGACCGCCTGTGCGTGCTGGCATTAGCCTGGGCGACAGCATCGCCGCAATGTATGGGGTGATCGGCGCCTTGATGGCGTTGCACGCTCGCGCAGCCAGGGGCGGACGCGGCCAGGTCGTCGACGTTGCGCTCTACGAGGCGGTCTTCAGCCTCATGGAAAGTCTGCTGCCCGAATACGACATGTTTGGGTTCGTCCGCTCGCGCAGCGGCGCCTCGCTCCCGGGGATCGTGCCTTCCAATACCTACGTGACCCGCGACGCCAAGTACATTGTCATCGGTGCCAACGCCGATAGCATTTTCAGGCGCTTGATGACGGCAATCGGACGCCAGGATCTAGCCAACGATCCGGCGCTCGCGAGCAACGAAGGTCGCGTCGCGCGCACCGAGGAACTGGATGAGGCGATCGGCGAATGGTGTGGGCGACACGATCTGGAGCACGTGCTGCAGGTGCTGGGGTCGGCCGAGGTGCCAAGCGGAAAGATCTACGACATTGCCAATATTGTTCGCGATGCACACTATCTGGCGCGCGACATGCTGGAGACGCACAAGCTGGCCGCCGACGCGTCGATAAAGCTCCCCGGTATCGTGCCCAAACTCTCGCACACCCCAGGCGCCACGCAGTGGCTAGGACCAGAGCTGGGCGCACACACCGACCAAGAGCTACATGCCTTGGGTTACACCGCCCAGGATATCGAGCAGCTACGCGCCGATGGCGTGATCTAGGCGGCCGCTGCAGCGTACAGGTCCAACCCTCCTCGATCGCAAAAGTCTAGGTGACCTAGCGGGCTGCCATCGCTGGTTGTGCACTGAGGAACAAAACTTGCTGGCCGAAGCGGGGATCGCTCATCCGACGCCTTCGTAGCCGGCATTGGCGTCCGAGAAGCGGCAAGATCTCACGAACACGAAGGGACGACAATGCTCGGATGGAACAAGAACAAATCCGACCACCCGATGGCCGAGGACAGATCGGCCCGGGAGTTTCTCGCCGAGTTGCCCGCTGCCGACCCGTTCAAGCTCCTCGAGGAGTTGAGCTTCTGGCTGGACCGCACGCGCGGCGCGGACGGGCTCAAGCCGCTGCGGCTGTTTGAAATCGTCGATCAGCTCGATACCGCCGGAAAGGTCTCCCAGCGCAAGCTGGCGCTGGAGTTCCTCAGTCCGGGCAACCGGCGATCACGCTTTCAGGAGCAGCGCTTGTGGAACACTCAGATCGAGTTCTGGCGTCAACTGGGTGCCGCCTACGAGCTCTGCCTGGATAAGACGCTTCCTGGCGTGTCCGGGGCCGGCGCGCTTAAGCCGCACCTACCCGCTATCGTGTGTCGCGCGATTCGAGCGTTGACGCTCGAGTTGAAGTGGCTGCTGATTCGCTACGGGCCCGTCGATCCGACCCTGTGGAGTCGGCTCGGCTCTCTGTACGCGCGCGCAGAGCGAGCAGGCGTGCAGCTCAAGCTGTGTGCCGTGTACCCGGGCCAACGGGGCGAGTCCACCGTGCAGCGCGAGTACCTTAAGGGCTTGATGCTGAGCGTGTCTGCCACCGATTGCCTGCTGCCACGCCAGCTCGAGGTGGCCGAGCGCATCATCGCTCATTTCTCCGAATACTTCGTTTTGCAAAATCAGCTTGCGAGCGGTTGCCTGTATCACGTCGACCTGGCTATGGCGCGCGCGCCGGCCCGTCTTGCGACCAAGGTAAGCCCCACGGCGACGGGGCGGTATTTTGGACCCGGCAGGGCCTCGGAGGTCGCGCAAAAGATCGTCGGCATTATCACCAGCACCGGCACGTACCCTTCCGATCTGGACCTGGGAGGAAACTATGAACCCAGCGTGGTGACCGAGGTGCTGCATCACCTGGCGCGCTATTGGGCACCCACGCCGCCCACCCGCAGCGACGAGCGACGGCGTTCGGTTTCCCGCATCCACGTGGTACACGACTTCGATCAAATCCTGGCTATCATCACCGGCGAGTCCACCGACCTGTCCTTCCACGACACCATCGAAACGTGGACGGTGGAGAACGAGAGCGACGGCGGCTATGGCGCCCTCATCGCCCAGTCCAAGGGCGACTGGCTCAAAGTCGGCACGCTGCTCGGGATCAAGCGCGAGGATGGGGCCGCCTGGGGCGTGGGCATCGTGCGGCGTCTCACAAGCGGCAGCGGTCAGCAGCCCTACGTGGGGATTCAGACCCTGGCCAAAGGCGGGGCTCGCGTCAAACTCTTCCCGACTGGGGAAAGGCAGGCGCGCGCCTCCTCTGGGACGGATGCAGTGCTGTTGCCGTCCAGCAAATCGCAGAGCTCCGGTACAGGCGAGCTGAGCCTGCTTATGCGCATGGGCACCTTTTCGCCAGGCCAGAGCTTGCAGATGCGCGCCTACGAACGCGAGTACCTGCTGGTGCCCAAGGAGCTGCTTGAGGGCGGAGAAGACTTCGATATGGCCACGTTTCGCATCTTGCAGCGCGCCGCTTGAGCCGATCACTCAACGATTCGTTTCCTTAACCAGCGCCCCACCGCTTCGATCTCCTCAGCGCACACTGAGTGCGGCATCGCATATTCGTGCCATTCCACTGGATACCCGAGCGTGAGCAGCTTGGAGCACGAGGCCTGGGCGAGCTTGAGTGGAACGATCGGATCTTGGATGCCGTGCGCCATGAGCACCGGAATCTCGCGGTTGGCCGGGCTGCGCTCCTTCTCCACGGTGTGCGGGAGCGGCAGATAAGTGGACAGGGCGACGATTCCGCTTAGCCGCTGGGGATGGCGCAGTCCGCACTGCAGAGCAATCGCACCACCTTGCGAGAACCCGGCGAGGACTATGCGCTCTGCCCGAATACCGCGTTCGAGCTCGCGTGCGATCAGCTCCCCGACGGCGTGCTGGGACTCGCGCACACCGCGCTCATCCTCCTTTAACGCGAGATCCTGGTAGCCAATGTCGTACCAGGCGCGCATCACGTAGCCCCCGTTGATCGTGACCGGCTGCAAAGGGGCATGGGGAAACACGAAGCGCAACGCGAGACCACGCAATCCCAATTGCGGCACGATTGGAACGAAGTCGTTGCCGTCGGCGCCCAACCCGTGCATCCAGATCACGCTCGCGGCGGGATTGGGTGCAGTCTCGATCTCCACGCTCGGAAGCAGTTCAGTGCTCACGCTGGCTCTCACGCTTGCTGCGGTCGTACGGCGGATTTAGGGCGGAACGACCTGACCACCGCTTCGTGGGTCTCGACATACGGGCCCCCGATGAGGTCTATGCAGTAGGGCACCGCAGAGAAGATGCCGTGCACGATTACGTTGCCCTGAGCATCCTTAACACCCTCTAGGGTCTCCTGAATGGACTTGGGCTGCCCCGGCAGATTAATGATCAATGTGCGTCCCCGGATCACGGCGACTTGCCGCGAGAGAATCGCCGTGGGTACGTAGTGCAGGCTGATCTGGCGCATCTGTTCGCCGAAGCCGGGCATTATCCGCTCGCCGATCGCCAAGGTGGCTTCGGGCGTTACGTCGCGCGGCGCCGGGCCGGTGCCTCCCGTGGTGAGCACGAGATCGCAGTTCTCGCGATCGGCGAGCTCCTTCAGCGCCGCTTCGATGACCGATTGCTCGTCCGGGATCAACCGCGTGACGGTAACCCAGGGTGTGGCCAGCGCACGCCGAAACCAATCTTCCAGCGCGGGGATGCCTGCGTCCTGGTAGATACCCTTAGAGGCTCGGTCGCTGATAGAAACCAGCCCAATCTTGATCTGTTGTGCGCCCATTCCAGGCGGATTCTAGCCGGGGCCGGGGGTTTGCGTGTACTACTCGGCGGATACCGACCGATCAAGCGGCAGCATACGACGCAGCTCCCGGAATAACAGGCGGGCGCTGCGCGGCGGGCTGCCCTCAGCCTGCTCGCGTCGGGCGCTGCGCACTAGTTCGCGCAGCTTGTCGGTGTCGCAGCCCGGGACGATATCGGCGAGTTCGCTCAGCGCGGTTTCGTCCTGCAACAAACGCGCTCGCCAGTGTTCGAGTCTGTGCAGGTACGCGCTGGCGGCGAGCGGTTCGACCTTCCAGGAGCACAAACGCGCTGCGATCGATTCCGCATCTACGTCGTACATCAACCGACCGATGTACTGCAGCTGACGACGCAGCGCCCCGAACTTGGTGATGCGCCGAGCGGCGAGCACGGCGTCGAGCAGACGCTCGGGCAGTTGCAGCTCAGCGAGTTGGCGCGCGCTGAGCTGGGTCAGCTGCTCGCCCAGATCCTGCAGCGCGAGGCTTGCGCGCTTGCGCTGAGTCTTGCTGGGCATGCCTGAATCGGGTGCCGCTTTCGAGGGCTTGCGTGCGGTGGGGCGGTCCATCGCTGGTATCATACCAATGCGTCGGCGCAGCATCCTCGGTGCCCGCCACAACACCTAGCGACCACCGGATCTTTCCCGTGTCAGGCGAGTTTTCCCACAGCTCGGATCAGCTTCGGCATATCGCCGACGAGGTACTCGACTACGCCAAGCGAAACGGTGCAAGCGCCGCCGAGACCGAGGTGAGCGAAGCTTACGGCCAAAGCGTAACGGTGCGTCGCGGCGCCGTTGAGACCATCGAGTACAACCGCGACAAGGGAGTGGGGGTGACGGTCTATATCGATCATCGGCGCGGCCACGCAAGCACATCGGACTTTGCGCCGAAGGCGGTGCGCCAGACCGTGGAAGCGGCGCTGTCGATCGCTCGTTTTACTGCCAGTGACGACGCGGCAGGGTTGGCCGACGCGGCGCTGCTGGCGCACGAGATCCCGGATTTGGACCTGTATCACCCGTGGTCTTTGCCGGTTGACAACGCCATCGAGCTGGCGCGCGAGTGCGAGGCGGCGGCCCTTGCTGTGGACTCGCGGATTACGAACTCTGAAGGCGCGTCGGTCTCGACTCAGCAATCGCATTTCGCCTACGGGAATACGCTCGGATTTCTGTCGGGCTATCCCAGCTCTCGCCACACCATCATGTGTTCGGTCATCGCGGGTGAGGGCGACGACATGCAGCGCGACGATTGGTATGCTCAGGCGCGCGCAGCGGGCGATCTTGAGAATGTGCGCGAGGTGGGCCGACGGGCCGGCCAGCGCTGCGTGCGACGGCTAAGCGCGCGCAGACTTGCGACCATGCAAGTGCCGGTGCTGTTCGAGGCTCCGATCGCCTCGAGTTTGCTCGGGCATTTCGTTGGCGCGGTGAGCGGCGGCAGCCTGTACCGCAAAGCCTCCTTCCTTCTCGACAGTCTCGGTCAGCAGGTGTTCTCGGCGCCGGTGCGCATTCACGATGTACCGCACCTCAAACGCGGCCTCGCGAGCAGCCCGTTCGACGACGAGGGGGTCGCCACGCGTCGGCGCGAGATCGTTGAGAGGGGTGTTCTGCTGGGTTACTTTTTAGGCAGTTACTCCGCGCGCAAGCTGGGCATGACTTCCACCGGCAACGCGGGAGGCAACCACAATCTGCTGCTGGACAGCACCGGGGAGGACTTCTCTGCTTTGCTCAGAAAAATGGGGCGGGGTCTTCTAGTGACCGAACTGCTCGGCATGGGCGTCAATGCGGTCACCGGCGATTATTCGCGCGGCGCCGCGGGCTTCTGGGTCGAAAACGGCGAGCTCGCCTATCCGGTGCAAGAGATCACTATCGCCGGTAACCTCAAGGACATGTTCCGCGCCATTGCTGCGGTTGGGACCGACGTTGTCGTGCGCGGTGCACGCCAATGCGGTTCCATCCTCGTCGATGGCATGACCGTGGCCGGGGTGTAGCGCGGTGAGCCACGTTATGCGCCGTGTGCTGGGTATCGGCGGCGTCCCGCCCGGCGATAACGCTCGCACCTACGCCTGGGAGCGCCGGCTGCACGCGGTCATGATCGGCATCGCGCTGGTGTCGGTGATATCGCTCTATTTCACCGATTTGTCAGGCGACGTTCGGCTGCGCGCCGCAGGACGGCTTCTGGAGTGGGGAATCCTGCTCGCGTTTAGCGCAGAGCTGGCCTGGATGGTGTACTTGTCCAAGCAGAAGCTGCGCTACCTGTCGAATAACTGGCTCGACGTTCTCATCGTGCTGTCCGCAGCCTTAGCGCTCGCCGGCGCGGAGACCGAATGGGTGGCGCTCGCCCGGCTGCTGCGCTTAGCAACGGTGGCGATGTTGCTTACTCGAGCGGCAAGTCCCGTGCGCGCATTGTTCAGCCCCGGCGGGCTGCCCTACGCATTTGGCCTGGCAATGATCGCGTTTATGGTGGCGGGAGCCGGTTTTTATTGGTTGGAGCCAACCGTCCACAGCTACGCGGATGGGCTGTGGCTTGCCTTTGTGACGGGGGCGACGGTGGGCTACGGGGACATCGTCCCTACCAATACTGCGTCGCGCCTGTTCGCAGTCCTCATCGTTCTGGTGGGGTTGAGCACCTTCTCGCTGGTCACCGCCAGCATCGCCGCCTTCTTCATTGGCGAGGACGAGAAGCTGTTGCGTCGGCAGATGCATCAGGACATCCAGCACGTGAAGCGGGACATGGCGCACCTGATCAGCGATGAGGAGGCGCAATTGCGCCGCGAGCTGCACGCTGATGTTCGCCGCTTGCGCGAGGAGGTGGCGCGCCTGCGCGAGGAGCTCAAGCGGCGCGGGCTCGTGCGAGAGGACTAAGAAGCGTCCTGCAGGTCGCGGCTCCGGCTGAGCTCGCGGCTGCGCCACTCACACAGCTGGCCGACGTCCACGTTACCGCCCGAGACGATCACGCCCACGCGCGCTGCTGGCGGCACCTGAATTTGGCCGTCGAACAGACCAGCTGCACCCAGCGCGCCGGTTGGTTCGACTACGATCTTCATTCTTTCCCAGAGAAACAGCATCGCTGAAACGAGCTGCACATCGGTTACAGTGATCATTTCGTGCACATAACGCAGCACCAGTGGAAAGGTCACTTTGCCCAGGTACGGGGTGCGTGCGCCGTCGGCAATGGTGTCGGGGTTGTGACAGCTCTGCAGTGTCCTGGTCCTGAACGAGCGCGTGGCGTCGTCCGCGGCTTGCGGCTCCACGCCGATGACGTGGCAACCGGGAGAAAGTGCATTTGCCGCAATCGCGCAACCGGATATGAGCCCGCCCCCGCCGACGCCCACGAACAGGTAGTCGAGCGGCCCGAGCTCTTCGATCAGCTCTTTGGCGGCGGTGCCCTGGCCGGCCACGACGTGCGGGTGGTCATAGGGCGGAATGATGGTGAGTCCGCGCTCGCGCGCGATTGCCTCCGCGAGTTCCTCGCGAACCGTGTCGCGTTTATCGTACAGCACGATCTGCGCCCCATAGCCGCGCGTCGCCTCAAGCTTCACCGGGGGTGCGTCCTGCGGCATGACGATCAACCTCGGCATGCCTAAGAGCTGCCCAGCCAAGGCGACCGCCTGGGCATGATTGCCAGACGAATAAGCGAGCACCCCGCGACTGCGCGCTTCGGGGTCCAGACGGGACAGGGCGTTGAAAGCGCCTCTGAACTTGAACGCCCCAGCTCGTTGGAAATTCTCGCACTTGAAGAACACCTGGGCGCCGGTGCGCTGATCCACGTGGCGCGAGGTGAGCACTGGGGTGCGCCGCGCGCGTCCGGCCAAGCACTCGGCCGCCGCGGCGATATCGGCAAATGTGACGCTACTGGGCGCGTCGTCGACTGATGAGCTCACGGTTGGTCCGCGTTTTGCAGCCACGCACGTCGGCGGCCGGCGCCGGCACGGTCCGAAGCGACGATCGCTAACGCACAGGTATCAGAAGGGCTTGCCCGCAGCGCCACTTTGACCTCGAACAGCTCATCGCGCCGAAAGGCGTGCACCACGGCGATATCGCCCGCGCGATACCTCGCGAGTCGCTGGTCGAGACTTTTGGCGTCAACTTTGAGGCCGTCGACAGCTATGATCACATCGCTCGCCGACAGCCCGGCGGCCTGCGCTGCGCCCCGATCAAGGACGTGCGTGAGCCTCGCTCCCGCGGAGTCCTCGGCAGCACGCACGCCCAGGCTTACCAGCTCGGGAGGATTTGCATCCGCTGCGGGCGGCTTGCCGCCCTTGTCCCCGGGAGAGTGGGCGGGACGCAGCGACATGGCGATGCCAACGGTGGCGAGCAGCCGCTTAAGCGGTAGGTCGTCGGTGGAGCGCAGCGCCTTGCCGAAAAATCCCCTCAGGCTTAGACCGGTGATGCGCGCAGCGAGCTTCTCGAAGCCGTCTTCGGGAACCCCCAGCCCGGTTTTCCCGTGCTGCTGCCAAAGCGCGCGCATAACGTCGTCCAACGACCTCTTCCCGTGTGTGCGGGCGCGGATCGTGAGGTCCAGAGCGAGCCCGATCAGCCCCCCTTTGAGATAGTAGCTCACCTGCGCGTTCGGGCTGTTCTCGTCGGGACGGTAGTACTTGATCCAAGCGTCGAAGCTCGCTTCCTCCACCGTCTGCCTCATCCTACCGGGGGTGCGCAACAACGCGGTGATGTTGCGCGCCAGCATGTCAAGATATTCGGATTCGGAGATCAACCCAACGCGCACCAGCTGCAGATCGTCGTAGTAGCTGGTGATGCCCTCGAAGGCCCACAGAAGCCGAGTGTAATTCTCGCGCTCCAGATCGTAGGGCGTGAATGCCGCTGGCTTGATGCGCTTGACATTCCAGGTATGGAAATACTCGTGGCTGCACAAGCCAAGAAAAGTGCGGTACGAGTCGCTCACCCGCTTGACTCCGATGCGCGGTAGCTCATCGCGCGAACACAACAGGGCAGTGGAAGCCCGATGCTCCAAGCCGCCATACCCTTCGCCCACTGCTGTCACCAGAAAAACAT
>Ga0187778_10002398_pt1 | contig 12784 bp, 12 predicted proteins | sample 1015_Q2_SP5_20_M_FD_132418 | JGI IMG/M metagenome (GOLD analysis project Ga0187778, IMG submission 132418) | Tropical peat soil microbial communities from peatlands in Department of Meta, Colombia - 1015_Q2_SP5_20_MG | ecosystem: Environmental > Terrestrial > Soil > Wetlands > Peat | place... | reverse complement strand
TACGAGGAGGCGAGGAAGAACGTCGAGCGTGCCGCTCTCGAGGAGCTGGCCGCACGCGACCGCGATCTCCTGCAGGGACTGCTGGAAGGCTTCGCCTCGGCCTACGCGGCTGCCAAGCGGCGCGAGTCGGTCGTCGACTTCGAGGATCTCCAGCTCGCCGCGCGCGAGCTGCTGCGCGACCGTCCCGAGGTGCGGGAGGCGGAGCAGCTCCGCTTCCGGGCGGTCATGGTGGACGAGTTCCAGGACACGAACGCGCTCCAGTGCGAGCTCGTCGATCTGATCGCCGGCGGGCCGGGGGAGACCGAGGTCTTCACGGTCGGAGACGAGTTCCAGTCGATCTACGGCTTCCGGCACGCGGACGTCGAGGTCTTCCGCGAGCGGCGTGCGCAGGCGAAGCAGCCCCTCATGCTCCGCCGAAACTATCGCTCGCGGCCCGAAGTGCTCGCCGCCGTCAACCACCTCTTCGAGCCGGCGTTCGGGAACGAGTTCCAGCCGTTGACCGCGTCGGCAGAGTTCTCCGACCCCGTGTTCGGCCATCCGGTCGAGTTGCTCGTGACGGACAAGGCGAGCTTCCGCGACGCGGGGGAGCCGTGGCGCCGTGCCGAGGCGCGTGCCATCGCAGACCGGGTCTCGGAGCTGGTCGAGACCGGCGCCGCGACACCCGGCGACGTCGTGCTCCTGTTCGCCGCCGGCACCGACGCCGAGATCTACGAGGAGGAGCTCCGCCGCGCCGGCCTGCCGACCTTCCGCGCGACGGGTCGCGGCTATTTCGGTCAGCAGCAGGTCGTCGACCTGCTCGCGTACCTGCGGCTCCTGCAGAACCGGTACGACGACCAGGCGCTCGCTGCGGTGCTCGCGTCGCCGTTCGTCGGGATCTCGAACGACGCGCTCTTCCTGCTCCGCCGGAACGCGCCACGGCGACCGATCTTCACGGCCCTGGAGAAGCCGCTGCCGCAGGAGCTCGATCCCGCCGAGCTCCAACTCCTCCGAGCATTCCTCCAGCGCTACGAGCGACTCGTCGCCGCGTCGGCGCGCCTCTCGCTCGAACGGCTGTGCGAGCAGGTCCTCGTCGAGCACGACTACGACCTCGCAGTGCTCGCCCGCTGGGACGGCCGTCGCCGCTACGCCAACCTCCGCAAGCTCGCCCGTCTCGCCCGCAGCTACGAAGCGCTCCGAGGCACCGATCTCGAGGGCTTCGTTCGGTTCGTGCACGACCAGGAGGCGCTCGGCGCGCGAGAGCTGGAAGCGGTGGCCGAGGAGGAGGGAGCCGGCGCCGTCCGCCTGCTCACGATCCACGGCGCCAAGGGGCTCGAGTTCAAGGTGGTGATCGTCGCCGACGCCGGCAGGGACACGGGCGGGCCGCCGAGCGCGGACGAGATCCTCGCCCTCTCCGACGGGCGGTTCGGCTTCAAGATGGTGCATCCGACACGAGGGGAGCGCCGCCCGGTGTTCGGCTACGAGGCAGTGCGCGACGCGAACGCCGTGCAGGAGCGCGCCGAGCGGCTTCGCCTCTACTACGTCGCGATGACGCGCGCGATCGACCGGCTGATCGTGTCCGGGGCGATCGACGCCGAGCGGTCCGCCGACCGGGAGACGCCGATCGGCTGGGTGCTCGAGCGGCTCGCCGCAGTCGAGGACGTCGCGGCTGCCGGTTCGGCTCCGCTCGAGCTCGAGCGGGGACGCGCCCGCTGGCTCGTCCGGGTCGTCCGCCACGAACCAGAGGCGCCCTCGGCGCCGGAGGTCGTCGCGCCCGAGCTCCCGAGTACCGAGAACTGCCAGCTCGCCCTCTTCGCCGACCTGCCGACGGGCGCTCCTCCGGTCGGTCTCGAGCTGCCGCCGCTCGACCCGCTCCCCGCCCCACCGACCCACGTGCCGCGCCGGCTGTCGTACAGCGCGATCGCCCTGTTCGACCGCTGCTCGTACCGGTACTACGCAGAGCGCGTGCTCGGCCTGCGCCCTCCGGCGAAGAGGCTCGTGAGCGGCGACGCTGGCGGCGGGCTCGCAGCCACCGAGATCGGCGACGCAGCCCATCGACTCCTCGAGCTGGTGCCTCTCGACTCGCCGACACCGCCGGCGCGAGACGCGTTGGCCGCCGCTGTCCGATCCTGGTATCCGGCTGTCGCCGACGACGAGCTCGACCGCATCGAGGCGTTCGTCGAGGCGTACTGCGGCTCGGCGCTCGCCCGCCGCATCGCCTCGCTGGCAGGGGTCGAGGCCGAGCGGCCGTTCTCCTTCGAGCACGACGGCGTGCTCTTCCACGGCCGCCTCGACGCGCTCTGGCTCGACGGCGAGCGTGCGCTCGTCCTCGACTACAAGACGAACCAGCTCGGTGAGCGAGAGCCGGCGGACGTCGTCGAGGAGGAGTACCGCCTGCAGCGGCTCGTCTACGCCCTGGCGTGCCTGCGCTGCGGCGTGGCGGAGGTGGAGGTCGTGTATCAGTTCCTCGAACGGCCCGGCGATGTCGTCTCCGAGTCGTTCGGCCGCGCCGAGATCCCCGATCTCGAGGCGGAGCTTTCTGCCGCCGTCGCCCGGATCGCAGGAGGGGAGTTCCGCCCGACGCCGAGCCCGTTCGCGTGCTCCGACTGCCCCGCGCTCGACCTCGTCTGCGCCGGGCCGCGGCTCGGCGGGCCCGAGCCCTGGGCCGGCCTCGAGACGGCGGTTCCCGTGGGATCGCAGCCCGGTGGCGCGTAGCTACGTCCCCGAGGCGCGAAGGCGCGGCCTCGGCTCGCGTCGCGGGCGGATCGGGCGGATCGTCGAACGTCTCGCGGCCGAGCACGCAGACGCACAGATCGCGCTCCGCTTCCGGAACGATCACGAGCTGCTCGTCTCCGTGATCCTCTCGGCCCAGACCACGGACGTGAACGTCAACCGGGTGACGGAGCACCTGTTCCGGAAGTACCGCAGCCCCGAGGACTACCTCGCGGTGCCCGTCGAGGAGCTCGAGCGGGACGTCTACGCCACCGGTTTCTACCGGCAGAAGACGAAGTCGATCCGCGGCTCGATGCGCATGCTCCTCGAGGAGTTCGACGGGCGCGTCCCTCGCGCACTCGAGGACCTGCTCCGCCTGCCCGGCGTGGCGCGCAAGACGGCCAACGTCGTCGCTGCTGAGCTCGGCCACGCGCAGGGGATCGTCGTCGACACCCACGTGCGACGGCTCTCGCAGCGTCTCGGGCTGACGCGTCAGGACGACCCGGTCAAGATCGAGCGAGATCTGCAGCGCGTCGTGCCACGCGAGGACTGGGCCAGGTTCCCGCACCTGCTGATCTGGCACGGCCGCCGCGTCTGCCAGGCACGGGCCCCCCGCTGCGGGGAGTGTGTGCTGGCCGATCTCTGCCCGGCCGCCCGGGTGGTCCCTGCTCCGTAGGACCTCGGAGCGCTCGACGGCCGTATCTCCGTTTGTGAGGGCAGCTGCCTGCATGCTCGCGACTCTCGCCGTGACCACGGCGGCGACGACGGCCGGCCGTCTCCGCACTGTCACCGCGTACGGCGTCGAGGTGCGCATCCCCGCCGGCTGGCACCGCGTGCAGCCCGTGCAGGGAGCGGTCGACCCCCGGACGCTGCTCGTGGTCGGGACTCCGGGCGTGCGCTGGAACCTCGCTTCCTCCTGCCAGATCGCCGCCTACCGCGTGCCGGCGACCGGGGCGGTCGTGGTCGTCGTGGGCTGGAGAACGGCGACCTCGGGGGGAGGCGACGGCCGGCCGACCGGACGGGCGCCGCTGCAAGGGCTCGTTCGCGTCAGACGGCCCAGCTTCGAGTGCTTCGCAGGGCGAGGCGCCGCCGCGCAGCTCGTCCTCGGCGGGAAGGCGTACCAGGTGAACGTGATGGTCGGCGACGGCGCGGGCAAGCCTCGGATCGCCGAGGCGCTCGCGGTCGCCCGCTCGTTCGAGCTCGTGCACTAGACGGCGGCGAGCACGACGAGGAGGCCGCCGTCCTCGTCGAGCGCCGGGAAGACGTCTGCGACGACCGTCTTCTCGATCCCGGCGCGTGTGCGAAGCGTGAGCCGCTCGTTCAGGCGGCGGACACCGTATTCGAGCGAGAGCCCGATCGGGTCGCGTCCGTTGGCGAAACGGCTCAAGCCGAACGCCTCGCCGACCTCCTGCCCGAGGACGTCGTCCTCGCGGAACCCCGTCAGCTCGAAGACGCCACGGCCCGCAGCGAGGACCCGACCCGCCTGGTCACACGCCACGAGACCCGCCGTCGGGGCGGGGTAGTAGTCGTGCTCGAGCTCGAAGAGGAACCCGAAGCCGCAGGCCCGGCAACCCGGTGCCTCTTGCGAGAACCCTTCGCGTCCGTCCGTGTCGACCGAGCGGTCCTTGCAGTTCGGGCAGATGAAGTACGGCACTGGGTCAGGGTAGCGGCAACGGCCGCTCGCCCCCGCCGAACCTCTGAGACGCCGCCTGTGTGGATCAGGCGACCGTTTCCATCTCGAAGAGGAGCTCGTACGTCGCGAGCCCGACTCGCTTGCCTCGCACGGATTCGTCGATCTCGTCGCCCAGTCACTCGAACTTCTGCTCGGACGCCTCCAGCGCCTCGCGGCTCTCGAAGAACGTGATGACGAGGCGCTGGTCGCCTTCGAGCACCATCACGCGCTTCACACCCGGAGGCATCCGGCCGGGGTCGTTGGCGAGGATCTCGTTGTTGACCGTCCGGACACGCTCCACGTCTCCACCCTCGAATGTCGCGACTCGTGCGAACAAGGCAATCCTCCTCCGAATGTCGAGGTCGCTGCGCTGCCAGAGGCGAGTCTACGTCGAGGACAGCACCCCGAGCGAGCTGCTCGTCGTGCTTCCGTACGGCTAGATCCAGTTCTTCCAGCGGAAGAACGCGAGCTGGGCGATCGTCGTGACGGCGATCAGCGCCCAGGACCAGCCATAGCCCCACGCCCACCGGAGCTCGGGGATGTCGTGGAAGTTCTGCCCGTAGAGGCCGACGATGAACGTGGGGAGGAGCAGGACGGAGGCGACTACCGTCAGCCGCTTCATCACCTCGTTCTGGTCGTTCGCGACCTTCGACTGGTGGTAGTCGCGCACGCCTGCCACGAGGTCGCGAGCGAGCTCGAGGCCGTCGGTTGCGCGAAGGAGCTTGTCGTACGCGGCGGCGAAGCTGAGCTCGACGTCGCGCGGGAAGACGTCGCCGCGGTCGGGCGCATCGTCGAGCTCGATCCGGTCGTCCACGACCTGCCGGACCGCGTCCCGTGTGGGGGCGAGCAGCCGGCGGATGTGCAGCATGTCGTGGCGGAGATCGGAGATGCGTCGCCGGACGCGTTCGGGCTCCCACGAGTCGACGCCGTCCTCGAGCTCGTCGATCTCGTCCGTGAGGGTGTCGACCAGGTCGAGGAAGCGCTCGGCGATGTCGTCGACCACGTGGTAGACGACCATCCCAACCGGGTCGTCGGGCCGGCAGGACGCGCGAGCCGATGCCGGGTCGTACGGCGCTCGGCCGTGCTCCGGCGACTTGCGCACGGTCACGAGGACGTCTGCGGCCAGCACGAGGTCGATCTCTTGGAGGTACACGGCGTCCTCCTCCTGCACGGCGACTGCGATCAGGAAGACGCCGAAGACGTAGTCCCCGTGCGCTTCCAGCCGCGGTCGCGGCTCGTCCTCGTGGCGGGCCGGCGCGAGAAGCTGCGCGAGCGCCTGATCGTGGACGTTCCCTGGGAGGTGGCGCTCGATCTCTTCGGGTGTCGGATCGAGCAGGTCGATCCACAGTCCACCCACGCGGTCCGCCTCGCGCACGCCGCGAGCGTAGCCTTCGCGTCGGTCGGATCCGTACAGAACGTGTGCGAAATGGGTACGGGTGACTGCGTACGGGCGACCGTCACGGGACAGTCACCCGCGGTCCGCCACTCGGAGGCCCCGTTCGGCCGGTCTTCCTCGGCTCAGGCGGCGGGCACCGTGCTGCGGCGCTGGCGCTCGGCGGCGAGGAACCGCTCCGCGTCGAGCGCCGCCGCGCAGCCGGAGCCGGCGGCAGTGACTGCCTGGCGATACACGTGATCCTGCACGTCGCCCGCAGCGAAGACGCCGGGGATGTTCGTCTCGGTCGTCTTCCCACGCGTGGTCAGGTACCCGGTTTCCTCCTCGTGGTCGAGCTGGTCGAGGAAGAGCGCCGTGTTCGGATCGTGGCCGATCGCGACGAAGAAGCCGTCCGTCTCGAGCTCGCTCTCCTCACCGGTGACCGTGTCCCGCAGCCGGACCCCCGTCACCTTCAGGTCGCCGAGCACCTCGACGACCGTCTTGTTCAGGACGAGCTCGATCTTCTCGTCGGCTCGCGCGCGGTCGACCATGATCGGCGACGCACGGAACTCCTCGCGCCGGTGGACGAGGTAGACCTTGCTCGCGAAGCGGGCGATGAACGTCGCCTCCTCCATCGCGGAGTCGCCCCCGCCGACGACGACCACGACCTTGTCCCGGAAGAACGACGCGTCGCAGGTCGCGCAGTAGGAGACGCCGCGTCCCTGCAGGCGCGCCTCCGACTCGAGCCCGAGCTGACGTGCGGTGGCGCCCGTTGCGACGATCACCGAGTCCGCGAGGTACTCGTCGTCGCCGACGAGGACCCTGAACGGCCGCTCCGAGAAGTCGACCCGCGTGACGTCGTCGGTCAGGAACTCGGCGCCGAAGCGCTCCGCCTGCCGGCGGAAGTCCTGCATCATGGTCGGCCCGAGCACGCCGTCGGCATAGCCCGGGTAGTTCTCGACGTCGCTCGTGATCATCAGCTGGCCGCCCCAGTTGAACCCCTCGATCACGAGCGGGCTCAGGTTGGCTCGCGCGGTGTACAGCGCTGCGGTGTACCCGGCAGGCCCGCCGCCGATCACGATCACGTTGCGAACGTCGCTCATCTCACTCCTTCAGACCCAAGATGCGGCCGGGCGCTTCGCCCCCGGCGTACGTTAGAGACAACGGCCCGAGCGTGGTTCGTGTTCCTCTCAGGCGGCGTGCGCGTCGCCAGGCAGTACCTCGAGCGCCGGCGCGTCCGCCTCGTCGACGAGCTCGGCAGCCGTCAGCGAACGAGTCTGCCGTTCGACCGGCACCGCCTCGGGCAGCTCGATTCCCGTGATGCCGTGCTTCTCGAAGCGCCTCGCCTGCGGGAGGACCTGGCGCTCCAGCGACCCCACCGTCTCGTTGTACGCCTTGACGGCGCCGTCGAGCGACTTCCCGACCCGGGCCATGTGTGCGCCCATCGTCGCCAGTCGCTTGTAGAGCTCGCGGCCGAGGTCGCTGATCTCGCGCGCGCTCTCCGCGATCGTCTCCTGCTGCCAGCCGTAGTGCACGGCCCGCAGCAGACCGATGAGGTTCGTCGGGGTGGCGGGGATCACGTTGTTCGAGAGCGCGAGATCCTGGAGGGACGGGTCGCGGTCGAGCGCGGCCGTCCACGACGTCTCGTTGTGGACGAACATCACGACGAAGTCCGGCGTGTCCGGAAGCTCGCGCCAGTACGCCTTCTGAGAGAGCTGCTGGATGTGCTTGCGAACGTGCTCCGCATGGGCGTCGAGGGCCGCCAGCCGCTCTGCGTCGCCGATCTCTTCTCGGTGCGCCTCGAGGTACGCGACGAGCGAGACCTTGGCGTCGATCACGATGCTCTTCCCGCCGGGGAGGCGGACGATCACGTCGGGCCGGAGCAGGCGACCGTCGCCGTCGGAGAACGACCGCTGCTCGGCGAAGTCGCAGTAGCGGAGCATCCCTGCCATCTCGATCACGCGGCGAAGCTGGATCTCGCCCCACTGTCCGCGGACCTGCGGGTTGCCGCGGAGCGCCACCGTGAGGTTGCCGGCCTGCGTACGCAGACCCTCGCTCGACTGGCGTAGGAGGTCGAGCTCCTTGTGCAGCTCGCCGTAGGCGCGCTGCCGGCGCTCCTCGAGCGTCTGCACGCTCGAGTCCACCTTGTCGAGCGACTCCTTCAGCGGCTTCACGTACTGGTCGAGCCGCCCCATCGCCTGATCGGCGAACGCGGTCGAGTTCTCGCGCAGCGCCTGGGCGGAGACCTCCTTGATCGCGCTCTTCAGACGCTCGTCGGCGCCGGCCTCGACGGTCTCGAGCCTGGTTGTCACCTCGGCGAGCTGGAGCTCCCGCTCGTGCGCGGCAGCGGCGAGCGCGTGGCGCTCGGCGAGCGCGCCACGGACGGCGAGCCAGACCGAGAGCGCACCGAGCGCGAGGCCTGCGAGCAATGCGAGGCCGATCGTCATGGGGCGTACAAGGGTAGGACGGCCGCCGGACGGAACTCCGGCTCCCTCGGCCGCGAGCGGCTCTCGCCGGGCGGAGCCTGACTCCGCCCGCTCGCTCGCCGCGCTGAGGCCCCTCCAGTCGGGGCCCGGTGCGCCGGCACTGTGATCCCTCCCTGCACGGCCTCAGCGCGACGCCGAGGAAGCCGGAGCCGCGTACGATGCGGTCTCGCCGGGGTGGCGGAATCGGTCAGACGCGGCCGCCTTAAAAGCGGCTGTCCCTCGGGACATCTGGGTTCGAATCCCAGCCCCGGCACTCCGTTCCCGCGGAAGCCGGACGAGTGACCCCGCTGGGAGCTGTTGACCGCTCTCGAGCCTGGTGCGAGCATGACGCGCGTGAGCGGGCGGGGAGCGGAGGGGTCGTGAGCGCCGGTTCGGACGCGGCGCCTGCGGCGCCTGCGGCACAGAGCTTGTCCGCGTCGGCCAAGCGCCGCCTTGCGACGGCGGTCGTCCTCTCCGCGCTCGCGGTCCTCGCCTGGGTCGCCAGCGTCCACCAGATGGACCGGATGGGCATGGACGACCGGTTCTCGGTCGGCACGTTCGGCTTCTTCGTCGTCCTCTGGGTGGTGATGATGGCCGCGATGATGTTCCCGTCGGTCTGGCCGACGGTCGCGTTGTACGGTCTGATCGCGCGGAACCGCGCCTCCGTCGGCGTTCGGGCCGGCGTCGCCTCCGCCTCCTTCGTGACCGGCTACCTGGCCTCGTGGGCGGTGTACGGATTGCTTGCGTTCGGCGCGCTCGAGCTCGCAGCCCGAAGCGGCCTCGGCGACCTCTCGGACGCGCAGCTCGCGCGCTACGTCGTCGCGCCGGTGGCGCTCGCGGCCGCCGCCTACCAGGTCGTGCCGCTCAAGCAGGCGTGCCTGCGCCACTGCCGCGGGCCGTTCTCGTTCCTGCTCGCGCACTGGCGCGACGGCGCTTCCGGAGCCGTCAGGATGGGCGCGATCCACGGTGCCTACTGCGTCGGGTGCTGCTGGATGCTAATGCTCGTCCTGCTCGCCCTCGGCGTGATGTCGATCACCTGGATGGCGGTCGTCTCGGTCGCGATCGCGGTCGAGAAGCTCGCACCGCGCCGCTTCGGGCGGGTTGCGAGCGGTTTGCTCACGAGCGGGCTCGTCGTCCTGGCCGTCGTCGCGCTGGCGCGGCCGTCGTCCCTGCCGGGTGTCGCCGGCATGAGCCGGATGAACGACAAGTCGCCGACGATGACCACGAACGACATGGGCAGCACGCCGACCGCGAGGTCGAACTCCGGCTCGAAGACGAGCGGCCAGCAGATGGGCGCTACGACGACGACGATGAAGTAGTCGCTAGGCGGAGCCGGGCAGCAACGCACGCAGGAGACGCTCGAGCGCGGGCCTGAGCCGCTCGCGCTCGAATCCGGGCCTCGGCCCCGAGAGCTCGTCGAAGACCATTCCGTCGAGTGCGGAGACGACGATCCACGCGTCCTGCTCGGGTGTCTTCGAGCCGAGTCGCGCCAGTGGTTCGGAGACCACCGCGACGTAGCCGTCCGTCCACGTCCGCGAGATCTCCGCCAGCTCGGGCCGCCGTGCGCCCTCGATCGAGATCTCGTAGTGCGAGACGAGCAGCGTGCGGCCCGCGCCGAGCCAGTCGGCGACGTGGTCGGCGAGGACGCTCGCCACCGCGCTCACGTCGCCGGCCCGCGCGAACGAGTCCGAAAGCGCGTCGAGGGTCGCCCGGTCGGACTCGGCCGCGTGCAGCAGCGCCTCGCGGACGAGCTCGTCCTTCGAGGAGAAGTAGTACGTCGTCGCGGCGAGCGGGACCCCAGCTTCCTCGGCCACCGCCCGGTGGGTGACCGCTCCGGTGCCGGCGCGTCCTACGAGCTTCAGCGTCGCTTCGAGGATCGCGCGACGCCGCAACTCGCCCCGCGGGCGCCGGCGGTCGCTCAATGCCCGCCGGCCGCGTTGAGCCCGATCACGCCGCCGACGATGAGGAGGATGCTCGCCAGCTTCAGCGCCGAGACGGGCTCGTCGAGCGCGACCATGCCGATCACGGCGATCGCGGCCGTACCCGCGCCGGCCCAGACGGCATAGGTCACGCCGAGCGAGAGCCCGCGCAGCGAGAGCGAGAAGAACCAGAACGACAGGGCGTAGCCGATCGCGACGACCGCGCTCGGTAGCGGCCGCGTGAAGCCGTCGACGTAGCGGAACGCGACGGTGCCGACGACCTCGGTGGCGATCGCGAAGATCAGGTAGAGCCACGCCATAATGGTACAATTGTACCATAACGAGCGGCGTCCCCGCGGCGCTGCTCGAACGAGGTGGGTCCCGCCCGACGCCGATACACTCCCCGCGCGACATGGCGAGCGTCGAGGAAGCCCGGCTGCACGACCACCTCGAGTGGAACACGCCGCTCTACCGCACCGCGATCGCGCAGTTCGACCAGGCGGTACCGCACGCCTCGGTGCCCGAGGACGTCGCCGAGCGGCTGCGGTACCCCGAGCGCGCCTTCATCGTGAGCTGCCCCGTCCGCCTCGACGACGGCCGCCGCGTGGTGTTCCCCGGCTACCGGGTGCAGCACTCGAGCGTGCTCGGGCCGACGAAGGGCGGCATTCGCTTCGACGACGAGGTCACTCTCGGGGAGTGCGCCGCGCTCGCCGTCTGGATGACGTGGAAGTGCGCGTTGCTGCGCCTGCCATACGGCGGGGCAAAGGGCGGTGTCCGCTGCAATCCTCGCGCGCTGTCGCCGGGCGAGCTCGAGCGCCTGACGCGCCGGTTCACCTCGGAGCTGCTGCCGATCATCGGGCCGCAGGAGGACATCCCCGCCCCGGACATGGCCACGAACGAGCAGACGATGGCGTGGATGATGGACACGTACTCGATGCAGCGGGGCTTCGCCGTGCCGGAGATCGTCACCGGCAAGCCGATCGCGATCGGCGGCTCCGTCTTCCGGCACGAGGCGACGGGCGCGGGCGTCGTGATGGTGATCGCGCGGGCGTGCGAGCGGCTCGAGTGGAAGCTCGCCGAGCAGCGGTGCGTGATCCAGGGCTTCGGCAACGTCGGCGGCATCTCGGCGCAGGAGCTCGTCGAGCGCGGCGCGACGGTCGTCGCGGTCTCGGACGTGTCGGGAGGCGTCTACGACCCGGCCGGCCTGGACGTCCCGACGATGAGCGCCCACGCGAAGGAGCACGGCTCGCTCGAAGGCTGGGAGAGCGGACAGCGCGTCACGAACGAAGAGCTGCTCGAGCTCGAGTGCGACATCCTCGTGCTCGCCGCGCGCGAGGACCAGATCCACGCCGACAACGCTCCCCGGCTCCGCTGCCGCCTCGTCGCGGAAGGGGCGAACGGCCCGACGTCGCTCGAGGCGGACGCGATCCTCCGCGAGCGCGGCATCCCGATCCTGCCCGACGTGCTGACGAACGCGGGCGGCGTTACCGTCTCGTACTTCGAGTGGGTGCAGGATCTCGGGCGGCTGTTCTGGAACCGCGACGAGATCCGCGCCAAGCTGGCCGAGAAGCTGAACGACGCCTTCGATCGCGTGTGGGAGATCGCCCACGAGCGCGACCTCTCGCTTCGCACGGCGGCTCTGGTCGCCGGGATCCACGAGGTCTCCGCCGCGCTCGAGGCTCGCGGGCTCTACCCGTAGGGAGGGGCGGGTGGACCAGGTTCGCGACGCGATGGTCTCCGACCCTCGAGCGCTGCCCTCGACCTCCTCGGCGCGGGACGCCGGCGAGCTGCTGACGCGACCGGAGGTCCGGGCGGTCTTCGTGGTCGAGGACGAGCGGCTGACCGGCGTCGTGACCCGGAAGACGCTCGTCTCGCGTGTCGTCGCCGAGGGCCGCGATCCGAGCAGGACGTTGCTCTCGGAGATCAGCGAGGAGCCCCACTACACGATCGCGCCGGACGTGGCGCTCGAGGACGCGTTCCGGTTCCTCGAGGAGCACGACGTGGAGCGGGTCCCCGTCGTCGAGAACGGTCGCCTGATCGGCGTGCTCTCGCGCAGCGTGCTCCAGCGGCGCCTCGCCGAGGACGAAGAGCCGCCGGAGCAGGAGTAGCCGCCTCAGGCCGCGCGACCGCCGCGATCGCCTCCGTGCCAGGAACGGCGTGGATCCCTGCCTGCCACCCGGCAAGGCAGCGGCGGCCGCTTCGCGGCCGGGATCCCGCCCAGTTCTCTCGCGAACTCGCCGCGGCCGGTGATCTATCGAGAGCTGACGGACTCGGGAAGCTCGGACGCCGCGAGCGCCGCTCCCTGCAGGATGTCGCGCTCGCTCACCTCGATCTCGCCCAGGCCGTAGGCCGCGAGGATCTCGCGGAGGATCAGAGCGCCGGCGACGATCACCGGCGCCCGGCCGGGTTCGAGGCCGCGGATCGTCCGACGCCGCTCGACGGGGACGGCGGCAAGTCGCGCGAGCTCGCGGTCGACCGCCGGGCGCGTCAGCCGGTGCCCGTGAATGCGAGCCGGGTCGTACTCGGCGAGCTCGAGGTCGAGCGCGGCGAGCGACGTCACGGTGCCGGCGACGCCGATTGCGCGCCGAGGCGCAAGGGTGGGCAGGACCACCCGCACGTGGTCCGCACACGCACCGAGCTCCGCCCCCTGCGGAGGGTCGGAGGCGAG
>Ga0187778_10002397_pt1 | contig 12796 bp, 7 predicted proteins | sample 1015_Q2_SP5_20_M_FD_132418 | JGI IMG/M metagenome (GOLD analysis project Ga0187778, IMG submission 132418) | Tropical peat soil microbial communities from peatlands in Department of Meta, Colombia - 1015_Q2_SP5_20_MG | ecosystem: Environmental > Terrestrial > Soil > Wetlands > Peat | place... | reverse complement strand
CGCCAAGAATCACTCCGTCAGTGAGATGATCCGGTCGGTTTTCGGAACGCGGCATCGGTGAGCGCAGAGTTGACGGCTTCGGATCGGTCGGTAACGTCGCGGGAATCCGCGGGCATTCGCCGATTGCTGATTATGCGCTTGGGGTCCATGGGGGACATCCTTCATACCCTCCCTGCCGCCTCGGCTCTGAGAGCCGCACTTCCCCAGGCACACATCGGTTGGGTGGTGGAGGAGCGGTGGGCAGAGTTGTTGTGTGCTGCCTCGGAGCCAAGAAGCGGCCCGCGGTCACCCCGGCGCCCCCTGGTCGATAACCTCCACGTGGTTGACACCAAGGCCTGGCGAAAGAACCCAGTCTCGATCGGAACGGTCGAACAAATAGCCACGGCGCTCAGCGAGCTGCGGGGACAGCGCTATGACGTCGCCATTGATTTCCAGGGTGCCGTGCGCTCCGCCCTGCTGGCACGCTTGTCGAGGGCTCCCGTGATCTACGGGTTTCGTCAACCGCGCGAAAACGTGGCTACCATGTTCTACACGCGCCAGGTGATCGCCGAAGGACGCCACGTCGCGGAGCAGAACCTTTCGCTGGCGAAAGCCGTGCTCGGTCGTTCCCCGGATGTCCCTGGAATCGAATTTCCCTGCGACCCGGCGGCCGACAAGCAGTGTCAGAGGTGGCTCGAAAGCCAGTCGGTGCGGGACTTCGTGCTGCTGAATCCGGGTGCGGGCTGGGGAGCCAAGCAATGGCCAGCGGAGCGCTACGGACGATTGGCTGAATGCCTGGCCGAAACCGGTCTGACACCCCTGGTCAACGGCGGGCCCGGGGAGGAAGAGCTTGCCCAGGCGGCCAAGGCAGCCAGCGGAGGAACGGCCCAAACCGTGGCCGGTTCGCTGGCCGAGTTGCTCGCCCTCACGCGGCGCGCCACGCTTTTCGTGGGCGGTGACACCGGCCCCATGCACCTGGCGGCAGCCCTGGGCATCCCGGTAGTTGCCATCTTCGGGCCGACCAGCCCCGAGCGCAACGGACCTTACCTGACACCAAGCATCGTGCTACGCAGTCCTTCAAGTGAGACCTCGTATGCTCGGCTTCCGAAGCCGGACGCGGGTCTGCTCGAGATTAGCGTGGGAGACGTTCTCGCCGCCGCCGAAACTCTGTTGGGGCAATCCCGTGGGTAATTGGTCGGAGACGGCACGGCGCATTCGAGTGCCCACGGGATTTGCCTTCGCCGTGGTCTATGGTTGGCTGGCCCACCCGAACCGCTCGTCCTTGCTGTGGGGTGCCCTCCTGATTCTGGCCGGCTTGGGAATTCGTGGCTTCGCTTCGGGGTACTTGCAGAAAAATGAAGAGCTAGCCACGGCCGGGCCTTATGCCTACACCCGCAATCCGCTCTATCTGGGCTCGCTCGTCATCGCCGCGGGTTTTACCATTGCGGCCCGGTCCCTATGGATTGCCGGCATTTTGCTAGTCTTGTTTGTGGCCATCTACTGGCCGGTAATTCGGGCCGAGGAATCGTATCTCAGCGAACGGTTTCCTGAGTTTCTGGAATATCGAAGCCAGGTACCGAGACTGATCCCGAAGCCTACGCGTTACCTTCGGAAGCCGGCCGCATTTTCCTGGCAGTTGTACCTAAAACATCGCGAGTACAATGCAACCTTGGGGTCATTAGCCCTGCTGGCGGCGCTGCTTGCAAAACTGCTCTGGACTTCATCGTAGCTCCTAGGAATTTAGCATCTCAGACATAGGGAAACGGTCATCAGCGAAATGGAAAAACTGAGCGTCAGGCTATGGGTTGCAGTCTTCCTGGGATTTCCAGTCTTCTTGGCTGGCGCACAGGTGAATCCGACGGGAGCGGAGCCGACCGTCCCGAGCGTCAGTGCCGGGCCGGTGGTCGCGATCGTCCCACCCCCGCCCGGGTACCGTTTCCCCGACGGACAAACCTATGTCTACGGAGTGGAGTGGCACGTGTTCAATGCGGGCACCACCCGGGTCAGCTTGCGGGACGATGGGGCGGAGCAACACGTAACCGCCAGCGCGGTTTCCGCGGGAGTTGTCAGTAGTTTCTATAAAGTGAACGATCACGCCGAATCCTCCTTTGATAGCCACCGCTTTTGCTCCCAGAGAGTTCTCAAACATATTGAGGAAGGCTCGCGCGCCCGTGAACTGGAGCTTAACTTTGACTACCTGCGAGGCAAGAGTGTGCTCAGCGAAAAGAATCTGAAAACCGGAGAAGAGAAGCACGCAGAAAACGATATTCCCGGTTGTGTGACCGACATGGTGAGCGGATTCTACTATCTTGCCTCACTCCCCTTGCAGGTGGGCAGCACGTACGCGTTCCTGGTCAACGATGGAGGAAAAACCAACGAAGTGCGGGCGTATGTGGAGGGTCGCGACAAGGTGAAAGTTCCCGCAGGTAGCTTTGAAGCCGTAAGGGTCCGAGCCGAGGCCGTCTCCGGTGTCATGAAAGGCAAAGGGACGGTCTGGGCGTGGTTCAGCGACGACGGCAATCACACTCCGGTCATGATTCGCTCGAAATTGACCTGGGGAACCTTGCTGTTCCGCATGCAGCAGATCGAAAGGCAATGACGGAGGTGGGCACCGCTTTGCCTACGCGAAGGCGGCCGCTCAACCTTGTTATGCTCGATTGTGGCTCACGCTGAGTCACGAGCTATTCGTGGCGGAGCGCCAGCATCGGGTCCAGGTTCATGGCGCGCCAGGCAGGAATGTAGCAAGCCCAGAGCCCAATCCCGGTGAGAAGCAGGGTCGCAGTCACAAAGGTGAGCGGATCGGTGGGGTGGACTCCAACCAGGAGAAGGGCCATCGAGCGCGTCAGCACCGCGGCTAAGATCAGCCCGGAGAGCACGCCTCCGAGCACCACCAGCAATCCCTGGCGCAGAATCAGCCGCAAAATGTCCAAGCGGTTCGCACCCACCGCCATCCGGATTCCAATCTCACGGGTACGCTGGCTCGCGGCAAACGACGCCACCCCATAGACGCCAACCACCGCCAAGGTGACACCCAGAAGCCCCAAGGCCGCAGCCAGGATGGCTCCCGCCCGAAAGATAAAAAGGCCATTCCCTCCCGACAGAGACTGGCGCATGGTTTCAAGGCCGACCACGGGCATTTGTGGATCGAGAGCATGGACGGCGCTTTCGACTTCCGGCATCAAGCTCTCGGGTGGCACCAGGGATCGAATCTGCAAAGTTCTGTATTCGTTGTAATTCTGGGCCAGCGGCACAAAGAAATACGGTTTCTTGTCCCATCCGATGAAGATGAACTTCCCGTTCTCCGCAAGCCCCACGATCTCAAGAAAAGGTCCGGTCGGGCTCTTCAAGCTGAAGCGCTTCCCGATCGGGTCTTCGTTGGGCCAGAATTGATGAGCCATCTCCTGATTTACGACGGCGACGAGCGGTGAATTTTCATTGTCGCTATCTCGAAAGGCGCGCCCGCGGAGCAGCGGAACTCGCAGGTTATCGAAATAAGGCGGGTCGACGCGGTTGAAGATCACCACCGGGGGCTGCTGACCGGGTGCGAGCGGGTGCCCCTCGATATAAATCTGGCTGCCGTCGTTCACCTCTCCCATCGGCACACTAAATGCCAAGCTCACCGACTGCACCCCGGGCAAGGTGCGGACCTTCGCCTCGAGTTCGTGATAAAAGTCCTTGGTCCGAGCCTCGTCGTAGCCCATCTCTTGCGGATCCAGAGTCAGATTCAGCAGGTTGTTGGGGTCGAATCCCAGATAGGTTCGTTGCGCAGCCACCAGGGTTCGCACGAATAGCCCGGCGACGATCAATAACACCAGAGAGCCGCTGACTTGCGCCACGACCACGAAGCTGCGCACTCGATGACGGCCGACGCCTCCCGTATCGCTCCTCCCTCCGGCTTGCAGCACGCTGTTGACGTCGGCCTTGCGCGCCCGCAATGCCGGCCACACGCCCGCCAGCGCACCGGTCAAAACCGTGGCGCTTAGAACGTAGGCAAACACCCGCCAATCGAAACCGAGATCGAGCCAGACGGGAAATTTCGAAGGCGGAAGCAGGGCGAAGATTGCCCGGCCGGCCCACATCCCGAGCATCAGTCCCCCGACCCCGCCGACGAGCGCGAGCACGATCGTCTCGGTCAGAAGTTGGCGGACCAGACGCCCGGCGCTTGCTCCCATGGCCATGCGGATCGCCACCTCACGTTGCCGCAAGGTCGCGCGTACCAGCAGAATATTCGCCACGTTCATGCACGCTAGCAGCAGGACCAGCGCCGCCAGGGCCAGGAACACGGCGGCAATGAAGGGAACGATATCTACGGTGTAGGGCTGCGGCCGCGCCCGTGTCTCCGGGATCATCCGAACCGTAACACCCTTGTCGGTCGCGGGATATTGGTCGGCGAGCCGCTCGGCTACGACATTCACCAGGCTTTGCGCCTGTTTCAGGCTCATACCCGGTTTCATCCTCCCCATCACCACCAACGTGCGGTTGGTTCGATCGCTCCAGAGCTTGGCCGCATCGGTCGGAGGCGTCATGTTCAGAGGGACATAACCGTCGCTATCCAGGGAGAAGGTTGTCCCGTGAAATCCCGCCGATGCCACTCCGATAATGGTGACGGCTTTGCCATCGATCAAAGCTTGCTTGCCCACGATGCTGGGGTCGCCGCCAAACCTCTTTTGCCAATACGAATAACCCAGCACAATGTAGGGGTCCCTTCCCCCCGCTTCCCCTTCTGCCGGAAAGAAGAGGCGCCCCAGGGCGGGCTGAACTCCCAAGGTCGAAAAATAATTTCCGGTCACAAAGCTATATACGAATTGCTGGGTTTTGCCGCCGAAGCTGAGCCCTCCGAGACTGAGCTGGTAAGCAAAGAAATCGGCAACCGCTGCCGCCTGTTTGCGAAAATCCAGGAGTTGAGGATAGGAAAGTGTGAACACTCCCAGCGTGTCGCCCTGCAGTTTCGCGGCCAGCACTATGATTTGGTCGGGCGACTTCACCGGTAAGGGACGCAGCAGAAATCCGTTCACAAGACCGAAGATGGCGGTGTTCGCACCAATTCCAAGCGCCAGGGTGAGGACCATGATGGCGGTCAGCATCGGGGACTTGGCGAACATCCGGAAGGCGTAACGGAGATCCTGCCAAAGCGTGGTCATGACTGCTTTCCTCTCGTCGGCTGAGAGCACGTCCCGATCCATAATCCCATGTCCCCGATCTATAGGTCGACGGACGACTTACTGCGACACCCTACTTCAGGTTCCCCCCGGCGGTGAGCGATTTCGACATGCTGCGTCCCGGAATCGAACACCCCAGTTCCCGGATGCTGCTGCCCTGGGCAGTGGGTCTGAAATCATGCGGTTCCCCTAGCCGGATGGCGGCGGCGTGGACGATCCGTCGCCGTCGCAAGAGACCAGGGGAAGATTTCTCATCCCCTGTTTCGAATCATCCCCTGTTTCGAATCCGAAAACCGTGGATAGGACGGCGCCACGGACAGAAGGAAAAACCGGCGATCCATGGTGCGCCGGTATGCCCTGGGCTCCTGAGGAGCGCACAGTGGCAGGGTGGCGCTGAGGATTTTTCTCCCTGAACTCAGAGTCCACCGGCAAAGCCAGCGGAAAGATTCCGAGGAAGATCGTGCCTGAGTTGAGCCGCGAATTTCTGCTGTGTTAGCATCCTAGGTTTCGGCAGGTGGTTCGACGTTGGCCTATAGGAAGTCCTCTTTCTTTCGTTCTGTATGGGCCCGCCGTAGTGAAGATCCGCAGATGAGAAAGCATGCAGCGCGGACGGGTGAGAGCCTGTCCCCCCACGGTGTGAAGGAGTAATCCCGTGAAAGTCTATGAAGGCGCCAATATTCGGAACGTAGCCCTACTCGGGCATGGCAGGGCGGGCAAAACCTCTCTGGTTTCCGCCATGCTCTCGACCGCGCAAGCCACCGATCGCTTGGGCCGAGTGGATGATGGAACCGCGATTACCGACTACGATGAGGAAGAAATTGCTCGCAAGATGTCCATTGCCAGCGCGCTCGCCTATGTCGAGTGGGGCAAGACCAAGATCAACTTCATCGACACACCCGGGTTCAACATGTTCGTCCACGAAGCCAAACTGGTCCTGCCGGTGGTGGACGCGGCCATCATTGTCGTGGATGGTGTAGCCGGCGTCGAAGTCGTAACCGAGCGGGTGTGGAACTACTGCGAGGAGTTCAAGACCCCCCGGCTGATCCTGGCCAGCCGCATGGATCGCGAACGCGCCGACGCCACCCGCGTCTTAGAGTCACTCACCAAAGTTTTTGGCCGGACCGTGGTTCCCCTCGAGCTGCCGATCGGCAGTGAAAAGAGCTTCGCCGGCGTGGTCGATCTGGTCACCATGAAGGCCTACACGTACGAGTTGGGCGGAAGCGGCAGAGGCAAGGAAGGCGAAATCCCCGGCAACATGAAAGAGCAGGCCCAGCAGGCCCACGAGAAGCTGGTGGAGATGATCGCGGAGGGCAACGACAGCTTGATGGAAGAGTTCTTCGAGAAGGGAACCATTCCCGAAGAGCATCTGATTCCGGCGTTGCATGAAGCCATCCGGGAAGACAAGATTTTTCCCGTGCTCTTCGGCTCCGGCCTGGGCAACATCGGAGCCGACCGGTTGATGAACTTCATCGTCGACTACACTCCGGCTCCCTCCGAGCACCCCTGGGTGCAAGGGGAAGCCGCGGCTTCAGGCAACGGCGAACCGCAACGCCGCCCGGCGACTGATGGCGAGCCAGTTTCGCTCTACGTCTTCAAGACCGTGAATGACGTGTTTGCCGGGAGGATCTCTTTTTTCAAGGTCTTCTCCGGGGTGCTGAAGAACGACGCCACCTTACAAAATTTCACTCGTAACTCCCCCGAGAAGTTAGCCCATATCTCTATTATGCAAGGGAAAACCGCGGTGCCCGTGACCGAGCTGCACGCCGGGGATATCGGTGCCGTGGCCAAGCTGAAGGATACTCTGACGGGCGACACCCTGGGCGACAAATCAGCCCCCATCCGTTATCCGAAAGTCGCTTTGCCCGAACCCGCGATCACCTTTGCCATTGAACCCAAGAGTCGCGCCGACGAGGACAAGCTCGGTCCCGGCCTCCACAAACTCATCGAAGAGGATGCCATGCTGCGTTTCTTCCGGGACCCGCAGACCAAAGAATTTCTTATTGCCGGAACCGGCCAGCAGCATATTGAGGTTGTCGTCTCCAGGCTGAAGAAGCGCTACCACGTCGAGGTCAACCTGAAAGCACCGAAGGTGCCGTACCGGGAAACCATCCGCGGCAAAGCCGACGTGCAGGGTCGTCACAAGAAGCAGACTGGCGGCCATGGCCAGTTTGGGGATTGCAAGATTCGCATGGAGCCCCTCGCCCGCGGCGGCGAATTCGAGTTCGTCAACGACATTTTCGGGGGCGCGATCCCCAAGAACTTCATTCCCGCCGTGGAGAAAGGAATTCGCGACGCCGCGGCGCGCGGCTATCTGGCCGGGTATCCGGTGGTGGACTTCCGAGTGGTGCTCTACGACGGGTCGTACCACGAGGTGGACTCGAACGATTTGTCCTTCCAGCTGGCCGGACGCATCGCCTTCAAGAAGGCCATGGAACAAGCCAAGCCGACCCTGCTCGAACCCATCATGGCCGTCGAGATCACGGTTCCCGATGAGTTTGCCGGATCCATCATGGGCGATCTGAACAGCCGCCGGGGGCGCATCCAAGGCATGGACAACAAGGGCGGCAACACGGTGGTGAAGGCGGAGGTGCCGATGGCGGAGATGCTGACCTACGGTGCTGATTTGACCTCCATGACCCAAGGACGGGGAAGTTTCAACATGGAGATGCACCGTTACGACATCGTACCGACGCAATTGCAGGAGAAGATCATCGAGAAGGCGAAGGCAGCGCGGGGCGAGGCAAAAGAAGAGGAAGAGTAGGGGGCTTTACCAAGGGCGGCGGGGGCAGGAAAAACGAAGGAGACCCAATATGCGAGTGACGCACTCAATCAAGCATAAAGGGATCACAGTTGTTGCGATCCTGATAGTGCTCTCCATAACCGCCGTCGCGCAGCAGATGCGATCCGAAATCAGCATTCCGGGAACAGGGTACTTCACCAAGGACGTAGAGGTAGAAACTTTCGACCCGGCGTTCAACGGCGAAATTGGTACCGGTCAGCACGCCACCAATACCGGCGGACTTCTGGTGGGCTATCGCTACAACATCATTCGCTGGCTGGCGGCAGAAGTGAACTATGGCTATGCCCGGAACACGCAGATGTTCCAGAGCATCTTCACGTGAACCTGTTTTCTTATTTGTCCCGGATACCCTCCGGGAAACACGCAGTATGACGTTCACCAATTTACTGGGTCAGCGGTTATAAGACTGCCCAGCTTTGCCAAGCTACGACCCTACGCCTGGGGAGGAAGTGGCGCATTCATCTTTGATCCAACGGGCTTTGGCAGTGAGCTCATCACGAAAACGGTGTTCGTGTACGGCGGCGGCGCCGAGTATGCGGTAACGAAATTGATCTCGTTACGGGTGGAATATCGCGGCTACGTGTACAAAACCCCGACCCTAGACCTTTGCACCAACACCGCAGCGCCGTCTGCCGGCATCGCTTTTCACTTGTGATAGCCTCGGTTACCCTACCAACCCTCCTGACCCTATGCAACTCAACCCGTCCCATGACTGCGCCCTCGCACCTCCCTCCTTTGGCTTTCATTGACTTGCCATCCGTCTCCACCTAACATTTCAGCCCAATGATCGGCCAAACCATTTCGCACTACCGCATCCTAGAGAAACTAGGCGGCGGTGGGATGGGGGTGGTGTACAAGGCTGAGGACACACGGCTGCACCGTTTCGTCGCCCTCAAGTTTCTGCCCGATGAAGTTGCCAAAGATGCGCAGACTTTAGTGCGTTTCCGGCGGGAAGCGCAAGCGGCTTCTGCCCTGAATCACCCCAACATTTGTACCATCTACGAGGTTGATGAATATCTGGGCCGTCCTTTCATCGCCATGGAATTACTTAATGGCATGACTCTCACCTACCGCATTGCGGGGGGAGCACTCCCGGCAGAAGAGGTCGTGGCCCTAGGCGTTGAGTTGGCCGAAGCACTCGACGCCGCCCACTGCGAAGGCATTATCCATCGCGATATAAAGCCGGGAAACATCTTCCTAACCAAGCGAGGGCAGGCCAAGGTGCTTGACTTTGGACTGGCCAAGGCGGTAGCGCCGCAGTCGCCAGCTGAGGGACAGACCGCATGGTCAGCCCTGCCGACAGAGAGTTTGCAGGAGTCGCTCACCAGTCCGGGCCTGGCGGTGGGCACGATTGCTTACATGTCCCCGGAACAGGCGCGCGGCGAAGACCTGGACGGACGCACCGACATTTTTTCCCTTGGGGTGGTGCTGTATGAGATGACGACCGGAAAGAGGCCGTTTGACGGACCGACATCGGCACTCATCTTCGACGGGATCTTGCACCACGCTCCGGTGGCCCCGGAACAATTGAATCCCGCTGTACCGAAGGAGCTGGGAAGCATCATCGGCAAGGCTCTCGAGAAGGATCGTGAGAAACGATACCCATCGGCCCGCGAACTGGCCGAGGATCTCAAGCGACTGCGGCAGCCATCGGACTCAGGTCGAGTGGCCGTGGTGCCCGTCGCCCAGATCATCGGCAGACCGATGGTTGTGGTTCCGGCTGTGCTCCTGGTTCTGCTGCTGCTAGGCGGCGCCGTCTGGCTGATCCACCACAATGCGCGCGTGCGCTGGGCTAGGGAGCAGGCGCTTCCGGAAATCTCACGACTGGTTGAGAATGGCCAGTACGTCGCTGCCTTCGACCTGGCACAGCAAGCCGAACAGTACCTGCCCAACGATCCCTCCCTCGCCAAGTTGGATCGGGACGACTCACTCGTCGTTTCCGTCCGGACGACTCCACCCGGAGCCGACATATTCACCAAGGGGTATGCGGACCGGAACGGCGATTGGCGGTACCTTGGCAAATCGCCACTCGATAATGTCCGGCTCCCGTTCGGATATCTGCGCTGGAAGATCTCGAAGCAAGGTTATGGGACGGTAGAAGGAGCCGCTGGTCCGGACCGCGAAGTCAATTTCATGCTCGATCCCGAAGGCAGCCTTCCGCCGGGGATGGTCCATGTCCCGGGTGGACGTTTCCGCTGGGGAACCTCGCCAGCCGTCGTGTTGCCGGACTATCTGATGGACACCTACGAAGTTACCAATCGGGAGTTCAAGAAATTCCTCGACAGCGGTGGATACAAGAAGCGCGAGTATTGGAAAGAGCCGTTCGTCGACGAGGGGCGCACTCTGAGCTGGGACGATGCCATGAAACGATTCTGCGATCGGACCGGCAGACCTGGACCTGCCACCTGGGAGCTGGGGGATTACCCTCAGGGGCAGGATGATTTCCCGGTGGGCGGAGTGAGTTGGTACGAAGCTGCCGCTTACGCCGAGTTCGCCGGCAAGAGTCTGCCCACCGTGTATCACTGGTACAAAGCAGCCGACGTCCGGATTTTCTCCGACAGTGTGAATTTCAGCAATTTTGCAGGAAACGGTCCAGTGCGCGTCGGCAGCCTCGGAGGAATCAATCCCTACGGCACCTATGACATGGCTGGAAACGTAAAGGAGTGGTGCTGGAATCGGTCCGGAGACCGCCGCTACATACTGGGCGGAGGATGGAATGAAGCCATGTACATGTTCGTCGATGATGACGCCCAGTCCCCCTTCAATCGCCTGCCGACCTACGGATTTCGCTGCATGAAGAATCTTGGCGATGCTGGCGCAAATGCGGAAGCGCTCCAACGACCGATTGAGCACTTGACGCGGGACTATTCCAAAGAGAAGCCGGTCTCCGACCAGGTTTTTGCCATCTACAAGAGGTTCTATGCCTACGACGAGTCCGACCTGAAGCCGTCTGTCGAAGCCACCGACGCGAGCTCGGGATACTGGACCAAGCAGAAAATCACGTACAATGCCGCGTACGGGAACGAACGCATCGTCGCCTTCCTGTTCCTTCCGAAAAACGTCAACCCCCCTTATCAGGCCGTCATTTACTTTCCCCACTCAGGGGCGCAGAGTCTCCGATCCAGTGAGAACCTGGATCTGCGCTTTTTTGACTTCATCATCAAGAGTGGCCGGGCGTTGCTGTATCCGGTCTATAAGGGCACGTTTGAGAGGCACGTCGAAATGGACGATGACGCAGCGGACAACGCACCCACCGTCTGGCGGGATTTGACCATCGAGAGGGCGAAGGATTTCTTCCGGTCGATCGACTACCTGGAGACTCGCCCAGACGTGGACCACGGGAAATTGGGTTTTTACGGCCTCAGTTGGGGAGCGGGTACGGCACCGAGGGTGCTGGCTTTAGACAAGCGTGTGAAGGTCGCAGTCCTGGTCGGAGGGGGGCTGCCCAATGAGGCTGAACCGCCGGAGGTGGATCCGATGAATTTCGCACCTCGGGTGACGATCCCCGTCTTGATGATCAATGGCCGATACGATTTTGATACTCCACTGAATTCATCCCAAATGCCGCTGTTTCGCTTGCTGGGCACGCCTGCGAATGATAAGCGGGACGCTCTGTTTGATACCGGTCACGTTCCGCCACGAAATGAAATCATCAAGGAGACGCTCGACTGGTTCGACCGATATCTCGGCCCCGCTAGGTAGGCTGCGGCTCGAACTTCGGACAACAGGCCGCACTGTCCTTGAGCGAGGGCCGCTACTTCGTCGGAACCTGGGATGATCAGCGGAACAACGGTTGCCAGTTGAGCACGAGCTCCAAAGGGGAGGCCGTGTTCTCGCCCACGGGGCGAGCCACGAGGATCCGCTTGTCATCGGGAAGGATGGAAATGACAAGCACATTGGGTGGAACGGTGGCAATCTCTCTCGGTGCGGAAAAATCCGGTTTACCGTCGTTATCGTGCAACTCCACGTTGTAGATCTTGTACGCTCCTCATCCCTGCAATCTCGCCGGCAACTCGGAGCTGGGCACCAAGACCTGTTCGCCGCTTTCCAGGTTCTTGAGGGCAAAGGCCCCGGCTTTCACCTCGTTCTCGCCCACGATCAGGATGTAGCGTGCTCCTAGCTTGGCGGCCATCTCTAACGACTTTTTCAGGCGAAACGACTCGTCTCCCAGTTCGGCAACGATTTGCTGGCTGCGCAACTGGCGTGCCAGCCGGGCAGCCTCGCGATCCATGCCCGCCCCGAGCGGCGCGATGTAGACGTCCGGCTTATCGAGGACAGCATCGGCCGGCTGCTTCAGGGCGAGCACCAGTCGATCTTCCCCAATTGCGAATCCGATGCCCGGCGCTTTCGGTCCGCCCAGCGATTCGGATAACCCGTCGTAGCGGCCTCCACCGAGAATCGCGTTCTGTGCGCCGAGCGCCCCGTGGGTGAATTCGAAGGCGGTGCGCGTGTAGTAGTCAAGACCTCGCACCAGGCGATCGTTCAGGGTGAAAGGCACGCCCACCGCGAGCAGAATCTCCTGCACTTGCTGGAAGTGCTCACGACAAGCGTCATCCAGGTATTGGCTGATACGCGGCAAGGTTTCGATCAGGGGTTGATCTTCCGGTACTTTGCAATCAAACACCCGCAGGGGATTGCGAACCGCCCTTCGCTGGCAATCCGCGCACATCTTCACGGTCAGCGGCGCCAGCGCTTTTCTCAGGGCTTCGGTATAACGCTCGCGATCCGCCGGGCAACCAATCGAATTCAACTGCAAATGCCAGTTCTCGATCCCCAGGCGGTTGAGCAGGGTAGCCAGTAGTTCCAGGATTTCGGCGTCCCGCGCCGGCGATTCACTGCCCGCACTGGCCGGACCGAT
>Ga0187778_10002396_pt1 | contig 12797 bp, 12 predicted proteins | sample 1015_Q2_SP5_20_M_FD_132418 | JGI IMG/M metagenome (GOLD analysis project Ga0187778, IMG submission 132418) | Tropical peat soil microbial communities from peatlands in Department of Meta, Colombia - 1015_Q2_SP5_20_MG | ecosystem: Environmental > Terrestrial > Soil > Wetlands > Peat | place... | reverse complement strand
TCGGACGACGCGCAACGAAAGTCGCGCAGGGCCACGCTGCCGTCGGGAGCCACCACGACGGTGCCCGGGCTGAGGGCACCGTGGGCCATGCGCGCGGCGCGCAGGGCGTCGAGGGCGGCGAACACGCCCGCCACCGTGTCGTCGGTCACGGTGTCGGCATCGAGCTCGGCCATCGTCCGACCGGGCGGGGGGTCGGTGACCAACAGCGCGTCGTGGCTCGGGCCGCCGTAGCCGGTGGCGCGCACCGCGGGGACCCGCACGCCGACCTGGCCGGCGCGCATGGTGAGGTACGCCTCGTGCTCCACCTGCTGCAGTCGGGTGAGCACCAGCGTCGGTCCCGAGTCGCGATAGACGAGGAAGTGCCACGCCTTGGCCAGCGCCTGGGCGTCGGAGGCGTCACGTCCATAGACCGACACCTCCACGTCGCCGCCCCCGCCCGGGCAGTGCGCCCGGTAGCGCGCCACACCCCACAGTTGCGGCCTGACGGGCTCGATCGAGGTGCTGTCCATGCCGAGGTCGGCCAGGGCATCGGCGACGGCCGCCACCGAGGGCAGGCCCAGCGGTGTCCCGTAGGCAAGGCGCGTCGCCGCGACCGCCCCGTAGGCGATGGCCAGGCTGGCCAGGGCGTCGAGCGGCATGACCGCGCCGGCCACCAGCCCGGAGGCCACCGCCAGCACCAACAGCCCGACGGTGAGCCGGCGCAACCCGCGGCTCAGGTAGGCGAGCGCGCCCAGCGACACGGCCACGGTCACCGCGATGCGCACGCTCGGGAACCCCGGGTCGATGGACCCGAGCCCCGCCGTCGCCGGCCGCCCGCCCGTGCTCCCGAGCAGCGCGCCGGCACCCACGCACACCAGCCATGCGAGCACGCCGCTGGTGGCGACGTCGCGCAGCAGCGCGATGCGCTTCGTGAACGCACCCCACACCACCACCAGCGCGATCACCGCCAGCGCGCTGGCGACCCACAGGAAGGTCACGACCCACTTGATGCCCAGCGGCGAGGAGTCGAGCAGGTGGGCGAGGCGGACCTCGGCCACCGGGCCGAGCCGGAGGGCGGCCACGGTGACGAGGAACACCAGCGTCGCCCCGAGGATCCGCACCGCGTCCGACGCCCGCCGCCGGGTCTGGCCCCCCTCCTGGGAGGCGAAGACGATGGCCTGCCACCGGCGAGCGCCCGCGCCGGAGGGACGGGGGACGGGGCGGGGTGCGGCCGGCTCGGCAGCGGGGGCCACCGGCGTCTCCGCCAGGCGCGGCTCGGTCACGGCTCCGCCGTCAGCGACGCTCGACCACGAGCCGGGTGAATTCGCGCTCGCACCAGGCGTAGAAGTCGCGCAGCTCGCGCAGGCGGTCGTCGCCGTGGCCGTGGGCCTGCGACAGCGCGTCGTCGGCGACGTGGCGGATCTCGCTCAGGACGCGTAGGCGCGCGGCCAGCAGCAGCTGCCAGCCACCGGCGCGGATGCGGTAGTAGGTGTGGCGGTCGCCGCGCAGGCTGAGGCGATCGACGAGCCCCGCGCGCACCAAGGCGGCCATCCCCGTGCTCACCGACCCGGCAGACAGCCCCAGCGCCTCCTGGATCTGGCCCGCGGACTGGTGGGCGGGATCGCACACCACCAGCCACCCCAGGAGGCGGGTCATCGAGCGGGAGAGGCCCATGTCGTCGCCCACGCCGCCGAATTGCTCCACGAAGCGTGTGCGCCAGTCGTCGGTGCCTGCGCTGCCGTCGAGCCCTGCGGTCTGGGTCATGCGCCGACCGTGTCGCGCCGGTGCAGGGCGATCCCGCCGGCGAGCGCGCCGAGCACGCCGATGCCGGCCATCGTCGCCGCGCTGGTCCAGTCCGGGCTGGTGGCGGGGGCGGGCACCATGTGGAAGAAGACGGACGTGTCGAGGATCCAGTGGTTGGTGTGCACGGCCGCGCCCACGAACTCCACCAGGAACGCCCACGCCAGATAGCCGTAGACGACGGCCGCGGTCCACCGGGGCACGACCCCCACGGCGAGCGCGCCGACGCCGAGGAGGAAGACGGCGGGGGGCACCACGTTGATCCCCGCCTCGAGCAGCGAGCCGAAGTCGATGCCGCTGTGCTGGCTGGCGGCGCCCGCCCACACGCCCAAGCCCGCGACCAGGCCGGCCACCACGAGCAGGAGCGCGGAGAGCACCAGGCGGCCGGCGAACCACGTGATGCGGCTCACGGGCCGGACGAGCAGGTTCTCGACCCGGCCGGTGGACTCTTCGTTGCGGATGGCGGTCGCCTGCCCGGCGGCGATGAGCGACAGCAGGAAGGCGGAGAAGAGGAAGGTGAGGCCGACATAGAGGACGACCAGCGACCCGTGCCCGCCGAGGCGTCCGAGGGCCTGCTCCAGGGCGGTCGAGCCGGCGACGGCTTTGGCGGCCGACTCGGCCACGGTGCCGACGAGCACCGCCATGGCCGCCACGGCGAAGAGCCATCCGAGCGCCACCGGGCGCATGAGCCGGACGGCCAGACGTGCGGGCCCGCCGAGCAGCATGGGCCGGGCCTCGGCGCTGTCGCGGTCGGGCAGGGTGGCCGCGTTGATGTCGCGGACCCCGGACAGGTGGACGGCGACGCCGCTGGCCACCACGACCACCACGAGGACGGGCACCAGGGCCATGGGGTGGGACCCCACGAGTGGCCGGGACTCCTCGATCCAGCCGAGGGGGCTCAGCCATACCAGCCAGTGCAGGCTCGGGTCGGAGTCGGCCACCATGCGAAGGGCGTAGGCGACCCCGAAGACCGCCGCCGCCATGGTGGCGGCGCGTCGGCGGTTGTTGGCCAGCTGGCTGGTGAGCGCGCCGAAGGCGAGGAACATGGCCGCGCCGGCCACCAGTGTCAGCGCGAAGTACAGGGAGGCGCCGACGCCGAAGCGGACCGAGGCCGACCGGCCGACGAGCACGGTGCCCGCCGCGGTCAGGACGTACAGGATTGCCAGCCCGGCCCCGAGCCCGAGGAGACCCTGGGCCGTACCGCCGCGGCGCGTCGTCCGGCCGGCGAGCAGGAGCTCGGTGCGCCCCGCCTCCTCCTCGCCGCGCAGGAGTCGGGTGGAGGTGAGCAGGCCCCACACCGCGCCCAGGAGGCTCAGGATGCCCAGGGCGCGCCACGACGTGTACCCGGCCACCGTGTCGATGGATCGGGCCGGGCCGATCAGGGCGTTGATGCCGATGTTGGAGCCGAAGGCGTGGGCCAGCTGCTCGCGTGCCGCCGTCGTCTTGTAGGCCGAGGTGTACGCGTAGGCCTGGGTGACCACGTAGAGGGCGAAGATGTAGCCCCACAGCACCCCCGAGCGCGCCGCCGTGCGCGCCACCTGCCGGGCCACCACCGCACCGGGGTGGCGGCCGGCCGCGGTGCGCCGGCGAGGCAGGGTGGCGAGGAGCTCAGTCATGGGCGCCGGCGCCGTTCGCCGCGGCCGTCTCGGTCGGGCGCACCTCCGGACCCGGCGCGCCCCCGTCGGGCCCGTAGTGGGCGAGGAAGAGCTCCTCCAGCGAGGGCTCCCGGCTGAGCAGCTCACGCACGCCAGTGCCGGCCAGGGCGTCGACGAGCGGCTCGATCGGGCCCTGGATCTCGAGGTGGACGTGGCGACCGTCGACCACGGCGCGCTTGACCCCGCGCACCCCGGTGAGGTCGGGCGGGGTGGCGTCGAACACGGCCTCGACGGTGAGCGTCGAGAGGTGGCGCAATTCGTCGAGGGTCCCGATCTCGACCAGATGGCCCTCGCGCAGGATCCCCACGCGGTCGCAGAGCGCCTCGACCTCGCTCAGGATGTGCGACGAGAGGAACACGGTCTGCCCGCTGTCGCGCGCCTCGTGGATGCAGTGACGGAATGCCTGCTCCATGAGCGGGTCGAGGCCCGCCGTGGGCTCGTCGAGCAAGAGGAGGTCGGCGCGGGTCATGAGGCCGGCGATGAGCAGCACCTTCTGCCGGTTGCCCTTGGAGTAGGCCCGCACCTTCTTCGACGGGTCGAGCTCGAAGCGCTCGACCAGCGCGTCGCGATAGGCGGTGTCGACCTTGCCCTGGACCCGGCCGAGCAGGTGCAGGGTCTCGGCCCCGGTCAGCGACGGCCACAGATTGGCCTCGCCCGGGACGTAGGCGACACGCTCGTGCGCTTCGACCGTCTGTCGCTGGCAGTCGAGCCCGAAGATCTCGGCCCGCCCGGCCGTCGGGCGCGCCAGGCCGAGCAGGAGCCGGATGGTGGTGGTCTTGCCCGCCCCGTTGGGCCCGAGGCAGCCGACCACCTCGCCCTCGGCGATCTCGAGGTCCAGGTCGGCGAGGGCCTCGACCTCCCGGTAGTGCTTCGTCAGCCCCTCGGTGCGGATGGCCGCCGTCGGCATGCGCTACCTCCTGGTTCCTTCAGAAAGTATTGAAACCAGTGGCGGCGGTTCCTAGGGGAGAAGGTCCCGCGAGCGGGACGGTCCCGTCAGGCGGCGGCGGGCGCCCGCCCGGCATCCGTCGTCTCGCCGTCGCCGGGCGCGGGCTCGTCGGACCAGATCCCGAGCAGGCGCCACAGGGCGCGTGCCGGGCGGTGGACCAGCCCGAGCTCCACGCACAGCCGGCGCGGCTTGCCGACGCTGTCGCGCACGAGCGCCGCGCCCCCGTTGCGCCACGCCTGGCGCCGGGCCCGACGGGGGACCCCGAATCGGTGCACCAGCTGCGGCGAGGGCAGGAGCATGAGGCGCGCCATCACGCCGAGCAGCGCCGGGGCGGCGAAGGAGAGGACCTGGCGCCGGGCCCATCCCAGCTCGGGCACGTGGAGCTTGAGGTACTGACGGGCGAAGGAGAGGTGGCGGGCTTCCTCGGTCACGTGGATGCGCATGATGCGCTCCACCAGGGGGTGGGCGATGCCGGCGCGCAGCTGGCGGCGCTGGAGCAGGTCGACGGGGTCCTCGCCCCCGAGCACGAACAGGAAGAACAGCTCCGGGAACACCCGGTTGAGCGGCACCACCGCCGCGGCCGCGGCCTTCGCCCATCGCGGCATGCCCCGGACGTCGGTGCGCGAGCGGCGCACGAATTCCCGGAACATCATCGAGTGCTGGGACTCCTCGATGACCTCGTGGTGCAGGTAGCGGAATTCGGGGGCATCGGGCGGGAGCCGGTAGGCGTAGGCGAGCAGGCCGCGCTGGAGGAGGTTCTCGAACTCGGCCCCCACCTGCATGGCGGTGGCCACCCGGTGCAGGCCGACGAGGGCCCGGCGCTCCTCGGGGAGGGCCCGATACCAGTCGGTCGCCCCGAGCACGTCGACCGACAGGCAGAAGCGGGGGTCGCGGGCGTCGACGGCCATGTCGGGGGCGTCCCAGTCGATGTCCTCGTAGGCGGCGAAGTGCTTGTCCACGGACTGGCGGCTCAGCCGGGCCACGATGCCGGCGAACACGTCTTGCCTGGTCTCGGTTCTGGTCGTCATGTGGGACCCTCCGGGGGCGTTGCTTGTCAGCAGCCATAGTGCCATTAGGCAATGGAAAGGTCAAGATCAATGGTACAGTGGTCGATGTGAACGTCGAGGCGCGCCATCCGGACGAGGGCGGGGGCGAGTACCGCATCGACGAGCTGGCCCGGCTGGCGGGGACGACGGTCCGCAACGTCCGCGCCTACCAGGACCGGGGGCTCATCCCGCCGCCGCGGCGGGCGGGCCGGGTCGGCCTGTACTCGGAGGCGCACCTGGCCCGCCTGCGTCTCGTGGCCAGCCTCCTCGAGCGGGGCTACACCCTGGCCAACATCCGCGAGCTCATCACCGCATGGGAGTCGGGCACCGACGTGGCCGAGCTCCTCGGCCTGGAGGCCGCCATCGTCGCCCCGTGGTCGTCGGAGGAGCCGACGGTCGTCGCCGCCGGCGACCTCGCCGCCATGTTCGGCGCGGCGGACCCGGCGGAGGTGCTGCCGTCCATAGCGACGAGCATCGAGATGGGACTGCTCGAGCCCACCACCGACGGGTTCGTCGTGCGCAGCCCCGTGATCCTGCGCGCCGGCGCGGAGCTGGTCGCCGCGGGGATCCCGCTGGAGGCGGCGGTGCAGCTGGCCGTGCAGCTGCGGGCCGACCTCGACGCGGTCGCCGCCCTCTTCGTCGACACGGTGGTGACGAACGTCTTCGACCCCGTCGGCGACCCCATCCCGGCCAGCGAGATCCCCCGGCTCACCGAGGTCGTGCGCCGGCTGCGGCCGCTCGCCGCCGAGGCCGTCGCCGCGGAGCTGGCCGTCGCCATGGAGCGGCGCGTCCAGACGGTGCTGCGCGAGCGCCTGGGCCGCCTGCTGCACGAGACCCGCACCCAGACCGAGGCGTCCTGAGCGCACCTCCGGTACGGTCGGTCCCGTGACGGCGAGCGATCGCGCCATCGAGAACCTCATCGGCCGCTACGCCGAGCTCGTCGACGCAGGCGACTTCGACGGTGTCGCCGAGCTGCTGGCCGACGCCGCACTGGGGGCCATCGGCGAGGAGGGGAGCGTGCGGGGGCGCCACGAGATCGGCAAGCTCTTCCACACCACGACCATGCGTCACGACGACGGCACACCGCGCACCAAGCACGTCACCACCAACACCATCCTGGAGGTGGACGAGGCGGCGGGGACGGCCACGGCGCGTTCGTACTTCACCGTGCTCCAGGCGATGCCGGGGATGGCGCTCCAGCCGATCGTGGCCGGCCGCTACCACGACCGCTTCGCCCGGGTCGACGGGGCGTGGCGTTTCAGCGAACGGCGCTTCGGCGTCGATCTCATGGGCGACGTGAGCCGGCACCTCTTCGCCGGCGCGCCTCCCTCCACCTGACCTCGTCGCCTACGCCCCCGGTGCCGGGCTCGGCGTGGACCGCGGCCGGGCCGTGGCGCCCGTGGCCGGGCCGGGCCGCGTGGCCCGCAGCGCCCGCAGTGCGCTCTGGCGCCCGTTGCGCATGAACGCCGGCCAGTCGGAGGTGTCGAGGAACTCCATGTAGAAGCCGAGGCCCGCCACCACGCCGTAGTCCACCGGCTCGAGCAGGACCACCTCGCTCGCACCCTCGAGCCGCGCCAGGTTCTCCCGGGCCAGTTGCGCCTGCTGCGCCGTGCGGATCTGTGCCGCGATGTCGAGGATGCTCAGCGGGCGCTCGCGCCATCCGCGCTGGTCCTCGCCCTGGAATCCCGGGGGGTAGAAGCCGTTGACCGCCAGCACCAGGTCGCAGGGCTTCTCGAGGTCGAGCACCGGGTGCACGGGGAAGATGTCGACGATGCCGCCGTCGCACCAATAGCCGCCGTCGAGGAGGACGGGGTCGAAGAACAGGGGCAGCGCCACCGCCATGCGCACGGCGCGGGCCACGGGCATGTCGGGATAGGTCGTGGGACCCAGGTACTCCGTGCGGTTGGTCTCGATGTTCCAGATCGGTGCGTAGGCGGGGATGGGCATCTCGGCCAGCGTGATGTCGCCGAGCAGCCGCCGGTAGGTCGCCTCGAGCCGGTCCCCGTGGAGCAGCCCGCCGAACCCCCGTGCGAGCCGGGGGAGGAGCGTGGCCAGCGTGCGCCAGTCGATGTCGACGTAGTCGACGGGCGACAGGCGCGACACGAAGTCGGCGACCGTGTCGGCCGACAGCCCGGCGGCGACGGGAAAGCCGAAGAGGGCCGAGCCCGAGCACAGGGAGATCACCGCGGGGGTGATGCCCGACTCCTCCATGGCCCGGGCCACGCCCACCACCGAGGCCAGCGCACCGCTCCCGCCGGTGGCCACCACGGCCACCCGGCGGCCGTCGAATCCGGCAAGGGGGCGCCGCTGCAGGGGCGGGAAGGTGGGCCGCACCGGCACCGGTGCCGAGCGCTCGAAGGGCAGCGGCGCGGCCGCCCGCCGCGCTGCCAGCAGGAAGGCCGCGTCCTCCCGGGCGCCCGCGGCGACGAACTGCCGCGCCCGGACGGCCATGTCGAACACCTGGCGGAGCCGGAAGATGTCGAGGACCGTCCCCAACATGGTCCCATCGTCCCGCCGGTGGTGGCCCCCGGCGAGAGCCGAAGGACCCAACCTCGGAACCGGCGCCCGTCGTGGCACGCTGTCGGCATGCCGGCGCAGGAGGCCCCGGAGGCGGCGGCCTCGCCCGAGATCGACCTCACGGACCTCGACCTGTTCGCCACGGGCGTTCCCGAGGACGTGTTCGCCACCTTGCGCGCCGGCGCGCCGTTGTGGTGGCACCGCCCCACCGGCCACACCCCCGACGGGGTGGGGTTCTGGGTGGCGAGCCGCCACGACGTGGTGCTCGAGGTCGCGGGGGACGCGGCCACCTTCTCGTCGGAATCGGCGCCGGGCGCCGCGGGTGGGGGCACGCTGATCCAGGACCTGCCAGTGGGGTTCGCCGCGGGCGTGCTGCTCAACATGCTCGACGATCCCCGGCACCGCCGCATCCGGCGGCTGGCCACGCCGTCGGTCGCGCCGCGCGCCCTGGCCGCGCTCGAGCCCGAATTGCGGACGCGCACGGGACGGATCCTCGACGACGTGGCGCGCCGCGGGCGGTGCGACTTCCTCACCGACGTCGCCGTGGAGCTGCCGCTGCAGGCCACGGCCATGCTGATGGGCGTCCCCGAGGACGACCGCCACGACCTGATGGCGTGGTCGAACGCCACCTTGGACCACGACGGGCGCGAGCTGGGGGAGTCGAGCCCGGCCGCGGCCGAGGCGGCGGCCGCGATGGCCGCCTACGGCGAGGCGTTGATGGCGAAGAAGCGCGCCCGGCCCGAGGACGACCTGCTGAGCGCCGTGGCCGGTGCCCGGATCGAGGGACCCGGCGGCCGACGCGAGCCGCTGTCGGAGCTCGAGCTGCTCATGTTCTTCAGCCTGCTGGTGACGGCCGGGAGCGAGACGACCCGCAATGCCATCGCGCTCGGCCTCGACGCGCTGATCGCGCACCCCGAGCAATGGGCGCGGCTGCAGGAGGACCGGTCGCTGCTTCCCGCCGCCGTCGAGGAGATCCTGCGCTGGTCGAGCCCGACGCTCTACAACCGCCGGACCGCCACCCGTGACGTCTCCGTCGGGGGGATCCCGGTGCGCGCCGGCGACAAGGTCACCCTGTGGTGGGCGTCGGCCAACCGCGACGAGACCGTGTTCGCCGACGCGTCCCGCTTCGACGTGGCGCGCACGCCCAATCCCCACCTCGCCTTCGGCGCCCGCACGCACTTCTGCCTCGGCGCGGGTCTGGCCCGCATGGAGATCCGGATCGTCCTTGAGGGGATGCTCGATCGCTTCGACCGCGTCGAGCTGGGCGGGCCCATCGAACGGTTCCGGACGAACAAGCACGCTGGGGTCAGCCACATGCCCGTCGTGGTGCACACCCGGGCCTGATTCCCCCGTACGAGCTGATCCCCCCGTACGAGACCGTCGATCCCGCCCGTGTCCTGGTGCACGAGGTGATCGGGCGTCGCTGCTCAGGCGCTCCCGTCGTCGCTCGTCGCGGCCGATGTCGCCAGGTAGGCGAGTGCAACCTCCGTGCGCCCCTCGGTGGCGGGGTGGAACCCGGGTCGCAGGTAGACGACGACGGCGCGCAGGAGCGAGCGGGCCGTCGGGAGGCGCCCGTCGCGCCCCGCGTGCAGGAAGTCCCGCAGGGAGGGTGGCGTCCGGGGGGCGAGCGCCGGGTCGCGACGCATGAGGAAGCGGGTGCCGGCCACCCAGCACAGGACCAGCACGGGGAAGACGCCGAGCATGGCGACGATCCGGCGCACGTAGCGCGTCGCGGGGTGGGCCAGGTGCTCGAAGAGGTCGAAGGCCACCGTGCCGTGCTCGACCTCCTCGGCCCCGTGCCAGCGCAAGAGGTCCAGCATCGTCGGGTCGGCACCGAGCCGGTCGAGCTCGGCCGAGTCCTCGATGATCCAGGACCCGAGCACGCACGTGAAGTGCTCGATGGCGGCGACGACAGCGAGACGGGTGACCATCCAGTTCGGGGCCAGCGGCCGCAGCCAGGGCCGCTCGCCCAGGGGGTGGTCGCCGAGGACGCGGTCGAAGAGCGGCCGTGGGTGACGCCGCAGCGGATCGATCGGCGAGGACGGTCGGCCTGCGCGGTGGCGGAGCTCGAGGACGGCGCTGAGCAGGGGCGTCGAGCCGACACCCACCAGCATGGCCCCGTCGCCGAGCCACTTGGCGATTCGCACGGCGCCGGTCCCGGGGCCAGCCGGCGCACGGGTCGAGGGCGGGTGGGCCGTACGCTGCGCGGGTGACCGATCGACCGGAGGGCTGCGGCTGGGGCGTGGTGACGCCCGAGATGCGCACGTACCACGACGAGGAGTGGGGGGTCCCGGTCCACGACGAGCGCGGCCTTTTCGAACGGCTGGTGCTGGAAGGTGCGCAGTCCGGGTTGAGCTGGTCGCTGATCCTGTCGAAACGCCCGGGGTACCGGCGCGCCTTTGCGGGCTTCGACCCCGCGGCCGTCGCCCGCTTCGACGACGCCGACGTCGAACGGCTGGTGCAGGACCCGGGCATCGTGCGCAACCGGGCCAAGATCACCTCGGCGCTGTCCAACGCCCGCGTGGTGCGGGACATGCACGAGGCGGGCGAGAGGCTCGACGAGCTCCTGTGGTCCTTCACCGATGGCGTCACCGTGCACAACCGCTGGCGCGCCCTGGACGAGATCCCGGCGGTGACGCCCGTGTCGGAGGCCATGAGCAAGGAGCTGCGTCGGCGGGGCTTCCGCTTCGTGGGCCCGACCACCTGCTACGCCACCATGCAGGCGGCGGGCATGGTCAACGACCATCTGGTCACCTGCCCGCGCTGGCGGGCGCTGGGCGGCGGCGCGCGCTAAGACCTCTCCCCGTGCACGTCGGCATCACCGCCTTCCTCACCGACCGGTCCATGGCACCCGACGCGCTGGCCGTCGCCGTGGAAGAGCGGGGCTTCCATTCGCTCTACCTCCCCGAGCACACGCATCTGCCCGTCCGCATGGCCGAGCCCCCAGGGTTGGTCGAGGGGGTGCACCTCGACGACTACCGCCGTGGTGTCGACCCCTTCGTGGCGCTGGCCGCGGCGGCTGCCGTGACCCGTGACATCCGGCTGGGCACCGGGGTCGCCCTGGTGGCCCAGCACGACCCGGTGGTGCTGGCCAAGCAAGTGGCGACGCTGGACCGGCTCTCGGGTGGCCGGGTTGTGCTCGGCATGGGCTTCGGGTGGAACCGGGCCGAGGCCGAGGACCACGGCATCGACTTCTCGGCACGCCGCGCCATCGCACGGGAGAAGGTGCTGTGCATGCAGGCGCTGTGGGACGAACGCGTCGACACACCCGAGTTCCACGGTCGCCACGTGGAGCTGCCCCCCTGCTACGCGTGGCCGAAGCCGCTCCAACAGCCGCGGGTGCGGACGCTCGTCGGCGGGGGCGCGGGACCGAAGCTCTTCGCCGCGGTGGCCGAGTACGCGGACGGCTGGATGCCCGTCGGCGGTGCCGGGCTCGCGGCCGCCATCCCCGTCCTGCGCCAGGCGTTCGCCGACGCCGGTCGGGACCCCGAGGGCCTCGTCGTCGCCCCCTTCGGCACCGTGCCCGACCCGGGCAAGCTCGAGCACTTCGAGGGCCTGGGCGTCACCGAGGTGGTGCTGCGGGTGCCCTCCGGTCCCGCCGTTGCCATGTGCCGGGTCCTGGACGAGTTCGTCCGGTACCTGCCCGGGCCCTGAGCGCACGACGGGCGGCTCGATGCGGTGGGACGCGCCGTCGCACGCGACCGGTGGGTCAGCCCGCCCGGGCGAAGACGGCGGCGTAGGCCATGATGCCCTCGACGTAGTTCTTGGTCGCGCTCGACATCCCGTGCGCGCGCACCGACGCCAGGCCCGCGTAGTAGCCGGCCAGGGCGAGGCGCTGGTCGCCGCCGGTCTGCCGCAGCAGGTACGCGAGGTAGGCGGCCCCCATGGTGATGTTCTGCGGCGCCACGCGTGGGTCGAGCGTGGGCTGACGAAGCAGCGTCGTGCGCACGAACGACGTCGTGGCCGGTTCGAGCTGGCAGACACCCACCGCACCCGCGGACGACACGACCCCCGCCTGCCAGCCCGACTCCCACCAGCACAGCGCCTCGAGCAGGCTGGCCGGCACGCCCGCCGCTCCTGCGGCCTGCCGGAACGCCGGGGCCAGCGCCAGGCGCTCGGGATGCGAACGCAGCGGCGCGGGCAGCACCCCCGGGTCGGAGAAGCCCCCGGCGCCCGTGCCGGTGCCGGGGACCGGTGCGCTGTAGGAGGCGAGGGCCATGGTCGACACGGGCAGTCGCAGCACCGTGCCCGCCACGATGCGGTTGGGGTTGGTGATGCCGTTGGCCGCCGCCAGCGCGGCCACCGTCGTGTGGTTGCGCGCGGCGATGGCGGTGAGCGTGTCGCCGAGGTGCACCACCACGGTCAGCGGCGCCCCAGGCGCGTTCGCCCCGGCGGCCTGTCCGCCACCCGCGCCCGACGGCGCGGACGGCGCCGGCAGTCGCAGCACCGTGCCCGCCACGATGCGGTCGGGGTCGGTGATGCCGTTGGCCGCCGCCAGCGCGGCCACCGTCGTGTGGTTGCGCGCGGCGATGGCGGTGAGCGTGTCGCCGAGACGTACGGGCACGGTGCCCGGTGTGCCAGCGGCCGCCGCCGGCGACATCGCCAGGACGGCGACCACGGCCAGCGTGGCGAAGGCGAGCATGCCCAGGGCCCGTCCCGTTGGCCTCGTTGGCCTCGTTAGCTTCGTTGGCCTCGTTGGCTTTAGTACCAACGCACGCAACATGGAACTCAATGTCGACAGCACCGCCGGCCGTCACAAGGGCAAAGCGCACAATTCGCGCCGGTGGGCTCAAGGAGCGGGCCGGCCCGGCCGAGCCCGATGTCAGCGCGCCGGGTGGCCGCCGGTCACAGCGC
>Ga0187778_10002395_pt1 | contig 12799 bp, 8 predicted proteins | sample 1015_Q2_SP5_20_M_FD_132418 | JGI IMG/M metagenome (GOLD analysis project Ga0187778, IMG submission 132418) | Tropical peat soil microbial communities from peatlands in Department of Meta, Colombia - 1015_Q2_SP5_20_MG | ecosystem: Environmental > Terrestrial > Soil > Wetlands > Peat | place... | reverse complement strand
GTGGAGTGTTATCGGCCGGCCTCCGCGGGCAACTGAGGCTGGATGCTTGGACGCTCCGAACGGCGCTACCGTATAATGACCGTTTTCCATACTCCCTAAGGTTGAGGTAGAGGAGATTCTTCGTTCTTATCAGGAGAGCCCTGCATGCGGAAGGCGCAGGCGGGGGCAGGTACGGCCGAGCCTCGCCTTAAGGCGCGGGCGATATTCGTCCTACCTGAGTTTTGCGGAGGAACTGTGGGGGCTGATCTTGAGCGTCGCCGTCGCCCTCCTCATCCTTTCCTCGATCGCCAGCGGGCAGCAACAACCGCAGCAGGAACTGATCACGGGTATCGAGATACGGGGCAATCGCCGCATTCCGGCCGATACCATTCGCGCCCGCATCTTCACTCGCGCGGGCGACGTCTATGATCCTGCTGCCTTAGAGCGCGACTTCAACTCCCTGTGGAACACCAATTATTTCGAGGATATCCGCTTCGAGGGCGAGGAAAATCCCAAGGGGGGCATAAAACTAATTATCTTCGTCAAGGAACGACCTACGATTCGCGAGATCAACTATGAAGGGCTCAGCTCAGTCTCGAAAAGCGACGTTCTCGACCGCTTTAAGGAGCGCAAGGTCGGCCTGTCCGTCGAGAGCCAATACGATCCGACCAAGGTGAAGCGAGCCGAGGTTGTCATCAAGGAGTTGCTCTCCGAACACGGCCGACAGTTCTCCACCATACGTACCGAGGTGCGTCCTATCCCGCCGGCGGCGGTGAGCCTCACCTTCGTCATCAAAGAGGGACCGAAGGTGAAAGTGGGCAAGATCACCTTCACCGGAGCCACCCATGTCAAACCCCGCGTCCTGCGCGCAGCGATGAAGAATTTGAAGCCCATCGGAATTCCTCATTCGATCTTCCTCGAGAACGTGTTTGCCCGGACCTACGATGCCACCAAACTGGATGAAGACACCGAGCGGGTTCGCCAGGAATTCCAGAATCGCGGGTACTTTAAGGTGGTGGTAGAGCAGGCGAAGACCAATATCCACGACACCGGGCACCAGGGCTTTCACATCCCCCTCCTCCAGAAGGGTCCGGGGAAGGCCGTGGATATCACCCTGCCCATCCAGGAAGGCGATCTCTATCACTTGGGCGGCATTACCTTCAAGGGCAACAAGGCGATTCCCAATAGCGCCGCCCTGCGCACGCTGTTTCCCATCAAAGACGGCGATGTCTTCGATCGCAGCAAGATCGGCAAAGGTCTCGAGGCTCTCAGCAAAGCTTACGGCCAATATGGATATATCAACTTCACCTCGGTCCCGGAAACCCGCTTCGAGGAAGACAAGAAATTAATTTATATCGACATCGATGTCGATGAGGGCAAGCAGTTCTATGTGCGCCGCATCGAATTTCAGGGCAACACCACCACACGCGACAAAGTCATCCGCCGCGAAATTTTGCTGGAGGAGGGTCAGGTCTACAACCAGCGGCTTTGGGAGCTTAGCTTGCAGCGCCTGAACCAGCTGGGATTCTTCGACCAGTTGAAGCCCGAGGATCCGAGCAATACCGAGCGCCACCTGGACGAACAGAATGGCACGGTCGATCTCCTTCTGAAGGTCAGAGAGAAAGGAAAGAACAGCATCGGGTTGAGCGGTGGGGTCAGCGGACTGGCGGGAACCTTCGTCGGTGTCAGCTACAGCACCAATAACTTCCTGGGCAAGGGGGAAACCCTGACCATCCAGGCGAACCTCGGCAACCTCGAGCGCAGCCTCATGTTCGGATTTACCGAGCCCTATCTCTTGGACCGGCCCTTGACCTGGGGTTTCACCATTTACTACACCCGCTTCATTTACGATCAGGCGCGCGAAGCGGCCTTGTTCAGCGGGCAACAGATCAACCTGCCCTCCGCCTTGCAGGAGAATCTGCAGAACTACACGCAATCCAGCCGCGGATTCACCACCAGCCTCTCCTATCCCATACGCCGCACCTACAAGCGTTTGGGCATCGCCTACCAGTTGGACATCTCCGACATCGTAGCCCTGACCACAGCTTCGAAAACGCTATTCGATACCCTGCAGTTCAGCGGGATCACCGGCCCAAGCGCTCTGAACGGCATCGTCACCAGCAAGATCACTCCCAGCTTCACCAAGAATTCCCTGGATCGTCCCCTGTTTCCCCACAGCGGCAGCAACATCTTCTTTGGCGCCGAGATCGCCGGCTTAGGAGGCACCGTCCGGACCTTTCGACCGGTAGTACAACTGACCCATTGGTTTCCTATGCAGAACCGGCGCAATACCATCGGACTTCACTTTGTCGGCTCTTTTCTCACCGGTTATGGCGGGCTGGTACCGCCTCCGTTCCAGCGCTTCTACGACGGCGGAGAAAACGATCTACGCGGTTTTGATATCCGCTCGATCTCTCCTGTTTCCTTCTTGCCCACGGTGAACTCGGTTCCCTTGCGCAACCCGGACGGGACGATCGTACCCAAGAACCCGGCCAATCCACTGCAAGGCAATTACACGATTCCGATCCCGGTCGACCAAATTGTGTTTCCGGGCGGCGATTTGAGCCTCACCGGCAACGCGGAATACCGCATTACCATCGCCGGGCCGGTATCCCTGGCGCCCTTCATGGACTTCGGGTTGGAGCCCATTCTCAGGCCGTCCCAACTGAAGATTTCCAATACGGAATTGAATTTGCTGAATACCACTTCGTTTGGGTGTCCTTCGCTCGACGTAGCGTTCGATTGCCAGGGGGGAACGACCAAGACTTTTTCTCCCTATCTGTACCCCTTGGCCGGTACCAATTGGACTCCCCGCATGTCCACCGGACTCGAGCTGCAGGTCTTCTTACCCGTGATCAACGCTCCCTTCCGAATTTATTGGGCCTACAATCCCCTGCGATTGGACCAGATCGCAAACTCGCCGATTCCGATCACCCGCAATATGTTCCCCGTCGGTGCGGCCGGGGACTACACGTACGAGGTGACCAAGAACGCGTTTAGCCCGGCCTATCAGCTGCGGGAACCGCGGAAAACCTTCCGCTTCACCGTGGCCACCACGTTCTAGCGATTGCGAAGATGCAATCGTCGACCAGTAGAAGCTCGCAACGCCGTGCCGCGGTTTGACGCTCAGGCGGCAATCTTCCTATAATGGCGATTATCCGTACCCTGACAATCAGGAGAGGTATGGTGTGGGCATTGCGCTTGCGACAGTGGCGCGAGGCGCTGGGCATTTGGTGTGCCTCCAAGTTAATGTGCAAATGATGGCCCGGCCCAGTATTATCTCTGTGACCCAATCAATTCCAGGAAGCAGTTTCAAGGAGTACAAAACCAACCCATGAACAACAAGTGTTTGCAGTTCCTACTGGTCGTAGTGTTTGCCTTTTCCGCGTCTGCTCTGGCCCAAACCGCCAACGCGGATCCTGGTTTGCCCGCTGCGCCCAGTGCATCCAACTCCCCCAGCACGGCGACCGAAGCTAATCCGGTCGGTGGAAACAAGCTTGCCACGATCAACGTTGAACAGGCGATTTTCGCTTGCAACGAAGGGCAACGCGACTTCGAGGTCCTGAGCAAGAAGCTCGAGCCCAAGCAAACCGAGCTGAAGAACATGAATGACGAAGTCGAGAACCTGAAGAAGCAGCTCAACACTTCCGGGGACAAGCTGAGCGAAGACGCCCGCAACAACCTTGTCAAGCAGATCGAGCAGAAGCAGAAGAACCTGGAGCGCACGGTTCAGGATGCCCGGGACGATGCCCAGTCTCAGCAAAACGAGATCGCGCAGCGCATCCTGCAAAAGATGGCTCCGGTGATCGTGAAGTACGCGGGCGACAAAGGCTACGGTGTGATCGTGGATACTTCGAATCCCTGGCCGCAAGGACCTGTGCTGTGGGCTGCGCCTTCGGTCGACATAACCAAGGCGATTGTGGATCTTTATAACGTCCAATCCGGCGTGCCGGCGCCAGCCAGGCCCACTTCCCAGAAACCAAGCATCCCGGGAGCAACCACCACCAAACCAGCGGCGCCCGCCAAACCTGCGGGAGCGCCGGGCACGACGGCACCTCCCAACCAGCCGAAATAGTCGCGACAGCCGCGGGTGGCAGAAGGTTCCCAAAACGGCCGCATCGCCCGCGGCCTTTTCTTTTCGCCATCCGCACCCGAACGAGCTCGTCGCGGTGTCTCTAGAACCAGCACGGATCCGGAGGACATCGCGTGTTTGTCGCCGACCGAGACTCTCTCTGGGACAATCGCTCCCGTCGCCGCTGGACGAGCCTGGCTTCTGTTGCCGTTGAGATGGGAATTGCAGCCGGACTGCTGTTGATGCCCCTGCTCGAGCCCCAGGGCCCGCCGTTGCTGCGAGCGATTATTGAATCCCTTCCCCTTCCCGCTGCCCCGGCAGGAAGGGCATCGAGTGCCCGCGTACATTCGAAGGGTGGCTTCACCAGCAAGGCGGCTGGCCACATTCTGCTAGCGCCGACTAAGGTCCCGCGAGAGATCTCCGATCAGGAAACCGATGAGCCCCCGCCCCCTGACTTTTTGGGTGGCAACGGAGGGGAAGGCGGCACGGGACCGAACAGCCTGGGCAATTCGCTGTGGGAGGGCATTGGAGCCGGCACGGGCGCGTCGCTTGCCCCTCCGAACCCACCTCCCTCGAACCACTCGCCACACATCTCTCACAGCATGGAGGGTAGTCTCTATCACCAAGTACAGCCGGAATATCCCCCGCTTGCCAAGCAGGCTCGGGTTCAAGGAACCGTGGTGTTGCGTGCCGTCATCGATGGCGAAGGTAAGATCGAAAATCTTGAGGTGGTTAGCGGCCATCCCTGGCTGGTCGGGGCTGCCCTCAAAGCCGTCCAACAATGGCGCTATCGCCCTTACTATCTGAATGGGCAACCGGTCGAGGTGGAGACTCAGATCACGGTTCACTTTACGCTCACCGGTGGATAGAAGTCGCCTCCCGGCATGGTACGGCGGTAACCTTGGGCCATCCTCAGGCTCGCTATAATTCTTTCAGTGGCTACCATCGAACTTCAACAGCGCGTGGCGACGCGGCCCACTTGGGCGGAAGTTTCTCTGGCGGGCTTGCGCCAAAACTTCCGCGTGCTCGAGCGCCACCTCGGCCCAAACATAACCATCTGTGCCATCGTGAAGGCCGACGCCTACGGACACGGCGCGGTCGAGTGTTCCCGAGCTCTGCAAGAAGAAGGCGCTCGTTGGTTTGGCGTCACCTCGCTCGACGAGGCTATCCCCCTGCGGGAAGCCGGCATCAGCGGGGATATTCTGCTGCTTACGGGGTTTTGGCGTGGTGAGGAGGAAGAGATTGTCCGCCTGAAACTCACTCCTACGGTTTGGGAAACCGAGCAGATCAAGTTGCTCGACCGGGCGGCAGGTGAGCTGGGAGTCCGGCATCCGGTTCACTTGAAGGTGGACACAGGCATGGGACGGCTCGGAGTCACGCCGCAACAGTTGCCGCAGATTGCTTCGGCGCTGCGCTCTTCTGCCCACCTCGTGGTAGAGGGTCTTTCTACGCATTTTGCTTCTTCGGAGGTGCTCGATGCACCCTCGGCGCCGGACCAGCTAAGTTGCTTTCGAGACGTATGGCGTTGCCTGAAACAAGAAGGATTCGCCCCTCCCATCGTGCACATGGCCAACACCGGCGCCGTCATTTCGCGCCGTGAATCCTGGAATACGATGGTGCGCCCGGGAATCGCGCTCTATGGGTATCACTTGCCATTCGAGCGCGCCGGGCGGGAAGTAAGCGGAAGCGGATTGCGGCTTGGGGTTCAGCCGATCTTGTCCTGGAAAACGCGCATCCTTTCTCTGCGCGACGTGCCTCAGAACCAGGCCCTCGGCTACGGAGGAACCTACGTCACCAAGGCTCCCACCCGCATCGCGGTGCTTCCCGTCGGCTACGCCGATGGGCTGCATCGTTCTCTCTCGTCCTGCGGCCGCGTGATCGTCCGCGAACATTACGCGCCCATCGTAGGCCGCATCTCCATGGACCTTACCTTGGTGGACGTAACCGGGCTTCCCGGAGTCGCCGTGGGAGATGAAGCCATACTGCTCGGATCTTTCGACTCCCTCAGCGTGGATGCGCACGAACATGCCGTACTGGCCAACACGTTGATTTATGAAATTCTCTGTGGAATCTCTAAACGCGTACCGAGAAGGTACGTCGGCTAAGTACGAAGAATCACCGTAGCTGGCCACGTTCTGGCTTCCCCATTGCTTGAGAAAGACGGCATGGATCGATAGGTGAAGGCCTTCGCCCGTAATCTCCTCTTGCGACTCACCCCGACCAATCGCTTTGCCTTTGCCACCGCCTTCGGTGGATCGGGAGGGCCGGCAAAATTCCCTGCAGTATTTCTCCGTCAACCAATTGGCGGCCACGCCGCCCACGATTCCTTCCGCCTGTCTTCGAACCCACACGAACGTCAGACGTAGCTCTTCGACCGCGCACTCTGTTCATTTTGGATCGCTCTGTTGTATGGTTAAAGATATTCATGGCTTCCCGCTTTGCGCAGTGGATGTACCAATGGGAGACACGGCTCACTTCCGTGGACAGTAATCGCGTCATCCGTCCACTGGAGTGGGGACTGGAATGGACACGCGACTGGCCGTGTCGCAACGGCTTCGCTCCGGGATACCTGCCTCGAGATGGCGAAAGCTTCTTGCGCGAGTACAATCGGCGAATCCTGTCCGCCAGCGACGAGTTCTATTCTTACCGCACGCCTACGGACTTCCGCCTGGAGCGCCGCGAAATCCGCGTCTTCAGCACCCGTGCCCTGCCGGATCCCCGTTTAGAGAACAAGGTTGCGGGCACCTACAGCGATTTTTTGCGCTTCACCTCGCCGGTTCCCACGCCCTTTGCGGAAAACAATCTGGTCAGCGCCCGTTGGTTTCCCGCGCGCGGCAAACGCGCCCTGGTGCTGCTGCCGCATTGGAATTCGGATGCGATCGCCTATACCAGTCTGTGCTGGGCTCTGAATCTGCTCGGGATCTCGGTTCTGCGCCTTAGCCTGCCCTACCACGACATTCGCATGCCGGCCGAGATCCAGCGCGCCGACTACGCCGTCTCCGCCAATCTGAGCCGTACGCTTGACGCCTGCCGTCAGGGGGTTCTCGATGTCCGCTGCTGCCTGGATTGGCTGGAGTCCCAGGGATTTCGTCGGTTAGGAATTGTGGGCACCAGTCTGGGTTCCTGTTACGCCTTCCTGGCTGCCGCCCATGACCCGCGCATACGGGTTGCCGCCTTCAATCATATCTCCACTTACTTCGCGGACGTGGTGTGGTACGGACAGTCCACCCGCCATATCCGTCAGGGGTTGGAGTCCGAAATCGACCTGGAACGCTTGCGAACTCTGTGGAGTGCCATCAGTCCAATGTCGTATTTCGAGCAATTTGCACGCTGGCCGAAGCGGTCGCTCCTCATCTATGCCAAATACGATATGACTTTCTTGCCGGAATTCTCGCGCAGCGTGGTCGAACAGTTCGCCCGCCACGGCCTTGATAACCGGGTGGTGGCTTTGCCCTGTGGCCATTACACAACCGGCGAGACGCCCTTCAAGTACATCGATGGCTGGCAAATCGCGTCCTTCCTGCGCACCGCCTTTGAAACCTAAGTCCCCGGTTGTCCCCACTCTAGGATCCCCAGGGCATCCTTGTACCCCAGTCCGAGGATGAAGAAGTGCCCCGTGCCAAACGCCTGGCTGCTTGTTTAGAATTGAATTTGCGCAGCCAGCCGATAGGAAGGCGCGAGCCATCCATGGTAGCCTGTGATCAAACTTCGAAAGGACAACTTCCTGCTCGGCACCGATCCTGGGCGCCTCGACTTGGCGGTCATTCACGGCTTCCTAAGGGAGTCCTACTGGGCCCAAGGCGTCCTGATGTCGGGTCGGCGTAATAGGCCCCGCCCCAGTTGCTTGGGCAAGTCTGTTGGAGGTAAGGATGAAAACTCAAGACCGCATGTCACGCCCGCTCGAGCAGAGCGATCCGGAAGTAGCCACTGCGATTGAGAACGAGACCGAGCGCCAGCACGCAGGCTTGGAACTGATCGCCTCAGAGAACTTCGTCAGCGAGGCCGTGCTCGAGGCCATGGGATCGGTCTTCACCAACAAGTATGCGGAGGGCTATCCCGGCAAAAGGTACTACGGCGGCTGTGAGTTCACCGACGTGGTGGAGAATCTGGCCCGGGAGCGTGCCAAGAAACTTTTCGGGGCGGAGCACGCCAACGTTCAGCCGCACTCCGGCTCCCAGGCCAACATGGCAGCCTATGCCGCGGTTTTGCAGCCGGGTGACACCATCCTTGGCCTCAACCTCGCCCACGGCGGACACCTCACCCACGGCCATCATCTGAATTTCTCGGGCAAAACCTATCGCGTCGTCCCCTACGGCGTGACCAAGGAGACCGAGACCATCGATTATGACGATCTCGAAAAGCTGGCCGAGAAGGAAAAGCCGAAGCTCATTATCGGAGGCGGCAGTGCCTACCCGCGAATTATCGATTTTCGACGCATGCGGCAGATTGCCGACAAAGTCGGCGCCCTGTACCTGGTCGACATGGCGCACTTCGCGGGACTGGTGGCCGGTGGTGTCCATCCTTCCCCAGTTCCCCATGCTCAAATCGTAACTTCGACGACCCACAAGACCCTGCGTGGTCCGCGGGCGGGGATGATTCTATCGAAGTCCGAGCACGCGGCAGCCATTGACAAGGTGGTATTTCCCGGCCTGCAGGGAGGACCTCTGGTCCACATCATCGCGGCGAAGGCCGTCTGCTTCCATGAGGCCCTCGACCCCAGCTTCCAGGACTACGCACGGCAAGTCGTGGCCAACGCCAAAGTGCTGGCCGGGAGCCTAGCCGCCGAGGGTTTCCATGTGATCTCGGGAGGTACGGACACACACCTCATGCTGGTCGATGTCTTTTCCCAAGGCATGCTGGGCAGCGAAGCAGAACGGGCGCTGGAGCTGGGCGGAATCACGGTCAATAAGAATGCCATTCCCTTCGACACCAATCCGCCTTTGAAGCCGAGCGGGATCCGCCTGGGCACTCCCGCGCTGACCACCCGCGGAATGAAAGAGGCAGAGATGATGCAGATTGGTCACTGGATCTCCGAAGCTCTGCACCATCGAACCGACGATGCTATCCTGGCCAAGATTCGCAAGCAGGTTCTCGGCCTAGCCGAGGCATTTCCGCTCTACCCGGAACGCAGGACCAAGGCACCGGCAGAAGTCAGGGCTTAGCCTGGAGAGAGGGGAGCAGGTTCGGGGCCTTCCTTTCGTTCTCCGGGGTCTCTGCCCTCGGGACTGCAACGGATTCCGTGAAAGTCGCGATTGACATTCGTCGGATTACGCAGTTTGGTGTAGGCACCTACACTCGCAACGTGGTGCGAGCGCTCGCCAGGATCGATCATTACAACCAGTATGTCCTACTCGGTTCCCCGCAAGAGGCAGCCGAGATTGGTTCCCTGCCCTCGAACTTCACCTGTGTTGCCCTGGTCGAGCCGGATAACACGCCCAAGGGCTACTTTGAATGTCGGGCGACGATTAAGCGCTTGCGTTGCGACATAGCGCACATCCCCCACTTGTTTTCCATACCGCGCAATCTGCCGTGCCCTTACGTGATCACCGTGCACGACGTGCTCGAGCACATGTATGGGGCGGGGGAGGGATCGGGGCTGAGGCGTTCCTTGCACTTTCATTTCACCCGCCATGTTCTCAAAGGGGCCAAACGCATTCTGGCTGTTTCCAAGTTCACGAAGAGCGAGATCGAGAAGTTGTTTGCCATTCCCAGCCAGCGCATCGAAGTGATTTACAACGCCATCGATGAACGATTCCTCCGCGGTCACGCCACCGAGGCCGATCGCCAAATCCTGGCAGAACGTTACCTGGTGACCTATCCCTTCTTGCTGTATGCCGGTCGCATCAGCCCGCACAAGAACCTGGTGCGGATCATCGAAGCCTTCTCCGCCCTCAAGGCGCAACTCGAAAAGCAATCTCTCCATGCTGACCTCAAGCTGATCATCATCGGCGACGAACTCTCGAAGCATCCCGATCTTCGCCGCACGGTGATCCGCAGCGGCGTCCAAAACGACGTGCGCTTCATGGGATTCATTCCGATTGAGATGCTTCGATTGTTTTACGACGCGGCCAAAGTCTTCGTCTTCCCCTCCCTCTATGAAGGATTTGGGCTGCCACCGCTCGAAGCCATGGCCCATGGCACACCGGTGATCACCTCCAATATCTCTTCTCTTCCGGAAGTGGTTGGCAACGCGGCAGTCCTGGTGAACCCGGAAAACGTCTTCGAGATCATGCGGGCGCTGCACCGGGTACTGCTCGATCAGTCCGTGCGCGACAAGCTTAGCCAGCGCGGATACGAGCAGGTCAAGAAGTTTTCCTGGGACGCTTCGGCACAACGCATTCTTGCCGTGTATGAGGAGGTCACGACCGGGGTTCAAGCTCGAGCTGGCGTCCACAGCGTGGCTTGAAGTTCAGATTCTGTGTTGCCCAGGGTCATTCTGGCCGAGCCCTCATGCCCGCAACGGTTGCGGGTAGCTGGAGGACGATCGAATCATCTCCTGGCCCGACCTGCTTCCTGCCATCCGGCTATTCAGGCATTCTTCAGCAGCGGAATCCCCGGTGAAGCCAGCCCCAGGCGACGGAGTTTGTCTGCCAAACGCTTGCGGTCAGGTTCGGATGAGGCAGCGGCATAACGCTTGCGCAGCTGGTCAGCTTTTTCCTTGCGGGTACGGCGACGCCGGATTTCCGGTCGTCGGCTGGGTGCGGACATCAGGGTTGCTCCTTTGTCTGTAGCTTCCTGAGGAACTTGTGGCAGCCCGAACGGTTTCGCCCGAAACTGCTCACGGTTGGATGGCACGCATTATAGACGTAGCATGACCCGACGCGCAAAGCCTCGATGCCTGGCTTTCGCTAGAGCGAACATTCTCCGCGAGGGCAGGGAGCTCTATCGCAGCCGTCTGCTGCAACTCATCAGTTGGCCCTTCGCAGACCGCTGCACCCGAAGCGCAACTTGACGATGGACCGCCCGGGATGCCGCCCTGGGTAACCGTTTCCTTCGGTTACTTTCGTTACCCTCTTCCGACCTTCCACCTTCAACCGCTTGCAACGATCAAGCTACGATCAAGCCAAACGTCGGAAGTCCGGTCATTCTCCGAGAGCGGGGAGATCCATCTCTACCCAGATCGGCTGTGGACTGGAGCCGGCACATGAGGATGTGTCTCCGCGTGGCGCAGCCGCGCGGGCTGAGGAAGCCGCATCGCAACCCGCTGCGTACTTCTCGAAAGGCCCGAAGCTGCGTCTATCGGAGTTTGGTCAAGTTAGCAGAGGCAACGTGTCGCAATCAGGCGGTTCAGATCCGAGTACCGGGCTCGAGTCAATCAGCCAGCACGCACGGGTGCTAACCCGGGGCAATGGCGCCGCCATCGCCCTTGCCCACAAGGGGTCGATGATTTGCCGCGCCAGCGTGGGCAACGCTCCGACGCTCGGCGCGCGGCTGGATATCAGCAGTGGTCTTTCTGGAGAGTGTGTACGCACCGGCAAGGCTCTGCGCTGCGACAATTCGGAAAACGATCCCCGCGTGGACCCGGAGAGCTGCCGCCGACTTGGTATTCACTCGATTCTGGCGGCACCGATCCGGCTAGGCGGCGAAGTGGTCGGTATTTTGGAGGTCTTCTCTTCTCAGCGGTTCAATTTTCATGATGGCGATCTGGTGGTCGTCGAAGATCTGGCGAGAACCGTATTCGTTGTACCTCCCTCCCCCAGAACCACTCCCGCGCCACCGACGCTCAAGACCGTGCTGGCGCCTCCGGCGCCCAGGAGCCTGCCAGCTCCGAAACTGCTCCTCGAACTGGAACCCGCATGGCGAGTTTTCTTGGATAACCTGACCGACCTTCTGTTTCCACCGCAGATGGCACCACTCAAATTGACTTCGCGGCCGGCACCGTTTTGGCCGGATGTGCTCGTGCCTTCGGAGCCGGCTTGGGAGCGATTTTATCAATCGATCGTGCTGCACGTGGTCATGGTCGCCATCCTGGGTCTTGTTGAATTCGGGCTCTCGCAGCGCCCTCTGCTGCGTCAGAGCCGGCTCAGCGTCCACAAATCAGATACGGTTTACTATCTGCCTCCGGAGTATCTTCGTGCCCTCCGGGGGGAAAGCGAGCCATCACAGAGACCACGATCTGAGGTCAAGCCGCGAGTCCTTGCCGTGCGCCGGGAATCGGCCAGGCCCTCTCAGAAATCGATCCCGCCACCCACTCTGCACCTGAAGGATTCGCGATACCGCATTACGGCCTGGAATCCGGTTGTGCCCCCGGTACCATTTTCGGCGACCACGCGAAATCCACCGAGTACTCCTGCCACGAGCGTAGCGGCCATTGCGCCGCCGCCGGATACCTCGGCGGTGTCGCGTGCCCAGCGCCTTACGCTGACAGCGCCACAGGCCGTTGCCCCTGCGCCGTCGGTCGATCCGTCGGCAAGCCATAAGGCGAGTATCAGCCTTGGCCACCAGGATGTCGTCAGGCCAGCACCTGAGATCCCCGGTGGTGCACAGCGCTCCCTTTCCGGTGCGACTCAGGCGACCCTGGGTAGGGGACCAACCCTGGTCGTGCCTCCTCCGCCCTCCGTCGGTGGGTCCGATCGCCAGACCTCTAGCGTCAGTCTTGGACACCAGGATGTCGTCAGGCCAGCACCTGAGATCCCCGGTGATGCACAGCGCTCCCTTTCCGGTGCGACTCAGGCGACCCTGGGTAGGGGACCAACCCTGGTCGTGCCTCCTCCGCCCTCCGTCGGTGGGTCCGATCGCCAGACCTCT
>Ga0187778_10002392_pt1 | contig 12803 bp, 6 predicted proteins | sample 1015_Q2_SP5_20_M_FD_132418 | JGI IMG/M metagenome (GOLD analysis project Ga0187778, IMG submission 132418) | Tropical peat soil microbial communities from peatlands in Department of Meta, Colombia - 1015_Q2_SP5_20_MG | ecosystem: Environmental > Terrestrial > Soil > Wetlands > Peat | place... | reverse complement strand
TTCGCGATGATGAGTTCGGCCTTGCCCTGAAGTTGGGGATCGTCGGGTTTGTAGACCTCTTCGCGGAAGATGAAGGCCACGACATCGGCATCCTGCTCGATGGAGTTGTGGACGATGAAATCCCCGGCAATGAAGTTGTGATGTCCGGGCACGGTAAGATCGAAAACTTCTTCGGCTCCGGCCGGCGCAATGCTTTCGACCGTGTCCCAATAGATCTCGCCCGGCAGCGCGCGGGCATCCACGGTTTCCCCCAAACACCCTAGAGGTTCTCCCCGGCCTCCCATCAACCCTGGTTGGTAAGTCGCGATGGCAGATCGAGTTTTGCCCATCGCCTGCTCCTGCGAACAGCTCCGGTCCGGGAGAGCCCATCGGTCGGCCGGAAGAGGTCGAACCAGCTGGCCTTCGCCCAAGCTCGCACGGGAGGTCGCCGGAGTGCCCATGGGGAGTGCGATTCGATCGCCGGGACGGAAGCGATCGAGCCTTTTCCATCCCATGGGTGAACGGAAGGGGTGATTCGCGGTGGCACGGATCGCCTGTCCCTGCCGGGTGCGCAATAGGAAAACCAGTTTCACACCCGTCGGGAAAGCCCGGCTAACCGGCGCGCGTTCGAGCTTGAGAGTTCTCGGATGGAGCGCCCAGACCTCGAAGCCGCAGCTGCCCGCCAGCTCGCGAATGGCAATGCGCCGGCGGCTCGAGGGAACCGGAATCAAAGTATCGCCGGTTAAGCAGCCCGACTCCCGCAGATCGGCCAGTTGCGGCCGGTGATCGCCACCCCGACTTTCCGGAGCGCGGCTCAACTGCGAAAGGGCAATCAGGGGAACAGTCAATTCCTTGGCCAGCGCCTTGAGTCCGCGCGAGATGGCGGAGACTTCCTGGGTTCGGTTTTCGTAGCGCTTTCCACCGCCCGACATGAGCTGCATGTAATCCACGATGATCAGATCGAGCTTCCCCTGCACTTGCATGAGGCGACGCGCCTTGGCGCGCATTTCGCCCAAACCCAGGCCGGGCGTGTCGTCGATGAAAATCGAGGCTTGCGCGAGATCGCCCATGGCATGGACGAGTTTGCTCATGTCGTCTTTCCACAAGGATCCGGTGCGCATTTTGTGGGAATCGACCCGAGCCCGGGAACACAGCAGGCGCAGGAGCAAGGCCTCGCGGGACATCTCTAGGGAGAAGATGCCAACGACCTTTTGGTCTTCCAGAGCTGCGTTCTCCGCGATATTCAGCGCGAATGCCGTCTTGCCCATCGACGGGCGAGCCGCGAGGATGACCAGATCCGATTTCTGCAATCCGCTGGTCATCTCGTCCAGGTCGCTATAGTGGGTTGCCAACCCGGTGATGCGCTGGCCTCTTTGCAGCAGGGCATCAATCGAACCGAAGGATTCCTTGACGATCTCTTGGACACCCATGAAGCCGCGTCCGATACGCTTCTCGGAAAGCTGGAAGATGGCGGCTTCGGCGTCGTTCAGGATGTCTTCGGCGGGGTCGCTTTGTTCCGCCGCCCGTGCGATGGCGGCGTTGGCCGCATGCATGAGGCCACGTAGCAGGGCCTTGTCCCGGACAATTTTGAGGTAATGTTCAATGCTGGGCCGGTCCGGAACGCCGTCCAGAAGCCGCGAGAGGTAACCGACATCGCCTATGGCTTCCAGCTCTTTGCGCCGCTCCAACTCCTCGACCAGCGTGATCATGTCGATCGGCCGGGAGGATTCGGCAAGGTCGACCATGCGAGCGTAAATCCGGCGATGCGAGTCGAGAGAGAAGTCTTCGGGCTTCAGGTGTTCCGCGGCTTGGTTGTAGGCTTGATTGTCGAGCAAGATGGCGCCGAGAATCGAGCGCTCGGCTTCCACATTTGCCGGCAGGTGGGCGAGACTGGAATCGGTGGTGGCCAACGTCCTAACGACCTCGAACCAATGACCTAGAACCGCGAACAGCGCGATGCCGATCCTACTCACAAATTGGTTGTGAATGGGCCGCAGCTGCTTTGGAAAAGACAGCTGCAAAGCAGATTTTCATGGCGCTCGACATGCTGCTCACAGTGTAGGGGAACAAAAGGCGAACGGGCAAGGAGGCCCGGGACCTCGCTGATCACTACCTGGCGAGAAACTGGCGTCGAGGCTAGAAGGGCTCACCAAAACATACGGCCCGGGTCCAGCCACCCGGGCCGTTATGCGCGTGAAATGCTCCGGCTTGCCAGGTCACCGCCTAGACGGCAAGCGGCACGCTTCGAAATCGCGTTCGGCGACGCTTATCTCTCCACGCGCTCTGCAAAGTTGAATCTTCGGGTCCATCCCGCCGCTCAAGATTGCAGCATCGCTTCCGCCCAACGGCGCAGTCCTTCCGGTGAGCAGGACACCTAAAAGGCCGCAACCCCGGGCTTCGGAGCAATGCCATCATCTGCCCGGCGGATACCCGCCGAGAGTTTGCCCTCGAGACTCCCGGAAACTACAGCCGTTCAGTCAGTCGTGGCAGCCCTTCAAAACATCTCACGCGTGCACTGCCGGTACTTTGCTTGAACACCCCTGGCAGGGCAACAGAAAATTGCGCCCGGGTTGTGCAGAACCTGTGGAGGATCACACTTCTTTGTGGAAAGATATGGAAAACCGGGAAGGAAAATTCCTCCCCGCTGTCCCGGATGGCGGCAGCAACCGAGTGGGCTCAACCAGCCTCGGATGAGGCCCGAATCCCTGCCCGGCTCAGTCCCTCACCCCGTCCATAAACGCCCGCAATTTCCTCGAGCGCGATGGATGCCGAAGTTTGCGCAGGGCTTTGGCTTCGATCTGCCGGATACGCTCGCGGGTTACGGCGAAAGACTGGCCCACTTCTTCGAGCGTGTGCTCGCTGCCGTCCTCCAGCCCGAAGCGCATCTTGATGACCTTCTCCTCGCGCGGGGTCAGGGTACGCAAGACCTGTGAGGTCTGGTCCTTCAAGTTCACATTGATCACGGCCTCGGCCGGCGAAACCACGGCACGGTCCTCGATAAAGTCTCCCAGATGCGAATCCTCTTCTTCTCCAATCGGAGTTTCGAGCGAGATCGGCTCCTGGGCGATCTTCAAAACCTTGCGAACCTTGGCCACCGGAATATCCATGCGCTTGGCGATTTCCTCCGACGTCGGTTCGCGCCCCAGCTCCTGCACCAACTGCCGTGAGGTACGGATCAATTTGTTAATGGTTTCGATCATGTGCACCGGAATGCGGATGGTGCGGGCCTGATCGGCAATGGCGCGGGTGATGGCCTGCCGGATCCACCAGGTGGCGTAGGTCGAAAATTTGTAGCCGCGGCGGTATTCGAACTTGTCCACGGCCTTCATCAAGCCGATGTTCCCTTCCTGAATCAGATCCAGGAATTGCAGGCCACGGTTGGTGTACTTCTTGGCGATCGAGACCACCAAGCGCAGGTTGGCCTCGATCAGCTCGCGCTTGGCCTGCTCGGCATCCATGTCCCCCTGGATGATTTCCCGCTGGGTACGCTTGAGCTCCTGGAAGGCAACTCCTACTTCGAGTTCAAGCTTTTCCAGCTCTCCGTGGATGGCGCGCGCCTGCCGGCGGTACTCTTTACGTTGATCCTCGCTGCGGGTGGCGTCTGCCTTCTTTTCCAGGTTCTGCGACTGGCGGTCGAGCGAACGCATGCCGTCGACCGTCTTGTTGACGCGGTCGATCAGGCGTTTGCGCTCGGTGTTGGTGAAGCCCAAATTGCGAACGCAGCAGGAGACGTTGACGATCGAGCGTGCCAGCGCCAGACGATAGCGGCGGTAATCCTTAGGCCGCTTCTTCTGGTTCACGGTGGCGAATTTCTCAATCAACAGATTGGCCTTCTTGTAGGCCTTGGCCAGCTCGTCGATCTTGCCGGTAAATTCCTTCAGGCGGTTCTGCAGGATCTCATCGGTGATCTCTTCCTCATCGAAGGTCACCACTTCCTTGATCGAGCGCACGCCTTTCTTCAGATCCTCGCCCATCGCGAGCAACTCGGCGATCACAATGGGGGAACGCGAGAGCGCCTTCAAAACCCGCAGCTGTCCGCGCTCGATCCGCTTGGCGATTTCCACTTCGCCCTCGCGCGTGAGCAGGGGAACCGTCCCCATTTCCCGCAAATACATGCGGACCGGGTCGTTGGTTTTTTCCAGGGCGCCGGGCGTCAGATCCAGTTCGACATCCTCGCCGAGCTCTTCCTCTTCGAACTTCTTCTCGAGCGCCGCCGAGGGCAGCTTCGGTCCCTCGAGCACGTCGATTCCTTGCGTGCCGATGGTGGTCAGCAGATCATCGAGGTCTTCGGGAGAGTGTACGTCGTGGGGGATCAGGTCATTGACCTGATCGTAGGTGAGATAGCCCTTCTCCTTCCCCGTGTCGATCAGCTTTTTAATATCGTCGTACTTGTCATCAAGAGCCAAGTCGGATTATCCTCAACGCGTCCTTCGGAGGACGGTAAACGTTTGCGAAAATAGGTGGGAATTTAAGGTAGCGGGGAGTACCGACACAAACCCTCAGTATACATCAGCAAACGTCGGAAGTATATCACGGATCAACCAGTACGCCCCAGTTACGGCTGGTGGCAAGCTTTGAACCGCTGCTTCGACCCGCTTCCCGGCTGCCTATATTCCACACCGTTAACCAGTTAGATGCGGCAAGTAGATTCGAAGTTTCGCCTTCCGCGCTAAGCTGCCCCGGAACTCGAACCTGGTTCTTGTAACCCCGGATCCATGAGCGCCCGCTTGAGACGCACCTTCTGTTCGAGCAGAGCCCGTCGGCGGCCGGGATCTTGGCTTCCCACAGCCTGCAACGCCGTCTGAATCTCCTCGAGCTTTCGTCGCAGCCGGATGCGGCGCAGGGCCCGCAGCCCTCCTTCCAGTCTCTCCGCCGTCAGCTCCTCATCCTCTTTCATCAGGATGGAAGCCAACCGGTTGCGATCGGCGTCGCTCAGGGGGAGAGACAGGACGTCCGTACCTTCCGGGGCATGCAACAAGGCTTCGAGGATGGACTCGGTGGCCAGTCCCAGGTGAAGAGGTTCGTCGGCGAGGGCCAGCCGCGCCTGCCGAGCTGGATTGAACCCCTCTTCTCCTCGCTCCGGTCCGGCACCAGGGGTCCGGCCAGCTTCGATCGGCGGTCCCCAGCTCAAAGCGCGAATCACGATCTTCTCGGCATCGGAGACTTCGACGGCGAGCGAAGCCTTGAGGGAAGTGGAGGAGCGGGTCGCGGCTACATGCTTCAGTTCCTGCCGCAGCACGGCCGAATCGACGCTCAGTTTCTGGGCGATCTCGCCGGCGAGTTCATCGCGAATGATGCGGCTCGGCACCCGCTGAATATGGGGCAACAGATAGTTCACGGCCTTCACCTTGCCCTCGGCACTGCGGACCGGAAACTGGACCCGGGCGCGCTCGATGAGATAGTCGAAATATCGCTTGGCATGGCGGAGCGCCTCGGCATAGGCATCCCGTCCCTTGCGGCGGACGAACAAGTCAGGGTCAAATCCCGGATCCAAGCTGACCACCTTGAGCTGGAATTCCTCTTCGACCAACAATGCCAGCGTGCGCTCGGTGGCCTTGGCACCCGCCGTATCCGGATCAAAGTTTACGACCACATTCTTGCTGAAACGGGCGAGCAGTTTTGCCTGCAGTTCAGTGAAGGCGGTTCCCGAGCTGGCAATCACATTGTGGAAGCCGGCAGCATAGACCGAAATACAATCCATCTGGCCTTCCACCAGAATCGCATAGTCGAGCTTGCGGATGGCTTCTTTCGCCCGATCCAGATTGAACAGGACCCGCGACTTCGAGTAAATGGCAGTCTCCGGGGAATTCAGATACTTGGGACCGGCCTTCTCGTCGCTCGACAGGGTACGGCCGGTGAAGGCGATCACCCGCCCGGCGTCGTTCGTGATGGGAAACATCACCCGGTTGCGGAACTTCGCGTACATGGCAGCCAGCGAAGGCGCCCGGTCAGCCTCGTTGTCCCCGGCCGCGCCGGAGCTCTGCTCGCGAGCACCGGCGGCAGAACCTAAGACTTCGGGGTTGGGCCGAGCACCTTCTTTCCAGGAAAACAAGCCGCTATCCCGGAGCAAATTCTCGTCGAACTCGGCGCGCAGCCGATCGCGAAGCCAGAAGCCCGAGTCAGGCGCATAGCCGATGTGAAAGACCCGGATGATGTCGTCCTCCAGGCCGCGGCCCGCCAGATATTCCCGCGCATGGGCGCCCTCGGGCCGTCTCAGGTACTCCTCGAAGAAGCTCGAGGCCCGCCCGTGAATCTCGAGGAGCACCGCTCTTCGGCTGGCTTCGCGTGCCTCCGCCGGACTGCCATAGCTGGTCTTGGGAAGGGGAATGTTCAGTTTTTGCGCGACCGCCCGGAGGGCTTCGGGAAAGCTGATGTTCTCGATCTTTTCGACGAAGCTGAAGACGTCGCCCGAAGTACCGCAGCCGAAACAGTGAAAGAACTGGCGAGTGGCATGCACGGAAAACGAAGGTGTCTTTTCCTTGTGAAACGGACACAGTCCGGCAAAATTCTGCGCGCCGACTTTCTTTAGCTTGACGTAATCGCCCACAATGCGAACGATATCCGCCTGCTGCTTCACGAGCTCTTTGAAATCACCGGCTTCCGTCATGAGCTTGGACCGTCGTCAGGTTTTGGCAATTGTGGAGGAAACGACCGCCGAAGGGAATAGAGGGCAGTGAGAGGCCTGTGGAGAAGTTGTGCAAGTTCGGCCGAAATCGGTTAACCGCCGAGGAAAACCCCACCATCATCGCCGGCTCCGGGCCTCGGTCGGCCCCACCCGATGGCAGCGCAGAACCGGAACTTGGGTAAGCCATGGCATGGCGAGCCTTACACCCTCAAGTCCACCACGGTGGCTCCTCCTCCCCCCTGGTTTTGCGGAGGTTCGGCAATTGACTCAACGTGGGGGTGCTTTTCCAAGAACTGGCGCAGGGCCTTGCGCAAAATTCCCATTCCACTGCCGTGCACGACGCGAATCCTGGACAGGCCCGCCAGGAAGGCCCGGTCCACAAACCGTTCCACTTCCCGGGTAGCATCTTCCACGGTCCGTCCGATGACGTTGATCTCGGTCGGTACACTCCGGCTCTCGCTCTGGAGGGTAACGGAGACTCCTCGAGCGCGAGCTGCGGCCACGGGAGAGTCGGCGCCCCGCACTAAGACCTCGGCGACGTCGTCGCTCGCGATTTTCATCTTCATGGCGCCGATCTCGACCTCAAAATGATGGTCGTCGACGCGCCGCGTGATCCGCGCCGGCCGGCCCATCGATTTCAGCTTGACCGTATCCCCCACGGAGGCTTGCACGACGCGATCCTGGGCGGCCGGATCGCCTTGATCGGCCCCGGTGGTGTGGGCGACGACCGTGGCGTCGAACTGATCGCGGAATTCGCGGCGCAGTTTGGCAATCCGCCTCTCCGCCTCTTTCGACAGCTTCTGCGCGGCCACTCGCTCCTGGACGGCCTGAACTGCCTCGCGGGCGTGATATTCGAAATCACGCAAGAGACTGTCCAGCTTTCTCTCCATCTCTTTGACTTTCGCTTGCTGGTCGCGCTTACCCTGGGCCGCCAAATGAGCTTTCTCGCGTTCCAGTTCCTCCCTGAGACGGTCGAGCCGCAAGCGGTCCGCCTCGGTTTCTCGCAATTCCGCATGCAGGCGGTTGAGGAGCTGACCGACATCGCTCGCTTGCGAGCCGAGCCGCGCCCGTGCCGCCTCCAGGATGGAGGGAGGAAGGCCTAGCCGCTGTGCAATATTGATCCCCGCCGAAGCTCCCGGGACACCCATCTTCAGCTCATACGTCGGCCGCAGAGTGGCTTCGTCGAATCCCACCGCGGCATTGAGCACGCCCTCGGTGTTTGCGGCGAAGACCTTGAGCGAGGTGTGATGGGCCGACACCACGGTGATCGAGCCCAGGCGGCGAAAATATTCTGCGATCGCTACCGCCAAGGCCGCGCCTTCTTCGGGATCGGTCGAAGAACCGAGCTCATCGAGCAGCACCAGCGAGCGCGCGGTCGCGGTGCGCGCGATCCTATCAATGTTGGTGACGTGGGCAGAGAAGGTGGACAGATTCTGCTCGATCGACTGATAGTCTCCGATATCGGCGAGCACGGCGTCGAAGACCGGCAATTCGGCCCGGTCGGCCGGAATCAGCATGCCCGATTGCGCCATCAGCGCCAGCAGTCCGATGGTCTTCAGGGCGACGGTTTTTCCCCCCGTGTTCGGACCGGTGACGATCAGCTCACGGTGGTTTCGATCGAGCTCCATCGTAATCGGAATGATGGCGTTCCCCTCGAGCCGGAGGCGCCGTTCGAGGAGGGGATGACGGGCCTTCTCCAGGCCGACGCGTGGGCTGTCGTCCGCCGACAAGACCACCGGAACGCAGTGGTAATCCTCGGCAAAGCGCGCCTTGGCGAACTGCAATTCGAGTTCGCTGACGACCTCCAAGGCTCGGAGAATAGCGTCGGCATGCTCGGCGATGCGACGCGTCATCTCTACCAGAATGCGCTGCACCTCGGCCTGTTCCTCCTCGAGCAGGCGCACCAGCTCGTTGTTTTGCTCGATGGTTTCTAAAGGCTCCACGAACACCGTCTGACCGCTCGAGCTGGCGCCATGCACCACGCCTTGGACTCGCCGCTTCTGCTCGGTTTTGATGGGAATGACGAAGCGCTCCCCGCGAATGGTGATCAGTTCGTCCTGGGCGGCGCCATCTTCGGTTAGCCTGCGCAGATAGGTTCGCAACGAATCCTGAATGAACCGCCGCTGCTTTTCCATATCGCGACGAATGCGGGCCAGTTCGGGGGAGGCCCGATCGTCGAGCGTCCCGTCGGGAAGAATCTTGTTGCGAAACGTCCGCAGCCAGGGGGTGAAATCCGCGATCTGGGCAGAAAGCGCAGTGACCCGTCGCCACTCCGACCTCATGGCCTGCGGGGGATGAAGGGTGATTTCGCGCCATTCCGCCGCCCGGTCGACCACCACGAGCAGGTTGCGGACGGCTGCGATTTCAAGCGCCGCCCCGGCAATGCGGGATTTTTCCACCTCGCCGCGAATATCTTGCAAGCCGGAGAAATCAAAGCTCCCCCCCGCCCGACGGAATTCCAGGATCTCGATGGTGAGCTGTTGCTGATCGTCGATCCAGGCGCGGCAGCCCGAAGGAGTCAGCTCGGCGATTAGCCGCTGTCCTAACGGCGAGGCGGCGTAGCCCCGCAACCAGTCGCGCAGCAGATCGAACTCCAGGACCCGGGCACTGCTGTCGAGGATCGGCTGAGGCACCATCAGAAACGATGTTACCGCAAGGCGTCCGTTGGGCGGGGGGAAGGCCCGGCCCTGGTGACCTGCGTCACCGGGCAACCGCCAGGTTTCGCGGCCCCGGCGGCGGGGCTGGCGTTGGGCTCTGCTAGAATCGAGCTATTCGGCGCCTGCCACCGAGACTGGTGCTATGGGCTTTCCTACGATCCGGCTGCGACGTCTCCGACAGAACGAAGCCTTGCGCTCCCTGGTGCGTGAGACCCGGCTTTCCCCGGCTTCGCTGGTGTATCCGATGTTTGTCTGCCCGGGCACGGGGGTGCGAAAAGAAGTTCGATCGATGCCCGGCGTCTCCAATCTCTCCGTCGACCAGGCGGTCGAGGAAGCGCGTCAGGCACACTCTCTGGGAATACCGTCGATCATTCTTTTCGGGTTGCCGGACAAGAAGGATGAAGTGGCCAGCGGCGCCTGGGCGGAGGATGGTATTGTGCAGCGCGCGGCGCGGGCCATCAAACGCGAAGTGCCCGGCCTCCTGATCATAGGGGACGTCTGCCTGTGCGAATACATGTCGCATGGGCACTGCGGCGTGGTTAGCACCGCCAGTCCGCAATCGCTCGGAGCCGCCGTGGCTGCGCCTTCGGCCAACGAGTACGAGATTTTGAACGACGCCAGCCTCGAGCTGCTTGCCCGCACCGCGCTTTCGCTGGCGCGCGCGGGCGTGGATGTGATTGCGCCTTCCGACATGATGGATGGCCGGGTGGGAGCGATTCGTAAAGCTCTCGATGAGGCGGGCTTCAGCCACACCCCCATTCTTTCCTACGCGGCGAAGTTTGCCTCCGGCTTCTATGGACCATTTCGGGAGGCTGCGGATTCGACCCCACAGTTCGGCGATCGCCGCTCCTATCAGATGGACGGAGCCAATCTGCACGAGGCGATGCGGGAGATTGCGCTCGACATTGAAGAAGGCGCGGATATCATCATGGTCAAACCCGCCATGCCGTACCTGGACGTGATCGCCGCCGCCCGCCAGCGCTTCGATTTGCCCTTGGCTGCCTACCAGGTCTCCGGCGAATACGCGATGATTGAAGCCGCCGCCCGTAACCACTGGATCGATCGGGAACGAGTCCTGCTGGAGGCGCTGATCTCCATTCGCCGCGCGGGCGCCACCATCATTCTGACCTATTACGCCAAACAAGCGGCCCAGCTGTTGGCCTGACTCGCGCCATCTCGAGGAAGTTCGGCTGGCTCGTTCTTCGCCCGGGAAAGCGAACTAGCGCGCGATCACCGGTACATCGGCCTTGATCGACCAGACCAGGGCAATGACCCATCCAATCGCCGTCCAGCCCAGCAGCAGATTGAGAATCAAGATGGCAGCTCGGTCTCGCTTGCTGCGTGCGTAGGCAAGGATCGAAGGGAGAAAATAGAGGACGAAGCCGAATCCGAAAATCGGGAAAAAGAGGAACGCCAAATCGTGCATCATAAGGCTACCCCTTCTTGTCTACAGTCTACTACGCAACCCCGGCTGACTTGGTTCCCGAATCTTTTACCCCTAGCGTAGAATCCACTATTTAGAGAATCGAGCCGATTCTCATCAGGGAGCACGAGCTTGCCCGAGTCCACCTTTGACATCGCCATTGTTGGCAGCGGCCCCGCTGGGTATACCGCGGCCATCCGTGCCGGACAGTATGGTTTGAAGACCGCGCTGATTGAGAAAGATCGTGCGCTCGGCGGAACTTGCCTGCATGTCGGTTGCATTCCCACCAAGGCGTTGTTGTTCAATGCCGAGATTTGGGACCACCTGAAAGCGGCCAAGGAGTTTGGGATCGAAGGGGTGGAGGGGCGCAAACTGAACTGGGCGGCCATTCAGGAGCGCAAAGCCAAGATTGTAGCCAAACACGCCAAAGGGCTCGAATTCCTGATGCGCAAGAACAAGGTCGAGACCGTGAAGGGCTTCGGGAAACTGGGCGGACGGGCGCAGGCCGGAGGGTTTACGATCGAAGTCGCCAACCCCGGCCAGAGCAGCCAGATTCAAGCCAAGCACGTAATCCTCGCCACCGGTTCGGAAGCCCGTATGCTTCCCGGCCTAGAAGCCGACTCCCGGGTGCTGACCAATATCGAGATCCTTGATTTGCAAGCCATTCCCAAGTCGCTGGTCATCGTGGGGGCAGGGGCCGTGGGGGTGGAGTTCGCTTCCATCTTCTCGTCTTTCAATACCGAGGTCACCATTCTCGAGATGCTGCCCCGGCTCGTTCCCCTCGAAGACGAGGATATTTCCCAGGAGCTGGCGCGCGCCTATCGCAAGCGAGGCATCCATTTTCATACTGGCGCCAGAGTGGAGAAGGTGGAAACGAGCAAAGCGGGAATTAGCGTGACTTTCTCGGTCGATGGCAAGCAGCAGAGAATCGAAGCCGAGAAGATTCTGATTGCCGTGGGGCGGAAACCCCGCACCGAGAACCTGGGTCTCGAGCGGACTCGGATCAAATTGGATCGTGGGTTCATCGCAACCGACGGCTGGATGGAAACCGCCGAGCCTGGGATCTTCGCCATCGGCGACATCGTGCTGGGCACACCTCAATTGGCGCACGTGGGCGCCATGGAAGGGATCGTCGCCGTGACCAAGATTGCGGGGAAGCCGGCCAAACCCATCAATCCCGAGCACATCCCCAACGCCACGTACTGCCAGCCCGAAATCGCCAGCGTTGGGCTGACCGAGGCCACAGCCAAGCAAGCCGGTTACCTGGTAAAGGTCGGGAAATTTCCCTTCAGCGCTAACTCCCGCGCTTCGATTGTGGGTGCGCACGAAGGATTCATCAAAATCGTCTCGGATGGAGAATACGGAGAGATTCTGGGGGTGCACATCATCGGCCCCCAGGCCACCGAGCTCATCGCCGAAGCCGTGACCGCCATGGAACTCGAAGCCACGGTCGAGGATCTCATGTGGACGATCCATGCCCATCCCACCCTGGCCGAAGCCATGCTCGATGCCTCGGGCAGCGTGTATGGAATGGCCATTAATGCCTAGCTAAGATTTTGATTTCTGTTGTCCAACTCGGGACCATCGATTATCCAACCGGTCTGCGCCTGCAGCAGCGGCTGGTAGAGCTGCGGAAAGAGGCCCGTATCGGAGATGTGGTATTGCTGCTCGAGCACCCGCCGGTCATCACCCTGGGGCGGAATGCCAAAGCCGCGAACATCGTGGCCTCTCCCGAACTGCTGGCGGAACGCAACGTAGAGGTATGGGAGTGTGATCGCGGCGGGGACGTAACCTTCCACGGTCCCGGGCAACTGGTGGCTTATCCCATCTTCGATTTGCGGGGAATGAACTCCGATCGTGGGGAAACAAAGACGATGGGCGCGGTCGACTACGTTCGCCGACTGGAAGAAGTTCTGATCCGCACCTGCGCCGACTTTGGGATTCCCACCAAGCGCATCCCCGGGCTCACCGGTGTCTGGGCTGAATCGCGGGCGGCAGGAGAAGAGCGACCTTCCCCCGTCGAAGTCGGGCCCGGTTCGAGCCATACGACCGAAGCCAAGATCGCTGCCCTCGGTGTCCACATCTCCCGTGGCGTAACCTCCCATGGCTTCGCTTTGAA
>Ga0187778_10002391_pt1 | contig 12804 bp, 11 predicted proteins | sample 1015_Q2_SP5_20_M_FD_132418 | JGI IMG/M metagenome (GOLD analysis project Ga0187778, IMG submission 132418) | Tropical peat soil microbial communities from peatlands in Department of Meta, Colombia - 1015_Q2_SP5_20_MG | ecosystem: Environmental > Terrestrial > Soil > Wetlands > Peat | place... | reverse complement strand
CAACCTTCCGTTTGCGCTGATCGGTGGTGTGATTGCGGTGCTCGTCAGCGGCGGCTGGCTGTCGCTGGGCTCGCTGGTTGGGTTCGTGACGCTGTTTGGCATCACGTTGCGCAACTCCATCATGCTGGTCTCCCATTACCAACACCTCGTGGAGATCGAGGGACTGCCCTGGAATGGGGACACCGCGCTGAAGGGTGCAGCGGAGCGACTTCCCTCCATCTTGATGACCGCGCTGGTTACCGCGCTGGGGCTGCTGCCGCTGGCTTTGGGTAGCGGTGAGCCGGGGCGCGAGATCGAGGGTCCGATGGCCACCATCATCGTGGGTGGGCTCGCCACCTCGACCGTGCTAAACCTGTTGATCTTGCCTACGACCTTGCTGCATTTTGGCCGCTTCGGCAAGCCGATCAGAGCGTGAGGGGCAAGGGCGCTAGCTTACTTTACCTACTGCCTTGCGATCGCGCAGGTGCACTATCGGCTCTCTCGCGCTGGCCTCACTTGCCATCAGCGCGATGATGTGACGGCCGACCTCGTTGGGAGTGATCCAATCGGGATCGACCTTGTCTGCGTGTGAGCGGGTCGCAATGGTGGTCCAAATCATGAGCTCCTGGATGCGCACCGAAGCGTTCTTCGACTCTGCCCTGAGGACTTTTGTGAGCATGACTTGGGCGGCCGAGGCCACGCAAACAGGTCCCGAATTGGGTACCGGCACCTCGGCAGTGGAGCCGCCGATAGACAGATAGAACCCGCCGGGTGCGGCGCTAGCCAAGAGCGGGATGAAGTGCTTGGCAGCAAGAAAGTGCGAGCTCAGGCGCTCGGCGAGCACCGCGTTCCAATCGGCGAGTGGAGTGCTCACTAGCGGTGGACCTTCCCACCAGCTGCCTATGGAGCTCACCACGCCGTCAATACGCGGGCTCGAACGCCTTGCCGACAGCGCCAAGGCGGAGGCCTCGTCCTCGCTGCCTACGCTTCCAACGATGCGAACCAGGCCGCTCGGACGTCCGAGCCGAACCGCAAGCTGATCAAGCTTCGCTCCGGAACGCGAAACCGCAAGCACGCGGGCGCCCGCGCGCAGGAACTCATCGGTGACACCTTCGCCCACGCCACCAGCGGCGCCGAGAAGCACGATGGTTTTGTCAAGCATAGGAGGCTCCTTTGCAGTATCCAGGGACTACGCGCTTGGGTCGGCCGCCCGCCGCGTTGCAGCCTAGTCATTCCGATCTTCAACGCCAAGGGCGCTCAGCCGGAACTTCGATCTCGCCGAAGGTAGCGCGCTCGATGCGAGCTGAGGGCATAGTGTGACGGGCACTACAGAAGGCGGGCAGGCGCCTAGGCAAGCTAAGATCGCGGTTGTGCGCCCATCCTAGCCAAGCTGCCCAATCAACCCGCGCCGACCGTTCTTGCGCAACCGTTAATTTCGACCATCACCACCTGCCTCGCTGAATAGCCCCGCACACGCAGCCACTGCGCCCCGCCACCCACTGGGGTCTCGAAGGTGCACGAGCAGGCGTTCAATTGAATTTTCCCGATCGCCCCCACGGCCTCCATCGGTCAGCTTACAACATCGCGAGCGCGGTGGTTTGTGGACTGCACCCAACCGCGCGCTCTTCGCTGGTACACTAGCAGCCCCGCTGCGGTTATTGAGAATCGATGGCGACGATCAATCTGACGAAAGACAACTTCGACCAGACCGTCGAGAAAAACGCGATGGTGGTGGTGGATTTCTGGGCCGCTTGGTGCGCTCCGTGCCGATTTTTTGCGCCCACGTTCGAGCAGGCATCGGACAAGTACCCTGATGTGGTCTTCGGAAAAATCAATACCGAAGAACAGCCCGAGGTGGCAGGCGCGTTCGGCATCCGATCGATCCCGACGCTGATGATTTTGCGCGACAAGGTCATTCTGTATTCCGAGGCGGGCGCGCTGCCGCCTAACCAACTCCAGGCGCTGATTGATCAGGCCAAGGCGCTTGACATGGATCAGGTGCGTCGCGACCTCGCACAACAGCAGGTGAGCGAAGGCCAAAGAACCGATTCCAGCGCATGACGCAGAGCTACGCGAGCTTTCGCGAGTTCTATCCCTTTTATCTGTCGGAGCACCGAGACCGAAATTGCCGGCGGCTACACATCGTCGGCAGCGCCTTGGGCCTTGTGTGTCTAGCGGGAGCGATTGCAACAGCCAATGCCTGGTTCATCGCGCTTGGTTTCGTGCTCGGCTATGCGCTCGCCTGGGTTGGCCATTTTGCCTTCGAGAACAACCGCCCGGCCACTTTTCGTCACCCGCTCTACAGCTTCATGGGCGACTGGATGATGTTCCTCGATGTTCTGACTGGCCGGATCAAACTGTAGCTTTGGGCCGATTCACGCGATCAGTGCCGACCTCACCGTCGATTCCTCCAGCTTCTCCAACCACCATCTGAGACCTTTGCCCGCGTCGCGCGGACGCCATGCAAGCGACATCCGGGTGGCCTTCGCTTCCTCCTCGACCTCCCTGCGCACGAGGCGCCCGGCCGCGATGGCCGGTGCGGCGATGTTCAATGGAAGGAAGCCCACACCCAGGCCGAAGACTTGGGCCTCGAGCTTGGCTAGCATGGTCGGCACAGTGAGCGTGTCCTGCCCGTTGCTCAAACCGACGCTGCGAGGGGGCAGGCTGCGTGAGGTATCGGCTGCGACGACAATGCGATGCTGAAGGATATCGGAAACGCGAATCGGTTCTGGTGCCCGTGCCAGCGGGTGATCTGGTGCAATAGCAAACACAAATTGTACGTCGCCCAGCGGCCGCACTGCCGCACCATGCTCGGGTGGCGCATCGCTCGGAGCGCCGATCACGAGGTCCGCACGCCCCGAAAACAGCGCGTCCCAACAGCCTTCGAGAATCTCGGCGGACAAGCGCAGCCGGGTGCCAGCGCCCTCGCGGTAGAACGCCGCGACCAGCGGGCACAATCTCTCACCGGGGATGATGTCATTGTAGGCAATGCGAAGCTCCGTCTCCCAACCCTTGGCGATGCGCTGGACGCGGCACTCTATGTCCGACGCGGCGCGCAGCAGGTGGCGTCCCTCGCGGAGCAGTTCCTCACCCGCGCGCGTTAGCTTGGCGCGGTGCCCGCTGCGGTCGAACAGCTGAACGTCGAGGTCCTGCTCAAGCTTCTGGACGGTATAGGTAATGGCAGACGGTACACGGTGCAATTCCTCGGCCGCGCCGGCGAAACTGCCTTTGCGCGCGATGGCATCCAGTACCAGGAGGGCGTCCAAAGAGAGTTTTGTGGCGGGCATGGGCGCGATGTCTTTTCGGAACGCGGCGTCTTGGTTACTTCGCTAATGACCGGAAAACTGAGTTAAAATTAACCAACGTACATCTCCTCACGGATCGGCAGCCACCGCCTACCGAGGGTCGGGCCGGCCTGTGCGCATACTACGATACCCGAGGTAGTTCGTTGCACACATCGAATCACCATACTCTAGCGCTTCTCGCGGTTCTGGTCACCGCGGCTCTGCTTTTCGGTTGTGCTAAGAAGGAGGACGGGGTAGCGAACGCCCAGACCAAGCCTGCTGATCAGGTCAAAGCTTCCGATTCAAGCAAGGCGGGCGGTCCCGCGCCGACTGACAAGTCAGCAGCCGGGAGCGCTGCTGCCAAGCCGATGGGCCTGCCGGTCCGAGCTGAACCGGTCAAGATCTTGACCATGCAATCCGACGTCAATGCGGTGGGCACGCTGATCGCCGCAGACTCCGTTGTCATTCGCCCGGAGATTGCAGGGCGCGTGATCGAATTGCATTTCAAAGAGGGCCAGCTCGTCCAAAAAGGTGCCAAGCTCGTCACGCTGGACCCGTCGGAATATCGTGCGCAGCTGGCAGCCACGACCGCCGATGCGAGGACTGAGACACAGCGCTATGAGCGCGCGCAAGAGCTGCTCGAGAAGAACTTCATCAGCAAAGAGGCGCTCGACGTGGCCAAGGGCAACATGGATCGGGCACGCGCCAAGCAGCAGCAAGACGAGGTCCTGCTGTCCAAGACCACGATCTCCGCGCCGTTCGCCGGGGTCGTGGGTCTGCGCCAAATCAGCCCGGGGGCCTACGTGAAGGCCGGGGACGACGTGGTGCGCTTGGAGAATCTAAGCTCGGTCAAGCTGGACTTTCGCGTGCCCGAGATGTACTTGTCGCAGATCAGGCCTGGACAGGAGTTGACGATTCGGGTCGATGCCTATCCCAGTGACGCCTTCCGAGGCAAGATCTACGCTCTGGAGCCCGCCGTGGACGAGAAGACTCGGACCGTTGTGGTGCGTGCCCTGATCCCGAACCCTCACAACAAACTGCGCCCGGGCATGTTCGCCCGCGTGAACGTGCTGCTGTCCACGCGCCCGAACGCGATCGTGATACCCGAGGAAGCTATCTGGCCACAGGGGCGCGATACATTTGTGTACCGAGTAGTCGACGGCAAAGCAGCGCTCACCAAGATCGAGCTCGGCGTTCGCCGTCCCGGTCAGGTCGAGGTGCTAAAGGGTCTGGGCGCAGGCGATACGGTAATCACCGACGGGCAGATCAAACTCAGAGATGGCGCGCCGGTGGTGATCTTGCCGGCCCCGCCCGCCGCGCCGTCCAAGGCTGCGCTGCAGGGCTTCGCTGGGGACAGGTTGCACAGCTAGCCGCAGCGTCTAGAGAGGATCGTCTCAAATGGTCTTGTCCGATATTTCCATTCGCCGGCCGGTGCTCGCGACGGTGATGAGTCTGATCATCGTGCTGGTCGGCTACTTGTCCTTTACGCGCATGGCCGTGCGCGAATATCCCAACATCGACCCTCCGGTGGTGTCGGTGCGTACGGTCTACAAGGGCGCTACGGCCCAGGTGATGGAGAGTGCCATCACCCAGCCGTTGGAAGATTCGCTCTCTGGTATTGAAGGGATTAAAACCATCAAGTCACAGAGCCGCGAAGAGGTGAGCCAGATCACCATCACGTTCGTCGCGGCCCGCGAGATCGATGGTGCAGCTAACGACGTGCGCGACCGCGTAGCCCGCATACGCAAGAGCCTTCCGGCGGCCTCCGACAACTCGGTGGTATCCAAGATCGAGGCCGACGCGCAGCCCATCCTTTGGATCGCGCTGTCAAGCGACCGGCACACGCCGATGGAGTTATCGGACTTCGCGGACCGCTATCTCACCGATCCGCTCAAGGCACTTCCTGGCGTGGCCTCCGTGATCATCGGCGGTGAGCGCAAGTACGCGATGCGGGTGTGGCTCGATCGCGAGCGCCTTGCGGCCCAGGGGCTGACGGCGCAGGACGTGGAGGACGCGCTTAACCGCGAGAACCTCGATTCGCCAAGCGGACGCATCGAGAGCACGCAGCGCGAGTTCACCGTGCAGGCACGCACAGACCTGCGCTCGCCTCAGGAGTTCAACGACATGATCATCAAGGAGGTGAACGGATATCCCATTCGCCTCCGCGATGTCGGCCGGGCTGCCCCTGGCCCGTATGAAAACCGCAAGATCGTACGCGTGCGAGGTGAGGAAGCCCTAGGGTTGGGCGTTGTAAAGCAATCCACCGCTAACACGCTGGAGGTTGCGCAGGCAGCCAAAGCGCTGCTGCCGCATCTGCAGAGTTCCCTTGAACCTGGCATGAAGATGTGGGTCGCGGTGGACACCTCAAAATTCATCGAGGCCTCTATCCATTCGGTGTTCGAAACCATCTTCGTTGCGCTGGTGCTCGTGGTGTTGGTGATCTTCTTCTTCCTGCGCGAGGTTCGGGCCACTCTCATTCCGGCAGTGACTATCCCGATATCGATCATCGGCCATTTCACCTTTCTCAAGGCGATGGGTTTTTCCATCAATACGCTGACACTGTTGGGCGTGGTGTTGTCCATCGGCTTGGTGGTGGACGACGCCATTGTGGTTCTGGAGAACGTGCATCGCCACATCGAGGAGGGCATGAAACCCTTCAAGGCCGCTCTGGTGGGCAGCAAGGAGATCGGCTTTGCAGTGATCGCCATGACCATCACCTTGGCCGCCGTATTTACGCCGCTGTCCTTCGCGCAAGGCAACACCGGGAAGCTGATGACGGAATTCGCGCTGACCGTGGCCACGTCGGTCATCGTGTCGGGGTTCGTCGCGCTGTCGCTGGTGCCCATGATGTGTTCAAAGCTGCTCAAGCACGAGCACAGCTGGGTGTACCGTAGGACCGAGCCGTTCTTCCGGGGTATGACCGATCGCTACCGCGCTGCTCTGTCCGCCACCCTGCGGCATCGTTGGGCGGTCGGCATCGCCTTTCTGATGGTGCTGGGCGTCATGTTTTGGCTGTTCATGCAGCTCAAGTCCGAGTTGTCGCCCGAAGAGGACCGCAGCCTGTTCTTGGCGTTTGTGATTGCGCCGGAGGGCTCATCGATGCAGTACACCGACAGCTACATGCACGCCGTAGAGGAAATGGCTAAGGGCGTTCCGGAAATCGACACGATGTTCGCCGTTGTTGCACCGGGGCTAGAACGTCCCAACCCGGTCAACACGGGCATCGCCTTCGCCGTGCTGAAGCCCTGGGATGAGCGCACGCGCACCCAGCAGCAGATCACAAGAGAGCTGGGGCCAAAACTCTACGGCGGCCTACCCGGTGCCTTGTCGTTCACAAAGGGTTTACCGCCGCTTGGCCAACCCCTGTTCTCGAAGAAGGTGGAGTACGTCATCTACGGTAACAGCTATGAGGAGCTTCAGACCAAGGTGAATAAAGTGACGGCCAAGCTCGCTCAATATCCGGGCATCACTGCTTTGGACACAGACCTCAAGCTGAACAAGCCGCAGTTTGCCGTCAAGATCGACCGCGACAAAGCGGCCGCGCTAGGCATCTCGATGGAACAGATAGGGCATACGCTGGAAACGCTGCTCGGTGGGTTCGACGTCACGCGCTACAAACACGAGGGAAAACAGTACGACGTCGTCGTGCAGATGGAGGACGACAAGCGGCGTCAGCCCAGCGATCTCACCTCCATCTATCTGCGCGGCTCCGATGGTTCGCTCAATCAACTTTCCAACCTGGTGACGCTGTCCGAGACGGTAGGGCCTAAGGAGCTCAACCACTTCAACAAACTGCGCGCGACCGTGATCAGCGGTGAACCCACGGGCAATTTCACCCTCGGCCAGGTGTTGGACCACATTGACGAAGTGGTGAAAGCCGAGTTGGGTCCCGAAACGCGCACCGACCTTGACAATATTTCACGCGAGTTCCGAGAGTCGGGTGGGCAGCTATGGATGACATTTGGGCTGGCGTTGGTGTTCATCTACCTGGTCTTGTCAGCTCAGTTCGAGAGCTTCGTGGGTCCGCTGGTGATTATGTTCACCGTGCCGCTGGCTATGACTGGCGCGGTGCTGGCGATGGGATGGAACGCGGGGGTGTTCGCAGAGGCGCTCAAGGGATGGTTGCATCTTGATCCGGCGGGGGCTACGGCGGCATTTGTGACCAAGCATTTGGGGCCGACCCGGTTCACCGGAACGTTGAACGTATATAGTCAGGTCGGCTTGGTGATGTTGGTAGGTCTGATCACGAAGCACGGGATCCTGATTGTGGAATTTGCCAATCAGCTTCGTGCCAGGGGCATGGAGAAGATGGATGCGCTAGTCGAGGCGGCAACGCTGCGGTTGCGGCCGATCCTGATGACGACCGCTGCTATGGTGCTCGGCGCCGTACCGCTCGCGCTCGCCCACGGCGCGGGCGCAGAGTCGCGTCAGGCGATCGGTTGGGTAGTGGTCGGCGGGCTGCTGCTCGGCACGTTGCTCACCTTGTTCGTGATTCCCACGATCTATTCGGTACTCGTGCGCAGGGTGCACCTGCCGAGCTTGGTCGACGAGGAGGCGACGGTACTTCCGCCCGGGGCAGCGGCACCCCTGGCCGCCCATCAACGTCAGGAGCACTGAGCTCGGCGGCGCTCACGCCGCGCTGGCCCATGGCGCGCTCGTCGGGAGCTCGGTGCGCACGATCGAGCTCGGTGACTTCGTTGCAGAGCACTTACCTTGCAAACGTTCAGTGTTTCGGAATGATTTGCTCGAAAAGTTCCGCTATTAAAGCCACCAGCCGGCTCCTATGTTGAATTACACGGTTCATCTCTAGTGTGGATGAATCGCAAAGCGGGAGCATCGTATGATCGTTGTACGCAAGGCGCAGGACCGGGGCCACGCCAACCACGGGTGGCTCGATAGCCACCACACCTTCTCATTCGCGGACTACTACGACCCCCGTGAGATGGGCTATGGTGTATTGCGCGTCATAAACGAAGACCGTGTCGCGCCCAGCAAGGGCTTCGGCACGCATCCCCACCGCGACATGGAGATCATCAGCTATGTGCTCGATGGTGCGCTCGAGCACAAGGACAGCATGGGTACGGGCTCTGTGATACGCCCTGGGGATGTGCAGAGGATGAGCGCGGGCACAGGTGTGCTGCACAGCGAGTTCAACCCCTCGCCAAAGCAAGCCGTGCACTTTCTGCAGATTTGGATCGAGCCCAACCTCCGCGGTGTGGCGCCCAGCTATGAGCAGAAGAGTTTTTCTGGCGGAGAGAAGCAAGGCCGGCTGCGCCTCATCGCCGCGCCTGACGGCGCACTCGGGTCCGTCAAGATTCATCAGGACGCGCGCGTCTACGCTACCGTGCTCGACGGGGATAACGCGGTGAGCCACGCTCTTGGGCCGGACCGAAGAGCTTACGTCCATGTCGCGCGCGGAGCAGTGCGGCTCAACAACATCGCACTACAGGCCGGCGATGGCGCCAAGGTCAGCGGCGAGCGCGAGCTGCGTTTGTCCGACGCAGAGGCAGCCGAGGTGCTGCTGTTCGATTTGCCAGAAGACAAGGTACGGGCTTGAGCCTCCAGGTCCAGGGAACAGGACCGCTGTAGCTGGACGGGGGGTAGCTGCGAATCGAGGCCACACGTGAAGCGGAGCGAATCTCGAATCTTGACCACGCACGCGGGCAGCTTGCCGCGCCCCGAGCGACTAGTGGCCCTGCAATTGAGCAGGAGCCGGGGCGAGCCGGTGGATCTGGCTGTGCTTAACGAGGCGGTGACAGAGGCGACACGGCGCGCGGTGCATCATCAGCAGGAATGCGGGATCGACGTCGGCAACGATGGCGAGCAACCGCGAGAGAGCTTCTTTACCTACGTCCGCTATCGGATGAGCGGTTTCGGTGGCGAAGCTCAGCGGCCACCGGCAAAAGACGTCGCCAGCTATCCGAGCTTTCGTGCGCTGTTCCAATCGCACGCGCGCAAGAGCCTACACACGGCACCGCCGCGCGCCATGGGCGAGGTGCGTTACGTCAACCGGGACGCGCTCGACCAAGAGCTCGCCCAGTATCGCAAGATCCTCGGCGAACAGCGCTTGCCGTTTGTTGAGTCTTTCTGGACCGTGCCCTCGCCGGGAATTGTCGCCTGCGCTATGCAAAATGCCCACTACCGCAGCCTGGCAGAATATGTCAACGCGGTTGCGGATGCTCTGAGGACAGAGTATGAGAGGGTCGCGCAGCATGGGCTCGTTCTGCAGATCGACGCTCCTGACTTGGCGATGGAGCGGCATCGTCTGTTCGCCGATAAGCCCCTTTCCGAGTTCCTTGACTTTGTCGATCTCACCGTCTCAGCGATCAACGGCGCGTTGGTCAACGTGCCGCGCGACCAGGTGCGCCTGCATGTGTGCTGGGGCAATTACGAGGGTCCGCACAACTTCGACGTTCCCCTAGAGGAGCTGCTGACGCATTTGTACCAGGCTAGCGTCGGTGGGCTCGTCCTCTCCATGGCAAATCCCCGTCACGCCCACGAGCACCGCAGCCTGACCCGACATCGTCTACCGCGCGATTGGCTCGTGGTCGCAGGGGTCATCGACACAACCACGAACTATGTGGAACATCCGGAGGTGGTCGCCGACCGCATCGAGCTCGTGGCCGAGGCCATCGGCGATCCGCGCCGTGTCTTGGCTGGCACAGACTGCGGGTTCGACACCTCGACGGGAGCAGGGATGGTGGCCGAAGAAGTGGTCTGGGAGAAGCTGCGCGCGCTGCATGCAGGCGCGCAATTGGCGAGCCGGCGCCTGTACTGAGAGCTGGACGCGATTCTGATCGAGGTGGATTACGCTAGAATAGTTATGCTGGACAACGCAGGAGGAGCCCGTATATGAAAATCTACTACCATCCCGCATCTACGACCAGTCGCCCCGTCATGTTGTTTGCGGCCGAAAACGGGATCGATGCCCAGTTTCAGGTGGTCGACCTGTTCACTGGCGAACATTACAAGCCGCCCTTCGAGGCGATCAATCCGAACCACTTGGTTCCAGTGCTCGAGGACGGCGACTTTCGTCTCACGGAAAGCTCATCGATCCTAAAATACCTGGCAGAGAAGATTAACTCGCCCACCTACCCGAAAGAGCTGAAGCAGCGCGCGCGGGTGAACGAAAGGATGGATTGGATCAACACCCAGTTGTGCCGCGATTTCGCTTATGGATTTGTCTATCCGCAGATCTTTCCTCACCACAAACGGCCAGGCAACGAGGTGCAGGCCGCAACGCTTGCCTGGGGCAAGGAGCGGGCCAAGGCCTGGATGAAGGTTCTTGACGAGCACCTTATCGGCCCGAAACATGCCTATCTGTGTGGCGACCAGATCACGATCGCGGACTATTTCGGTGTCGCGTTCGTTGCGCTGGGAGATGTGATCCGCAGCGACTATTCGGCATATCCGAACCTCAGTCGCTGGCTGGGCAACATGAAGCGGCTCAAGAGCTGGAATAAGGTGAACGAAACCATCAACGGCTACGCCGCTTCGCTCAAGGAAGCTCAACTGCAGCCGCTCTGAGGTCGGAGCCGCTGACGCGAGGATCGACCGTGATCAAGAAGCTGCATCATAACGCCTATCGCTGTCGCGACTCAGAGGAGACGCGCCGATTCTACGAAGACTTTCTCGGCTTGCCTCTGAGTGGCACGCTCGAGATCAAGGAAACGAAGAGTGGCCGTCCGACCAACACTCTGCACACCTTCTATCGACTGGATGACGGTTCTTATCTGGCGTTTTTCGAGGCCCCAGACATGCCGTTCGAGTTTAAGCAGCAGCACGATTACGACTTGCACATCGCACTGGAGGTCGACCAGCCGGTGTTGAAGGCAATGTTAGCTAGAGGCAAGGAACGCGGCATCGACACGCGGGGCATCTCCGATCACGGTTTCATTCACTCGATCTACTTCAGGGATCCGAACGGTTACGTGATCGAACTGACGGCGAAACTACCCGGTCACGATCGAGCAATGGATCCGGCGCTCAATGGCGCGCGCAGCAAACTCGACAAGTGGCAAGCTGGCAAGCCGCAAAGCGCCACGGCACGAGCGTGACATTGAAATGGGGCGGGCCAAGCCAAACACCTTGGCAAGACGGCTTCTCCTAGCGAGCGGCAAAAGCGCAAACCGAATCATCTTGCAGCGGAAGAATCAACAACACGCTACCCGTTAGTGCGAAAGTTTGGCCCGATCCCGGAATCGTTTCATGGTTGCTTTCCTGCAAGACCCTGCGGCACGCCGCGACGCCCACGTCATCGGGGTAGTCGCGTTCGCTCACGGCACGTCGCACTTTTTCCACCTGCTGCTGCCGCCACTGTTCCCGTGGCTGATGCACGATTTTGGGTTGAACTTCACCCAAGTCGGCGCATTGATGAGCGTCTTCTTTGTCATTTCAGGAACCGGACAAGCGCTCGCCGGGTTTGCCGTTGACCACTTCGGGCCGCGACGTGTCTTGCTGTTCGGTGTGGGCTCGCTAGCACTGTCCGGGTTCACACTCGCTCTAGCCGGTGGCTACGCTGCGCTCGCCTTGGCCGCGGGTCTCGCTGGGCTGGGCAACAGCGTGTTCCATCCAGTCGATTTCACCATCCTTAACCGGCGCGTTTCTCATCAGCGCTTGGGCTATGCGTTCTCGGCTCACGGGCTAAGCGGCAACCTTGGCTGGGCGGCCGCACCCGTGTTCATGGCTGGCATTGCCGCATTGGCCAACTGGCATTGGGCGGGATTGGGCGCGGGCTTGCTCGCGACGAGCGTGCTCGCGGTGCTGATTTGGCAACGGAAACTGCTCGATGTTCACGAGATTTCCGCGCATCCGGTCACGCCGAAGCCGGTGCGCAGCACCGCTGAAACCTTCGCTTTTCTCGGCTCCTCCGCGGTGTGGCTGTGCTTTGCCTTCTTCTTTGTCACTAGCCTTTCCCTCGGGGTCCTGCAGACTTTCTCCCCCACGCTGCTCAATAAGCTCTATGGACTGTCGCTGACCGCGGCGACCTCCTGCTTTACCGCCTACCTACTCGGGGGCGCGGCCGGTGTGCTGGCCGGCGGCTTTCTCGCAGCTCGAGGTCAGTCGCAGGACCGCGTCATCACCTCGGCGCTGACGGTGTCTGCGGGTTGCGCGCTGCTGATCGCGCTGGGGATGCTGCCGGGGTGGAGCGTAATTGGCCTGATGGCGATACTCGGCATGGGCGTGGGCGTCGCGGGGCCGTCGCGCGATCTGCTGGTGCGTCGGGCCGCGACGGCGGGGTTCGGGCGGGATGCCTTCGGGAGAGTTTACGGTTTTGTCTACTCGGGGCTCGACGTGGGTTTTGCCATCGCGCCACTCATTTTCGGTCCGCTCATGGACCACGGCCACTATTCGGCCGTTCTGGGCGGCGTTGTACTGCTTCAGGCGCTTGCGATCCTGAGCGCACTCAGTGTGGGTGTACGCGCCAGAGTCACACGGCGAGTTGCGGCTGGCGCCAGCTGACTCGCTCGCGCAGACGATCAGCAGGCGGCAAACATCTCTGGGAATGCATCTGGCCCGCGGGATCGAATTGGACTACATT
>Ga0187778_10002390_pt1 | contig 12804 bp, 14 predicted proteins | sample 1015_Q2_SP5_20_M_FD_132418 | JGI IMG/M metagenome (GOLD analysis project Ga0187778, IMG submission 132418) | Tropical peat soil microbial communities from peatlands in Department of Meta, Colombia - 1015_Q2_SP5_20_MG | ecosystem: Environmental > Terrestrial > Soil > Wetlands > Peat | place... | reverse complement strand
CCGACACGGGAAATGGGGGTACAGGTACGACTGGCTCACAGTTTGGATATGACCTGGTGGGCAGAATCAATTGGCTCGCGGAATGCGCTCCGCTGGTTTGTGGAACCTCAACTTCGCCATCGAACATTGCATACGGGTACAACTACGTCGGCGAAGTGACCTCTATGTAGGATGAGGACAGCGGTATAACGCTGTCCTATACGTACAACATCGCAGGACAACTGACTGGAATTACAAGCACGCAAGTTCCTTCTCCGATCGTTTTATCTATCACCTACAATCCTCCTGGACAGCAGAGTTCGGTTAGCCGCGCAGACGGCACAGCGGAATCCTACTCCTATGACAAGCGACTCAGAATGACAAACCACAGCGCAGGATCGTACTACAACTTAGGTGTTGGTTACGATGCGTCGAGCGATGTCAACTCAGTCACGGATTCGACAAACAGAACTTGGTCATACACGTACTCAGGCCATTCTTCCAGCGACTTCTGGACGCCAGTTGCACGGCGAATTGTCCGAACGGATGGGGAGGATTGAGTTGGACGTATGACCAGTTCGGTAACCGCTGGACGCAAACTGCCACTGCGGGGCAAGAACTTCAGCCATCGTATACCTTTGACAGCAACAATCACATCACGAGCGCAAGCGGCGTTAGCTACGATGCGGCTGGGAACATGACAGACTGACGGTTTGGGTAACACGTATGCTTACGATGCTGAGGGTCGACACTCAGCGTAACGACTACAGCACGATCCAGTTCCGCAGTCCTGCCCTCGTCCACCGATGGCAAGTCTGGGTATTTGGAATATGCTCGCCTTTTGGAAGTCTCTGCGACGTTGCTGACTGGCATCGTTATCTAGGGCCGGACGAGGATAACGACAGTCGCGACTGGCTTCTCCTTGATAGTAGTGTTACTGATCTGCTCGTGCTGCGGCGGTGCGAACAGCCAGAATTCTAATGGCAGCGGAAGCGGGGGGAATACTACTGGAACACCCGCAGGAGCTTACACAATAACCGTCAGCGGAACGTTTGCGGGCTTGTCACACTCCACGACTGTAACGTTGAACGTGAACTGAACCCAAAGCATCGTATGTAGTGCTCAGCCGTGCATATCATCACGAGGGCGAGATTACGAAAAACAGCAACTTCGTGGCGAGCACATGCGCGAGGTCCGGAGGAGAGTCTGTCAAAACTCCCAGTGGAACAAGTTCGGACATCACGCTATCTTCACATAGGCACAAGTTCTAGGAGAGCCCCAGGAGAGGCTTTACCAACTTCCAATTCATGAAGACCTTTCTAAAGACATTTGCATCCGTACTCTTTGTGCTTGCGGCGATTTTAGTCCTCGCAATGGCTGCTGTGAGTGGACTAGCACTGTCGACTTTTCTCGTCACGATAGGGTCAGCGATAGCGACATCGGTTATCGCTGGCATTTTGTGGATGCTTATTGCGATCTCGGAATCATTGGACCGTCGACCACATCAGTCGCACGGTCCAGGGATCGAAAGAGGGCGGGGCATAGCATTTCTTTCCGGCCATCCGAACCGCAACTGTTGCGCATCTATGTAGCGACTTTAACTGTCTTTGCAATCGCACTGTCGAAGGTGTTGCAAGGACAGACGGGCCAGCCCCTCGAAAGGCAGATGGGCAGTATTGTCGGCACGGTAAGCGATGCGACCGGCGATACCATTGCTGCGGCCAGAGTTGCCCTTAAGGGCGTCGACCCGAATGATTATCGCGTAGCCGCTACAAATAACAATGGATTTTTCGAGTTCCATGACGTCAAGCCAGGAATTCCTTTCCATGTGACTGTTAGCGCAGAGAGATTTGCGGAATGGACATCGCCGGTTGTGACTATCGAGCCAAACCAATACAAAATTCTGACGGATATCAAACTCCGACTTGCGATGGTGCGCACCACGGTCGATGTAACTCCAAACGTCGAGGAGATCGCGACCGAGCAGGTGAAAGCAGAGGAAAAACAGCGGATCTTCGGCATCATCCCGAATTTCTATGTAGTATACGAACCCAATCCTGTGCCGCTCACACCTAAGCTAAAGTTCAGGCTCGCCCTTAAAGTCACGATCGATCCAGCCACATTGATCGGCAATGGTATCGTAGCCGGAGCGCAACAGGCAGGTGATACTCCCAACTTTGGTCAAGGCGCTCTGGGATTCGCCAAGCGGTATGGCACGAATACTGCGGACGGTTTCACAGACATCATGATTGGCGGAGCTATACTGCCGTCACTACTGCACCAGGACCCGCGTTACTTCTATCAGGGTAAAGGTTCGAGCAAGTCACGGATCCGGCACGCACTGGCGAATCCGTTTGTCTGCAAGGGAGACAACGGAAAATGGCAACCGAATTATTCGAGCATAGGTGGTGATTTGGCATCCTCTGCCATTTCGAACACGTACTATCCTAAAGCAGAGCGCGGGGCAGCGCTGATGTTCAAAAATCTTGGGATTGGCACAGCTGAACGCATGGCCGCAAGTCTCGCACAAGAATTCGTTCTGAACAGATTTACTCACAAGCCCGATCCTTCGAAATAGTCTTAGTTGGGGAGGAACTTGTAGGCTACCCTAAAACCGCGATCCCGGACTTTCACCTGGGTTGCTGGCGGGCCTGAACGCGGCATTGTGAGCGTCATTCAGCACCACAAAACAGTTTGTATCTGAGCTGGGCAAATGTCTTTTGGGCGGAAATTACGGGTTAGGGGCAACAATCAGCAACCATCCACTTCCGCCGCGGACTACAACATTGCCGCTGGATTCGAGCTCAATCTCACCTAAGGGGAATGCTCTTCCCGAACTCGCGATGTTCACTTTATCTAGACCGTAGGTCCCACACGCAGCACTTGAGAATATCCACACTGCTTGTTCGCGGTCATAGCCGGCACCACTCGGGCATCCCGCATTAGCATTTGGGGTCAACTTTACTTGTACCGAACTGCCTTCGAGCCAGGTGCCCCAAATGCCACTGCTCGATGCCACCTTGCCCCGCCCCCGGTTGACCAAATCTCCGCCTACTTGACGCGTGACCCACTGACTGATCGGGTCACGATTCGCCGTGGAATTGATTGGTATTTGCGCATCCGCAACGCTACGCATCGAAGCCAAGGCCAGAAGAGCCAGCGTCAATGGAATCATGCGTCCATCATTCTCGACGTTGTCGAATTTTAGGACAATGGTGAAGCCCAACGACCGCCTGGAGGATGCCGGCCTCGAAAACCCTTGCCTCGTAACTCTCACAATGTGTCCAATGATCTTCGATCCTTTTCTAATGCTCCACTCGGATGACAGTTGCACCTCTTGCATTACTTTGCCTTCTAGCCTCTTTCCGGGGTTGTCTTTCGCGGCATTTAGACCCGAATTCAGCATAATGGGCAAAACCGTGCCGGCCGGAAGTTCCTGTCCGAGCGCTATCGCGGAGAAAATCAGCAAAAGCACTGCTTGCCTGATTTCAGTCATTGCGTTCTCAGACGCAATTCTGGCCCGCCAGACGTAACCCGTCACCTATCAGCTTTGCCAGTCACCCCCTAGAAGCCGCAGCGCCGATCATGACAAACAGAGTGCCGTTGCAGCGGCAGCCTGGGGTAATGCAGCAGGACTAAACGCGTGGGTGACCGTCTCGCTGTGGTTATGTATCTCTGGTAGATCTGACAGGTTGACACAAGTACCTCTTTGGGCAAAGCTCTCCGCTTAGGGAACACAACCAGAGAGCAAAACGTGATGATCCCAGGCAGCCGCACTTTGACCGCTTCGACCGACCTACCGTTTAGCAGCCGCTTTCAGACGACCTTGTGGGCTTGTGATGACTGCCATGCGCTTTTTGCGCCTGACGATTTATGGGTATGTCAACATTGCGCAAAGATCTACTGTGTTGCTAACGGATCGGTATGCTTTCGCCATCACGATTGCAATCAGCTTGTGGCGATGTCGGCGTCGTGTTGACAGCAAGCGCATTTTGCCTTGCGAACCGGTCGTAGCTTCGCTGATCACGCCCTGTGGCTACAAGTTGAAAGTAAGGAAAGTGATGCGGCGTAGCTCCGGCAGTTACAAAGGATGCGCACTGGTCGTTTTGGCAGAGACACCTAATACCTTTTCAATGTGCTTGCCGAGCGCGGCCTCGACGTAATTCCTTGCTGATATGAAGTCTGGTGCATGAAATGGCACTTGATATGTACCAGTTGCTAAATGTAACAGTGGTTGTACCTGCTGATACACCAAGACATCGCCAAACTGGTTTAACATTGTATCGTAGTTGGTAGCTTGACCATCCTGACGGGCTTTAGTTGCTATAGAATGCAAACAAACAGAGACTCTACTAGGGATTGCTAGAACGACTCTTGCGCTTATTTGCGATTGCCCGTCCTATGTCGGGAAGAAATTCCTTTACGACCCCAAATCCCATATTGCTGGTCATCGTAAGTCCGAAGCTGACGGCCCCATCGCCTAGGGAGTGCTGGCTCGCAGGCTGCCAAACTCGAGATACAAATGCACCAGCCGCCACCCCGCCGAGTTGGGAAAATGAAACGTGGCGTGTTCCGTCATCGTGCCGTGCAAGTATCCCGCTCGCCACCGCATACCCGATGCGCGGCCAAAAATCTTTCTTGCCAGAATTAAAATAGCGATTGTCTTCGTGCAGTCCACCACTCAGACCAAAAGTCACGGTGCGCTGAATGGTGTACTGCCCGAGGATGTTTGCAAATCGCTTACCGTATCCGGATACTCCTTGCTCCCACTCTGCAGGTTTGTCTTTCCATTGGTCTATACCTGCAGAGAATCCAGCTTTCATATAGCCCAGCGGATTTGCCATCGTCTTCAGATATATTTGCGTTCGCTCCCGCTGTGTCAAAGGCTGGAAGTCGCTTGCCTCCGTTGTTCCGGCCATATTTAGGTAGTTGAGCAGATTGTTAACTGTCCGGTGTGTGGTGTTGAGTTGCTCAGCGGTAACTGAATCCTCACTTTGTGCAACGGACTCAAGCGGGGCTATTGCGAGCACGACAATGACTAGCCCGCAAATGCTTCCGTTACTCATGGCTGGGTAAAGGGCCGTTAGCAGTCTTGTAATTCCGCGGCAGTGATTTTCCCAACTGGCAAAGTTGCCAGACCGGATGGGCTAGGGCAGCAACCCTGCGGTTCTCGTTCAGTTGCAGGGCATAGCACCGAGAGATGCCTAGGGCCGGAGTGAGTGCAAGACAGTGCGTGGTAAGTGGCTCAATATTTTGCTTTTACACGAGGCGAAAAGGGAAAACGAATGTTGAAGACGCGTGAATTCACATAGTTTGAACTGTCGAAATTCGGATGATCATGGGAATTCCAACGACAGCCAGTTTCCGCTGCGACCTTCATTTTGGCTCTCTCGGTGCTCGGGCTTGGTTTGCTTCGGTTCGGTAGCCTGACGACTCGGGGGCCGCGGAATTGCAAAGTCCTGTAATTAGCTTCAGGAAGGCAAAATTTGTTGCCACGAGACAGTAACAGTGTTATACCCGTGCCAATGAATGAAACGGCAGAAAGTCCGGCGCGTGACACCCGACTCTTCAAAGACATCTTCGACGCGAGTCCCGTGGGTATTGCGGTAGAGACTCTCGACGGACAGCCTCTCTTCGTTAATGCTGCATTTTGCTCGTTCCTGGGTTTCAACGAAGAGGAATTGCGCCGGAAACACTGTGTCGATTTTTCGCCTCCCGAAGACGCCCAGAAGGACTGGGAACTTTTCCAACAGTTGAAAGCGGGTTTAATCGATCACTATCAACTGGAGAAACGCTATTTTCGCTGTGACGGATCGCTGGTGTGGGGGCGGTTGAATATCTCTTTACTGAAAAGTCGTCCATCTCCGCTCGTACTTGCGATGGTTGAGGACATCACGGAGGAAAAGAAGGCAGCAGAAACCTTGCGGGAAAGCGACCAACGGCTTCGTCTGGCGGCACTGGCAGGAAAGATGTTCGCCTATGAGTGGGATGCTGCGACCGATGTGATCATGCGCTCGGCAGACTTCGCCCAAGTACTTGGGAACGAGCCGATGGAAACCACTGGTCAACAAATACTGGCTAGGACTCACCCGGACGACCGAGAAAGAGTGAAGGCTGCGGTTGCCTCCCTTACTCCTGAGAACCCCCACCTTCAGATCACCTATCGTATGGCACGCACCGATGGCACCATCGTTTGGCTGGAGAGAGCCAGTCGCGCTCACTTCGACGAGCAAGGCAAGATGCTGCGCCTTGTAGGCATGATGGCGGATATTACTGAACGCAAACAGGCAGAGGAGGCTCTTAAGGAAAGCGAACAACGTTTCCGGTTGGTCGCGGATACCGCGCCTGCGCTGATCTGGATGTCGGGTACGGACAAGGTTTGCACCTACCTCAACAAGCCTTGGCTCGACTTCACTGGGCGGTCCCTCGAAGAAGAGTTAACGAACGGCTGGGCGGAAGGTGTTCACCCAGATGATGTGGAGAAGTGTCTCGACACATATACCCAGTCTTTTGATCGGCGAGAGAAATACAGCGTTGAGTATCGGCTGCGGCGGTATGACGGGGAGTATCGGTGGATTCTCGACATTGGAGTGCCACGCTTTAATCAGGACGGCTCGTTTGCAGGTTACATCGGGATCGGCGTTGACGTAACCGAGCGCAAGCAAGCGGAACAGGAACTTGGCAGAGCGAATGAGCGGCTCCATCTTGCGATTGAAGCTGGCTCAGCCGGAGGGTGGGAAATCAATCTTAGGACTGGTAAGAATGTCTGGTTTGGTAAGGCGTATGCCCAACTCGGAATGACACCTGATCAGAGCTCGGAATCACAAGAAGATTTTCGGAATCGCGTACATGAGGATGACCGCGAACGTGTGGTGCACGCATTAGAAGTAGCCAAAGAGAAACACGAGGAGTTTGCGGAGGATTTCCGCGTTGTTTGGCAGGACGGGACAACTCACTGGTTGCGTTCACGAGGCCGTTACTACTATTCCGCAAATGGCGAACCGGAGCGAATGCTAGGCATATCGCTGGACATCACCAACCGAAAGCGGGCCGAAGAAGCCTTGCAGAGTTCGGAGCGACGGTATCGGCTCCTATTTGAAAGGAACGTCGCGGGCGTGGGCATCGCGAGTCTGGATGGGCGGCTGCTGGATTGCAACGATGGTTGGGCACGTATCCTTGGCTACGAGTCGAAAGACGAGCTTCTCGGACGCCATGCGTCGGAATTTTATTTCAATCCAGCCCAGCGCCAACCGCTTGTGGAAGAATTGTTCAAGAAACAGGTTTTGTTCAGCCGTGAGTTGCAACTGAGACGAAAGGACGGAACTCCCGTTTGGGTGCTGTTCAATGCCGCAGCACTTCATTCTGACCACGATACACGTATCGTGCAAGCCACAATGGTTGACATTTCGGAGGGGAAAAGGGCCGAAGAGGCACTGTCTGACATGACTCGAAAGTTGATCGACGCGCAGGAACAAGAACGCTCTCGCATTGGAAGAGAGCTTCACGACGATATCAACCAGAGGCTCGCAATGTTGTCACTGGAACTCGAACAACTCCAAGACGATCCTACTGAGGTCAAGAGCCGTGTGTCAGAATTGCGAAAACAGATCGCAGACATCTCCAACGATGTGCAAGCCTTGTCACACGACTTGCACTCCTCAAAACTGGAATATCTAGGCGTCGTTGCGGGTATGAAAAGCTGGTGCAAGGAATTTGCTGAACGGCACAAAATCCAGATCGACTTCAAAAATGATGTGCCAACTGCAGTGCCACTCGACATCGGACTTCCCGTGTTTCGAGTTCTACAGCAAGCACTCGACAACGCCACGAAGCATAGCGGTGTAAGGCGGGTTGATGTGCAACTACACGAAGACTCCAGTGAGATTCACCTCATCATTAGTGATTCCGGCAAAGGGTTCGACATTGAATCAGCATTGCAGAGCAAAGGTCTAGGTCTAACCAGCATGCGAGAACGTATTCGCTTGGTGAATGGAACGATTTCCATTAAATCGGAGCCGATGGGTGGAACCACCATCCATGTTCGGGTGCCCCTTGATTCAGAGCAGGGCTTCCAACGACAGGCTGTGTAGCTTTGCGACTAATCGCTGGAATGGTATCCCGCTGCCGGTTAACAGATTCCTGAGATGAGCGTCACCATGCACGAGAGCATTGTCGTACCCAGAGTCGTTGTTACCAGGAAGTGACCTGCCAAAGTTGCGCTGATAAACCGTTTGCCTTCGAGGACCGCTTTTATAGCAAGCAATAGTTCGCTTCCGGCATCTGACTTGACCAGGTAACCGCCTGCTCCCGTGTTCAAGGCTTCTTCTGCCACATCGACAGATCGGTTTTCGCTCACGAAGAGTATTTTAGATGCAGGCGAAACCTCACGGAGTCGGCGTGCGACTTCAATGCCATTGAGTGTTGGAAGTCCGATGTCCAGCAGGATGAGGTCTGGTTGGAGTTGTTCGGCTTGCTGAACTGCCTCCAACCCGTCACCAACACGCCCGATGATCTCTAGTTCAGGTTCCTTACTAAGGATTTCTAACACGAACTCATGCCAACGCTCGAAATCATCCACTACTAGAACGCGAACCGACTTTCGCGTTCCGCCCGCTTGTTGTACAGTCACCCGTTTTCCTCCGGAAAAGTCTTTTTTATGACACACTGCTGCTCTGTGGGTGGTGGACTTTGCTATACCGATTCACAAGCGCTGGCGCGACATATAGTAAGGTTGACTGACCATCTAAAAGTACGGCATCCTCAATTTTAATGTCAAGGAAGGGGCATCCGCCCCCCCGGAACGTTGCTGAACAGGGCCCGTACATCGGCGCCCTGCTGCGTTTGGCATGGCAGCGCATCCGAAAACGAATCTACTCGGGGGTACAGAGCGAGGGATATAGCGACCTCAACGCAGGCCACATAGCGTTCTTTCGCTATGAGGGGCTAAATGGTCGGAGGCCGACCGAACTTGCTGAGAGAATGCAGATTACTAAGCAATCCGTTAATGAGGTAGTTCGTCATCTCGAACGACGTGGCTACGCCGAGCGCCGACTCGACCCCAGCGACAAGCGGGCTCGTCTGATCCGCTTGACAGCGCGGGGCCGGAAACTCGAGGCTATCGTTCGGAAATACGCACGCGTGGCCGAAAGGGAGTTGGCAAGGGAACTGGGCCAACGGCGCTTTCAGGAGTTCCGCGCCACGCTACGAAAAATTAAGACTCTCTAAAATAATTCCTTGTGAGTTTGGACGCCGGGGCGGGCGTGAGACCATGGCGACGCATGATTTCTGCCAGCTTAGCTTGATCTGGTGGAGTGCCAAGTCCGGTGTTGATCACTGCGGCAACCTCGCGGAAATATTGCGGACCAATAGCAGCGGGCGTGATGACACACAGCGCCCTGGCATCAATATGTCCGTTGTTGTCAAAACGGTGAATAGCACCGCGCGGAATGCAAAGTGCCTGCCCTGGGCCGACATCGATTGTGCGTCCCTCGACCGTCCAGCTCAACACTCCGTCGATGCCACAAATAGTCTCTTCATAATGATCGTGGCTATGTGCCATCGCAGCCAGACCCTGTCCGGCTGGGGCGACGAGCTCAAAAATTAAGACTGTACCGTTGGACTTTTCTCCCGTAACCAAGAAGTGCAGCTCAAGCGACCCAATTCGGATCGTCTCCGCGCAAGGATTGACGCGATAATTGAAGGCTTGCGGTTGCATCGAGCCGCTATGGGATAAGTAATTTTTACAAGTTTACCATCCGGCCCGAAACTTCGAGGATGTTTCGGCAATCAAAAGCCCGACTCCAACTGGAAATGAGATTAGATGCGAAGAGGCAAGAACTGAGCTGTTAGGGAAGCGGGACCGAGCCCCGGTCAGCCATACCGATACCGTTCTTTGTTGCTTCGGACACCGCGGCGGCCGGTTTAAATCGATGCCGGCAGTTACAACAGATTCTCCAATTTGGGCGGCGTGACGTGCGCTAGCCTCGGATCGCAGACTTCAGCGTGAATAGAGTTGCCAGGCGAATGGCCCACTACAAGCCTCAGAAACGACAGTTTCTCTTCGCAATTTGCCGAGCCGGCATACCTGTTAATAATGACAGTTCTCCACTGCAGGTTTTCATAGTCATTTAGCGTCACAGTGGATCAAGCAGGCGCTAGTCTGCTCCATTCGTCGACGAACTGCACGTAAGCAGAGTCTTTGTGGTCTCTCAGAGTCATCATAAGGTCAGTGAGGCCGCTTTATGCCCGGCTCTCGCACAGGTTTAGAAACAACTTTCAAAATCCAGAGTCTTCGATTCCTGAAGTTCCGCGTAAGCTAACTGTAAGAGCTGCTAATTGACTGGCATTTCAGGCAGGCATACACAAGAACTTACCTTCTTATCTATCAGCAGAACGAAAAACGCAACCAGTTTGCTGGTTCTGATGCTTGGGCCATCAAGAACTTCATAAGCCCCCCAATGCCTAAAAGGAGGCCGAAGATGTCTAACAAATCCATCACCTTCAACCGCTCCGCTGCCGCTCGCCTCGAAGACCGCAAGCATCCTAAGCCGTATGTCTACGAAGGCAAAGAACCAGACGGGGAAAAAAGGGAACTGGAAACCAACGAAGCCAATGTGTGGCTGCTCGGTCCCGAACGGCAACTGCATAACAAAGCAGCGTAAAGTGCATACCTTGTTAGCAACGAGTTCGTGTAATGTTCAACTATACTTCTTCTGAAATGAGCCAATTCAGATGCAAGAAGGCCGGAGGCAACCGGAGCGCTAGCCCTTGACGGGCGGAACGAGGTTTAGACCACTCCGACCCAGCGACAGTAGCAAAAACCAACAAAACTGAGACAATTAAAACTGTTAGCGTGGAACTGAGAGTTCTGCGGGTTGTGCATCACGCATTGCTGATGTTATCTGTTTAGCAATCTCTCATCTCGAGAACAGAACCAAGGGCCGGGCAGGCTTTACCCCTTCCTGCTCGGCTTTCATTTCTCCTCATTACCTGGCATCACACTACTTCAGGTGCTTTGTCATCTTGGCGGCCTGTTCGCGCAGGAGCTGTTCAGCAAGCTTAAGCATGTGCAGTTCGTCCGCAGTTGGCCTGCGTTGATATTTCAGCTCGAACTCTTCGCGAAGTTTGTTTATTTCGTCTGCAAGCTCTTCGCAACTCTTCACTAAATGACAAAGGGCCGAGATGCTCAATTTTCGGCCCCATCCTTTACAAGAGACTTTCGAATCATCGCGACGCGGTGTAACGCTCTGCTGATGGCCCGCCGTTCAGCGCCTGAATCGACGTCAACTTCCATCATCAGCTCGCGAAACCTTTTCTTGATAGCGTCTTCTGCTTTATCACACCGCTCGCGGAGTTTGGCTGGATCATTCTCTTGCAGCAAGGCTTCGTAAATGTCGGTCCAAGACTGCATCTTCGGCTGTGCGTACTACGACGGTGGAGTTAAGGCTCACCCCAGGCGACCGGTAAGTTCGCAAGCCGTCTCACGGCGCGCACGGCACACGTACGACGGATGTACGCTATCCAGGCAATAAGGGATGAGCCAGCTAGTAGGTTGCGCTTTCTAATATGGTCGCGTCGTTGTTTGCGAGCAATGAATCATGTTCCGCGCATGACCTACGCTGGTGAGGGTCCGACCTCCGAAAACCCAGAGCGGGGCGGAATAGTGGTGCATTTTTCTGGGGACCAACAGAGAGCAGCTCTTCAGGCGACTCTGCAGGGTACGAAATATTACAAGGACCATGATCTCAACAAATCATAGTGCACGCTGCTCATTCGAAAGTATGAGAGCCAGAGCGGGCGGGTGAAGAAGGCCCGCCTACCTTTTTCTTAAGATCCTGTCACGGAACTCATGGAGCTCGCGATTTCGTGCTACGCGTTGGTGGAGGACTCACTTCCTTCCTCGGTTACGAATTTCCAGAATGATCGAATGCCCCTGTTCAATCGGACATCCCGAACCTGCGCAAGCTCTAGGCAGGCGCGAACCGATTCTTCAGCGTTGCGGTGCGTAGGCAGCAAACGAAAGACGACACGATACTTACCTGCTGATTCGATCGGCTCGACCACGGAAGGGAAAAATATGCCTTGGCCGACTTCGAAACTCGATGCCTTGCCGACTATTACCTTCTTCTCCGGTCCCAGCAGCAAGCGGCGATAGACAAATATCAACGAGCCATCCTGCTCAGCGTGAAGCCGTCCATAGGTTTTTCGAGGTACCCTACGCACGTGCGTGCAAAAAGCGGGAACACTCTCGCCGAGATTCGGTTTGTCCTGTGCATCGAATAGCAAGAGTCGCAGCAATCCCCAGGCAAATACGGTACCGAAGATAGCTGTGCGGAGGGTCCAACCGAAGATCAGAAAACTGAGGACGATGACGATCAGACAAAGCACAAGGCCGAGATACGGACTAATAATTGCCGCAATCGCCAGCACTGCAAATATGGTGTTCCTCACTAACTTCAGCAAGAAATCAAGGAACGGGAGTGGGCTGATCATTACCAGAACATCAAAGGACTGCCCGACCAGCCAAACCACAAATGTAACCACCAACCCTACCACGGCATAGAACACAGCCGTCGCCACACTGATGACGTGATGAGCACCACTCGTTTGTGCTGTCGCCGCGTACACCACGGGTTCGCTGAGCATACAGGCGAAGAGACTTCGCAGCGACGGCATTCCCATTAGCCGCGCGACTTGATTTAGCACGACGGGAAATGCGACCAGCACCAGTGCAGCATGATTGACAAGCAGAACCTCAGCTGCATCCAGAGGCTTCTTGACAAGGGGCGTGAATCCTCCAAAGGTATCCTTGATGAAAATGAGAAT
>Ga0187778_10002389_pt1 | contig 12805 bp, 13 predicted proteins | sample 1015_Q2_SP5_20_M_FD_132418 | JGI IMG/M metagenome (GOLD analysis project Ga0187778, IMG submission 132418) | Tropical peat soil microbial communities from peatlands in Department of Meta, Colombia - 1015_Q2_SP5_20_MG | ecosystem: Environmental > Terrestrial > Soil > Wetlands > Peat | place... | reverse complement strand
TCTTTCACCACCGTGTCTCCTACCTTGACCTCCGTGAGGTCGCGCAGCATGTGCTCGGCGAGCAGGCGGTTCGCCGGCTCGCGGCGGTCGCGCGTGCGCGCCTGGGAGGCGTAGAGTTCATTCTCGGTGACGAGCGCAAATGCGCCGTCCCGGTCGATGAAGCCGTTGGCCAGCGGACCCACGGTGAGCAGCAGCTTTTCGCTCTCAGCCAGGAACCCGGCGAAGCCTTCGCACTGACCAAGCGCCAGAGCGTGTTGCGCGAAGTAACTGAGCATGGTTTCGCGCCGACCAAGCGTCTGCGCAACGAACAAGACCCGGCCGTCAAAATTGCGCACGAAGTCGCGCAGGTTGTGCAGCGGATTGTCTGCACGTCGGTCCACCTGCAGCTCAGGCAGCGCCGATACGCGAAGTGCTGTGGCTTGGCCATCTTCGGCGTCGGTCAGCGCGATGCGTGCAAAGGGCTTGAGCGCGCCGAACAGCTGATCGGGCAGCAGGAACAGCTCCTGCGGGGCAAGAAGGGGCCGGTCGCGGTCGCCGCGCAACAACTCGTAGCGCGATCGGGTGTCGCGCCAGAACGCCTCCATCTGCTCCTGCAGGCCGCCCTGCTGCACCACAACGGTCTCGGGCGGCAGATAGTCCGTGATCAGCGCAGTGGCCTCGAAGAACAGCGGGAGGTAATACTCGATGCCCGCGGGAAAGGTCCCGTTGCTGACGTCCTTATACAGCTGGCTGCGGGAGGGATCGCCCTCGAACTTCTCGCGAAAGTTCTGGCGAAAGCGCGCACGTGCTTCCTCGTCGGCGGCGAACTCGCGTGCCGGCAGCAAGCGCACCTCGTTCACCTTGTAGACCGAGCGCTGGGTGTCGACGTCGAAGGTGCGCAGGCTCTCGATCTCGTTGTCGAACAGCTCGATGCGGTAGGGCAGAGCGCTGCCCATCGGGAACAGGTCGATCACGCCACCGCGCACGCTGTACTCCCCGGGCGAGACCACCTGGCTCACGTGACTATAGCCGGCGAGCGTAAGCTGCTGGCGCAGTCGATCCGGCTCGATGCGCTCGCCCTGCGTGAGAAAGAAGCTGTAGGCGGCGAGAAAGGCAACCGGCGGCAGGCGTTGCAGCGCGGTGGTCACCGGGACGATCAGGACGTCGCAAGCTTGGTGCGAAATCTGATAAAGCGTCGCAAGACGCTCGGATATGAGGTCCTGGTGAGGAGAGAAACTGTCATAGGGCAGCGTCTCCCAGTCGGGCAAGTAGTGCACGCGCAGCGCGGGTGCGAAGAACGGGATCTCCTCGGCCAGGCGCTGGCCGTCCGCGGCCTGACTGGTGAGCACGGCCAGCGGGCGATGCGGCGAGGCGAGCTTGGCGAGCGCCAGGGCATCGCTCGAGCCAGACAGGCCTCGAACGCGCTCGAGGTGCCCGGGAGGCGGAACCGGAAGCAGTTGCATGCTAGGGGTGGGTCAAAATTCGATTATATGTGTGGTGCGCTTCGCGCGATCCGCATGTGCGGCCTTGTGCCGCGAGTGGTGCTCCCGGGATAATGCCGCAGGCTCTCCTCGACTTCTACGCCAGCCAATGGCACGCTACTTCGGCCTGGTTCCCGCAGCCGGGTCCGGCACCCGCATGGGAAACGCGCGCCCCAAGCAATACCTGACGATCGGCGCCCGGCCGCTTTTGTGGTACGCGCTACGACACCTGTGCACGCATCGCTCGATCCGTCGCACTTTCGTGGTCCTGCGCCCCGACGACGAGTTCTTTGGCCGCCACGATTGGAGCGAGTTCGGCGACGCACTGCTGCCCCTGTTTTGCGGCGGAGCAAGCCGGGCCGAGAGCGTAATGCGCGGACTCGAAAGCATGCACGCCGAAGTTCGCGCCGACGACTGGGTGCTGGTGCACGACGCCGCGCGCCCCTGCCTGACGGCGGAGCTCATCGACCGGCTCGTGATCGAGCTGGAGCACGATCAGCTCGGCGGGCTGCTCGCGATACCGCTCGCCGACACGCTCAAGCGCGATGACGGCGCGCATCGCGTACTGCGGAGCGAGCCACGCGATCAGCTGTGGCAGGCTCAAACGCCGCAAATGTTCCGCTACGCGCCGTTGCTGGGCGCCTTGCAGGCTGCGAACCTGGCGCGCACGAGCGACGAGGCGAGTGCGATCGAGTTGCTGGGCCAGCGGCCCCGCCTAGTTATGGGCAGCGCCGCCAACCTCAAGGTTACCCGCCCCGAGGACCTTGCTCTTGCGGAGAGGATCCTGCGAGGCGACCCTGGGTGAGGCGCAAACAGAGGAAAGGCAGAAATGGCTCAACGGATCGGCCTGGGATTTGACGCACACGCACTGGTGCCCGGACGCAAGCTCATCATCGGCGGGGTAGAGATTCCCTTCGACCGCGGCCTCTTGGGACACTCCGACGGCGACGTAGTGCTGCATGCCATCTGCGACGCTTTGCTAGGCGCTGCGGGGCTCGGCGACATCGGAGGTCATTTTCCGGACACCGACGAGCGCCTGCGCGGGGTCGACAGCCGTGTGCTGATGCGTGGCACGATGGCGCAGCTTAGCCAGAACGGATTTCGGATCGTGAACCTGGACACGACCATCCTTGCGCAGGCACCGCGCATGGCGCCGCACGTGGCGGCCATGATCGCGTGCATTGCAGACACGCTGCAGATCGAGAAATCCCGGATCAACATCAAGGCCAAGACCACCGAGTGGCTGGGGTTTACCGGCCGTGGCGAAGGCATCGCGGCGCAGGCCATCGCACTGATCGAGACGGTCTCGCCTGCGTTGGTACAACGGTGAGCGCACCGGGACCGTCGCCTGCTGCGCGGGCCCGGCTATTTTTTGCGCTGTGGCCAACCCGGGCGATTCAGGCTCGACTGGTCGAGCAAGGTAGAGCGCTACAGCGGCTAGTCGGAGGCAAGCCGACCCGGGAGGAATCGATCCATCTGACGCTCGCTTTCTTGGGCGAAGTCGGCGCGGATCGAATGGACGATGTGCGAGGCGCGGGGACCGCCACGCATTTTGAGCCCTTCGCCCTCGCCGTCGATCATGCTGGGTGCTGGGGTCACAACGGCGTTGCGTGGGTAGCTCCTCGCATCACGCCTGCGCCGCTGCTCGCGCTGGTCGCACGCCTCGAAAGCGCCCTGCAAGACAGAGGATTTGGCGTCGAAGGGCGACCCTATGCGGCACATGTCACGGTTGTGCGCAAGGCCCGCTGCGGACCGATCGAAATGCAATTCACGCCTGTCGAGTGGCCCGTCGAGGGGTTTGTGCTGGTGCGCTCCGAACCCGGCGTTCAGGGCTCTCGCTACACGGTCATCAACCGCTGGCCCTGAGGTGGCGCAAGGTTGACTGATCTCGACGGCTTGCAACAAAAAAGCGCTTGCGCGATGACCCTGCTGTTTTGCAGCGACACCGATGCGCCCGAGCCCTGGCGCGAGGCGCTGGCGCTCGAATTGCCAGAGATGGAATTTCGGATCTGGCCAGATGTGGGCGAGCCCGAACGCGTGAGCTATGCGCTCGTCTGGAAGCCTGAACCCGGGTTGCTGGCGAGGCTGCCAAAGCTCAAAGCGATCCTCTCGCTGGGAGCCGGTGTGGACCACATCCTGCTCGATCCGCGCCTCCCAGAGGATGTGCCCATTGTGCGCATGGTTGACGCGGGTTTGGCGGCACAGATGTCGGAATACGCGCTATACGGCGTGCTCCACTTCCATCGCGGCATGCAGCAGTACGCCGAGCAGCAGCGCAGCGCGCAGTGGCGACAGCTCCCCGCAGTGCCCGCTACCCACCGCACGGTCGGGGTGATGGGGCTTGGCGTTTTGGGCGGCGATTTCGTCGGCAAGCTCTTGCCGCTTGGCTTCAAAGTGCTGGGCTGGAGCCGCACTCCCAAGACAGTGGCCGGTGCGGCCGTTTTTCACGGCCCCCGCGGCCTGCACGAGTTTCTCGCGCAGGCCGAGATACTCGTGAACTTCCTGCCGCTCACACCCGCTACCGCAGGTATTCTGAGCGCCACGACCTTTGCCGCGTTGCCGCGTGGGGCCTGCATTGTCAACATTGCGCGCGGCGCCCATCTCGATGAGGGCGATTTGCTTGTTGCGCTCGACCAAGGCCAACTTGGCGGTGCGATGCTCGATGTGTTCCAGCGCGAGCCGCTTCCTCCCGAGCACCCCTTCTGGCACCATCCGCATGTGGTAGTCACGCCCCACATCGCCGCACAAGCAATCGCCCAACTCATGGTGTCCCAGGTCATCGCCAACATCCGGCGGATCGAGCGCGGCGAGCAGCCACTCGGTGTCGTGGACCGCAGGCGTGGCTACTGAGACCAAGGCCAACATGACAGACTTGACCCCCACTGCGCGCTCTCGCGTCAAGCGTCTACGCGAGCGCGGGGCCTACGATTTTACGACGATCGCGTCGATTCTCGATGCAGGTTTGCTGTGTCACGTTGGCTATGTGATTGATGGGCAGCCGTATGTGACGCCGACCGCGTACTGGCGCGAGGGTGAAAGGGTCTACTGGCACGGTTCGAGCGCGAGCCGCATGCTGCGCACGCTGAGCAGAGGCGTTGATGCCTGCTTCACGGTGTCGCACCTGGATGGGTTGGTGCTCGCGCGTTCGGGCTTCAATCATTCGATTAACTACCGCTCAGTGATGTTGTTCGGTCACGCGCACAAACTCGAGGACGTCTCTGCCAAGCTGCGGGCGCTGGAGAGCTTCGTGGAAAGAATGTTTCCCGGCCGCTGGCAACAGTTGCGCCCCGCCACGACCCGGGAGATCAAAGCGACGAGCGTGTTGTGGATGGCAATCGAGGAGGGCGCGGCGAAAGTGCGTACCGGATGGTCGCACGATGCTGAGGACGATTATCGCTGGCCGGTGTGGGCCGGTGTCGTGCCGGTGCGCACCGAGATGCAGACGCCGCTCCCTGACCCGAGGCTCGCGAAAGCGGCGGAGCTGCCCGACTACCTCGCCGATCTTTGCCACTTGGGTCTCACAGCGAGCAGGACTGCCACGTGAAGTGGCTGGTTGCTGCCTGTGCGCTGTTGCTCTGTGGCCTGGTTGGCGCGGATCGTGCAACCGAGGACGAGATCAAGTCCCTCGAATCTCAGTTGAATCTGCTGCAACAGGAGCAGCAGTCCGTTTACCAGCAGTTCCAGATGATCCAGGAGTTGCGCCGCACCGAGCTGCAGGCCCAGAACCCTCAAGTCATCCAGAACTCGCCCGCGTATGCGGGAGGCTCGCCGCCCAATTACGAGGACGTGGTGCGGGAGAAGGCGGAGCGAGACTACCGCATCAACCAATACACCGAAGAGCTCAACAGCCTCTACGCCAAATACCGCGAGATCGAAGATCAGAAACGGCTTGTGCTGGAGCGGCTCCACGCTCTGATGCAGCAGCGCTGAGGCGATCGACGAGGCTCTTGAACCCCTCGTGTTCCCGCGCGGTCGCTTCTGGCACAAGACGCTGCCAGAGCGCTACGGGCGCCTTCGAGCCAGCACTTCGATCGGGATGATTCGCCCCTCCGAAAAACCGCGTGATGTGTTCGCCATCGCCTGCGTCGCCATTTCGCCATGGATCAGCATGACCGCCCGATGTGGCGGTTTCTCGCCACGCTGCATCATCGTCCGCGAGCGCACGCCAAACGCGAGTACCTCCTCGAGCGTGCTGTGCACTCGGATAACGTCGAACCCGGCTTCCCCCACCCCGCGCTGGGTTTCCTCCAGCGTCGACAGAAAGCTGGTGCGCGCGCTGTCCGCCCAGGGCGTCGGATAGTCCAGCTCTGTACCCTCGCCCTTCGCGATCTCCGAGAGCACCAGGCGCGCGCCGGGCTTGAGCACGCGGTGAATCTCGCGATAGAACGCGCCCTTGTCTGCGATGTTCATGGAAACATTCATGGAGTAAGCGCCGTCGAAACTGGCGTCGGCGAAGGGCATCGCTAGGGCGTCACCGACCTCGAACATAAGTCTGCCCGCCAGGTCGAGCAAGCGCGTGAGGTGACGCGCCACATCGCAGAATTCAGGGGTCAGATCGATCCCGGCGACCCTGCAGCCGTAACGCGCTGCGAAGTAACGCGCCGGCCCGCCGATTCCACTGCCAATGTCGAGGATGTGGTCGGTCGGGGCCGGTTGCATCAGTGCGGCAACCGCAAGTGTCGCTTCCAGGCCGCGACCGTGGAACTGGTCATAGGGCGCCAAAGCCTCCATGCTCGGGTGGTCGGGATCAACCCCATCCTGCGTGAGCGCGGCATTCAGGCGGGATACAAGATCACCCCGGCTGTAATACCTGGAGACTTCAAGATCCTGGCTCATTGCCCCGTTCCCTTGAGGAGCCCTCACATCCGTCTACGCACACGCCGATGCGCGATCACTGCCGACCGATTGGGTGAGGCGGAGGGGCAAACTATATTCTGTCAGGCCACGGGAAGACAGCCCTCGCGTCGCAGAGCGCAGTGGCGCCGCGCGCTGCACTGCCGGCCATCGCTCACCCCTGCGGCTCGTGAACCCACCCGATCACTGGGCTCACCCGCGGCGATGGCGACTATGCAATCTCAAGCGCGCTCGCGCAGGATGTGTTTTCGGCGCTGCGACTCGGATACGAACTCCTCCAAATCGGGATCCAGCGCGTCGCGAGCGGATACGACCCCGATCAGCTTCCCGTCCTGGAGCACGGGTACGTGACGGAAGCCGTTCTCGTGCATCATGAGCAGCGCATATCCAAATGACCTGTCGGGGCCAACGGTCTTTGGCTCTGAAGTCATGACGTCGACCAGCCGAGTGGTCCGAGAATCGCGTCCCCGCGCAATGACCCTGAAAACGGCATCGCGCTCGGTAAAGATTCCGACCAGGCGATCGCCGTCGATAACCATCACCGCGCCGACCTTCTTCTTTGCCATGAGCCTGGCCGCGGCGCTGACCGTGGTTTCCGGCGAAGCGGTGACAAGTTTCTTCTTCTCCATCACAGTTCTAACCGGTTGACCCCACATGCCCGCAGTCCCGCTACCTAGTGTTGAACCATCCTCGAGGAACAAAGGTAGAGCCTGTGGCGCGCGCGATCTTGATCAGGATCAATCTTCCTCTAGTAATCCAGTCAAGACCCGGCAAGCGCTCCAGGCGATCCTTGGGCGAACCGATAGCAGCGTGAGCGCTCCGCCCCGAGAAGGGACTCGCCCATACAGACAAATGACCCCTGACTTGGCCGGCGGCCACGGCGGGTGCAGCCTGATGTGGGGGAAATTAACCGTACTGAGCTCGCGCATCCGTCCCCCCTCGGCGAGAGGTGATAATCTTCACTGGCACCCCTGCGCCTCTGTCCCTGGTGTGTTCGCGGCGTCTTACGCGGACGAGAGCGCGTGAAGCAAATAGAGCTGAGCCGCAGAAGGCGGCTGCAGGAACAACTGTAAACGTCGGAGGCTCACATGATATCGCTAACCTCGCTCTGGGCGCCCATCGTCGTGTCGGCCGTGATTGTGTTTGTGGCGAGTTCTTTTATTCATATGGTGCTGAGCTACCATAGGAGCGATCTGCGCAAGCTTCCCAACGAGGACGACGTGATGGACGCTCTGCGTCGTTTCAACATTGCGCCGGGCGACTACGCTGCCCCGCACGCCGGATCGCCGGAAGGGATGAAGAACCCGGAGTTCGTCCAGAAGATGAACAAAGGCCCCATCGTGTTGATGACGATCGCCGCAGGTGGCCCGCCCTCGATGGGAACAAACCTCCTGCTGTGGTTCCTGTACTCGTTGCTCGTGAGCGTGTTCGCAGCCTACCTGGTGAGCCGCGTGCTTGCGCCCGGCGCCCACTATCTTGATGTGTTCAGGATCGTCGGCTGCGCCGCGTTCATGGGCTACTCCCTCGCGCTTCTTCAGAATTCGATCTGGTACAGGCGCAACTGGGGCACCACCGTGAAGTCGGTCTTCGACGGCCTGGTGTACGGATTGCTCACCGCGGGCACCTTCGGGTGGTTGTGGCCTCGATAGGTGGCGACCATGAGCTTCAATCGTCGTCGTTTCCTGTCGACCTCGTCCGCCGCGCTGGCCGCCCCGTTCGTCCGCACTTCGCGCGCCGCCGGTACGCTGGCCGTGGGATTTTGGGATCACTGGGTTCCCGGCGCGAATGATGTGCTGACCAAACTTTGCAACGAGTGGGCGGCCAAGGAGAAGGTCGATCTCAAGATCGACTACATCACCTCGCTGGGCAGCAAGCTGCAGCTGACCATCAGCGCGGAGGCTCAGGCGAAGTCGGGACACGATGTCCTCTCCTGGGGCAACTGGTCCGGTGTGGGACAAGCGCCCAGTTTGGAGCCCGTCGACGACCTGGTTGAGAGCCTGATTGAGCAGCACGGTGCTCCGGCTGCCGCATTCGAATATCTGGGCAAGCAAAGCGGGCACTGGATCGCCGTGCCGTTCACCCCGGGTAGTCAAATGAAAGGCCCCTGTGCCCGCATCGATCTATTCAGGCAGCACGTTGGGTTGGATATCACCAAAATGTATCCGGCCGGGGCAGCGCCTGACCGGGCACTGACCGATGCCTGGACTTGGGACACGTTCCTGGTCGCCGCCCGCAAGTGCTTCAATGCCGGTTTTCCGTTCGGCATTGGCATGGGTCAGACCCCCGATTCGGTCGATTCGGCCGGCGCCATTTTCGCAGCACATGGCGCGCACCTGGTCGACGCTCAGGGCAATATCACCGTGAACTCCGATGCGACCCGCCAGGCGCTTGACTATTGCAAGAGGCTCGTGCAGGTCCTCCCCCCGGATGTGTTCGCTTGGGATGATGCCTCGAACAACAAATGGCTGATTGCCGGAAAAGGCGCGCTCATCATGAACCCGCCCAGCGCTTGGGCGGTAGCCAAGCGCGACAACCCAAAGGTTGCGGAGCAGCTATGGACCTTCCCCTCACCCAAGGGGCAGAAGGGGCGCTTTCAGCCGGCAGCGCCGTTTTTCTGCAGCATCTGGAAGTTCTCGAAGAACAAGTCCGCGGCGCGCAGTCTGCTCGCTCACCTGTCTCAGCGCGCCGCCGTGGAGCAATTGGTCAACGCCAGCGCCGGTTATGACATCCCGCCATTTCTGCGGTTGCGCAACTTCAAGATCTGGGCCGAGGCTGGCCCACCCAAGGGTACGCTGTACAACTACCCGCCCAACGGCGATCAGATCGTCGCTATCTCCGGGGCTCCCGCTCCGGCTGCCATCGGTACACAGATGTACACGCAAGCCACCATCACGAAAATGGTGGCCAAGTTCACACAGGGGGAGCAATCGATGGAACAGGTGATCGCCTGGGCGAGCTCGGAGCTGGAGGGTTTCGGTCGAGCGTAGGACAGCCACAGGCAGGTGCCGCGAAGGGAAGTCAGCGGCAATGACCTCGGCCGCCCACTTGTAGCTGCGCGAGTGCGTCGTGCACGTGGCGGCCATGCATCGGGGACCGTGTGGCGCGTTGTCCTAGTGCGGAGTCAAAGGGCTTCGGCGCCGGTCGAGCCGCGCCTACCAGGACCGCTTGTCTCCTTCCTTTGACGTAAATCAAGGAGCCACGCCCGGAAAAAAGGTGTAATTCACCTACACCTTCTTCGTAGCAAGCTTCTGCGGTGAAGCCATGCGCTTGACTACATTCACCGATTACAGCCTTCGCGTGCTCATCTACATCGCCGCCACGCCCGGCCGGCGTGCCACGATCCTCGAGGTCGCCAAGGCATTCGGGATCTCCGAGAACCACCTGATCAAGGTCGTCCATTTTTTGGGCAAGGCGGGCCTGCTCGCCAATGTGCGTGGGCGGGGAGGCGGCCTGGAACTCGCTCGCCCCGCGAGTGCTGTGAACATCGGCCAGGTCATTCGCATGACCGAAAGGGGCGACTTGCCCGCCGAGTGCTTTGACCGTCGCACGAACACCTGTCCAATCACAGCGAATTGCAGGCTGCGCAGGATACTGGAAGAGGCTGTGCAATCGTTCTACGGGACGCTGGAAAAGTATTCGCTTCAAGATCTCCTGCGAAATCGGGCAGCGCTGAGCAAGGTTCTGGTCCCGCTCCAGCGGGTCTGAACTCCACCCAGACCATGGAGAGATCCCAGTGGAGCACGCTGCCGTTCACCGCCCTCAGGGCGAGGAGATGACGATGAGGTTTGCGACCTGGATTGCGCTTTTGGCCACCGCCGTGCTGCTTGCCGCCTGCGACGCGAAAACCGATTCCAAGCGCAGTGGGCAGGCGGGCGGCGCAGGCGATCCCTACGATGTTTCCGCGATGGACTTCAAGCCGGGTCGCGCCAGCGTGACAACGCAACGCCACACCGGAGCGTTTTCCAGCGGGAGTGCTTTGAGTCTGGATGCCGCCGTCAAACCTCTGGTTGCTGACACGGTCAAGGAGATTCGGCTGGACACCACTCATAAAGTGATCGAGATCGCGCCCGGCGTGAAGTTCAGCGCCTGGACCTTCGGCGATCAGGTGCCCGGACCCATTGTGCGGGCACGGGTGGGCGACCGGATCAAATTCTCGATGACCAACCGCTCTGATGAAGCTGTTCCCGGCGTGCAGGTATCCGCGCCGATGATGCACTCGATGGATTTTCATTCGGCGATGGTCTCGCCACAGGACAAGTACCGATCCATCGCACCTGGACAGACGATCAGCTTCGAGTTCACGCCCAACTATCCGGGCGTCTACATGTACCACTGCGGCACCCCGATGGTGCTCGAGCACATAGCCTCGGGCATGTACGGAATGATGATCGTGGAGCCACGCGGAGGTTATCCGACCAAAGTCGACCGCGAGTACGGTGTCATCCAAAGCGAGTTCTACACGATGCTCGACCCGCAGAAACGCAGGATCGATGGCCAGCCGCTGTATGTGCTCGACGGCCTGCGGGTCCGATCGAAGGCGCCCACCTATACCGTGTTCAACGGACGCTACAACGGCTTTGTCGACCAGCCGCTGCCGGCGAAGCCCGGCGAAAGAGTGCGGCTATTCGTCCTCAATGTCGGCCCTTCGAACACGTCGAGCTTTCACGTGGTCGGCACGATCTTCGACCGGGTATGGATCGATGGCAACCCGGATAATCAGTTCCGCGGCATGCAGACGGTCTTGCTCGGCTCGTCCAGCAGCGCCATCGTCGAGCTCATGATTCCTGAAGCCGGGAAGTACGTGATGGTCGACCATCATTTCGCCAACGCATCGCAAGGCGCGATCGGCCTGATCGCCGCAACCGGCAAGCCAGCAGATGAGTTTGCCGGGGCGTTAGACAGCGAGCATCACAATATCCCCGCGACGCCCACGCCGAGCGACCCCACCGCGGTGAAGGGGAAGCTCGCCTTCGAGTCCAAGTGCCTTGCCTGCCACTCCATCGCCGGCGGGGACAAGCTGGGACCGGATCTGTACGGCGTCACCAAGCGGCGCGACCGGGCCTGGATCGCCAAATGGCTCAAGGCGCCCGAGCAAATGTTGCAGTCCGATGCAGCCGCGAAGGAACTGCTCGCCAAGTACAAGGTGGCGATGCCGAATCAGAATCTCACCGATGAGGAGATCGGGCAATATCTCGAGTATTTCAAATGGGTGGATGCGAATCTTCAACCGCAGCGAGGAGCGCAAGCGCAGGCCGCTGCACCTGTGGGTAGTCGAACGGATGGCGCAACATCGACATCGGCGCAGGGTGCGGCGGCAAGCGCGCCCTCGAAATAGGGACGCCCCTTGAAATCGAGTTTGATTGCACTGATGACTCTGGCGGCGAGCACAACGCTTCCACTCTCAAGTCACGCGTGTGGCGTCTGCATCGAGGACAAGGTCGCTGCCACTTATGACTATGCCGTCGTGACGAAGGCTGAGGCGATGCACCATCTCGTTGTGTTCTGCGAGATCATCGGTGCAGTGGAAATGGAACCACTGACCGCTAGAATCGTTGCCCTCGCCCCACGCGTGCGGGGTATCGACCGGGGCACGCTTCGTACCTCGGCGTCGCCGGCGGCAATTTCGTTCGCGCTGGACCCGGCCGTTCAGGCGCCGGCTTCGGCCGTGGCCGATCTGCAGAAGCAACTGCGAACGCAAGGGGTGAGACTGCGTGTGGTGCGAGTCTTTAAAGGCGAGGCGAACGCGAGGTAGACCCAGCCTGGCCTTGACGCGATTTGCAGAACGGAGCGCTATAGTCGGCTGGAAGGGGCGGCTCGTTGCAACCCACGAGCTTCTTCGGCGGGCTGCGCACCGGGGTCCGCTCTGCGGTCTCTATGCGTGCACGGTGACCGATTCGACGGCCGCGCACACCGCGTCGGTGACCTCTTGGGTCTTGGCGGTGCCGCCCAGATCCGGGGTGAAGACACGCCTCGCCGTGACCGCCTCGATCGCCGCCATAAGCCGCGCGGCGGCCCGGCTTTCTCCCAGATGCTCCAGAAGCATCGCACCGCTCCAGAAGGTGCCGATCGGGTTGGCGATGCCCTTGCCGGCGATATCGAAGGCCGAGCCGTGAATCGGCTCGAACATCGAGGGGTACTTTCGCTCCGGGTTGAGGTTGGCGGTCGGGGCGACCCCTAGGCTACCGGACAACGCGGCCGCCAGATCGCTCAGGATGTCGGCGTGAAGATTGGTGGCAACCATCACGTCCAGGGTCCGAGGCTTGAGCACCATGCGGGTGGTAGCCGCGTCCACCAGCATTTTGTCCGTGGTCACATCGGGAAAGGTCTTCGCGACCTCGTAGAAGATCTCGTCCCACATGACCATGCCGTGCTTCTGCGCATTGGACTTGGTGATGAGGGTGAGAAGCCTGCGTGGCCTGCGGCGCGCGAGTTCAAAGGAGAACCTCATGATGCGGGTGACGCCGGCGCGGGTGAAGACCGCCGTCTCCGTA
>Ga0187778_10002388_pt1 | contig 12806 bp, 11 predicted proteins | sample 1015_Q2_SP5_20_M_FD_132418 | JGI IMG/M metagenome (GOLD analysis project Ga0187778, IMG submission 132418) | Tropical peat soil microbial communities from peatlands in Department of Meta, Colombia - 1015_Q2_SP5_20_MG | ecosystem: Environmental > Terrestrial > Soil > Wetlands > Peat | place... | reverse complement strand
GGGCCGCATCACGGGGGACGACCTCCTCCGCTGGTACGACTCGCTCGGGGTCCCGCCGGACGTCGCGGTCGCCGAGCTCGCCGAACCGGTGCCGATCCCGGAGGACTTCTACGCCCAGGTGGCGGCCCGGCACGAGTCCGAGCGGCCGACGACCGACTACGTCGACGCTTCGGAAGGGTTCCCCGCCGTCCCCGAGAGCGTCCCGGCGACGGAGGTCCTCTACTACCTCGACCCGTACACCGTCTCCTTCGAGGCCCACGTCGTGCACGCGGACGGACCGTTCGTGGTGCTCGACCGGACCTTTTTCTATCCGACGGGAGGCGGCCAGGTCGCCGACCGGGGCCATCTCGGGGACCTGGAGGTCGTCGACGTCGGACGCAAGGGCCCCCATGTCCTCCACAAGCTGGAGCGCCCCGCCCCGTTCCGTGTCGGCGAGCGGGTGCGCGGGCGGATCGACCCGACCCGACGGACCCAGCTGATGCAGCACCACACCGCGACGCACCTTCTGAACGGGGCGCTGCGGGAGGTCCTCGGCCCTCACGTCTGGCAGGCCGGCGCGCACAAGGCCCCCGAGCTCGCCCGCATCGACATCACGCACTACCGCCCGCTCACGGCCGAGGAGCTGCGCCGGGTCGACCGCCGGGTGAACGCGATCGTGCGGGAGGACCGGCCGGTGAAGAGCTACTTCGAGAGCCGGAGCGAGGCCGAGCGCCGGTTCGGCTTCACGCTCTACCAGGGTGGGGCCGTGCCCGGCCGCGAGCTGCGGATCGTCGAGGTCGAGGGGTTCGACGTCGAGGCCTGCGGCGGCACCCACTGCACCCACTCGAGCGAGGTCGGCGCGATCCAGCTGGTCGATGTCGAGAGGATCCAGGACGGGATCGTCCGCGTCTCGTTCGCGAGCGGGGAACGGGCGCTCGAGCTGCGCGAGGAGCATGAGGCGGTCCTGAAGGAGGCGGCCCGGCGGCTCGGCGTCCCCCCGGACCGCCTGCCCGAAGGGATCGACCGCCTGCTGGGCGAGGTGGAGGAGGCGCGCAAGCTGGCGAAGGCCCGGACCCGCGGGGACCTCGAGGGGCTCGCCACCGAGCTGCTCCGGGACCCGAAGCGCTCCGTGGTGGTCGGACCGACGACGATCGTCGCCGCGAGCGTCGACCTCGACCGCAACGGGCTCACGGAGCTCTCGCGGCTCCTCTCCAAGGTCGATCAGCGGGTCGTCATCCTGGCGGCCGAGCGGGAGGGCAAGGGGACCCTGTTCGTCGGCTCGACCGCGCCGGGGGTCTCCGCGCTCGCGGTGGTCGCCGCCGCCCGGGACGCCTTTCAGGCGAAGGGTGGGGGCAACCCCTCGGCTGCGACGGCGGTCGGGGAGCCGGGCGCCCCGCTCGCGCGCGCGGTCGAGCTCGCTCGCGAGGCCGCCCGAGGGGCGGCGGGCGCTTCCTAGCCGGAAACGCGCCCCCGCCTCCCGAGCAAAAGCTTTTCTTTATGGGGACTCCCATTTGAGGGCGGAACGCTCGAGGTAGGCCGGTCCCGCCGGCCCCTCGTCCGGACCGGTATGCCCGAGCAGAAGATGACCAGCGAGAACGGCGGTGCGTTGGGGAGGGTGCCCCCCGAGGTGGTGGCGTTCCTGAGCGGCAAGGGCGGACGGTCGCTCATCATCAAGGGGGGCGCCGGGACCGGCAAGACGACCTTCGGGCTCGAGCTCCTCGAGCGGATCGGGCAGCCGAGCCGGTCGTTCTACCTCTCCACCCGGGTCGGTGATGAGACGCTCTATCGCCAGTTCCCGTGGCTGCGGACGACCGAGATGCGCTCGCGGATCCTCGACGCGGCCAAGCTGTTCCTGGACACGGTCCAGGCGAGCGGCAAGCCGAGGCCGGCCGAGCTGCCGGAGAGCGAGCAGCGCAAGATCAAGGCCGGGCGCGAGGTCCTCGGCAGCTTCGGCCAGGAGCGCGGGCCCCCGACCCGCGTCGACCGGACCCATCTCGCCGCCCTCCTCAAGCGGAGCCCGATGCCCGAGGTCGAGAACGTCTACAACCGCATCGAGCGGGCGCTCCCGGAGAAGTCGCTCCTCGTCATCGACTCCCTCGAGGGTGTGACCCACAAGTACGGTCTCGAGATGGAAGAGTTCGTGATGGCGCTCCAGAAGGACCTGGTGGAAGCGTCCAGCACGGACGTCGTGATGATCCTCGAGAAGCCGGAGGCCGGCGGGATCGAGTACCTGGTCGACGGGCTGATCTCGATCCAGCGGGAGGAGCTGGACGAGCGCCGGGTCCGGCACCTGAGGCTCGAGAAGCTCCGCGCGACCAACATCGGGCGCGCGCGCTACGCGGTGACGCTGGACGGCGGGCGGTTCGGCGCCCTGGGCGTCGAGGGGATGCCCAACGGCAAGGCCGCGGCGGCGACCTGGACGGCGACCTCGGACCCCGAGCGGTTCTACTCGACCGGGATCCCGGATTTCGACGCGCTGCTCGGGGGCGGGTTCCGCCGGGGGAGCTTCAACGCCTTCGAGGTCGACGTGAACGTGGGCGTGGACGACTACTACATGCTGTTCACGCCCACGTTCCTCAATTTCCTCTGCCAGGGCCGGGGGATGATCGCGGTCCTCGCCGCGGGCGAGTCGCCGGAGAAGCTGCGCGAGTCGCTCGTCCGGCACGTGCCGGCCCACCATTTCGACACGAGGGTCCGGGTCCCCGACTACACGATCTCGGAGACGGAGGAGCCATACATCCTGCCGATGGCCCGGTTCGGCCGGGACGAGGCGATGCGGGCGATGGTGACGGCCGAGAAGGCCGCCGCCGGCCCCGACCGCAAGCCGTTCATCGAGTACATGGCCTTCGACACGTTCGAGAGCCTGATGGGCGACCAGGTCGCCATCCGCATGTACTTCAGCGGGGTCTCGAGGACGAAGCACGTCGGCAACCTCGGGATCGGGCTGCTCAAGCCGGGGCTGCTCGTCTCGAGCGAGATCCTGAACATGATGGACACGTACTTCCGGATCGTCAACATCGACAACGCCCCGTGCATCTACGGGATCCGCCCGCGGACGACGATCTACGCGATCAGCCCGGACCCGGAGAAGGGTCCCCCGCACGCGGTCCTGACCCCGGTCGTCTAGGCCCGCCGGTCCCTCGCGCCTAGAGCGGGGTGCCCCGCACGAGGAGCACGAGACCGTACAGCACGAGCGCGGGCACGACGGTCATCGTCAGATCGTCGTCCAGCCACCGGAAGCGCCAGCGCTCCACGAGGACCGCGACCGCTGCGGCGACCGCGCCCAGACCCAGCGCGAGCTCCCACGGCCAGCGGCCCACCAGGACGAGGGCCCCGGTCGCGAGGGCCGTGTAGACCGCCCACGGGACGCCGAGGGCGAGCCGGGCGCCCTGCGGGCGGCGGCGAAGCTCGCCGGCGAGCGGGTCGACGAAGGCGGTCCCCAGCACGACCGCCACGGCGATCGGTTCCGGGAACAGCAGCACCGCCACCGCGAGCCCGACCGCGTAGAACACGTAGCTCGCGGGACGGCGCGCCTCGTACGGCCGGATCGTGGGAAGCTCCGCCCCCAGACCGAGCCGTAGGCCCTCGAGGACGACGACCGCCCCCAGGGCCAGGAGCAGCGCGACGTCGTTGGGGACGACCACGAAGAAGCCGGGAGGGACCAGGTAGTAGGCGAGGACGAACGCACCGGTCCCGTGGATCAGCCGGCGCCAGATCTCGTTCCCCTCGGCCTCCGGTCGCCCGAACACCGAAGCGAGCCACCGGCGGAACTGACCTCCCCGATGCAGGCGGACCGACGGCCGGGCCGGGGTCAGATCCGGCCGCACGCGCCCAGCACCTCGAGCGCCGTTGTCGTGATCCAGCGGCTGGGCCGGCCCGCGTCCTCGAGGGCGATCGGATACGACGGACCGCGGCGCTGGTAGTTCGGGTCCTCCGAATCCGGGTGATGGGCGTCGAGGTTCCACGTTCCGTCCGGGTTCCGCTTTCCCTCGAGCAGATCGAGCGCCGGTCGAAGACGGCGGTCGGCGCCGTAGCCGAGTCGGACCAGCAGGGCGAGCCCGAGCAGGAGATCGTAGTAGTAGTGGTTGGGATAGTGCAGGCGACGCCAGGGCGCGTACACCCCTCGTCCCTCCCGAAGGAGGCCCCGTCCGAGGTAGAACTCGGCTCCTCGAGCGATCGCGCGGTCGATGGACCCGGTCCGGCGGGCGGGAGGAAGGGCGGCGAACGCGGCCAGCGGCTCCCATGCGTCGAGCGTGCCGGTCCGGGACGGCCAGCAATGCCAGCCACCGTCCGGCTTCTGACGGCGGACGAGCCAGTCGATCGCCCGTTGGGTGCGGGGGTCCTCCCCTCGCCCCAGCACGGTAAGGTAGCGGACGGCGTTGCCGGTGATGCACGCCTCGCTGCCCGATCCCCCCAGGCACGACCTCGGGCCGGTCCCGAACGCCTTCAGGAGGAGGTCCACGGCCCGGCGGACCTTCGGATGGGTCCCCGGAACACCGAGCTCGGCGAGCACCAGGAGGCGCCAGTTCGTGGCGATGTACTTCGGGCGGTAGAGCGACCGGGCGTCGGTCCCCGGGCTGGCCCACTGGCCCGCGGGGAGCTGATCCTCGAGCATCTGCTTCGCCCACCCTACGTGGCCGACGCGACGACGGGCGGCCACGAGCTCGGGGTCGTCCTCGGGACGATGCAGCAGGTCGCGCAGGACCCGGACGGTGACGCTCGGGTCGGCGTCCTCCAGCAGCCAGGAGACCAGGGGACGGGGCAGCGCCACGAACGGCATGCCGGCGTCGGGGCGATTTCACGGTTTCGAACCCCGGCCGTCGCGCCGCCCCGGCGGCAACTTCCGGCTCGGGCCAGGTCGCAACGGTCCGACCCGACAGCGTCTAAAGCGAGGCGGCCTCGACCGGCGCGTGAAGGTCACGGTGCTCGTGGGGAGCCGCTCGGACCTCGAGCACGCCGAGAAGGTCCGGAGCCGGCTCGCCGAGTTCCAGGTCCCGTGCGACGTCCATGTGGCCTCGGCCCACCGGACCCCGGAGAAGGTGGAACGGCTGGTCCGCGACCCTGCCACGGAGGTGTTCGTCGCCATGGCCGGGCTCTCCGCGGCTCTCCCGGGGGTCGTCGCGGCCCGGACGCTGAAACCGGTGATCGGGGTCCCGCTCCATCGGGGCCTCGGGCTCGACAGCCTCCTTTCCGTGGTGCAGATGCCGCCCGGGATCCCGGTGGCGGCCGTCGGCCTGGACGCCGCGGAGAACGCGGCGCTTCTCGCCGTGGAGGTCCTTGCCCTCGGGCATCCGGAGCTCGTCCCCCGGCTCGAGGCGTACCGCGCCCGATGGCGCGAGGAGCCGTCGGGCGGACCTCCCGGAGGGTGAATGACGGACCCGAAGGGGTTCATCGCGCAGGCCGTGGAGCGCCTGCGCGCGGAGGTCCCGGACCGGGCGATCATCGCCGCCTCGGGTGGGATCGACTCGACCGCAGCGGCGGTCCTCGCCGAGCGCGCGCTGGGCGACCGGGCGCGGGCGGTCTTCGTCGACACCGGGCTTCTGCGGGCCGGTGAGGCAGAGAAGGTCGACGTGCTGTTCCGCGCCAGTCACCTCGCCTATCGGAAGGTCGAGGCCAGCGAGCGGTTCCTGAACGCGCTGCGCGGGGTCCGCGACCCGGAGCGGAAGCGCCGTCGCATCGGGGCGGAGTTCGTGCGGCTCTTCGAGGAGGAGGCCGCCGAGTTCGGCACGGACCGGCTCGTCCAGGGGACGATCGCTCCGGACTGGATCGAGAGCGGTGGGGCGCTCCGTGACACCATCAAGACCCACCACAACGTCGGCGGGATCCCGAAGAAGAGCCGCCTCGTCCTGGTCGAGCCCCTGCGCGACCTGTACAAGGACGAGGTGCGCGCCGTCGCCCGGGAACTGGGCATCCCGGAGGCGGACCGGCAGCCGTTCCCCGGTCCCGGTCTCGCGGTCCGCGTCCACGGAGCGGTCGACCGCGAGCGGGTACGCCGGGCGCGGGTGGCGAACGCCGTGGTCGAGGAGGAGATCGACCGGGCGGTCGCTGCGAAGGAGATGGCCGTGCCCTGGCAGTACTTCGCGGTCCTGCTGGACGCCAAGACCGTCGGCGTCACCGGGGACAACCGGGTCCACGGCGAGGCCGTGAGCGTCCGCGTGGTCAACTCGGTCGACGCGATGACGGCGACCGCCTCCCTCGTCCCCCCGGACGTCCTCGGCCGCATCGCCCGGCGCATCACCCGGGAGCTGCCCGGCGAGGTGGTCCGGGTCCTCTACGACGTGACCGACAAGCCCCCGGCGACCATCGAGTGGGAGTAAGCGGTTTACCGGACCGCCGGGGGACCGAGGGCGTCGGCCCCCGGTGGGGGCAAGGTCCGAAGGGGGCCTCGGGTTCGTCGGAGAGGATATCTACCGGCCACCTCCCTCTCCGGCGTCGATGAAGACCCCCGCTGGGCCCGCCGCCCGGACGATCCGGATCCCGGAGGAGCTAGCGCGTCGCCTGGAGTCGCGGCTCGAGGGCTCGGCGTTCGACTCGGTGGACGCGTTCGTCGCCTTCGTCCTCGGGCGCCTCTTGGAGGAGCAGGGAGGGCCGGGGTTCAGCGAGGAGGACGAGCGGGTCCTGAAGGAACGCCTCCGGTCCCTGGGCTACATCGACTGAGCCTTGGGGCGGGACCAACGCTTTCCTCGGCGGGCCTCTGAGGACGGCATGCTCAGCTGCCCGTTCTGCGGCGCCCGCGAGACCGACCGGTTCGACCTCGACGGCCGGCGGTTCCTGGTCTTCGCGTGCATGTTCACGCCCGCGGTGGATCCGCGCTTGGACGAGCGGGAGCTCGAAGATCACCTACGGAGGGACTACGTCTCGGGGGCTTCCGGGGCGTACTTCCGCCGGATGTGCGACCGCCTTCATCTGTACGTCACGAAAGGGGACGGGGCGCGCGAGCTCACCGGCAAGGGAGCGGAGCCCCCCGGCGCCTAGCACCGGTTCGGGTCGAGGGGGTCGGCTCAGCGGCCCGGGGTCGGGACCCGGGCGAGCGCGGCCTCCGTGGGGACCAGGTGGCGCGCGAGGCCCATCTCCTGTGGAGAGGCGCCCAGCGCGAGGCCAACGAGCTGGGGAAGATGGAACACCGGCATGTCGAGCCGCTCCCCGACCAGCTTACCGGCCGGCCCCTGATAGGCATCGAGGGACGTATGGCAGAGCGGGCACGGGGTCGCCATCGCCTCCGCCCCGTGGTGCTTCGCGTCCAGGATCTGCCGGCCCGCGATCCGCCCGGCGGTCTCCGGCTTGACGAACTGGATCGGGAAGCCGCAGCACAGGACCCGGCCGCGGTACTGGACGGGCTCGGCGCCGAGGGCGGAGAGCAGGTCCTCGAACGAGTGGGGCTCCTCCCCCGACTCCCAGCCGGTCTCGTCCGAGGGGCGGAGGAGGTGGCAGCCGTAGAACGCCCCGACCTTCAGCCCCGAGAGGGGACGCCGGACCTTCGCCCGAATCGCGTCCAGCCCGATCCCCTCGACCAGGACCCGCAGCAGGTGGGTGACCTTCGCCGACCCACGGTAGTCGATCCCGAGCGGGCGGAGCGCGGCGTCGACCTTGGCCCGGACCGTCGAATCGAGCATCCGGTGCTGGGCGAGCGAGAGCATCCCCTGGCAGGTCGAGCAGATCGTCATCAGGTCGAGGCCCGCCGCTTCGGCGATGGCGAGGTTGCGCGCGTTGATCGCGACGTTGAGCACCTCGTTCGCCTCGTCGATGAACCCGGAGCCGCAACAGGAGAACTTCGGGAACTCGACCAGCTCGATCCCGAGCGTCCGGCAGACCCATCGGGTGGAGAGGTCGAGCTCCCGTCCGGACTCCTGCGCGACGCATCCGGGGTAGTAGGCGAGCTTCACTTCCCGTCCTCCGAATCGAGGGCCCGGTAGATCCCCTCGAGCTCCTCCCGGCCCTCGATCGGATGGGGCCGGCGGGCGACCTCCGGCTTCTTGCGCCAGATCTTGAGGCCGTGCGGCAGCTGAGGCAGCATCCCCAGGAGCCCGTAGGTCTGCCGGACCAGCTTCATCTCGTTCAGCACGCCGGCGTCCCGGAGGTTCGTCTTGAAGCCGACCGCGTGGCGGGAGCCGTGCTCGGTCGCGCCCTGCGCCGCGATCGCCATCTCCTTCAGGTCGCGGATCCGCTCGCTGGGCCGAACGTCCTTCGGGCACGCCTCCGTACAGAGGTGGCACCGGAGGCAGAGCCAGAGCCCCTCGGTCTGGATGCGGACGAGCCGGTCCTGACGCGCGGCATCCCGCGGGTCGACCACGAACCGGTAGAGCTTCGCCAGGGCCATCGGGCCGGGGAACGCCGGGTCGTCCGCGACGGCCGGGCACGCCGAATAGCACGCGGCGCACGCGATGCACCGCGGCGTGTCGTGGAACCGGTCGACCTCGGCGGGGGTCATCGGGTTCGGCTTGCCCTCCGGCATCGGCCGGCGGGGGTCCACCCGTAGGTGGGGCTCGATGCCCCGGTACTCCTGCCAGAACGGCGCCTGGTCGACGACCAGGTCGCGGACCACCGGCTGGTTCGCCATCGGCTCGACGACGATCCGCCCGTGACGCTGGAGCTCCTCGCCGACCGGCGTCTCGCAGGCAAGGCGGCTCTTCGAATTGATCCGCATCGCGCACGAGCCGCAGATCGCGCTCCGGCAGGAGTAGCGCAACCCCAGGCTCGGGTCGACCTCGTCCCGGATCCGGAGGAGACCGGTGAGGACCGGGGTATGAGGGCTGAGGTCGAGGGTGTACCGCTGGTAGCGTGGCGCCGCGTCCCTGCCGGGCTGGTAGCGGTAGACGTCGAACGCCACCGGGACGGTATCGGACGGCATCAGTAGACCCGCTCCTTCGGCTCCCACCGGGTGAAGCCGACCGGCGCGTAGGAGAGCGCCGGGCCGCTCGGGGTGGACTGAGCGAGCGTGTGCTTCATCCACTGCGCATCGTCGCGCTTGGGGTAGTCCGTGCGATAGTGGGCGCCGCGGCTCTCGGTCCGGGCGAGCGCCCCGACGATGATCACCTCCGCGAGGTCGATCAGGTGACCGGTCTCGATCGCGTCGGCGAGGTTGAGGTTGAAGACCTTCGACGGGTCGACCACCCGGACCTTCGCGTACCGCTCCCGGATCGCCCGTACCTTCTGGAGCCCCTCCGCGAGGTCGGTCGCCGTCCGGAAGATGTTGACGTGGCGGTCCATCGTCTGCTGAAGCTCGGCCCGGAGCGTGCTCGGGTCCTCTCCGTCCTTGCGGTCGAACCAGGCGCGGTAGGACGCAGCCACCGGGTCGACGTCGGCGGCGGTCACGCTCGCCGGCGCGGCCCGGGCGGCGTACGCCGCGGCCGCGACGCCGGCCGATTTGCCGAAGACGAGCGTCTCCATCAGCGAGTTGCCGCCTAGACGGTTGGCGCCGTGGATGGAGACGCACGCGGCCTCGCCGGCGGCGAACAGGCCCGGCACGTTCGTCTCCCCCTGGATGTTCGTCCCGACCCCGCCCATCATGTAGTGCTGCCCGGGCGCGATCGGGATCGGCTGGGTGACCGGGTCGATCCCGGCGAACGACCGGCACAGGTCGCAGATCTCCTGCAGTCGGCTCTCGATCTTCTCCCGGCCGAGATGCATCAGTTCGAGGTGGACGTACGGGCCGTAGGGCCCCTGGAAGCCGCGGCCCTGCTGGATCTCGGTCATGATCGCCCGCGCGACGACATCCCGCGAGGCGAGCTCGAGGACCTTCGGAGCGTAGCGCGACATGAACCGCTCGCCGGACGCGTTCTTGAGGATCCCGCCCTCGCCCCGAGCCCCCTCGGTGACCAGGATCCCGCCCTCGAGCAGGGCCGTCGGGTGGAACTGCACGAACTCCATGTCCTTCAGGAAGGCCCCCGCGCGGTAGGCCGCGGCCACCCCGTCGCCCGTGCAACTGTGGGCGTTCGTGGTCCGACCGTAGACCCGGCCCGCGCCGCCGGTCGCGATCACCGTCGCCTTCGCGGCGACCCCGTGCAGCTCGCCGGTCCGCCGGTCGAGGGCGACGACGCCCTGGGCGCGGCCGTCCCGCGTGAGGACGCGGGCGAGCTCCCACTCCTCGTAGAGGGTGAACCGCTCGCCTCCCAGACGTTCCCAGAGCCCCTGCAGCAGCGCGAGCCCGGTGCGGTCGGCCGCGTAAACCGTCCGCGGGAAGCCGGCCCCTCCGAAGGGGCGCTGGGCGAGCGAGCCGTCCGGCGCGCGCGTGAAGATCGTGCCGAAGTGCTCCATCTCGACGACGGTCGGGCCGGCTTCCCGGCAGAAGTACTCGATCGCGTCCTGGTCGCCGAGGTAGTCGGAACCCTTCACCGTGTCGTAGATGTGAGCGTCGACGGAGTCGTCCGCGCTGATCGCCGCGTTGATGCCCCCCTGGGCCGCGCCGGAGTGCGACCGCAGCGGGTGGAGCTTGCTGATGACGCCGACGTCCAGGCCGGCCTCGACGGCCGCGAGCGCCGCGCGCTGGCCGGCCAGACCGGCCCCGACCACTACGACGTCGTGTCGTTCCATCGGCTCGTCGCCCCCGAGCGGTGCGGGTCTATAACCCCGACCGGCGCAGGACGCCCGGGCAGGGCCGGAACGGTGGGCCCAGCGCGCTCGCCCCGGGTTCGTCGGTGGTCCGCGCGTAATCGCGTCGTGAGCGCTTATATAGCGAGCCCGGGTCGGCCTCGCGTCGCTGAGTGGGCGAAGGTGTTCTGATGCAGGGCTCGGCCGAACTGACGCCGGAGAATCGCTACCGCACGGGCACGACGACCATCGGGATCGTCGCGAAGGACGGTGTCGTCCTGGCGACGGAGCGCCGGGTCACCGCCGGCAACATGATCCAGAACAAGACCGCCCAGAAGCTGTTCAAGATCGACCAGAACGTCGGGATCACGATCGCCGGCTACGTCGGGGACGCCCAGGTCCTCGCCCGGTACCTCCGCGCCGAGGTCTCCCTCTACCGACTGCGCCGGAGCGCCCCGCTCAGCACCGAGGGGGCCGCGACCCTGCTCGCCAACATCCTCTCCGGGAACCGCTACTACCCGTACCTCGCCTGGATGATCGTCGGGGGGGTGGACGGGAAAGGGGGCCATCTCTTCTCGGTCGATCCGGCCGGCGGGTGCATCGAGGACAAGTTCGTCTCGGTCGGCTCGGGCTCGCCGTTCGCCTACGGGATCGTGGAGGAGGGGTACTCCCGCGACCTCGCGACGAGCGATGCCGTGGACCTCGCCCTGCGGGGCCTGACCGCGGCGATGAAGCGCGACAGCGCGAGCGGCGACGGCTATCTCGCGCACGTCATCACGCCTAAAGAGTACCGCGAGCTGTCCGAGGACGAAATCAATAAACGTCTGAAGGCGCTTAAGATACCGTTGCCCCCGCCGCCGCCGTAGACGGCCCGGGCGGCATGCGCCGCCGAACCCGTTCGCGCCAACCGTTTCCCCCGGTGGATGAGTTTCGACTCGCTCCTAGAGCAAACGCGGGTGGCCCTGAAGGAGGTCCTTCCCGAGACCGTCGAGGTCACCGACATCGAGCTGGAAGGCCCGCATGTCGTGGTGTACACCAAGCAGCTCGACATGTTCCTCTCGGGCGGGGATTACCTCCGCCAGGTCGCCCAGCGCCTCCATCGTCGCGTCCTCGTACGCTCCGACCCGGCGACCCTGATCGACCCGAAGGAGGCCGAGAAGGTCGTCCGGGAGGTGATCCCCCCGGAAGCCGAGCTCACCCAGCTCTTCTTCGAGCCGGAGACCGGCGAGGTGACCATCGAGGCGGCCAACCCGGGCGCGGCGATCGGCCGCGGGGGCTCCGTCCTGAACGACCTCAAGCGGAAGATCGGCTGGATCCCCACGGTGGTCCGGACCCCGCCGATCCCGTCCAAGACCGTCGAGGAGGTGCGGATCCACCTCCGTAACTCGTTCGACGACCGCCGCAGCTTCCTGAAGAAGGTCGGCATCCGCATCGCCCGGGACCCGCTCCCTGAGAAGCTCTGGGCCCGCTCGACCGCCCTCGGCGGCTACCGCGAGGTCGGTCGGAGCGCCCACCTGCTCTCGACCCAGAACTCGAAGGTGCTGATCGACTGCGGCCTCGACCCCGGCTCGGACCGGACCCCGTTCCTGAGCGCGCCGGAGCTCCTGCCGCTCGACTCGCTGGACGCCGTCGTGATCACCCATGCCCATCTGGACCACTGCGGGCTCGTACCGGTCCTGCTCAAGTACGGCTACAAGGGCCCGGTCTACTGCACGGCCCCGACGCGCGACCTGATGACCCTGATGCTGCTGGACGCGATCAAGGTCGTCAACCAGGAGGCGCGCCGGGGGCTGTACGACTCCTCCCATGTGCGCGACCTGGTGACCCGGACCGTGCCCCTCCGCTGGGGGGAGACGACCGACATCGCACCGGACATCCGGCTCACGCTGCACAACGCAGGCCACATCCTCGGCTCGTCGATCTGCCACTTCCATCTGGGGGAGGGGGACCACAACCTCGCCTACTCCGGGGACATCAAGTTCGAGCGGAGCTGGCTGTTCAACCCGGCCACGAACCGGTTCCCGCGGCTGGAGACCCTCGTCCTCGAGTCGACCTACGGCGGGTTCCGCGACGTGCAGCCGACCCGCCAGCAGGCGACGGACGAGTTCTCCTCGCTGGCGACGAACGTGCTGGCGCGCGGCGGCAAGCTGATCGTGCCGGTGTTCGCCGTCGGCCGGTCGCAGGAGGTGATGCTCGTCCTCGAGGAGCGGATGCGGGCGGGCAAGATCCCCCGCGTGCCGGTCTATCTGGACGGGATGATCTTCGAGGCAACGGCGATCCACACGGCCTACCCGGAGTTC
>Ga0187778_10002385_pt1 | contig 12810 bp, 16 predicted proteins | sample 1015_Q2_SP5_20_M_FD_132418 | JGI IMG/M metagenome (GOLD analysis project Ga0187778, IMG submission 132418) | Tropical peat soil microbial communities from peatlands in Department of Meta, Colombia - 1015_Q2_SP5_20_MG | ecosystem: Environmental > Terrestrial > Soil > Wetlands > Peat | place... | reverse complement strand
TCCGGAATTCCGCTCACGCCCCAACCGGCCGCACCCGCTGTTTTTGGGTCTGGTGCGAGCCTGTCTTAAGCGCTAGACATTCGGCGGCGGATAAACTAGCATAAATTCAATGAGTTTAGAAAATAGCGACAGCGGCCAATCACAGCCCGTACCGGCCGCCAAGCCCAAAAAAATCCTGCTGGTTGAGGACGATAACAACCTGGCCGATGTTTATTTGACCCGTCTAAAAGCCGAGGGTTTTGATGTCCGCCGGGTGGCCGACGGCGAAGAAGCTCTATCCGCAGCCATTGAATACAAACCCGACCTCGTGGTGCTGGACATAATGATGCCCAAAGTCGGCGGTTTTGATGTGCTGGACATCTTGCGCAACACGCCTGAAACTACCAATTTGAAAATCATTATGGTCACTGCCCGCGGCCAGGATTCTGACCGCCAGCGCGCCGAAAACCTCGGCGTCGACGACTATTTGGTGAAATCACAAGTTGTTATCGCCGACATCATCACCCGCATCAAACAGCAGCTTAACGCCTGATTTATTCTACCGAGACTTCGGTGCGGGGGATAGTGCGGCCGGAAAAGCGCTTAAAGCGCCGTTTGCTAAATTTGACAGTGCCGTCCTTGGCGGCGTGGATGGTAAAATCACGCGACATAAAGGTACCGGCGCCGGAGCGCTTGGTCATGCCGACCTGGCGCACCAGCACGTCGCCGGCCTTGACTTTGGCGCCGCCAAACACCTTGAGGCCCAGGCGCTGGCCGGGGCTGTCATGGACATTGCTGCTGGAACCGCCAGCTTTTACTTTTGACATCTATTTCCTTGCTATCCTTATCAATTGGCGAGCGACGACCTGGTCTTCACGGAAATAAACCAAGTCTTGTCGTCCCACGTGTTTTAAATCCATATAATTGTATCCCATATCTGTTAATTGGTCAATGATCGGTAGCTTGATCAGCTGGCCGTTCGGTTGGCGCCAAGCTGGCAGTGCCAGACAGACGGGCCGGCCGCTTTTTAGCTGCGGCGCCAGGTTTTTGAGGAATTTTTTGATGATGGTATCAACGTCGCTGATAATCTCTTTAAGTTTGGCCGGTTCGGGCAGCTTGGCAAGCGGCCGGCCCAGATAAACTTCACTGCCGACAGTGGTAAAACGCGGCCAGGTGGCGCTGGTGGCGTCTGCTGCTTCCAGGGCAACATTGCCTTCAATTTTCGGCTGTCTAGCTACCAGCCACTTTAAATTCTCTTCGCTGTAACCCACCAGCCGCGGCTCAATGTCGCTGCCCAGCACGCTATAGCCCATCAGCAGCGCCTCCTGAAGCACTACTCCGGTGCCGCAGAAAGGGTCCAGCACCCGGATTTTGGTTTTATTTTCAATTTCATGGTCCAGCGGGCCGGCCGCCAGATTTATAATTATCTGCGCCAGCTTCGGCGGCAGCATACCTACGCGGGCGTCGCGCTTAGGCCGGGCCTGGTCGCGGGCGCCGTAAGCCTCAATATCCTGCACAAAAAAAGTCTGGGCCAGAATGGTCCGCTGGCCATTTTTAACGAGCAGCAATTCCCACGCGCCTTTGCTGGTCAGTTTATTGTGCAGTACCTGGGCACTATTTAGGGTGGCCGATTTATTGGGAACCACGCGCAGCGGCCGGCCGCTGGCCCGCTTGATATCTAGTGCCAGTTTGTTGATTTCTGTCACCGGTGGAGCCAAGCCATAAAAACTCAAACCGAGTGTGAATTTTCCGGCCGGCGCGTGCGCCAGGTGCTTGGGCACGTTTTCCAGCAGGTATTTCTTAATGTCGTTCCAGCCGGCGCCGGGCAGGCTGGCCAGAACTTTGGCAACCTTGATACAGCCGCCCAAGCGCTTAAAATTGATATCTCCGGCCTCAAGATCCAACAGCGCTGTGCCGGAAAGCGGTTGGATGTGCTCAGGCCCATATAAAGACTCCAGCTCGGCCAGCCCCAATGCCGGCTGGCGGCCTAAAATGCACAGGCTCTTAGCCTCAAACCCTGCCATAGTCCCTATTGTAATACGAAAACTGACCTTGTTCTTCGGGAAGGGCAGCCCGAGCGTCGGATTCATTCCGCGCCCGGCGCGATGGGAAACCCTGAAGGGGTGTCTTATAAGGCGAAGCCGTTCTATAATGGTCAGTAGTTAGTTTATGAGTGAAAGTAATCCGCTCAAACAGTCGCGTGTCAAGCTGTTTCTGACCATAGCCACCATCATCGCACTGGCCGGTTTGATTTACGGCTTGCGCAAAGATATCGGCGGCGTGATTGATAACCTGCGCAAGGTCAATACCCTGGCGCTGCTGTTGATGATCCCGATAATGGCGCTTAGCAATGATGCTGACGCCCGTTTTTTCCGTAACGTCTTCGCGACTTTAGGTCAAAAAGTTCGCTACTGGCCGATGTTCCGCATGAACCTGGAGCTAAACTTTGTTAACCATATCCTGCCCAGCGGCGGTATCAGCGGCATCAGCTATTTTAATGTCCGGATGCGCGGCGAAGGCGTCAGCGGCGCTAAATCCACATTGGCCCAGGTTGTTAAACTGTTCTTGCTGTACGCCAGTTTCCAGCCGCTCCTGGTTCTTGGAGTTTTTTTGCTGGCCGTACGCGGCCACGTTAATGGCTTGATCCTGGTCGTCGCCAGTTCACTCATTACTTTGCTGATAGTCGGCACTTTCATCGGTCTTTATATCATTGAAAGCCGCCAGCGCATCAACTCGTTCCTGACGTTCATGACCAAAGCCATCAACCGGCTGATACATTTTTTCCGGCCGCACAAGCCCGAGACTATCGGCATAAAGAACGCCCAAAAGACCTTTAACGAACTGCACGAAAATTACGAGCACATAAAAAACAACTGGCGCGAACTCAAAAAACCGTTTTTCTACATGATGGTAACTAACGCTTCCGAGGTCGCGGCAATCTACGTGGTTTACATCGCTTTCGGCCGCCTGGTTAACGTCGGCGCGGTGATTTTAGCTTACGCCGTGGCCAATTTTGCCGGACTCATTTCCGTACTGCCGGCCGGCATCGGTATTTACGAAGGTCTGATGACCGCCGTGCTAGTGGCCACCGGCATCCCGGCCGAACTCAGTATCCCGGTCACCATCATGTACCGCGTAGTCAATATGGCGCTGCAGCTGACGCCGGGCTACTATTTCTATCAACAGGCCGTCAAGCAGGGCCTTACCAGTAAGATTTAGCGCCATGCAAGACGTAGTGCTTTCGCCGTCCGATTTCGTCGCTCTTTTGAACCAGACTCTGGAATTCGCTTACCCGGTAGTGACCATAGAAGGGGAGCTTAGCGGCTTCCGTATCAGTAAAAACCGCTGGGTCTACTTTGACTTGCAGGACGAACAGGCCACGGTCAAGTTTTTCGGCACGGTTTACGCTTTGCCCGGGCCGCTGCAGGACGGATTGAAGGTCCGGGTGGTCGGCGCGCCGCGCTTTCACCCGCGCTTCGGCTTCAGCGTTAACATCCAGAGCATCACACCGACCGGTGAGGGTTCAATCAAAAAAGCCTTTCAGCTCTTGCGAGCCAAGCTGGAAAGAGAGGGCCTGTTTGCACCGGAGCGCAAACGTCCACTGCCGCCGGTGCCGGGCAGGGTAGGGCTGGTGACGGCCGCCAATTCCGCCGCTTACCACGACTTTATAAAAATCTTGAACGAGCGCTGGGGCGGCGTGGAGATATTGCTAGCTGATGTCTACGTGCAGGGCGACCAGGCGCCGGCGCAAATAACAGGGGCCATAGAAATACTTAACAAGTCAAGTATTTTGCCGGAAGTGATTGTTATAACCCGTGGCGGCGGCGGTGCCGATGACCTGGCGGCTTTCAATGACGAACGGGTTGTGCGGGCGGTAGCCGCCAGCCGGGCGCCGACGCTGGTGGCGGTCGGGCACGAGGTGGATTTATCTTTAGCCGAACTGGCCGCCGATGTCCGAGCCAGCACGCCCAGCAGCGCCGCCCAGATCCTTGTGCCCGACCGCACGGCCGAACTGGCCAGCTTGGATGTATCTTGTCAAAGCCTCAAGCGTAACCTGGCCACTGTTTATGACAGGGCTGTGATGGAGCTGGTCGACAGCCGAGACACATTGACCGTGCAAATGACCTCCAGACTGAACACCACCGCCGAGCGGCTGCATACCCTCAGCCGTTTGGTCGCATTGCTTGATCCCGGGGCCGCCCTCCGGCGCGGCTACGCCATCATCCGCAAAGGCGGCAAAAATATCCGCTCAGTCCGCCAGGTCAAAATCGGCGACCGCCTGAGCCTGCAGCTGCAAGATGGTACAATTGGGGCGAACACTACCGAGGTTATCAATGGCTAAAAAATCAACCGGCGGCAAGTCCTACGCCCAGCTATCGGCCGAGCTGGGCGAGGTTATGGATTGGTTTGAGGGCGGGGAAGTGGATCTGGACGAAGCCCTGGCCAAATACCAACAGGCTACCAAGTTGATTGAGCAGATGGAAAACTATCTCAAAACCGCCGCCAACAAAATCAAGAAAATCAATAAGGTCTGAAGATGATGGTAGGAAAAAGAGCAGCCCGAGCGTCGGATTCACTCCGCGCCCGGCGCGATGAGGAAAAACCAATGGTTTGTCCTCATAAGGCGTAAGCCGCATGCGCTGGGCTAACGATTTTTTCTGGGTCATCTGGTTCGGCGCGCTGCTGCTGATTCTGGCCTATGGTACTGTCCTGCTGTTCGGCGCGCCCTATTTCCCCAGCCTCAAGCCGCATCTCAAGGCGGCGCTGAAACTTTTGGACCTCAAAAAAGGCCAGGTGGTTTATGACTTGGGATGCGGCGACGGCCGGTTCTTAAAAGCCGCGGCACGGAGCGGTTACAGCGCCGTGGGTTATGAGCTAAACCCTTTCGTGTTCGCTTACGCCTGGCTGACCACCCGCCGCTACAGCCGCCGGGTACGCGTCCGCTACGGCAACTTTTGGCACGCTGATATCTCCCAGGCCGACGCCGTCTTTGTGTTTTTGCTGGACAGATGGATGCCCCGGCTGGACAAAAAGCTTAAAAAAGAAGGCAAGCCGGGCCTAAAGCTGGCCAGCCACACTTTCAAAATCCCCGGTAAAAAACCGGCCGCCCAAAACTACGGCGTCTTCCTGTATGAGTATTGATAAATAAGAACAATAATATTATAATAATGTAATCTTTGGGAAGACCCAAGACGTTATTCGACAACCGGGAGGTGACGGGCTGATGTGGCCCTTCAATATCCGCAAGAAACGGCGTGAAGCGCGCGAGCGCCAGGCAAGCATCAAGCGTGAAGCTTTCAGACAGCGCCTCCTCCAGCTTATCGAGAAAGTGGAGGCGCGCAATATCACGCAGGACGAGATCCGTGAGTTCCGCAGCATCAGCGATAACGTGCTGGCCAAAGGTGGATGGCTGCGGTGGAGCGACGCTTGCGACATCATCTACGCAATCGAGCGGATGGACAGGGATGGCAAGAGCGTCCAGCATGCTCTCGACTGGCTCAAAGACGCCGAGAACCTCGACCAGCAGGTCTTCCGTTTGGCAGACCTGCTGAGCAAGTACAACAAGGATGTGGACGGGCTCAACGCGCCGCTGCTGGAGAAGGAGTTCGGCCACGATCGCAAGAAGCTGCTCACCCGCCTGAAGCGCCTCACCAAGAAGCGCTACCAGGAGCTCCTTGGGGAGCGAACGAAGGGTGCCAAGCAGCTTGAGGACCTCGGCATCTTCATCCGTGAGACGCACAGCAGGAGGAACATGAACGGCCGCTGGGAGCCAAACCGGCTCAAGGCGGTTAGCGTGGAACCTCTGCCGTACCCCGAGGACTGGAACGAACTCGTGGCGTTGTTCTACCCAACGCCCACACCCGACCAGTTCATCGATCTGGCGATGAACAGCGGCAATGTGCTTCTCCTGGCGGAGGAGGCCGGCCGCATGGCGAATGCCAAGGAAGCGTTCGTCAACGCCCAGATCGTGCTGGCCTACTGCCGCGCGGAAGCGAACTATCGCATTCACGTAGGCGACATTCTGGTCACCAGGATGGCCGAGATCGTCAACGCCTACCGCGAAAGCCAGAGCGCAACTGCCGCTGGTAAAGGCGTCGCTGACGTTGCCGAGTAACTGATGTGGGGCGGTCTTGACCGCCCCACATCAACAGCAAATTATAACCAGGACCGATTGCTTAGTGGGTAGAAATTTATTAACATAAGCAGAGTATGAAACGTAGCGAGAGTGGGTCGGCCGGCTCGACCTTAGTCACCGTTGTTCTGCTGGTCGTGGCTGTTGGCGCCTTGGCCTTTGGCTTTTGGGCCTATTCCGGGCGCCAGGATTATAAAAACAATGCCGACCAAAAGACTGCCGCCGCCGTCGCCGCCGCCGAAGCCGCCCAAAAGACCCAGCTTCAGGCCCAATTTAACCAGCAGCTCAAAAGCCCTTACAAAACTTTCGTCGGCAGTATCACCTATGGCTCCATTACTTTTCAGTACCCCAACGCTTGGAGCTCGTACGTGGACACGACTAACTCCAGCGAACCGATTAACGGTTACTATAACCCCGGCGATGTGCCGGGGACAGGCAGCGGTAGCGCTTTCGCGTTGCGGGTTGAGCTGACCGGCAACGGCTACAACAGCGTGATTCAGAACTTCAACTCGCAGGTCCAAAGCGGCACCGTCACCGCCACGGCCTACGTACCGCCCAAAATGAAAAGCGTGGCCAACGTCCAGCCCGGCACGTTGCTAACGGGTGCCGTTAGCAATAGCAACGGTTCACCGCTTAACGGCGCGATGCTGGTCATACCGGTGCGCGACAAAACCCTTCAGATTTACACTTTATCTAACGATTATCTAAGTGATTTCAACAACATTGTGCTGGCCAGCCTGACATTTGTGCCGTAGGCATTGTAATAAATGCTGTCTAAAAGTTGAACAATTTAAAGGGTGTTATACTAAGAGCTAAGAAGGGTAAGACCGGACTTTAAAGAGGGTTTGTGAAACGTTTTATCAGCGATAGGGGTCATGAACAACTGATGCAGCAGCGGGCGCTTTTGACGGCGCTCAGCGATGATTTGGCCTTGCCGCTGGTGCAGATAAGGTCGGCCCTGGAAATTATGGAGGGCGGGGACTTTGCCAAAAAAATTGTCCGCAGCCAGACGGCCAACATGGGCTTGAGTGCCCAGGCCGGCCTGCAGTTGATTGAGGCTTACCGGCTGGCGCTGCAGGCCCAGGATGAGCAATCACTGCCGCTGGTACCGGTATCGGTGGCCGGCGTGCTGCAAGACGTAGCCCACAATTTATCGCCTTATGCCAAGCAATACGATACCGATTTGCAAGTAGACGTCGTGGGCCGGCTGACGCCGGTACTGGCGCACCAGCCCAGCCTGATGGCGGCGCTGGAAGTACTGGGCGCCAGCATGGTGCGCGCCCAGGCCGCCCAAAGCCGCCAAAAGCGCTACCGGCTGCTGCTGGGCGCGCACCGTACGCCTGATAACGCCATTGCCGCCGGTGTCTTTAGCAGTATGGATGGACTTAGCGACCGCACTTTGCGTACGGCCAGGTCGCTGGCCGGGCGCGCCCGGCAGCCGCTGTTGGCGCTGCCGGCCGGCGCCGCCAGCGGCATTTTAGTGGCCGATATGCTCTGCGCCGCCATGTGGCAGCCACTGCGCTCAGCCGCCCACCGCAACCTGCACGGCCTGGCTACCGCCGTGCCCATCAGCAAGCAACTGCAATTTGTTTAAGCCATGGCCAAGATTCTGCTGATAGAATCAGACAAACTGCTAGCGGACAATTTACGTGACTTCCTAGAGGCGGCCGGCCATAGCTCGCACTGGCAGGTGGAGCCGCAGGCCGCCTTGGACGCGGTAGATTCTTTCAAGCCCAACCTGATTATCATGGATCTGCTGCTGGCCAGCCGCAGCGGCACAGAGTTCCTTTATGAGTTGCGCAGCTACCCCGACTGGGAAAGTTTACCGGTGATAATTTACAGCAGCTTGGCCGACGGGGAACTTGGCCAATGGCTGCCGCAAGGTTTGGAACATTTAGATATCGCCGCCTATCACCCCAAAACCGCCGCCGGCCTGGGCGAACTTGGCCGCAGCATCAACTGCCTCCTCCAACCCGCATGAAACAATTCACAACCCAGGGTATCGTGCTAACGCGCACCGACTTCGGCGAGGCCGACCGGATTATAACTTTCCTGACACCGGATCACGGCAAGGTCCGGGCCATCGCCAAAGCCGTCCGCAAAAGCCAAAGCAAACTGGCCGGCGGCATTGAACTGTTCAGCGTCAGCAACTTGACTTTCGTCGCCGGCCGCGGCGAGCTCCACACCCTCATCTCCAGCCGCCTGGACAAACACTACGCCGGTATCGTCAAAGACCTCGGCCGCACCAACGCCGCCTACGAACTTATCAAACTGGTCAACAAAGCCACCGAAGAGAAAAACGAAAGCGGATACTTTGACGTATTGCACCAGGCCTTTGCCGCGCTAGACGATTCGGCCGTTGACCCGCAAATCACTGAACTGTGGTGCCGCCTGCGAGTGTTAGATCTAGCCGGCCACGCTCCAAATTTGCAAAACGGCCCCGATGGCCAAAAACTGCCGCCGGCCAAAACCTACAATTTCGATTTTGAGCACATGTGCTTTGCGCCGGCGGACGCGGGCCAGGGCAGCTACAGTCCGCAAGATATAAAATTCCTGCGTCTCGGCTCCGCCGCCGCCCATCCCCAGTTATTACAAAAAGTGCAAGGGGTAGATAAAGTCATTCCTAAAACAAGCATGCTGGTCGACAGCCTACTGGATTTTGGCCGGCCGGCCTAATATCCGTAATCTATGGTGGTTTTGTCAGTCATCAATGGTGCTTCGGTCACAATTTCCACAACGCCGCCAGTCGCAACTTGTCCAACCGATTCGCTCGATTCCTGTCTTGCTTGCTCCGGTTTAATTCCTCGGCTCTCAAGATATTGCATAAGTGCCGCGACGTTGACTAGTAACTGATCCCTAAGCGCGCGCTGCTTGGCTCGCGGCGTCTTTCTCAATGCCAGCTGGCGGGCTTCATCCAGAGCGCTGTAAGCTGCAATTAAATCCTGTTCGGTAGCCGCCGGGTCTGATATCTTCAGGTGGCTGGCAAAAATATGGATTCGCGCTTTTTCCAGGGGCTTCCGCTTAGCTTTCTGCATAGCAGCTTTGTAATGCGACTCTGCCGCATGACGGAATGTCGGCACAAAGCCGCTGGCAACATAGAATTTTGCAAGTTGGATACCGAGCCGGAAATGGTCCTCAAACTCGTACCGGCGGCTAATACTTTCCGATTGCAAGTCGTTTAACAGAATCAGCGTCGAATCTTGAGTGTCATAAACGGGAGATTCTCCAGGCGCGGCCACAATATTCCCAAGTATACAGCAGTCCTTTAATAAAAAAGAACCCGGGGCCGGGAAGGCGGGGCTGACAGCCCGCGCACCTCCCCGGCGACCCGGAAGTCCGATCACCAGCCGTTGTCGTTGAAGTTATACTTGTTGACAGTGCCTCCTCGGTCGAGCCAGTGCACAAAGGCGTGCAATGCTCGCCGGAACCAGGAGGCATTGGGATTCTGCGCGTACCACTCGGCGTTCTTGAGCTCGAGTTGCTTGAGCTCTTCGTTCATCTGCCTGCGCATTTCGCTCGGCAGCTCCACCATAACTCCTCCCTCGCGGTGTCGGATAGCCGATATATTACAATAAACCTTACGCTTATGCAATAGCGATTTCTAATCTATGATTAGGCCACACGTTCGGATATAATCTGTAGTTAAGATGGAAGAAAAGCTGGAGTTTGCCCAAGGCCTGGCAAGAAAAGCCGGACAGATTATCCTTGACTATTTTAAGGCCGATCAAAAGATCTCTTACAAGACCGATAACACTCCAGTAACGGTAGCCGACAAATTAATCAATAGTCACGTTATAGAAAGAATCGCCCAAACTTATCCGGATCATGGTGTTGTTGGTGAAGAGGAGAGTACCGAGAGAACAGACCAAGAAAATGTTTGGATATGTGACCCCATAGATGGCACCAAAGCTTTCACTTGGGGCCTGCCGACGGCTATGTTTTCTTTGGCCTTGGTTACCGAAGGCCGGCCGGTGCTGGGCGCCGCTTACGACCCGTTTTTAGATCGTATGTTCACTGGCATCCACGGCCAGGGCGCTTTCTGTAATGGCGAGCAGCTTTCCGTTTCTAAAGATAATCTCCAGACTGGCATTATGGCCGCTACAGCCGAAATTGAAAAATTTAGGACAGAACGATATAAATACATTTTGGACCGAGGCATTAGACTAGCGGTGTTCAGCGGTTTTGTTTATAAGATGTGTTTGGTAGCCGAAGGGCGGCTGGTAGGCCACACCGAGGATAATGTTGGTCGCCATGACATTGCGGCTATGGATGTTATTATCCAAGAGGCCGGCGGTAGGGTGACAGATTTTGCCGATAAACCCTTAGATTATTCCCGGCCATTTAAAGGCACGGTTGTCTCTAATGGCGTTGTACATGACGAGCTGCTAAAAATAGCCCAAATAAAATAATAACGGTATAATTTTAGCTAATGGATAAGCCTACTCTTGAGGATATTGTCTCGCTGGCAAAAAGAAGGGGGTTTATTTACCCCAGCAGCGAGATTTACGGCGGGCTGGCCGGCGTTTACGATTACGGCCCGCTGGGCGTGATGCTCAAACACAACCTGGAAAACTTGTGGTGGAGCAGTTTTGTCAGCTCCTGGGACGATATGTACCCCATGGACGCCGCCATTTTGATGAATCAAAAAGTCTGGGAAGCTTCCGGCCACGCCGGCGGCTTTAACGACCCTTTTGTCGAGTGTAGCAACTGCCACTCGCGTATTCGTGAAGATCATCTCAAAGAGAGACAAGAAAAGGGTGGATTGAGAGTATCTCGAACTATCGAAAAGTGTCCTGTTTGTGGTAAAGCCGGCACCCTAAGCGAGCCCAAGCAGTTCAACATGATGTTCAAAACCCAGATTGGCACGCAGGCCAGCGAGGAAGATGCCAGTTACTTGCGGCCGGAGACGGCGCAGGGCATGTTCGTCAACTTCAAAAACCTGCTGGATACCGTCCAGCCGGACCTGCCGTTCGGCATCGCCCAGATCGGCAAGGGCTTCCGCAACGAGATCAGCCCGCGCGACTGGCTGTTTAGAATGCGTGAGTTCGACATGATGGAAATTGAATATTTTGTAAAAGCTGACAAGTGGCAGGAAGCCTTTGAGCAGTGGCGCCAAGGCATGAAGACTTTCTTTGCCAAAGTCGGGCTGCCGGCCAGCTCGGTCCACGAGCTGGAAGTGCCGGAAGCCGACCGTGCGCATTACAGCCAGCGCACCATAGACTTTGAATTTGACTTTCCCTTTGGCAAAGCCGAGCTGGCCGGCCTGGCCTACCGCGGCGACTACGATCTGTCCAGGCACCAGGAAAAGTCCGGCAAAGATTTGCTGTACCGGCCAAAAGACGGCTCCAAGCCGTTTCTGCCGCACGTCATTGAACCTAGCTTCGGTCTGGACCGCCTGGTTTTCGCCATCTTATCCGCGGCTTATGCCCAAGACGAGCAGGGCGGAGAGAAAAGAACTTTCCTAAAACTGCCGGCGGCGGTAGCGCCGGTCAAGGTTGCCGTTTTCCCGCTGCTCAAAAACAAGCCGGAGCTGGTCCAAAAAGCCCGCGAGGTTTATAAATCGCTCAAAGACGAGCTGGGCGAAGTCATGTGGGACGACAACGGCAACATCGGCAAACGCTACCGCCGCCAAGACGAAATCGGCACCCCATACTGCATCACCATTGACTTTCAAACCCTGGAAGACAACACCGTTACTCTCCGCAACCGCGACACCACCGAGCAGCAGCGGATAAAAGTCGAAGGCTCCCTCCAAATGCTCAAATACTTCAAACGGTAACCCCGTTACTATTCGGCCACCACGACAATCCCGATGAGGAAGATTAGTGGCGCGTAGGCTTGTGGAAAAACTAGAACCAAGCACAGCGTAAAGGGGCAAATCAGGGGATAACTCAAACTATACGACACTACTCGTATAGTATTTGACACCTCTATCCATATACTATAGTATAGTAGTATGGATGTGGATCGCCAAGAAGAAGTAATCCAGTATCTGCAAAACAGCGTAGCTCAAGCAAATCTTCGAGCAGATGCTTATGTTTATGATGAGAACCGTCGGGCGCAACCAACAAGGAGTCTATATGTAAAGCTAAGAAAGTACGTTGACGCTTATTTAGATAATGAATCAAATCCGCGGTGGATATGTTTATCAGGTGTTAGAGGTGTTGGTAAGACCACGCTATTGGCACAGCTATACAAGGCAACAAACCTGCCAATTGAAAGAAAACTTTATTTATCCGTAGATCAAGCAACCCGTTCTCTGAATGTGTCGCTAGCGGACATCCTTGAAGCATATGAAACCATCTTAGGCAGGGTTTTCGAACAACTAAATGATCCGGTTATTCTCTTTTTAGACGAGGTCCAATATGAAAAGGACTGGGCAATTATACTAAAGGGCGTATATGACCGGACTAAAAAAGTATTAGTCATAGCAACCGGTTCGTCTGCCCTTAGTTTGCAGACAAACCCTGATGTGGCACGTAGAGCTGTTTTCGAAACACTATATCCAATGTCTTTTTGTGAATATATGAAAATTGTTCACGGAAAATACGAAATTAAAAGCCTTGGAAAAGAATTAAGAAAAATAATATTCGAAAGTAGTACCGCAGAGGAGGTTCATCGCGGCCTACTACAAGTACAGCCAAAGGTCCGTAGGTATTGGGCTGGCATAGATCGGTTGGAGATTGACAGATACCTGA
>Ga0187778_10002384_pt1 | contig 12814 bp, 1 predicted proteins | sample 1015_Q2_SP5_20_M_FD_132418 | JGI IMG/M metagenome (GOLD analysis project Ga0187778, IMG submission 132418) | Tropical peat soil microbial communities from peatlands in Department of Meta, Colombia - 1015_Q2_SP5_20_MG | ecosystem: Environmental > Terrestrial > Soil > Wetlands > Peat | place... | reverse complement strand
CTTGAAGGTGCCAGCTTTGTGAATGCCTTCAGCCGAGGCGAAGCGCGTGAGGCGGCTCGCAAGCTCCCCAACCCCACCGATAAGCTCGATGAGCAGTCAGCACGACTAGTGGCCATCAGCCAAGGTGTGGATGCCGTGGTGACTGGCTCCATAGGTCGTCGTGGCACTAGCTACAAAGTCTCAGTGGAAGCACTGGATGCGAGGACCGGTAATAGCCTTGGAACGTCCGATGTGATCGCGGCAAATAAACAGGACGTCCTGCGAGAGCTTCCCAAGCTCGCTGTGCCGATTCGCAAGGCTCTCGGCGACAACTCTCCTGAATCAGTTCAGCTAAAGGCAATCGGCGGAGCCTTTACCGCGGCATCCCTGGAAGCGGTGCATTTAGACGCGCTCGGGGTCCAACAGTTGTTCGAAGGAAAGTTCCAGGAGGCGCTGCAGACCTACTCCAAAGCAGCCGACGTTGATCCCAACAATGGCTCTGCCTACGCCGCCATGGCCATCATGTCTGCGAATCTCGGTAGACATAAAGATGCCGAGAAGTACATCAAGCTGGCGATGGAACATGAGGATAGGATGTCGGAGCGTGAGCGGTACCGGCAGCGTGGCATGTACTATTTTATAAGCAGCGATTGGCAGAAATGCGTTGACGAGTACACTCAACTACTCAGCCTTTATCCAGCTGACAGAATGAGCCCACTCAATCTCTCCACTTGTTACGGGCAACTGCGCAATGCACCCAAAGCGATCGAGGCAGCACGCCGATCGGTCGAGGCCGTTCCCAAGGGAGTATTGCAGCGGGTGAATCTTTCCTTCTACAGCTCCTTCGGGGGAGATTTCCGTACCGGTGAGCAAGAGGCGCGCGCGGCACTGCAGCTCAACTCGTCGGCAGAAATAGCCTTTATCGCTTTGGCTGAAGCTCAGCTTGGGCAGGGAGAGTTGGCACAAGCCGCAGAGACGTATGGTCAATTGCGAAAAGTGAGCGGCCTTGGCGCTTCCATGGCTGCTTCAGGGCTTGGTGATTTAGCTTTGTATGAAGGCCGTTTCGAAGATGCGGTGAAAATTTTCAAAGAAGGTGCGGGGGCCGACTTGGCAGCCAAGAACCCGGATGGAGCCGCCAACAAATTTGCTGCGCTTGCTTACACGCAGTGGTGCAGGCAAAAGAAACAACCGGCAATCGCCGCTGCTGAAATGGCGTTGGCTAATAGCCAAGCCGTCAGCATCAGGTTCTTGGCGGCACGGATTTTCGCGGAGGTGGGAGAAGTAGGCAAAGCGCAAAAACTCGCGACCGGCCTTGGCTCCGAACTGCAAGCCGAGCCACAAGCCTATGCCAAGATCATCCAGGGGAAGGCTGCCTTGGGAGTGGGAGATGCGAGCACAGCGATTAAGCATCTCATCGAGGCCAACAGTCTCCTGGACACTTGGATTGGCCGCATGGAACTCGGTCGTGCCTATTTGCAGGCCGGAGCCTTTGTGGAAGCGGAGTCTGAATTCGACCGCTGCGTCAAACGGCGGGGCGAAGCTCTGGAGCTCTTCGAAGATGATGTGCTTACCTACGGACACTTTCCGCCCGTGTATTACTACCAGGGCCGCGTCCGTGAAGGGCTGAAAAGCCCCGAGTTTGTGAGTTCCTACCGTACGTACCTGGACATACGTGGCAAGGCCGACGAAGATCCATTGCTGGCCGAAGTCCGCCGACGGGCTGGGCAGTAACGCGCAAGCGGGACGAACACATCTTGCAACACCGTCACCCGCTGGCATCCGCGCCGCGGCAACAAAGCATAGCTCCACTCCCGCGATTCTCGCCTACCCGCTCCTGCGTCCTCCTTCCCAGTCTCCCCTAATGCGCCGTGACCGTGAGCGAGGCTGTCGAAGAGTTCACAACCGTCCCGTTCACGAGCGTCGCAGCAGTGATCGAATACTTTCCCGTGCACGTTCCGCTCGGGATTACAAAGTTGAACGAAACAGTCTTCGACGTTTTCGCCGGCAGAGTGATGGGCGGAGAAGTGAAGATAACCGACTGTGCACTTCCGCATTTATTCGGTTGGAAGGTTGCGTTCAGCGTGAACTTGACGACTACAGTTTGTGACGTACTGGAGCAGGATATTAATTGTCCACTTACGGTGACGGTGCCGCCCCAGTGCATCGTGGACGGGGATATCCCGACTAACAGGCCACAAACCACTTGTTCCGCCAGAGCGGCTGAAGAGCTCTTGATGAAATTCGCGTCTCCGCTATAAGAGGCGCTCAAGCTATGCGTTCCAGGCGCCAAAGATGAAGTGGTAAAGGCAGCCGACGCGTTGCTCATTGTTACGGTCGTCAAAGCAGTGCCGCCGTCCTTAAATGTGAGCGTGCCTGTCGGTGTTCCCGCCCCAGGCGACACGGGAGCCACCTTGGCTGTCAGCGAAACCGACTGTCCGAAGTTCGCGGGATTGGGTGTGCCGCTCAGCGCCGTTGCCGTTGACGACGGGTTGATCGAGTCAACAACGGTGCCGCTGACATTGTTGTAGTTCCCTGTGACATCCGTGAAAGTCCACGGGTCAGTGTAGGTGCCAACCACCGTGTGCGTGGTGGCGGTCAGGTTCAGCCCGCTCAGGAGTTCACTCTTGACGCCGATTGCGGCTCCTGTCGCCGTGTGGGGATTGCCATCATATGTGACGTTATATGGCGTGACCGTGATTCTCGGATTCGCCAGCCGCAGATTTACCACCACAGGCGAGCTTGTGACTGGATCGTAGCTGGAGCTGCCGGCCATCGTTGCCGTGATCTGGCAGGATCCGGTGCCGCTGTTGGCGGTCAGGTTGGCTGTCTGCTGATTAACTTGAGTTATGCTGCACGGCCCACTCAGCACGTAGTAAGTCTCGAGCCCGCCGGTAGTACCACCCGTTGTACTCAAGGTTTCACTGCTACCGTAGGTCAGCGACGAAGTGGGGTTCAAGTTCAAGGCAGCCTGCTGTTGCCTTGCTGGCGTGCTTTCGCGCACTGCCCCGGAAGGACCGATGTCCACGGTAGTTACAAAGTAGGTTACGCTCCCGGTCGAGGTCCCGACCGTGTAGCTGTACGTGAGTGCATTCGGGCTACCTGGTTGCTGCGGTACACCGATGGGGCAATTCCCAGGCGGCGCGATGATGATACATGCAATCAAGGCGGGACTGCCGTTGGTCACACTGTAAATGTTGTATTGCTGAATTTTGCCAAAACTAGCGGCGTACCAAGTGAGAGTTCCGCTTGACATGGTCAGAGCACGGGGAGGACGCGGGTAAGAGTCTGCGGTTTCATAATTCAACTCGCTGAAGTGCTTGCCGCCGCCGATGCCCGTGGCACCATGACCACCGCCGCCGATGCCCGTGGCACCGTGACCGCCGCCACCGATGCCCGTGGCACCATGACCGCCGCCGCCGATGCCCGTGGCACCATGACCACCGCCGCCGATGCCCGTGGCACCATGACCACCGCCGCCGATACCCGTGGCACCATGGCCACCACCATTGCCTAGGAGAGAAGCGACGTCCACGTAGTCGGTTGCAAAAGCGCCAACCTGCCGCAGGTCGGTAGAATCCCAATCACTGTATCCATCTAGGACGGAAATCAACTGATCGAAGTTGATGTCCTGAGAACTGCCCACAACCCAGTCGGGTATACCGTCCCACACCCACATTGGGCTCTGGGTGGAACCAACCGGGGTACCATCACAGTTGGTGGCAACGGAGGTGGCGGAATTTGGCGGTTGGGAACTCGAAAACCATTTCGTCTCTGTCGGAAACTCAGGTGCAACCAGGCCAGGCCATGGGCTGAGATTGCTCTCATCAAGGCTGCTCAAAGCCCGATCGGAATAATCTAGGTAGCCATAAGGATGAGCCGAGTCCGGAAGCCCCAGCAGGTCGAACTGGAAGAGGTAATTCATGACGCTCTGGTGGTTCGGTTTGCAATTGGGCTCGTACAGAGGCACGTTGCCGTTCGGATAGTAGCGGCCACCATGGGTCAAACCCAGCGTATGTCCCAGTTCGTGCATAAAAGATCCGGCTTGTACATTGGCGAGCTCAGCCTGGGTGGGATCAAACTTGCCCAGAGTGACCGTCGAATCTCCTCCACCCACATCCGAGTATCCTGAAGTACTGTCCGTCTGGCTGGAGTAAATCGCCAGTGCCGGCTCGGGAAGACCGTTCGGAACCGGAAATGTGCCGGATGCAACCGGATATGCAGTAGGGTTCAAGCTGGCGGTTTGAATCGTGAAAGTGGTGGAGCTTGGACAGGCTGTTGTTGCGGGAGGCATAGCGAGAACGTTGTAAACCCCGTTCAGTCCGGGAGTCGCAAGCGCGCCGTCGATTGTCACGCGCGTCGGACACGGTATGTTTCCGTATGCGTCAGGAAGTCTGGCCGTGGTGGTAACTACTAACCAGCCGCCCGACAACACCCGGATGTTGGACAGGGTCCCGGCTTGGATGCTCCAGCTGGGAATCGACACGGAGTGACCGAGGAGTACGTAGTGATAGCTGTCCTTCTTCCCGATCTGAAACCGTGGCGTGCAGTCTCCGCCGGCGTTGCATAGGTTCCGGTTACGCGGTGAAGCCTTGATTTGTTCGAGACCACCTTTCCAGCCAACCACTCCGGGTTCACCCGGCCACATGCAAAACAGGTTATCCACGGGGTCGTCAGTAGTACAGGTCTCCTCGGGAACTGCGTTTCCCGCCACGAAGTGCACGTTGATTCCGCGCGCAAGGAATGGCTGCTGCACCATGGTTAGGAACGCATTCTGCGTCATCGTGGGCTGAATCATCGTCCAAGGCAGATGCGAATGCCCGCCGCCCGAAGTGTCGCACACAGGAACACCATTGCTACCTATGCTCACCACTCCACTGCACATGTAATCCATTTGAACGAAGAGATCTTTCTCGCCGTGCGTTGCTCCAGTAAGATCCACCCACGAGGGGTCCCCCGGATTACAGATTCCCTGGTTGACACCGGCATCGCAGTATCCTCCGTTCTTTTTCCACACATCCAGCAGCCCATCGTTGTCGCTGCTGTTGACAGGCACGCTGAATATAAGGGCGCTCCAGGCGCCAGTTGGTTCGTAGTCGGTGTATTGGCTGCCGTCAGGCGATTCCAAAATCTTCTGGTTGAGTGCGTGAATCCAACCGGACTGAGTGCTGTAAATCGAGGTCACGTTGGCTGAGGCGAAGATGACCCCGTCGTAATAGCCCTGTATTGTCTGAGTCATTGACTGAGACGAGTTAGCAGGCAGCCATGCGCCATCTTGGATGACCACCGCCTTCAAGGGATATTGGCTTGGCTGGGGGCCGGCGCCTGGTCCACCCGGCAGCATCCTGTAGATCACCACCAGGCTCGCACCCTGCGCTGGAGCCAACAACGTTACCGTGTGGGGGCCAGCAGGCTGGTATATTCCGGTGTTGGGGTCCCGGGGCAGCAAGGGGTAGACTTCGGCGCGGTAAGAGCGCATGACCAAACCGCCCAACGGGCCCCAGGAGAGACCCATCAACGGAAGGTCACTCCCCAGAACATTTCCGATAATGGCGTAGCCGTTGAAGACAGCTTGCCCTGATGGAGAACTTGAGGGATTCTCTGCCGTCTGCCAGTAGAGGAAGGCGTTGACAATGTCCGCACCGGCAGGCACGCCCGCTATGCTGATTGTTCCCGTCACCATGCCAGAGACAGGCGTCACTGCGTGCAGGTCTACACCGGCCGCGGAATAGTCGCCGGTGACGAAGTAGTTATCCATGAAATTCAAAGCATTCGGACTCACTGTCAACGTGCCGTTCACGAAAGCCAGCGCGTAGTTCGGGGAAGTCAAAACGAGACTGCCCGGCTGTATAAGAATTGTGTACATGCCGGGGCTGGTGGCAGAAGTGATCGTGATTGCTGACGGCGGTTGCGTTGTCGTCCACGTCGAAAGCGACGGTGAGCCGCTGAGCCCCACGCTCGTCGGCGTATCCCCATTCACGAGTCCGTAGTAGGCGTACGTTAACAAGGGAGTCCCTATGCTACCGGCGCCCATGAACTGGTTGTAGGCAGCAAAGGTCAGCGTGGCTGGGTTGACGATGAAGGTGACGGGCACCGGAGTTGCTGCCGCCCATGTGGCGTTCCCAGCCTGCGTTGCCTGCACGCTTACTGAGCCCGCTCCGGTGATGGTCAGCGTGTTGCCGCTCACCGTCGCCGGACCGGAGAGCACCGTATAACTTACCAACAATCCAGAAGTCGCCGTGGCTGTCAACGAGAGCGGGCCGACGCCGTAGGTTTGCGCTCCGGGGTTGGGGAAAGTGATGGTCTGCGATTGCATACCCGTGCCGCTCAGGTCAACCGTCTGAGTGCTGCCTGCCACCCCGTTGCTGTTGTCGATGATCGTCAAAGTGCCGGCTCGCGTGCCGGCCGCCGTGGGCGTGAATCCAACGCTGATCGTACAAGTCGAGCCAGGGTCGAGAGTCGAAGGGGAAATAGGGCAGGTGTTCGTTTGGGCATAGTCCCCGTTCGCCACAATGCTGGTGATGGTCAAGGCCAAGCCACCAGCACTCGTGACCGTGACGGTCTGCCAGGGGCTCGATGTGCCCACAAGCTGGTCGGCGAAGGTCAGAGCGGTGGTTGAGAGGATGACACTGGGAGTCAAGGCGGCTTCGCGAATGCGGTTGTTGCCGTTGTCGGCGATGAAGAGATGGCCGGAACTGTCCACGGCCACGCCGGCTGGGTTATTTAGAATGGCACTGAGGGCAGGGCCACCGTCGCCTATGCTCGGGAGGAGCCACGGGCCCCCGCCGGCAACTGTCGTAATGATGCCTGTGGCGGCATCCACGCGGCGGATGCGCACGTTACCGCTATCGGCGATAAAGAGGTTTCCGGCACTGTCCAGGGAGATCCCCGCGTTCCATATGCTCAAGTTGAGACAGGCGCTGGTGGCGGGGCCACCATCGCCACTGAAGCCCGCGGTGCCGTTTCCGGCAAAGGTGGTGATGTACCCAGTGATTGCATCCACACGACGGATGCGTTGATTGCCGGCGTCAAGGATGAAAAAGTTGCCGGAGCCGTCCACGGCCACACCTGTAGGGAAGTCCAGACTGGTGTTACTCGCGAGGACACCGTCGCTGCTGTAGCCCGCGGTGCCGTTCCCGGCGACCGTGGCTATGTACCCAGGCTCGATCGCCACGCCTGCCACTATGATTTCAGCCCCTTGCATGTTGACCACGCGGATGCGGTGGTTGAGCCAGTCGGCGATGAAGAGGTTGCCAGTGGCGTCAACGGCCACGGCGAAGGGGACGTCCAACTGGGCGCTGGTGGCGGAGCCATTATCGCCGCTAAAGCCTGGGCTTCCATTGCCAGCGACCGTAGTGATCATCCCGGTCGAGGCGTCCACGCGGCGAATGCGCCAATTATAACTGTCCGCGATGAAGATATTGCCCGAGCTGTCCAGCGTCATTCCGGAGGGGCCGTCCAAGCTGGCGCTAGTGGCAGCAACGCCATCGCCATTGAAACCCCCGGTGGTGTTGCCAGCCACGGTCGTGATGATGCCGCTCGAGCCGTCCACGCGGCGGACGCGGTTGCCGGTGGTTTCGAGGAAGTAGAGATCGCCGAAGTTATCCACCGCGCCCGTAATGGGTGAAGCCGCAATGGCACTGGTGGCGAGGCCGCCATCACCGCCGCTCCCGCCTCCCGCCAAGGTAGTCACGATTCCGCTGGAGGCCGCCACGATGCGCACACGATTGTTTACAAGGTCCGCGATCAGGATGTCGCCCGAAGCATCGATGGCTACGCCAGTAGGCGATGCAAAGCCGGCGCTCGTGGCTGGACCTCCGTCACCGCGAAACCCGCCAAAACCCCCGGCGACGGTGGCTATGTCCCCAGGCCCGATCGCCACGCCTGCCACTGTGATTCCGGTCCCATGCATGTTGACCGCACGGATGCGGCTATAGTTGTCTCCAAAGAAGATGTTGCCATTGGCGTCAAGGGCCACGCCCTCAGGGGCGGCCAAAATGGCGCTTGGGGCAGGGCCGCCATCGCCATAGAGCCCCTCGGTACCATTTCCCGCCACCGTGGTGATGACCCCTCCGGTCACCTTGCGTATACGGTTGTTGTTTGTGTCGGCGATGTACAAATTGCCGGAACTATCCAAAGCAATCTGCTGCGACCTATACGTACCCATGTTGAGGGTGGCGCTGGTGGCCGAGCGGTTGTCGCCGTTGTATCCAGCGACACCGGTGCCGGCCACGGTAGTGATGATGCCGGAGGTACCATCCACCCGGCGAATAACGTTGTTCCCGGAATCGGCAATGAAGAGATTGCCGGAAGCGTCAAAGGCCAAGCCCGATGGGGCATTCAGACTTGCGCTGGTGGCGAGGCCACCATCGCCGCTATATGAGGGGGGCCACGCACCACCTTTGCCGGCCACGGTCGTGATAATGCCCGTGCTCACAATCACTTTCCGAATGCAGAGGTTGTAGCGGTCAGCAATGTAGAGGTTGCCGGAGGCGTCCACGGCCACAGCACCTGGAGCACCCAAGGTCGCAGTGGTCGCAGGCCCTCCGTCGCCGCTAAACCCAGCCACGCCGGTGCCCGCCACCAAGATGAAGCTACCTGACGGGGTAATCTTGTAGACTTGGCTCAACTGTTCCAGCGAGACATAAATGTTCCCTGCCTTGTCAATCGCTGTCGAATTGGGCGCCGCGACGTAGGCGGAGAGTGGGACCGTGCTGTTGCGCCCGCCGCCGACCAGCGTCGCGATGTTGCCGGGTGTGAGAATGCCTTGCACCGTGAGCGAAACAACCACCGGACCGCCGGGCGCGCCACTGATAATGAGCTGACCCACCTGAGTCCCCACATCAGTCGGCGTGGAGGTGATGGTGATGGTGCAACTGGCGTCGGCCGCGAGGGTGCTACCGCAATTATCGTTCTCACTGAAGCCCGGAGTGGTCGTGATATTGAAGCTCATTGACCCGGTCCCGTTGTTGGTCAGGGTCAGCGTCTGCGAGGAAGTGGTGGTGCCGACGTCCTGCGGGCCGAACGTGAGGCTGGTTGAAGAGACACTGACCAGCGGCAGAATCTTCGCCACAAAGAGATCGCGGGCCCCGCCGAACAAAGGTTGCACGCTTCCCGGCGTCGTCGGGAAATTGGCGGACTCGGTCCAGCCACCCACGTAGACATTACCAGAGGAATCCACGGCAATGGAGTCCCCTAGGTCGTTGCCGCTACCGCCCAGGTAAGTTGAGGAAATCAGCCCACTGCCGGCGGCGTTCAGCTCCGTTATGTACGCATCGTAGCCTCCGGCGTTCACAGCCTGTGTGGGATGAAGCATGGGAAAGTCTGGTGAGTCGGTCCATCCCGTTACGTAGGCGTTGCCGGAAGAATCTACGGTGATCCCGCAACCGAGGTCAGTCGCGGATCCACTCAGGTAGGTGGAATAGACGAGCGAAGTTGACCCGGAGTTTGCCGGATTAATCTTTGAGACGAATGCGTGGGCACAACCAGTCCAAACATTACAACCCGCGGTGATAGGCGGCCCCGCGTGTGTCGTTTGGAAAGCTCCGGTAGTAGTGGGGAAGTCATTCGACGAGGTAAGTCCCACAATGTAAGCGTTACCCAAGGAATCCACCGCAGCAGACAACGTGTACTCATTTCCGGTTCCACCCAGGTAGGTGGAGTAAACAAGATCGGCAAGACCTTTCCCCTGTGGGTTCAACTTGGTGAAAAAAGCGTTTGGGCATTGCCAAGTGTTCGGAGATGTACCGCACGGGATCGCTGTGAGGCTACTCTGAAACGCCCCCGCCGTTTTCGGGAAATTTGTCGAATTGGTCCAGCCTGTGACGTAGGCTGCACCGGAAGAATCCACGGCCAGGCCCCCAGCCGAGTCGCTTCCACTCCCTCCTAGAAAAGTCGAGTAGATCAACGCGGTCCCCGCGGGGTTCAACTCCGTTACGATGGCATAAGGACAGGGCTCCGGAGTTTGAACGCTCCCACAAACGAGCGCCCCCGCCTTCTGGCTGGAGAAGGTTGTGTCGTAGGCACCCGACGTGGTGGGGAAATCCGGGGATGAAGAACCGCCCGCCACATAGGCATCACCGTATGAGTCTATCGCCAGTGCCTGTACGGTTTCGTCATTGCTTCCGCCGAGATAGGTGGAGTATACGAGCCCGGAGCCTGTGGGATTCAACTTGGTCACGAAGATGTCGTACCCACCCAGCAAAGAGGTTTGATAGGCATTATTCGGCGCCGTTGGGAAGTTCGGCGAATTCGTGACCCCCGTGACATACGCGTTACCGGCTGAATCGACAGCGAGGCCATAAGCGTCATCGTCGCCGCTTCCACCCAAGTACGTTGAATAAATGAGCGTAGAGCCTGTCGGATCGACCTTGGCCACCACAGCATCCCCGCATGCCCAGGTCTGGGGGCATACCGCCGGTGCGCCGCCGAAGGTCATTTGGAAGGCACCGTATGTCACCGGGAAGTTGGTCGACGCCGTGCCTGAAGCTACATACGCGTTCCCGGAAGCGTCCACGGCGATGGAGACGCTTCCTGTGCCGCCCTCCACGCCGCTGCCACCGAGATACGTGGAGTAGCTCAGGGCGGGGTCGATGACGAGCGGCTTGGTTCTGTCATAGTTGGGTATTTCAAAGCCGACGCGGTTGCCAGCCAGCAGAACGTAGCGACCATCCAGTAATTCTCGGTTTTGGGTTTGGGACTTTGGATCCCCTGTCGTCGGTTGATAAACCACAGGCTTCTGGAAGCGGACTTCCCCACCATCGATCTTGACCACGACGTCGCCATCGGCCGCGATTCGTAGGGTCGAGCGGCGCTCCCCCTTGGCCGGACGGACGCTGTCCGCCCCTACCTCCAACGCGATCACGCTGGGATCAGCGCCGGGGGCCACCACAAAATCATATTCAAGCCCCCTGCCCTGGTTGCCGTAATAAACCAGATCCACGCCGGGATAGACGCCCTGGAATCTCACCTTGGCGTAATTCGGCACGTTGGTGCGCCATTTCTGCGGATCGTTGCCGATGAAATAATTGCTCCTGCCGGGGAGTTGCTCTGCGCCGGTCACTGCGGCGTTGACGTTTGCGCCCACGAGTCGCATGCGAAGAACGGCGCTCGTTGTCCATGCTCCCTCGTCAGTTGTAGGCTTATCAAATGACGTCGAAGCGCCGGGCTTCAGCCCGGGACGTGCCCCCCTAAAGGTCGGCATTACGCCCGCCTTCTTCTGCAAGGAGAGGACTGCCTCGTTTTCAGTCAGGAACAGCGTATATCCGCCGCCGCGCGAGAGGAATTTGACACGTGGGTCAATTTGGCCTTGGTTGATCTCGAAGTTCAGCGGCAAGTTGCCGTAAGCGTCGAGAATCTTGGCTTGAATTTTCGGGTCGGCCTGAGACGACCTAATCGGAGACACAACTCTAGCGGTCTGATTGAACCCGCCGTGGCCGTGTGTTCCGTTGCCCGTCACGGTGGTGATATAGGGATCAGGTGAAACACTTTGCGAAAGGAGTTGGCCAGGAACAAGGCTCAGCAGGCAAGCCAAGACTAGGACCGCCATCGCGACACGTTTGACCATTGGGCATCTGAGATGAGCCTCACACGTGGAACAAATCGGGAGAGCCATTCGAGTATGAGCAGAAAGTGAACATGAGATGAACATGACTACCTCCGAAATTTCAAACCAGGACTCCAATACTGTTCCGTTCCCAACGCGATGCGATCCTTCTCCAACAGGAGGGCGCTGCGAAATGTCGTAGGTATGAGAAACACCGCCGCACCTTGGACAAAGTTTTCAGTGATATGGCGTAGCCCAGTTCTGAGCTAAATGAAAGGCCGATACCCTCCAAGGCCCGCACAATGGATGCACCCACCTCCGGATTGCTGCTCCTATGGTGCCGCCCACTTTGGCCAATGGGGACGCTGCGTTAAGGGGGACTTCGCCGTGGATGGTCAGCAGAACTATTGCTGTTGGGTCATCCAATGGGCTGCTCGTCCACGAAGTAACAGGATGTCTGGGCCACGGCTTTTGCCTTCCTTAAATGCAAAAGCCGACTTACCACCCGTGGCTTGTCGCAACCACGTGCGGCAACTCGGCCGTCTCTGATTCCACTTGCGGTCCCGTCCTGCTGGATAGAGACCCGTGGTTTTCCGTCCCCTGCTCACGCAGGATTTGGCATTGTGCCCGATTAGCACCGCAAGCACGGGATGTCAGTGGTCGCTGTCACGATAGGGCGTGATGCCACACATGTCTTCAGTGCTCTTGTCAATTCAGGCGTGTTGGCCAGTCATGAACCTCCTAAACGTACTGATAGACGAATGGGCATCGGTGTGGAACAAGTTAAGCAATTTGTCCATAAAGAGATGAGTTGGGGCTCACACATTGAGATTCGACTAAATCAACGAATTGCCCCGTGTAGGGCGAGAGGACCTGCTGCGTGTTCGGGAATTGGTGGGAGGCATCCCCGTCAGACGACTTCTGCGTCAGAGGGACCTTGATTGCTTCGCATGAAAGTGAAGAGATAATGGGGGCAAGTGAGAAGTGAGTATGCGGCGGAAGCCGACAGCGGCTGATCTTGGAATTGATCTGGCCCCCGGGAAGGAAGAAGAGCTGTTTAAGTGGTTCATGGCCTGCCTGCTCTTTGGGAAGCCCATCCAAACAAACATTGCCGAGCAGGCCTACCGCCGACTGGTCGCCGCGCGGTTACTGAATCCTGACGCCATTCTGAATGCTGGCTGGAACGAACTCGTTCGCCTCCTCGACGAGGCGCACTACGTGCGTTATGACTTTTCCACGGCCACGAAACTCATCAAAATCTCAGAAGATCTAAAGCGGCGCTACGGGAGTGTG
>Ga0187778_10002383_pt1 | contig 12814 bp, 10 predicted proteins | sample 1015_Q2_SP5_20_M_FD_132418 | JGI IMG/M metagenome (GOLD analysis project Ga0187778, IMG submission 132418) | Tropical peat soil microbial communities from peatlands in Department of Meta, Colombia - 1015_Q2_SP5_20_MG | ecosystem: Environmental > Terrestrial > Soil > Wetlands > Peat | place... | reverse complement strand
TTTCGTAGTTGCCCGTCGCCGCGTGATCTACTGCTTCTCTCAAGCTGACCAGAGGCTTCACCACCTGACGAGGCAAGATCACACTTACCCAGATGCTAAAGATCAGCGTGAGCAGCGAAACAATTCCCAGAGCCCACTCCGCTGAGTCGAGGAGATGGCGCGTCTGAGCCCGGTCATTTTCCACCCGCCGCCAGCTTTGTTCTTCAATCTGGGAGGCAAGCCGCAGAATCACCTGACTGGAATCTTGCAAGTCCTCGGTGACCTGACGCAGCCTGGGATTGCCTTGCTGTACGGTTTCGGAAATTTGCGCGTCGAAGGAGTCCACACGCTTGCGGAGATCTTCGATCAACTGCGCGCGTTTCCTGTACTTGGAGGTTCTCAAAAGTTCATTGAGGTCCTGTTCGTAAGCGCGCACCACGACCTGAATGCGGTCGGAAGACCCTTCCCCTGGCTGCTGCATGACGTCAACCGCAGAGGCAAAGCGCTTTTGGTAGAGGTTCAATTCCGTTTGGGCCGTCCCGGTCGCACCCTGATTCGCTGGCCCCAGTTGGCTTATCGCATCAAGGATCCCCTTCACCCGGGCAATCGCTTCGTGGTTTGCGTTGAGGTAGGATGCGTCGCGCAGCAGCAGGTAGTTGCGCTCCGCGCGGCGGGCCTCGAGCATGTCGATGGAAGCTTGTTCCGCGAACGTGGCCGCGGGCGCATCCACGCTGACGATCTGATCCACGATGAACCCCATCTCAAAGAGATAGTAGACCGCCAGAAAGATGACCGGGACGAGGATGAGCCTGGCGATTGCCAGGCTATATGCCACTCGCCGCCGCAAGGAACTTCCTGGTGCAAGGATCGGGAACGATTTTCGAATTGCGAGTTTCATGCTCCGGCTCCCGCGAGGACGATCGATCCCGACCGGACGATTGTATGCCAGCGAAACGAATGACGGCTTTGACCTATCCGGCAGCATCTGTTCTCGGAATCGGGCCACCTTGCGTCAACACACAATCTCGGATCATTCGGCAGCCCGGTACTTGGCAGCTATCGTATGACGTTCATGTATATCGCAGTGCGATATAATGAACCGTGCCTTTCTAACGCAGCACGCATCTCATTTTATGGGATGGCGTGGCGCTTCCGGGATAAATGCGCAAACGCGCGGAGCGAAGCGGAATCGGTGATGGCGAAAAACTGACTCGTTGTTGGGCAAAGGAGGAAAGAACATGGGGATGACGAAACGTGGGCTGGCCGCCGCGGTCATATTGACTGCCGCTTGGTTCGCGACTTCCAGAAGCAGTTCCCCAAAGACACGGGATAGCACGAGCCAAAAAGAGGAAATCGAGCGTGGCCGGTATCTTGTCGAAGAAGTGGCTAAGTGCGCCGAATGCCATACCCCGCGGAATGCCCAAGGTGATTTGGACAAGAACTCATGGCTTCAGGGCGCGCCGATATGGATCCTGCCAGTCAAGCCGAACCCCAACTGGGCCCAAAGAGCCCCGGCCTTAGCCGGCTTTCCAAGTCTCACCGAGGAGGAAGGCGAACGGGTGCTGGAAAAGGGCATCGGGCCCGAGGGTGAAACGCTGCGGCCGCCCATGCACGTCTATCACATGAAGCATGAAGACGCGAAAGCGATCATTGCGTATCTGAGCTCATTGCCTCGCTCCATTCGCTGAATGATTCACAAGCGAAGCAAGGTGATGGGAGACCGGCGGAAACCTTTAGAATCGAATTTCGGGGGAGAAGCCAAAGGAATCATGTATGAAAGTTCTGCTTGCGATTGATGACTCCCCGTTCTCTGCGGCTGCAACGCAAGCCGTGCTGGCCTTCGCCAGCCCTCAGAAAGATACAGTGCGGGTACTACACGTTGTGGATGCTCTCGCCGATCTTTTCCCCGAAATGACCGAGTATTGCGTTGAGATGGAGCACGCGGAAGACCCGAGACTCAAGCAAGCCGAACGTCTGGTTCGTTCCGTAGCTGCCCCCCTGCAGGCCAAAGGCTTGGACGTTACGATCGCCGTCGAATGCGGAGAGCCCCGGTCCAAGATTATCGACGTTGCCGATGCTTGGGGTGCCGACTTGATCGTCCTCGGTTCGCACGGACGGACAGGCTTCGGCCGCTTTTTAGTTGGCAGCGTGTCGGACGCCGTCATGCGTCACGCACACTGCTCGGTCGAAATCGTCCGAACTTCCCACAAGCACTAGATCTGGACTGGACGAAGAGCTCGCTGATCCGCCTGCGACGTTCGCAACACACCGCGTCGTTGTTCAACGCGCGAAAAAGCACTACCTAGCTTGTCCCACACCGTAACAGGGAGGAGCGCACTTAGCTCGCGTCTTGGCCCGCGATGCCGTACGCATCCAGCACGTCGCGAAGCAACACGATTCCTTCCAAAGAGTGTACGTCGGCGCGGAATGGATGACCTCCGGCATACCTTTCGTGCACGCACATATATCGTGTCACGATGTACTACATTGAGTGCATTCGGCTGCGCCGCCTATCGCGCTGCGATATACTAGCGTCGTGCGTCAAGACGTGCCCAACAGCAAATATGTTGCCCTGGCGGAACTTCGCTTTCGTATCCGCGAGTTTGTTCGCGGCAGTGATGGCGCCGCCGAAGCCGCGGGTGTCGAGCCGCAGCACTACCAAATGCTTCTTGCTCTCCGAGCCATGCCTCATGAGACGGAAGCCAATATTAGCCGCCTCGCCGAGCGCCTCTTCCTCAAGCATCATAGTGCGGTGGGGCTCGTGGATCGGCTTGAGGCTCGCGGCTATGTCCGTCGCGAACGCAGCAGGCGCGACCAGCGACAGGTTGTTGTGGCCTTATTGCCCCGAGGGCAAAGAGCCTTGGAAAAGGTTGTGCGGCAGCGCTTGTACGAATTGCGCGAGGGCGGGCACGCGCTTGTTTCCGCGTTATCAGCTATACTCGAGGACAACCGGCGGGCGCAAGGGCCCTCCGCGCAATCCAAAACTGCCGCCCGAAAACGCAAAAATCGAAAGAGCTAATCCCCTTTCCGGACATTCCGATACGAGTAAGTGCGAACCCTAGCCCGCCACAGCGGCCCGAGTTAAAAGGAAGGCGGACGCAAACGGCACACCACGAGCGCTTGCCGTCCGCCCTTCATGCCTGAGCGTAAAGAACGCTTCAGGTTTGCTTTACATCAGAGCGGATTTGCGCAGCCCGACCTGCAGAATCCCTCGATTCACAGAAGCGGTCGCGTGGAGCGTGTCAATTGCCGCCGGAAGCCGCAGGCATCGCAAAAGGTGGCTGTAATGTTCCTCGGATACCGTTCCGTCTGTCATTTTGTGGGAGTCGCCTTTGTGATGCTTGCCGATGACAGTCACGCGCCGTGGTTCCAGGTCCACCTCCAACTCGTTTGGCATGAACCCGCGAACGTCGATCTCGACTTTCAAACCTTCCCGCGACTCCGTTATCTTGAATGGCGCCGGACGGAACAATTCAGTTTCCGCCGCTATCCAGTTGTCCAGATCGCGGCCCCTGGTTCTGCCGTGGAATTCGAACAGTTCGTATGCGCGATGAGCTATTCTGTCGAGCATCACTTTGGCATCCGGATTCAAGCCCATCTTCCGGATTTCCACGGGCGCTGCAATCGGTTGGTTCTTGCTAACTTCGTGTTCCGCCATCATTACTCCTTCCCCCGAAGGGTTTTTGGATTTTTGGTTCTTCCACAGTGTCGGCTTCACACCCTGCTGGGCTCAGTTCCCGGCCAGACGGGCGCTTGCCTCCCCGACTCCCGCACAAGTTGGCGCTGGCTAGGTACAAAACCATGGCTGACAATCCTGGCGCCGCCAACGCAAGCGAACTCATTCTTCATTTCCGCATGAAAACCAATTGAATCCCTGGAGGCGCGGGACCGGAGAGAGCAAGTTATCTCCGGCCCACGCTAGCTCGTCCTCCCGTGACCATTCTTGGTCAGCCCAGCCGTGGAGAACAAAAGCAACCTCATTTAGGCCAGATGCCGCCTCACGTCACAGAGGTTGCCTTCTTATATCGTAGTGCGATATATATTCGCATGGCATACACTGTTCCCGTGCCGCGGCCCAGTGTATCGTGCGAAATCGGCTAACCGTAGGCACCCGCGACTCGTCCAACTTATGTAGGGCCACATCTGGTTCAGGAGGCCGGATGCCGCCGAATTTCACGTTGGAGGCCGTAATGAATGCTTCGCGACCCGTCATCATTCTCTTTTTGGTTTCCTTTGCGCCTCTGGGATTGGCCGCTGAGAACAGCGGACACACTCGCTCTCAGGCCTTCCAGGATTGCCTGAATGGCTTCTACACCTGCGACAAAACACAGCTGACCTCTCAAGAACGGCGAGAGGTAGACCGTGCATTGCAGGATCGCAGCCTTCAGGACTGTATTTCGGGGCTTGGTGATTGTGACCCTGCGAGGATGCCGGTCGTGCAGCGACCCATCATTGCGCGCGCAACTCGCGACAATAACTTGCGTAACTGTCTCACCGCAATCGGTTACTGCGATGGAAATCAATTAAGCAAAGAACAGCGCCAAGAGGTTGCCCAGGCCGCGCATATTCGAAACTTGCAGAATTGCATGGACGGCAGCGGTGTTGCTGAATGCGATGAGACTCATCTCGCTCCTTGGGAACAATCTGCTGTCGATGCCGCAGTACATGACAGGAACTTGGACAATTGCCTCGAGGCTCTGGGTCCCTGCGACCAGACTCAGCTCGACGATCAAGAACGACAGGCCGTGGCTCGCGCCTCGCAGGACCGTAATTTGCAAAATTGTTTGTCCGGTTCTGCCGAGTGTGACCCCGCGCAACTCGGACCGGATGAGCGCCGGCAGGTTGCACAAGCAAATCGTGAAGGCTCACTAACCCTCCTTCGTCCTTAGGCGGGCCGCTTTGTAACGGCAGCAGTGTTCTTTGATCTCTGCTCTACCAGTTCGGTTCAATCGGCCGGTGGTTGCGTTTGTCGCATGTCACCTTCGGCGACGGAGCATGGAACCGAGAGATATATCGTACTGCGATATACCGTGCAACCATATCCTCCGGCAAGACATCGTATCCAGTGGACATAGAGAAGGAACTTGCGGAACCGTGGCTCCAAGCAAATAACCGTTTTCCTGCTCGCGCCCTCGGACTAAGGGCCCTTTCTTTGGAAAGCCGGGATTTGAAAAATCAAGAAGGAGAACACTATGCCTCATGAAAGCTCGAATCATTCGTCTTGGAGCCGAATGTCAGCCAAGCCAGGCGCAACAACAAAGTTTAAGAGATCAAGCATCGCTTTGGTCGCGCTTCTGACTTTCCTGGTTCTCGGGTTGCTCACCCTTTCCATTGGCCCGCAAAACGCGCATAGTGCCACTTCACCCAGCAAGTTGGCCTTGAAAATTGACAAGGACCCTCCGCCGGTGAATCTCGCCGAGTTCAGGAACGGATACGCCTCGGTCATTGATCCGGCTTTACCAGCGGTCGTGAACATCTCTTCAACAAAAATAGTCAAGCGGAACAACTCGCCTGACTTATTTGACGATCCCTTCTTTCGTCAATTCTTTGGCCGTCAGTTTCGCGGTGAACCGTTCGGGCCGCAAACGGAGCGGGAACATAGTCTTGGCTCTGGCGTAATCGTCAATCCTGACGGCTACATCCTCACCAACAATCACGTGGTGGCAGGCGCCTCGGACGTTGAAGTGTTTACGCAAGATAAGAAGCAATACAAGGCAAAACTGGTTGGAACAGACCCGCACACCGACGTAGCCGTTTTGAAGATCGATGGCGCGCAACTCCCCTCGCTTACACTCGGTGATTCCTCAAGACTGAAGGTTGGCGACGTTGTATTTGCCGTCGGTGATCCTTTCGGTGTCGGTGAAACAGCAACCATGGGTATTGTCAGTGCAACCGGGCGCGCCCTTGGCGGCGCAATCGAGCATTACGAGGACTTCATTCAGACCGATGCGGCAATCAACCCCGGGAATTCCGGCGGCGCCTTGCTCGATCTTCATGGAGATCTCGTGGGTATCAATACGGCGATCATTACCGGCGATGGTGGCGGCGGGAATCAGGGAGTTGGCTTCGCCATTCCAATTAATATGGCCCGCAACGTGATGGAACAAATCGTCGACCACGGCAAAGTCGTTCGTGGACACCTAGGCGTGTCCATCCAAAGCGTCGACGCGGATATGGCCACGGCATTCGGACTCAAGCACGGCGGCGGAGCTCTGGTCGCCGACGTGACTCCCGGAAGTCCGGCAGCGAACGCTGGAATTGAGCGTGGGGACATCATCCTGAAGCTCGACGGCCAGCCGGTCAATGGACCTGACGACCTGAGTGTTCACATTTCACAGACTCCTCCAGGCACGACTGTGCAGCTTCAGATCTCCCGCAACGGCGCGATCCAGAACGTCAACGTCAAGCTCGACGAATTATCCGAGTCCGCCGAAGCGTCCCAGTCGGGGGAATCTGCGGGCGCCGCTTTGCAGGGTGTTCAGGTGCAAAACCTCACTCCGGGAATCGCTCGCAATTTAGGGGTTTCGCCAACCACGACCGGAGTGGTTATTAGTTCGGTCGACGCATCCAGCCCCGCCGCGGCCGCTAGACTTGAGCAAGGCGACGTCATACAGGAAGTGAATCGCAAGCCTGTTCACAACGTGGCCGAATACAACCGGGCCCTTGCCGCTGCTGGACACCAGTCCATCCTCCTCCTGGTCAAGAGAGGCGATGCTACGCGTTACGTCGTAGTCGGGTCGCAATAATCGTGGGTTCACCTGGTGGAGCTTTGCAGTAAATCCAGTGAAGGCTGGAACATGAGCCAAAAGCGAACGACAAAAAGCCCCCAGTCAGCGTCAGATGCATTTGAGGGGAGGGCCGGTAAACTCACGTCTTGGGAAACGCGATTCTTACCGGCCCCGGTACCAAAAAGTGGTTCAAATCTAACATATATCGCAGTGCGATACAACTACATTCCGGGCTCTCGCGATTGTCGCTACGAGGCGGCACACAACATACCGGACGCTGACGCTGCTCGCGAGGCCTCCCGCACAAATGAGCCGCCAGGAGGATCTTTACGCAGCAGCAAGATAAACGTAGCGAAGAATGAACAGCACGGTCAGCACCCAAATGAGCGCATTGATCTCGCGGAACTTCCCCGAAGCTACCTTCACGACCGTATAGGAAATCAGGCCGAAGCTAAGTCCTGTTGCGATACTGAACGCCAGCGGCGTCGCGATCATCGTAATAAATGCCGGCAGCGCCTCGCTGAAATCGCTCCATTTTACGAGCGCCAGAGACTGCGACATGAGCACACCCACGAGGATTAACGCTGGCGCCGTTGCGTAAGCTGGAATCGCCGTCGCCAGCGGCGAACAAAACATCGCCAGGAAGAAAAGTACCGCAACGGCAATGTTGCTCAAGCCCGTGCGCGCTCCCGCGGCAACGCCCGCAGCACTCTCAATGTAGCTCGTTACGGTTGATGTGCCCGTCAGCGCCCCGAAAATCGTGCCTATCGAATCCGCCATCAATACGCGGCCGACGCGCGGAATCTTCCCATCCTTGATGAAGCCGGCGTGCTCGCACACTCCGACCAGCGTTCCCACGTTGTCAAACAAATCCACGAAGAGAAACGCAAACAAAATTTCGAGAAAACCAAGATGAATTGCCGACCGAAAGTCCAGCCGCAGAAACGTTGACGAGGGATGAGGCATCGAGAAGAATGTCGTCGGCCAAACGGACATTCCACGGAGAATGCCGAGCACCGTGGTCCCCAAAATGCCCAATAAAATAGCGCCGTGCAGCCTTCTCGCCATCAGAACCAGAGTCAAAGCCAGTCCAAAACAGGCTGTTTGCACTTCTTTGTCGGAAAAGCTGCCCAGCCCCACAAACGTCGCCGAATTCGCAATCACCAGCTTCGCATTTCGCAAACCGACGAACGCGATGAACATCCCGATCCCCGCCGCCGTTGAATGCTTCAGGCAATCCGGAATGCCGTTGACGATTTGTTCTCGCACGCGCGTCACTGTGAGAATCAGGAACAGCACGCCTGAAAAACAGACCACCGCGAGAGCCGTCTGCCAGGGGACGTGCATCGCCAGACACACCGAGTACGTGAAGTACGCGTTCAGCGACATTCCTGGCGCCAGCGCGATCGGGTAGTTCGCATACAGGCCCATCACCAGCGTTGCGACTGCCGCCGAGAGGCACGTCGCAAAAACCACTCCGTCCGCTGGCATCCCCGCCTGCGAGAGAATCTGCGGGTTGACCACCACGATGTACGCCATGGTCACAAACGTAGTGATCCCGCCCAGCATCTCCTTCTTCACCGTCGTCTGATTTTCCGAAAGTTGAAAATAGCGATCGAGCAAGCGCTTCTCCCTTCGCGACTCAATATTTTATCTTGTCCGACTTCGCTTCCCAGGCGCGGAACCCCGCCAGCGCCTCTTCGCGCATTAATTGCATCATCGGAATCCGCCGATTCGCATGTGCCTGCTTCAGTTCGTTATAAATAAACGAATCGTCGAAGCCGATTCTGGCCGCGTCTTCTGCCGTGTTCGCAAAATATACCCGCGCCAACCGGGCCCAATAAATCGCCCCTATGCACATCGGGCATGGTTCGCACGACGTGTACAGCTCGCAATCCTTCAATTCGAACGACCCGAGTTTCGCGCACGCCTCCCGGATCGCCAGCACTTCTGCATGCGCCGTTGGATCATTCGTCGACGTCACCTGATTCGTGCCTTCCGCCACGATCGCGCCATCTTTTACAATCACTGCGCCAAACGGGCCGCCGCGTCCCGATTGCACTCCTTCCATCGAAAGCTGAATCGCCCGTGCCATGAAACGATTATTCATTTCTTCGCGTCTCCACTTATCCCCTCGCACACTCCAAACCGCGCACCTCAGCCGATACGCCTCGCCTGCCCCCGCAAATCTGCCCGGAAAAGTATATGCCCGCTTGCGCGCCAGCCGGCATTGCTTTCATGCGAAATTCTTGATTCTCCCGAGTTGAAAATCTGCAGACAGAAAGCTACGCTTTTGCGACAGCCTCAGAAACAATACCGAATGCGTATTTCGCCATGAATCTGCGCGCCTTTCTATCTCGTCGCGTCGTCACGCCCGCGGGCGTGCGCCCCGCCGCGCTTCTCGTCGAAGGCGAACACATCCGCGACGTTGTCCCCCCTCAGCAAGTTCCCTCCTTCGCCGCAATTCGCGATTTCGGCGACGCCGCCATTCTCCCAGGCCTCGTCGATTCTCATGTCCATATCAACGATCCGGGCCGCGCCGACTGGGAAGGCTTTGAGACAGCCACGCGCGCCGCGGCTGCAGGGGGCTACACGCTCCTTGTCGACATGCCGCTGAATTGTCTCCCCGCCACGACCACCGTCGCCGCTCTCGAGCAAAAGCGTGCAACGGCGCGCGGCCGCTGTCGTGTCGATTGGATGGCTTGGGGCGGAGTTGTCGCCGACAATCCTTCCGCCCTCGAACCCCTCGCAGCCGCGGGTGTCCCCGGCTTCAAATGTTTTCTCGTTCATCCCGGCATCGACGGCTTCACCATGGTCACAGAGCAGCAATTGCGCGCAGCTTTGCCATCCCTTGCGCGCACGGGCCTGCCTCTGCTGGTCCACGCCGAACTTCCCGGCCCCATCGATTTGGCCACAGAAAAATTAGCAACCGCCGATTGGTCCAACTACGCGACCTATCTTCACTCGCGCCCCGAGGAAGCTGAACTCTCTGCGATACGATTGCTCCTGTCCCTCTGCCGCGAATATAAATTCTATCTCCATATCGTGCATCTCTCTGCGGCCTCCGCACTGCCTGAGCTTTGTGCCGCCCGTTACCAAGGACTTCCCGTTTCCGTCGAAACCTGCCCTCACTATTTGCATTTCGCCGCCGAAACCATTCCTAACCGCGCAACGCTCTTCAAATGCGCGCCACCCATTCGGAACCGCGCCAACTGCGAAAAGCTCTGGCAGGGTCTTCGCGACGGAATCATCGATCTCGTCGCCACCGACCATTCTCCTTGCCCCCCGGATATGAAGCGCCTCCCCGAAGGCAATTTCCGAACCGCCTGGGGTGGTATCGCCGGGCTTTCCGTCGCGTTGCCTGTGATGTACACCGAAGCCATCGCCCGCGGCTTCACTCTAGTTGACATCGCCCGTTGGATGGCCGAAGGTCCAGCGAAGCTCGCCAGCTCTCACAAGCAAAAAGGCCGTCTCGCTCCCGGCTACGACGCCGACTTCATCGTCTTCGACACCGAAGGTGAATTCGTGCTGACCGAAGCCCACCTTCACTTCCGCCATCCCATTTCGCCCTACCTCGGAGAAAAATTGTGTGGCATTGTCAAAGCCACCTACCTTCGCGGCAATCCGGTGTTCGTGGAAGGCGCTTTTCCCGGAGAGCCCATAGGTCGGGAGCATCGATGCTCTTAGCGCAAATCGCACCGCGTGCCAGCGGCATTGCACGATGACCGGCGACTCCACATTCGGCGTCGTCGGCACTTCCGTTCCTCGCCTTGAGGGTCGCGACAAAGTCACCGGCCGCGCCCAGTACGTCGACGACATGACTTTGCCCGGCATGCTCTATGGCGCAACCGTCCGCAGCCGCATTCCTCGCGGCAAGATCAAAAGAATCACTTTCGGCCAGGACATCAACTGGGACGAATTCGTCATCGTCTCTGCAAAGGACATCCCCGGCACAAACTGCATCGCGCTCATTGAAAACGATCAGCCCTGCCTCGCCGATGGCGTCGTCAATCATCCCGAAGAGCCAATTCTTCTCCTCGCTCATCCCGACCGCCATCTTCTTCCAAAAGCCGTCGAGGCCATCTCCATCGAATACGATTCCCTTCCCCCGATTTTTACGATCTCCGAAAGTGAATCGCTCCAAGAAATCATCTGGGGAACGAACAACATCTTCAAAACCTACTTGATCGAAAAAGGCGACATAGACTCCGTTTGGGCGAACGCCGCCCACATTGTCGAAGCCGAATACACCACCGGGGCGCAGGAACAGCTCTACATCGAAAACAATGGCATGATCGCCTCCTTCGACCCCCAGCAAGGCATCACCGTTTGGGGCTCGCTCCAGTGTCCTTACTATGTGCACAAGGCCTTGATGAAACTCTGCGGCCTTCCCGCCGAGCGCGTTCGCGTGGTCCAAATGGAAACCGGCGGTGCGTTCGGCGGCAAAGAAGAATACCCCTCCATGATCGCCGCGCACGCCGCGCTTCTCGCCATCAAGTCGGGCAAGCCGGTCAAGATTATTTATGACCGCATGGAAGACATGGCCGCCACCACCAAGCGCCATCCTTCCCGCACTCGTCACCGCACCGCCGTCAGCGCCGACGGCAAAATTCTCGGTGGCGAAATCGAATTCACCATCGACGGCGGCGCTTACGAAACACTTTCTCCGGTCGTTCTTTCGCGTGGCGCCATCCACGCCGGCGGTCCTTATTACTGGCCATCTGTTCGCATTCGCGCCAAGGCCGTCGCCACCAACGCTCCTCCGCACGGCGCGTTTCGCGGTTTTGGCGCGCCGCAATCTCTTTTTGCCCTCGAGCGCCACATGGACCGCATCGCGCAAACTGTTGGGCTCTTGCCCGTCGAGATTCGCCGCCGCAATTTCCTACAGCCCGGACAAACCACCACAACTGGCCAAGCTGTAAAAGAACCCATCGACCTCGGAAAGCTTCTCGATCACGCGCTCGAACTTTCGGACTATGCAGCGAAAAAGGAAAAATTCGCGCGCGAAAATCAACGTGGCCGCACCTCCAAAAAAGGCATTGGCCTGGCTTCGTTTCTTCACGGCGCGGGCTTCACCGGCGCGGGCGAACGCTATCTCGGCTCCGTCGTTGGCGTCGAAGCCTGCGATGACGGCAGCGTCCGCGTCCTTGTCTCCAGCACCGAATTTGGCCAGGGCACGAACACTGTGCTGTGCCAGATCGCTGCCGAAGCTCTGGGCCTGCGCTACGAAGATGTCGGCATCGCTCAACCCGACACGCACGAAGTCCCGAATAGCGGCCCGACCGTCGCTTCCCGCACCGTGATGGTGGTCGGAAAGCTCGTCCACTCCGCCGCGCTTGGCATCCAACAAACGCTCCGCGCCAGCGGCCTCCTCGCTGATCCCTACTTGCCCGAAGAATTTCGTGCTGCCTGCCGCGCCTACGTTGCCAAACATGGAAAATTCCGCTCGCTCGCGCGTTACGAGCAGCCGGAAGATATCGTCTGGGACGAGGACAAATATCGCGGCTCTGCTTACGCGGCGTTTGCCTGGGCCGTTTACGTCGCGTCGGTCTCCGTTGATCTCACCACCTACAGCGTTTCCGTCGACGATTTCGTCGCTCTGCAAGAAATCGGAAAAGTGCTTCATCCGGTTTTGGCGAAAGGGCAAATCATCGGCGGCGTCGCTCAAGCCATCGGCTTTGCGCTCTACGAAAAGGTTGTCTGGGAAAACGGCCGCATGCAAAACGGCCAAATGACCAACTACATCATGCCCACTTCCGCCGATCTCCCTCCCATCCGCGCCTATTTCGAGGAGATCGGCAATCATCACGGCGCCTACGGCGCAAAAGGAATCGGCGAACTCCCCATGGATGGCCCCGCTCCCGCTATTGTCAACGCCGTCAGCGACGCTCTGGGAATTTCTTTCGATTCGATTCCGCTCTTGCCAGAAGATATTTTCGACGCGCTGGAACGCAACAAAGCCGAAGCCGCCGCGACTCCCTCGCCGCGAGGGTGCACATGAACAAAAACGGGCGCGCTTCGAAATGCGAAATCACTTTCACCATCAATCAGAAATCCGTGACCGTTCGCGCTTACTCGATGGCGCGCCTTTTGGATGTCCTGCGCCA
>Ga0187778_10002380_pt1 | contig 12818 bp, 14 predicted proteins | sample 1015_Q2_SP5_20_M_FD_132418 | JGI IMG/M metagenome (GOLD analysis project Ga0187778, IMG submission 132418) | Tropical peat soil microbial communities from peatlands in Department of Meta, Colombia - 1015_Q2_SP5_20_MG | ecosystem: Environmental > Terrestrial > Soil > Wetlands > Peat | place... | reverse complement strand
GATCAGGATGAGACCGACGCCCGACAGCAGCGAGAACAACCCTTTGTAACGCTGCTCGCCCCATCGAGTCACCAGCCCGACACGGACTGCAGGAAACGCGGGAAGCAGGTGCGTAAGGAAGAAAAGCGCGAGGCCGAGGATCATTAAGCTCATGCCGATTACCCTGGACAGCTACATGCCACTACCGTCTGATGTTTCGCCTGACGCGCCGGGCGATGCCGACGGCGCGCAGGCACTACTTGCCGTAGGCGAGCTCGTCCATCATTTCCGCAAAGCGCGACCAGTCGACGCGCTCTCTTGTCTTGCGATTGCGGCCGTACCAGTACAACGATCCTCGCCCGACTTCGAGCTCCCCGATCTTCTCGTCGTTGGAGAAGATTTCAAGGCGCAGCGACGATCCCGCCTTGACCAGCTCGAAATTGGCGAGCTCGGCCTTGACCACGTGTTTCCACGGGTTGACGGTGCGAGCGATGCGCCTCCGCCCTCGCCGAACCGCCGGCCGCTTCTTGTGTCGCTTGAGCATGGCCAGTCAGATGGGGCCGCCTCGCACCGATATCAATTGCGTTCGACCACGCTGATCAGGGGACTCGACCCGGCCGTCGCTATAGACGCGGATGCGCGGCGCGTCAGGCGACGGCGACGCCAAAAAGGAGATAATACAAGACCCGTCCCGAGTCTCGCCAACCGGTCAAGCGCGGCTCGGGAGCGTTGCCGTTCCGCATGGAGACATCAATGAATGAAGAAACCCTCAACCTGAGCATTCGTAAGTTCCTCAAGATGGTCGGCATCAGCTCGCAACGGGAGATCGAGCACGCCGTGGCCAAAGCCATCGCCGACCGCTCGATCGCCGGCAACGAGGCGTTCCCAGCGCACGTCACCCTGGTCGTGCCGGGGCTCAAGATCAACGTCAAGTTCGAAGGCGAGATCCGGCTGCAATAGCCGCTGTGAAGGGTCGCCAATGCGGCCTCGAGCACGACAAGCCGGCGCTGGCCGTGCAAGGGCGTCGCCCGGGCGCACATGCTGACCGCTGCACCGGGCAACGTATCGCCGAGGCCGCCGGTGCTCGGTGGAATGAATTCGACTTGCAGGAAGCCGTGGGGTCGATTCCGCGCGGGCGGCACATCGTCCCGATTCCTCCCCGCCTGCTCGCGGAGGTTAAGACCTGGCGCGAGGCCAACGGTCCGGGGGCCGTCTTTGTTTGCCCGACCCCGCGTGATCCGCACAAGATCTTTATCCGAGAAGCTGTCAGGAAGTTCTATCGTGATGTGCTCGGGTCCCTGGGCAAGCACTCGCGGCACTCCTCGCGTTCCGTCTTGAAGTCGTGGTGCGCCGAAGCAGGCAAGAACCGCGACGCGAGATCCAGCTCGATCACATCATCGGGAGCAGGACCGAGAGCGCCTACGACTGATCGAAGCGCCTCGAACTGCGGCGGCAACTGATGCGCCGGTGTGAAGTCAACGTGGGGAATTCCGAACGCTTGGCGCGCCTCATCAGCCTTTACCTAAAGTCCACACCGGCTGGCACTGTCGAGGGCTTGGCCGATTTCGTTGTGCGCGACTTCGAACGTGACGCGAACCCGTTGGCCGAGCTGAAGGTAACGCGCGAGCCCTGCGCCAGATCGGCCACTTCCCAATCCGCGCCTGGCTCGCGCTGCCAGAACTTTCGTGCTATTGAAATGTGCCCTTCTTGCACACGAAGGATTCTCCAACAAATTTGCACGCAACTGGATATGAGTCGCCGGACTTCGGTGTCGCAATGAACCAAGCGACTGACGCATTTGTGCCAAGCTCCCCTACTCCCGCTGATGCGTACAAGGTTTCCGCCCCCATAGGCAGCGGCCGGCCTGGCTGCTGGGGGGAGGCTATCCGAGCGGTCAACAGCGCAACAAATACCAAGACTGCGAGCAAGGCGATTCCACGGAACAATCGAGTGCGATTGGTCATTCTGGCTCCTTTTGAGAGTAGGCGTCGCGCCGGTGAGCGTGGCAAGTCCTGCTGCTCGGTCGACTCGCCGCTCAGCATCCGGTTCCTGGATTACATCGCTTAAGCGCCTACGAAGGAGGTCTTCCCGGGCCTCTTGCGCACGTGGCGCTGTCGCAACTCCAGTCCGGCCGATGCCCGACGGCGTACGCACGGATCTGATCGAGCGTGCCAAGCACGAGCACATACCTATACTCATAGACGATGTTCCAGTCGAGACTCTCCGAGATCTGCGGCGCAATGTAGCCGGTTGAGCTATCGCCCGGGCCGCCAGTATTCGGGGTTCCGGCGAACCCGCCGCTAAAGAGAGTTGCAAAGGAGTTGATGACACCGAGACCGAATCCCGAATCGTTCACGAGCGCCGCCCAGTGCTCGGTCGCCGAAAATTGCGGCGGGCTAGGCAACGAGGCGAAAATCTGGGTGAGCGGGCTACTAGTGTAGGGAAAGGGACCGCTGTAGGTAATGAGCTGCCAGAATGTGCCATTCGTGTACACGGCCGGCAATTCCTGGAACATAGCGGCGTAGTGGGTCTGGTCGGATCGATTGTTCGTGAGGCGGTTACGAACCTGAACAGAGTTGCGGTCGAGCGTGATCCACTGCTCGATCAAACACTCGCACGGGACGTTGTTAAGCGCCCACTGCAAAGGAGCTGTCTTCGTGTAGAGCGTTAGGCCGTCGTTGGACTGCTGAAGGACGGGCGCGGGGTTACCGTAGGTGTCACCCGCACCAATCGGATTCCATGGAAAGTTCGTCCAAGGCGGTGCCGGATCTCCGAAGTTGAGCGGTCCGGCGTAATACGACTGCTGCACTTCCCGACCCAGGTCCCAGCTATTAACCACATTTTCCCCCGACCCAGACGTGGCGAGATACGTGATCGTTCCGCCCTTGCCCAAATCCACGCCGAGTCGAATCACGCCGTTGTCCAGGTAACTCATCGGTTCGGCAGCCACCAGCGATGCGGCCTCAAGCACGGCGACGACAGCGAGCACGACGACGGAACGCACTGCACAGGGGCCCGTAAGAGGCACGGATTACTAACCCACAGGGGTAGGTTGCGCCCGGCGAGTGTAAGGGGGGTTCGGGCGAGAGCGTGTGTCGGAGGATCGTTCCATCTGGGTAAAGGTATAAACGTCGCTAAACGCAATTGCGCTCGGTCAGTCGACGACTAGACACGTCTTTCTGGGAGAGAGCTTTACGCCAACCCGACGGGCAACACCTAAAATGGGCGCGGACCCACACAAGGGGAGTCGCCATGACCGCGGAACTCATGGTAGCGGCGGGTGATCAAGCGGCGCTTCCAGAGTCGATCAAGGTTAACGGGGTCGACCTGCCGGTCTGGCCGCAGGGCCAGCCGGCCGCGCACAATCCTGCATCCCTGCTCGCTATTACAACCTTCCCCGATGTTGCAGTTTATCACCCAGAGCTCATCGCCACCGCAATGGCCGCCGAGCAAGACCCGCGTTTCCGGGCGCCAATGCTTCGCGGTGGCTGCGGGGTGAAGGTGCGCAACATTCCCGCCTGGAACACGCCCGCTGCCACGCTCATCCACGCAAGAGCCCTGATGGTGGCCCATTACACGCTGTCACGGCGGGCAGTCTTCGCCGACGACACATGGGCCAGCGTGTACCGTGCTGGCGACTACTGCATTGCGCATAGCCACCTGCGTTCGTACGTAAGCATCGTCTATATGCTCGATCCTGGGGACGAGGATCCCGACGATAAGTTAGCCGGCAAGCTCTGGCTCGCTGATCCGCGAATCCCCTGGTGCTGCCCGCACGAGCCAGGGCGAGTAACGCGGCCCGTGATTCCAACGATGACTTCGGGGACCATGCTGATCTTCTCCAGCGACTACCTGCACAGCGTGAATCCATACTACGGCCTTCGGCCGCGGGTGACGCTGTCGTGGAATATTACGCTCGAACGCTTGCCGGGGCGGCCGCGCGAGGGTTGGGAGTAACTCGTCAGAACTAGCGCCCTACCCATGTGACCTGGCCGCGCGGCTCCTCGAAATCTAGTCTAAACGTTGCAGAACCCCGGCGGGATGTCGACTGCCGGCGCGACATCGCGTCGGGAGCAGTGCAATATTAGCGCACGCCGACGGTGGCACCCATGCGCGCCAGCTCGACGGGAACCGCGGGTCGCGGCAGCTACTTCTGCTCGAAGGCGACGCTGAAGGGGCGGGGCACGCCGCGCAACTCGTTCACCATGCGCACCCGCACGAACGAGCTCAAATCGCGAAGGGCGACGCGAATTTCACGGGCGCCGTCGGCGTTGCTCGCGACACGTCCCCATCGTGTGCGGCGCCACTCCGCTCTGGGGCATACGACGACACCCAGCGCCAACTCGGCGAGCATCTCATCGCGGCTCATGTAGCTGCCGAAAGCCGCCAGCGCCTCGATCTCCAGCGGATTCTTCGTCCACTCGGTGTTGATGCGCTCTGCCAGCAGGCAAGCACGAGACAACAGTTCCTTCGCCCGCTCCCGGGGCAGGGGCTCGACGACGCGCGCCGTCGCGTACTCGAAAAAGCGCTCGGTGAGGCGGTAATCGTCGCGGCGGCCTGGCTCCGGCTCGAGCAGGCCGTCGGCAACCATCTTGTCGAGCAGCGCAGTGCCGTCGACCGTATCCAGTGCAAAGTCCTGGCGCAGGCTGCGGGCACTCACGCGCACACGCTCGGGTGGAAGCCCGGCAACGCGGAACACCACGCGTGTCGACGCAGCGCGGAAAGCAAGCGGATCCAGCCCGTAATACCGCCGCTGTGTAATGAGAGTCCGTTCCCTCATCGCGCTCCTCCGATGTCCGGAGACTGCTATGACAATAGCATAAACCCGGGCCTCGCTCAAGCGGTAGCGCCCTCGCGCCGGATGCCGAATATCGACGTGTCTATGGTCAACGCGCGACGTAGGCCGGCTGCGGGCGCGTGAACCAGTCGTGCAGGATGGCGTAGACCGTCAGATAGTTCTTCTGCTGGAAGCTCGCGTGCGAAATGCCGGCCATCACCGTGAACTGCTTGTCCGGATGGGGCAGTCGCTTGAAGAATTCCACCAGGTCGTCGAAAGCGGCGATGCCATCGTACTGTCCGCGCATGATCAGCGTCGGCACGACGAGCTTCTCGGGGTCGACCAGAGGCAGCTTCGAGCACATGTCGATGTAAGTGCCGTTGGGAATCGAGTCGTCGAGGGCGAGAATGGCGTCGGCGAAGGCGTCGACGACGCGTTTCTCCGCCGTGTCGGGATGGTCGCGCTCGAAGATCGAGTGCACGAAAGCGCGGTCGATGGGGCGCCGCTTGCTCGCGAGAAACTCGGGCAGCTTCTTGCGGCGTTGCTCGAGTGTGGGCGCGCCGCGTCCGGTCCACACGAACGCGTCGAGCGCCAGGCGCGCGACGCGCTCGGGATGGCGCTGTGCGAACAAGCCGGCGCGCAGCGCTCCCGACGATATGCCGTACGTCATGAACCGCCGTACGCCACGCGCTTGCGCAACATAAGCCGTCGCTGCCTCCAGATCGTCGGCGCCGTTGGCGATGTCGCAGAAGATGTCCCGTGTCTTGTCGGAGCGTCCGTAACCTTCCATGTCGACGCACCAGCAGACGAAACCACGCCTCGCGAACCAGTCCATCACCGATGAATCGGGTCGACCCGGGACCGTCAGATCGAAAGTGGGCTGGGAGGCCATCGACGAGCCGTGGACGAACAGCACCGCAGGCTTGCCTTGCGGCGTGCCGGCGTACTTCTCCCACAGGAACAGGCGCACGTCGCCCTTGCGCGTCCAATGCTCGACGCCGGTCACCGGCGCCACCACGGGCATCGCCTCAGCATTCATCAGTCGACCTTCGCCCCGGTCTCGCGGATGATCTTCGCCCAGCGGTCCTTCTCGGAACCCAGGAAGGCGGCGAACTCCGCCGCCGTCGAGCTCACAGCTTCGATGCTTGCTCCCGCCATATAGTTCTGCACTTCGGTCGTTGCCAGCGCGGCGACGACTTGGCGTTGCAGTCTGTCGACGATGCCACTCGGTGTGCCCTTGGGTGCGAGCAGGCCCATCCAGACATAGGCTTCGAAGCCGGGAACGCCCGCTTCGCTGACCGTCGGCACGTCCGGGAGCTGCGGAGCGCGCCTGGCGCCGGTCACCGCCAACGCGCGCAATTTACCCGAGCGGATGTGACCGAGCATGCCGGCCAGTCCGGGGATTGCCATCTGCACCTGGCCTCCGAGCAAATCCGCCGTCGCCTGCCCGCTGCCTCGGTACGGGATGTGATTCATCTGCATGCCCGTCATGGAGCAGAGCAGGGCCGCGAACAGGTGCTGGCCGCTGCCGTTGCCCGAGGAGGCGTAGTCGACTTGACCGGGGCGTGCCTTGACGTAGGCGATCAGTTCGCGCAGCGTCATCACCGGCAGCGAGGGATGGACGACGACCACTCCTGGCTCGCGGCCGATAAGCGATATGGGCGCGAAGTCCGCGACCGGATCGAAGGAGAGCTTCGGGTACAGGGTCGCGCTGATGGCGTTGGTCTGCGAGGCGAGCAGCAGCGTGTAGCCATCGGGTTGCGCCTTGGCGACTGCTTCGCTGCCGATGGTGGCTCCGGCGCCTGGTCGGTTCTCCACCACGACGCTCTGGCCAAGCCGCTTCGACATTTCCTGCGCGATCACGCGAATCGGGCCATCAACTGCTCCGCCCGGCGAAAAGGGCACGATGAGTCGCACCGGGTGCGAAGGGTAGTCCTGTGCGTGCACGGCTGTGGCAAACACGCCGCACGCCAATGCGAAAATCCGGCAATGAGTCGCGACGCGAGTCATCATAGCGCTCAATAGCGCGTCGCAGAAGTCAGGCTGCGAACGTCGGCCGCTGCCGGCAGCGCCGCGCATTGCTCAATCACCGTCGAGGCCCGCGATGCACCCAGCACCGGCTCGACCAGGCCGTGGAACTTACGCTTGAGATCGTCGTCGCTCATCGGCCGCTGCAGGCTTCCGACCGCGTGGTCGACGAAAAGGTGCAGTCTGCGGCCGTCCTTGCAGCTTATGGTGACATCGGCGGAGGCTTCTCCGATCGACGGATCCACATTCGCATGAACGCGCTCTCGCAGGGCGACGACGTCCGGGCGCGCGACCACTGCGTCTGAGAACTCGCGCTCTCCCGCCTCGCCGAACACGATTCCCGCCGCGCACGCGTGGTAGACGCTGAATTTACCTTCCAGCCCGATCTTGGGCGATCGCCTGCCGGTCAGCTCGAGCACCAGCGGATGCACCTTGAGCTCGATGCGAGCGATATCGTCCGCGCGTAGCGCGTTCGCATTGCGCAACTGAACGCAGCCGTCGATGCAAGGGTGGATTACCACGCCGCAGGCGAATGGCTTGTAGGAATTGAAGGCGATCTCGAAGCGCTCGCCGAGCGCATCGCCGATCTCGCTCCAGTCGAACTTGTCGGAATAAGTGCGCAACAACCCTCGCGGCGCCTCCAGCGCCCGGGCCGAAGCGGTGTAGCCGTGCTTGGCCAGAAGCGCCGAGGTGAGACCCGCGCGTGCGGTGGCGCCGACGTGCAACGCCTTGGTCATCGAGCCAAACTGCTCGCGTACGCCGACAGGCTGCGACGCGGCGATGCCCAGCGCCATCGCCGTCTTCTGCGCATCGAGTCCGAGGACTCGCGCGCACGCCGCCGCCGCCCCGAGCATCCCGGTCGATCCGGTGATGTGCCAGCCGCGGTCGTAATGATCGGGATAGATCGCGCTGCCGACCCGGCACGCGACATCGGCGCCGAGAACGATCGCGTCGAGCAGCACGCGGCCGCTCGCGCCGCTGTGCTCTGAGAGCGCGAGCGCAGCCGAAACGACTGGCCCGCCAGGGTGGATGATGGTCTTCAAGTGCGTGTCGTCGAAGTCGAAAGTGTGCGAGCTGATGCCGTTGAGCAGCGCCGCACTCGCCATGTCGACTCGCTCGGCGCGGCCGAGAACCGTGGCCTGAGCTGCGGGCTCGAGCTCGTTGAGCGCCGCGAGCCCCGCCTCGATCGCTGCATGGCGCGACGCGCCGATGGCGCAGCCGACCCAGTTGAGCAGCGTACGCTGCGCTTCGCGCTCGACGTGCTCGTGCCATCCGCGGGAAGGGTGCCCGGCGACGAACTCGGCGAGAATTCGGGTGACCGGCGGAACGGCATCGCCCTTCGCAGCGCCGGCCGCGGTCGGCTGTTGGTGGACTGCTTCTGTGTTCATTCGGTGATCTCGATGCCGCGCTCGCGCGCGAGCCGCGACCACTTGGCGATGTCCTCGCGCATGTACTTGGCGAACTGCTCGGGCGACATGGGCATGGGCTCGAGCGCCTCGCCGGAAAGCCGCTCGCGCAGATCGGCGCTCGCGAGCTGTTTGTTGATCTCTTCGTTCAAGCGCTTGACGATGGCCGCGGGCACGTTGGCCGGTCCCACGATGCCATACCACTGCACCCCGTCGAAGCCCTTGTAGCCCGATTCCTCGAAGGTGGGCACGTCGGGAAGCAGCGGGTGGCGCGCGGTCCCGGTGACGGCCAGCGGCTTGAGCTTCCCCGCCTTGATGTGCGGCAGCGCGGCCGCCAGTCCCGGAAACAGCACCTGCGTCTGGCCGCCGAGAATGTCGCTGATCGCCGGCCCGATGCCGCGATAGGGCACGTGGACCATGTCGAGGTCTGCCGCGACCTTGAGCTGCTCCATGGCGAGATGGGTGAGAGTCCCGGGACCTGACGAGCCGTAGGAAAGCTTGCCTGGATTCGCCTTGGCGTATTGCACGAACTCGCGCAGCGTAGCTACCGGCAGTACAGGCGGCACCACCAGCACGTTCGGCGTGCCGCCGATCATCGCGATCGGCGTGAAGTCCTTGACGGCATCGTAGGGGAGCTTGCGCACGGCAGGATTGGTGCCGTGCGTTCCCACGTAGCCGACCATCAGGGTGTAGCCGTCGGGCGCGGCGCGCGCGGTCGACATCGATCCGACCACGCCCCCGCCTCCGCTCTGGTTTTCGACGACCACGGGCTGGCCCAGCGCTCGCGACAGGCGGTCGCCGATGGTGCGCGCCACCAGATCCACGCCGCCGCCGGGCTGAACCGGAGCGATGATCTTGATCGTCTTGGTCGGATACGCCGGCTGCCCGAGGAGCTGGCCGGACAGGGCGGCTGCAGCGATGCCGCAGAGCTTCTTCAGGGATGCGCGCCTGCCGCGCGCATGCCCGGTGATCAGTACAACTTGTCCGGCCAACGCGGGGCGCGGATTTGTGCCGGCCAATCTGCGATTGCTCCTCGGTGCTCCGGCACTGCGAGCACTGCCGGAAGTTGCGCATTATCCCATGAACAGAAGGCCGATCGAGGGAGACCGGGTAGCGCCCGGTGTAGCGGCGCCGAACGCGTCGCGTCAGTCTGCCCTGACGCTCCGGGCCCAGAGCGGCGTCGTCGCTATCGGTGAGTCGAGCCCGTTCGCCGCTTGGCGCGGAGGCGTGGACGACGGCGGGGCTCCCAGCGTCAACCGTGCGACCGTCGAGCACGTTGGTACGGTCCTTGCGTATGAGGAATCGAAAGGCCATCGATCCGCCCGCCGATGCAGTACAGCCGGGCGGCGAAAGGAACTACGAGCTCATGTACGACCACGCTTTCAGTCAGGCTTTGACTCCGAACGCCTTCCTGCTGGAGGTCCGGGAGTTTCGCGACGCCATCGGCAATCCCGGGCTCACGCCTGAGGAGAAGAGGCGCGCCTTGGTCTTGATCGTCGCCCACGCGTCCACACTCAATCCGGCAGACCGGGGCTACGAGGCAGCCGGCGTGGCGCTCAAGGAAGCGCTGTGCGCATGGCTCGACTTCGACCCGAGCGCCGGGCACTGACGCAGAACGTCGGCACCTCTAACGCGCTGCGCTGACGAACCTGTCAGCTTTGAAGCCGCTCAGATCGAGCCGGCTCGCACCGTCGAGGACCGACTCTGCGATCGCGTCTCCGATTGCCGGGGAGTGCTTGAATCCATGTCCTGAGCAAGCGGACACGATTAGCACCCGTTCGCTTTCGGGGTGGGTGTCGAGAAGGAAGCCGAAGTCGGGTGTGACCGTGTACAGGCAGGTCACGGCTTTGAGGCAGCATGAGCTCAAGCCCGCCAGCCAATCGCCAGGCGGGTAATGCGGGTGGCGCCGTGCGAGGAGCCTTGGCTGTGAGGCGGCGCGTACTGGTCGAGGCCAAGCACTTTGCTGCCGCGCTTGGCTAGCTGATAGGCGGCAGCGCTGCCCGTCGCGCCCAGGCCCAACACGATGGCGTCGAAGCGCTTCATCGGCCCTCGAGTCGAGGCGGTCGCTGCGCGCCGCGGCGGCGCACAGCGGATTCAGACGCGCACGAAGTCCTTGCCCTTGTTGGGCTCGACCACGTACTTGTAGAACGCCTCGTTGACCTTCGCCCAGCTCCTGAGCGTTTTCATGTTGGCGAGCCAGCGCGAGATGTTCGGGTACGCGGCGAACCTGCAGTCGATGACCTCGCCGCCGAGGACCATCATCGCGCCGAGATAGTCGGCTATGGTGATCTCGTTGCCGCACAGGTACGCGTTTCTCGGACCGATCAGGCTGCCGTCCAGCACCTTGAGCCACTTCAACGCCAAATCCTTGCCCCAGGCGACCGTCCCGGCCTGCACCTTGTCGTCGGGGCGGCGCATGAACGGGAAGATCTGCGGATAGACGAATCCGTAGGAGAAGTCGCGGTAGAAGCCGGTGTTGAGCCAGTCCATCCGCTCGTTGACGCGCGCGCGCTTGCGCAGATCGGCAGGATACGCCGGGGAGCCGATCTTCTCGGCGAGGTACTTGAGAATTGCCGAGCTCTCCGTCAGGCGAAAATCGCCGTCTTCCAGGACCGGCACCTGAGAGCTCGGATTGATCGCCACGTATTCGGGCTGGTATTGCGCGCCCGTGAACAGATCGACGATCTTGTAGTCGAGATCGATGCCGGACTCGTTCGCAAACAGCACGATCGGCCGGCTGGTCGTCGACACCGGATGATAATAGAGCTTCATCGAACAACCTCCATGTGGCAAGATCGCGTGGCGCGGTTGTAGCGCCTTGCAGCAATGGTGCCACGCGCTGGTGCCGTGTTCAACGCTTCGACGAGGCTACCCCGTCGATGAGTGGTTGCCGAGCAGCCAAGGCCCGCTAGCTTGATTCACTTGCGCTTGGCGAGGATCGCATATCGCTCGGGGCGGAGCCGAGGTATCCTGTTCGCACCCGACCTGCGCGAGGAGGACGCGATGTTCGGCTCCCCGTTCGCATTCTGCCCGGTTTGCAAGGAATACGTGCTGCTCGACCAGACGCATCGGGAATGCGCCCATCAGCATCAGTGCACCGGCGTCCCGCCGTGCCCGCTCGAGCGTTTCTTTAGCGGCATCGAGTTCCGCGAGGAGAGGAAGGTGGCCAAGAAGGACGGCAGGACTCCCCGGCGCTGAGCAACGGACAGCGAGCGTAAGCGTAGGAGGACCCCGGACGCGTTGTGGGCTGCGCGTCCTACGCCAAAATCGGCTTCGGTCCGATCGCCGTGCCGCACCAGTATCGCTACTCTGCTTCCATCGTTGCGGGTGTTCGTTGCCCCAACGCGCTGGAGAGAGGCGATCGATGGTTTCCGCATGGTGGCTAGTCGTGGCGTTTGTCGGCGGGGGACTTGCCGGTACGGTGCTTGCGGCGCTGGTGCACATGGCTGCGCATCAACCCAGGCAATCTTGCCACGTGCCCGACCTCAACGGCACGCCCTGGTAGGCCCTGAGTCGCTCGCGGGCCGGGCGACCTTCGGGGCTTACTCTCTTGCGCCCTCGACGGGATGGCCCTCCGCCCGCCAGCGCAGCATTCCGCCGGCGAGATTGGCGACGTCCCTGAAGCCGGCCTTCTGCAGCAGCACCGAAGCTTGTGCCGAACGAGCGCCCGAGCGGCACACGGTCACGACCGGCCGATCGCGGTCGAGCTCGTCCGTTGTCTTGGGAAGTTGCCCGAGGGGAATGAGGCGCGAGCCCTGGATGCGTCCCAGCGGCCCGGCGTACTCGTCCGGCTCGCGCACGTCGACAACCTGAATTTTCGCAGCGTTCTCCTCGAGCGCGTCGGGTTGGATCTCCCAGATGCCGGCGAACGTGAAAGTGAGCGGCGCCCACGCCGGCTCTGCAGGCAGCGCCGCTTCGTGTTCGGGTTTCCCGCACCGCAGATTCGCGGGAACGGCGATGTCCATCAGTTTCGGGTGCGGTAATCCCAGATTGTTCATGTAGCCGACGAAATCGCCTTCGCCGATGTCGCCGCCCAAGCGAGGATTGAAGCGGCGCTCCTCGGCGACGCTCGTCACCATGAGACCGCGGTAGTCATGCGCGGGGTAGAGCAGGCACGCGGGCGGAAGCGTCAGGATCTGGCTGCGCACCGAGCGGTACATGTCTCGCGGGTCGCCCTGCTGGAAGTCGGTGCGGCCGCTGCCGCGAATGAGCAGGCAATCTCCGGTGAACGCCATGCTCTCGTCGTCGAGAACGTAGGTCAGGCAGCCGCGAGTGTGTCCAGGAGTCGCGCGCACCTCGACATAACGCTTGCCGAATTGTACCCGGTCGCCATGGGCGAGATAGCGGTCGGCGCCCTGGGCGCCGCTTGCGGCGGCGAGCGCGATACTGCTGCCCAAGCGGCGCTTCAACAGCCACGCGCCAGTGACGTGGTCCGCGTGCACATGCGTCTCGAGCGTGGTGCGCAGCGTGAGCCCGAGCTCCTCGATCAGGGCGGCATCGCGCCGCGCCTGCTCGAAAACGGGATCGACGAGCACCGCCTCGTGCGTACGCTGATCGCCGAGGAGATAAGAATACGTCGACGACTGAGGATCAAAGAGCTGCCGGAATGCCAACATCGATGTGCTCTG
>Ga0187778_10002378_pt1 | contig 12824 bp, 11 predicted proteins | sample 1015_Q2_SP5_20_M_FD_132418 | JGI IMG/M metagenome (GOLD analysis project Ga0187778, IMG submission 132418) | Tropical peat soil microbial communities from peatlands in Department of Meta, Colombia - 1015_Q2_SP5_20_MG | ecosystem: Environmental > Terrestrial > Soil > Wetlands > Peat | place... | reverse complement strand
GTTTTCACAGAACCAGGTGTCTACCGCTACGTTTGCACCTTGCACGAGGGGTCCGGCATGAAGGGGGTGGTCATTGTCAGACCGTCACCACTGCTGGCAGCGCATCGATAGATTTGCAGAATCTGCTGTTTCCAGCGTGACAAAAGTCATGGCTCACTCGGAGTGCCGATTCTATGGTGAAAAGATAAAGGGGATAACGTCATGAATCCGATCACGGCTAATACCAGCGTGGCAGAGATTGTGAAGCTCTGCCCAGGCGCGCGACGCATTTTCGACGAGCACGGATTGAAGGGCTGTGGCGGGGAGCACGGCCCCAGCGAACCACTTGGGTTCTTCGCTACGGTCCATCAGGCGGACCTGGGTGAACTGCTCCGCGAGATCAATGCCGAGATGGAGAACCCGTCGACCCAGCCCTATATCTACAAGGAAAGCTTGCAGGATTACATCTATCGCCGTTTCTTCAAAGCCGGTGTTGCGATTGTATTGACGGTTGGTTGCCTATGGGGAGCGATTAACCTTCTGCAAATCGCGTTGGGGAAGAGCTTTCTGCAATTGCGTCTGCTGTCCTCGATCCATGCCCACGCGCACGCCATGATCTTCGGTTGGGTCGGGATGTTCGTCATGGGCTTCGCCTACCAGTCGTTTCCACGCTTCAAGAACACGACACTGTGGCGATCTGGGTTGGCAAACCTGAGCTTCTACCTTTTGGGAGCGGGGATCATCGCGGGAATGGCTGCCGAGATGTTGCTGCCCACTACGATTTCATTTGTCTTCGGTGGATTGTCGGGTGCGGCGGAAATCGCGGCCGTCGCGACTTTCATGTTGGTGTTGTACCGTACGGCACGACAATCCATCGAGCCCCACAACCCGTACGAGAAATTTATTGCCAGTTCATTCCTCTGGTTCCTGATGGGGACGATCCTGGAAGCTGTGTTCTTCTTTGCCAAGGCAACGGCGCATTCCGAGCACGGCCTGATCATGCGTATCGCGCTGATCGATGGTCCCTTGCGGGACATTCAGTTGCTCGGTTTCGCGGCGTTGATCATCGCCGGGGTCAGCCAGCGCTTTGTGCCGCACGTCTATGGTCTCGGGAAACCCGACCATGACCGCCAGACGCTGATCTTCTGGTTGATCAATGGCAGCTTGCTACTGAACATCATCAACTATGTGCTGCTGCTCACCACCTACAAGCTTTATTTCGCTATTGGCCTCGAATTGTCCTATCTGCTCATGCCGCTGTGGGCCGTGTTGCTGGCCGTGCAGATTGGGGTGTTCCGGAGGGCGACGCAGCCGGATCGCACGTTCAAGTTCGTTCGTGCTGCCTACGTTTGGTTGGTGATCGCATGTGGCATGATGCCGTTCTTTCCGCTCTACGGAGCGCTAACCCATCAGGTGTTCGCGCACACGTATATGGGCTCCCACCGGCATGCATTCACCGTGGGCTTCATCAGCATGATGATCTTGGGAGTCTCTTCACGCGTTGTGCCCATCCTGGCGGGAATCGACGCCAAGCATATGAACTCGCTTTGGGCGCCATTCTTGCTGTTCAACCTGGGCTGTGCCGGACGAGTGATCTTGCAGATCTTGACGGATTTCGTGCCCAATGTGGCTTACCCGCTGATCGGGTTTACGGGATTCATTGAACTGAGTGCGTTGTTGTGGTGGGGCATCGAACTGTGGCGGACCATGAACATCGCCCGCACGAGTCGTACAACATCCATGAGGGCACCGTTTCCGCTGGCGGTACGGTGAGTCGCCTCGTGCCTAGCATTGGTACTGGGGAGCCCCTCAGCACATCTAAGAATAGGGAAAGGCAGGAAACAGAAAATGAGTTCAACCACAATAGCACGCTCAGAGATTGCTGGAGCAGAGGCTCAACCCCTGACTGGCCTGGTCAACTACCAGGAGGGATCGGTGGTAAGCCGGGTCGTCCTGAAGCGCGAAAAGGGGAATGTCACAATCTTTGCCTTTGACGAAGGGCAAGGATTAAGCGAACACACTTCTCCTTTCGATGCGCTAGTACAGGCTGTTGAAGGCGAAGCAGAGGTTACGGTCGCTGGTAAACCCATAGCGCTGAAAACGGGCGACGTGGTTCTATTGCCGGCTGAAAAGCCGCATGTGGTCAAAGCTACCAGTCGCTTCAAAATGGTGCTGACCATGATTCGGCCGTAAAACAAGAGACACTTGGTATTCCGCGACCGATCACAGTCTATTGCGTCTGTGACAACAGTCCTCGTTTGACTGTCACGTGGTATTTAGCATCAGGATGTGAGCACGCCACCGGAATTTATGTGCCATGGCTAGACCCAGAATAGCGCTGAGTCCGAAACACCCTGAGCGTCTTTGCTGGGGGTGCGAGAAGTTGTGCGCAGCTAATGACCCTCGCTGCGGAAACGGAACTATTAGAACTCAGCACCCAGTTGAGCTGTTCGGTGAAGACTGGATCGAATGGGAACTGGACCCTCAGGACGGTGAGCCCGAACGAACAACGTAAAGTGAGGAAAACTCAACTCGCATGTCCACTCTCCCAACGCGCATCGAAAGGGAAGCAGGCCGGCGGCTAGCGGCGATCGAGATCGTTAATATCACTGCCGCGCGTGAGAGGGCGCTGTCCTGCATGCTGATGCTCTATATCAGCACAGGCGTAATGTTCATGCTCCTTCCGGGAACCTTTCTCGGAGTCTGGAACTTGCTGACGATCAGCAGCCACCGCGCGGCCAATTCCGTTTCCCCGGCATGGATCCAGGCACACGGCCACGCCCAGATCTTCGGCTGGATCGGCAGCTTCATTCTTGGCATCGGGTTCTACTCAATCCCTAAGCTTCGGCGCATGGGTTCGTTCGCTCTTGCTCCGGTGTGGTGCGCTTGGGGACTGTGGACGTCAGGTGTTGCCCTGCGTTGGCTCGGGAGCGTCTATCCTTGGCATTGGCGCGTGCTTGTTCCACTCTCTTCGGTTTGCGAGTTGACCGCCTTCCTTGTCTTCTTCCGTGTTGTTTCTGGCCATCGCGCCGAAGATTCCGAAAAAACCTCATTAGATGAATGGGTCTTTGTCGTGATTGCAGGCTCACTCGGGCTGTTGCTGACTTTGTTGGTCAATGTTGCCCTCGCGTCTTATCTGTCGTTTCAAAATACCTCGCCTGAAGTGCCCGCCAACTTTGATCAGCGGTTTCTGGTGCTTGAGACCTGGGGATGTTTGGTGCCCTTTGTCTGGGGATTCAACGCCAAGTGGCTACCGGTTTTTCTTGGTTTGCGACCCCTGCGTGGACGGATTCTACTCCTAGCGATTGGCTTGAACTCAGGTGGAGTTTTACTCGCGCTGGCCGGCGCGATTTTGCCTGCAACGGTATTAATCCTTACAGGGTTAGTTACTGCCGTTACCGCGTTACGGTTGTTCGAACCTGCGGAACGTCCAGGGAAGGTGAAGGGGGTTCACGTCAGCTTTCCATTCTTCGTGCGGCTCGCCTACATCTGGGCGTTGATTGCAGCCTTTCTGAGCGTTTGGGGCGCGATGAGCCGAGACTCGTCTGGGATCTGGGGGGCCTCGCGTCACGCGCTGACCGTCGGCTTCCTGGCTATGATGGTGTTTGCCATCGGCCAGCGCGTGCTTCCGGCATTTTCCGGGATGCGCCTGCTGTTCAGCACCAAACTGATGTTCTGCTCTCTCTTGCTGCTTGCAGTCGGCTGTCTCTTGCGAGTCAGTTCAGAAGTATTGGCCTATCAAGGCATGGTTCGCGCTGCCTGGTCATGGCTTCCGGCGTCCGCGATTTGCGAGATGGCTGCGGTCACCGTCTTTGCATTCAATCTCCTCATTACGTTTGCACACCAGCCTCCCGCTATCGCAGCGCAACCTGTTCGCGAACCAGGATAATCACGCTCCGACAGAGCGAGTCGTTTCAGATGTTCGGGAGCAGGTCAAAGTACTCGTCATCCTCGTTCTTGCCGCCCTCTCCTGCGCCCAACTGTTTCTCTGACTGGATAAATTCGATGCGCTCGATCCACTTGACCATCTTGTAGCCAAGCTGATTCTCGACACGCAGCCGCAGTGGAGCTCCATAGACGTCTGGAAGCGGTTGGCCATTCATCCGAAACGCGAGCAGGCATTCTGCCTTCAGTACATTCTCCAGGCTCTGGGTGTCGTAGTATGGGCCGCCGTAAAGTGCTTCGCCAAAGGAGAAGAAAGCCACGGTCTTGGCTTCCGGTTCTGGGCGAACGAGATCGATCAGAGTCCGCATCGGAATGCCGCCCCACTTGGCAATGCCGCTCCAGCCCTGAATGCAGTGATGCATCGTGATGTGCTCGACAATGCCCATCTTCTCGATATCCGCAAGCGAAAGCACAACTGGATTTGTGACCAGCCCGCCTACCTGCAGCTTGAAATCCTGAAAACCGCGCTCGGCAAGACGTTTCCAGTCCTCTCGCACCGGCATCTTGCCATTAGGCCAGAAATACGGCGAGATATCCTGCTCCGCATAGTTCTGGTGCGGAACGAGCCGGTTCAACGTGAGCAATTGCATCGGGTACGTTACGGACTTCAATGTGTGTTGCAGCCCCCGCGGATGGTTCCATGAGATGTAGTGCGCCGCAATCCATGAGACAACAACAACACCAATTCCCACAAATCCTAGATACATGCCCATATGCCCCTGATCATCCGTCCCCATCACGATGTGGTTCATGTTTCTAGCAAATCCTGTCATCACCACCAGCGTGACGTGCACCACGAGAAAGGCAAGGAAACTGAGCATGGTGAGGAAATGGATGGAACGGGCCGACTGCCTGCCACCGAAGATCTTCGCGTACCAGGGAAAGCGGTTCACCACCGCCGGTGACATCGCAATACCTGTGGCAATCGCCAAGGGCCCGAAGACAAACACCACAGTGAAATAGGCAATTTGCTGCAACGCGTTGTAGCCATAAAAGCTGTTTGGCTCCGCAGGCATACGAAACGTCGCGTAGTGCACCCACGTATTCCATGCCTGCAAAAGAACCATCATCGACGTGGGGACGATCCGCCGCCACTGCTCGGTGTCGAACAGCATGACGATGAAGAAAATGCCCGTAAAGATGAATCCGTGAACGTCAATGAAGTGCCAGACTCGCGCCACGCCGATGGTGTGCCGGTAGCCTGGCGTACCGATGAGTGGCGACAAATAGCGGGCATCGTCTTTCGCCGTCCAGATGCGGTCACGAGGAACCTTTAGCGGTGTAACCCGGATCCACTCGCTTCCTGGGGTACAGTCATCGTTGAAATAAAGACGAGGATGATCAAACAGGATCGATAGGCCGCTTCGAATTAGCAGCATCACGAAAAAGAAATTGAAGAAATGGCAATAGCGGACCCAGAGCGGGAACCCGTGCGGCCCAGCGAAGTTGTTGGGATAAATCTGAGGTACCGGAGGAACAGGGGGCAGTCCTGCTATCGCAACCTCAATCCAGGCGGAGAGGGCTGCGGCCAGAACCACGGCTCCGATTCCGATGAGAATGGAGGGGCGAACCCAAATCCGGAATCGGCGGTCTTCGGGGTAGTGCACTGCCGCGTGCGCAGGATCGAAGGAAATCATGCGTGAATCACGAGGTCCGCTCCCCTTCCAAAACGCACTCGAACCCTCCGTTCGTGCCTAGTATATCGTGGTACGACATATAATCCCACCCGGCGCAGTTTTGAAACGCGTCGATTTCAAGCGTTTAGGGGCAAGTTGAGCTTGGCATCAAGTAGCGGACCGATGAACAACATCAGGCTGGGCGTCCGAGCGTGGACCGATAGTCCGCCACGAACTTTTGAATACCGGTATTTGTGAGTTCGTGTGCGATGTCAAAGCTCTGCCAGGGAACGTTAAGGTCCAGTTCTTTGTAGCGGATGGCTTTCAGGGATTTGCCGTTGGCATTGACAGCTTTGTAGTTGAAATCTTGGTCCGGTATTGGGAAGGCCCGAGCGGCCCATTCGCCTAGCACCTTCGCCGGAACAGTGGCCAGTTCAACACCCAACGCAAACGAAGCCAGCAAGTGATCGATGTGGCGTATGCTGGCGGCCAGAACGTATACGTGACCGTCGCCGTTTCTGTACATGTTCTTGATGTTCTTAACGAGATCCATGCCGTTCTCGCCGTGATCATCAAGCCTGCCTACAAAAGGTGATATGTATACCGGCTCTTTTGAGCCCTTGGTCGCAGCATATACGGCGGCCGCTTGCTCCTGCGAGAAACATAGCGTCATGTTGACACGAATTTGCCTCGCTACCGACATCTGCGCTGCACGCAAACCTTCATGCGTACAGGGGTATTTGATGTACGCATTCGGGATCCACGAGAACATTTCCTCGCCCTGTGCGAGCATCTCCTCGGCCGGCGTGCCTGTGTCCGAAAAAACTTCAATGGAAACTCCAGCTTCGCCGACTAGTGGTGAAATAGCTCGAACAATCTTCTTGTATTCGTCCTTCTCTTCCCGCGGACTCAACGTGTGTCCCGACGCGAGAAGCTGCCGAATTTCAGGGTTTTTCGCGATTAAGCTCGGGTTGGTGGTTTGACCATCAACAAATCCGATCAATTCCTTCACTCGCAGCGTTTCCTCAGGATCCCCACCATCTACAAGAATCTTTGTGCTGGTTTTGTTTACCAACATGTTACTTAACCTCAAGAATGAGCTTGCAACGGTTGTGATGCGACGCTTCGTATATCAGTAGCCAGCAAAATCCTCTGCTCGGATATCGTCCTCGTCAACGTTGGCGGCCACAAGCATTTTTCTAACGCCAGCAACCATGGCAGGAGGTCCTGCGATGTAATAGATGGGACCTTGCAGAGTAGTCAGATGTCTCGACAACATCTCTTTGTCGACTAGACCCGTCTCTCCCTTCCATTCCTGCGTGGATTTCGCCATGTCGGTCATAGTGCATATCAGCTTGAAATTGGGATTGCTCTTTTCGAGCTCCTGAAGGGAGTCAAGAAAAGGTGTATCTTCTGGTCGGCGATTAGAACAGAAGAGATACAACTTGTGTGATGCATGGTCATGTTCGGCTTGCCGCACAATGCTGAAGAAAGGTGTGATTCCGATCCCACCCGCGAGGAACACAGCTGCTTTTGCAGGGTTTTTATGCAGTGTGAAGGAACCCATTGCGGAGTCCATTGTCACTATGGTGCCGATCGCAACCTTCTTCAAAGAGCGCTTAAACGCCGTGTCGCGCATGCGGGTGGCGAACATCAGCTGGTTTTCAAATGGAGCACTGGCAATAGAGAAAGTACGGGTGTTTCCTTCGGTGTCGGTTTCTGGCGGATTCATCAATGTCAGATCCGCGGATTGTCCGGGTTTGAAGTCAAATCCCATAGGTTTTTCGAAATGGAAAGCCATTGTGTCATGCGCGACCTCAACCCGGTTCAAGAGTTTGGATACATAACCAGCCATCGGAATTTCCTTAGCAGCCATACCTGTCTCTCCTACAGTGTGTCGCTACGGCGGTGGAGATGTCACTGCACGCTTGCGGTGGATGTGTCTTTCTTCGACACCTGCTTCTTAATTCGTTCAAACACATTCTTCACAACTCGGTCACACCGAACGGCATGGAAATTGAATGCCTCTTTCCGTTCCATTCCTGCACGAGCGTACAGACTCTTGCGCAACAACGCCCGTGCTCGATGGAGGCGAACTTTGACGTTTTCCTCAGTGATCTCAAGGACATTTGCGGTATCGGTCGTGGTCATCTCCTCTACATCGCGCAGCATGAAAACCGTTCGATAAGCATCGGGCAATTTTTCTACCGCTTCTTCGAGCAGGCTGCGAAGCTGCGAGTTCGATGCTTGTTCTTCCGGATTCAGAGCCATCGAGGCAAAGCCATCCATGGGGTCTCCTCCGCCGCCTTCTGACATCGGTTCCAACTCCTGATATCGGTTTCCGCGACGCTGTCGTGTTAGAGCTTCATGCACTGCGATCCGGGTCAGCCAGGTGGAGAACTTTGCCCTCCCGGCAAACTGGTCCAGATGCTCGTACGCACGTACGTACGCATCCTGCATGACGTCTTCAGCTTCGCCGTCATTGCGCAGAATAGCCCGAGCTACGCGGTACAGCCGCTGGTTGTAACGGCGCATCACGACTTCGAACATGCTCGTCTCGCCAGCTAACACTCGGGCTACGGCTTCCTCGTCACTTAAGGGATCTTGGGAAGTGACCGATTCCGTAAGGGTCGCCATACAAGCTCTCCATTTGATGGAGTCGCGACAGCAATAAAGGTTACAGATGAAATCGCCGCATTTCTCTAGCGCGAATTCATGTGTCTGGCTGTAACCGATCTGCACCCACTCACTCCATTCTCATGTAGGAGGGAGCCATGCACAAGGGATTTGATTCACGATTGGACCAAGCCTGGTGGGCATTGCGGATCGGGCTTGGAGTGGGACCGTTCCTGGCAGGTCTCGACAAGTACTTCCACCTCTTAGCCAACTGGCCCGCATATATGAGTCCATTGGCCCTCAAAATTCTGCCATTCAGCGCGCAAACATTCATGCACATCGTTGGTGTTATTGAGATGATCGTGGGACTGGCGATTCTGACCAAGTGGACTCGTCTCGGGTCATACGTTGCCTCAGTGTGGCTGCTTGCCATCGCTATCAATCTGGTCTCGACAGGTATGTTCTTTGATGTCGCTGTGCGGGATGTCGAGATCGCCCTGGCCGCATTTGTGCTTGCCCGCCTGACCGAGAGTCGCCGAAGCACCCTAAGCAGTGACACTCTACAAGAACAGAGGGCCAACATCGTTGCTGCTGCTTGATGCGATGAAGACATAGTCTGTCATAGCACTTGTCAAGCTGCGCAGAGGAGGGATTTCGAATTGGGCGAAGAGATGCAAACAATACTTGAACCTCAGACCCTGGCCAGCATGACGCTGCAAGACCTCATGAGGGAAATGCTGGTTCGCCTTGGCGAGGACCCAGAGCGGGATGGACTCCGGGACACCCCCGAACGTATGGAGCGATCGATGCAGCATTTGACCAAAGGCTACCGGGAGGACCCGGAGGAGATTCTGCTCGGTGCCATGTTCGACGTCGCTTACGACGAAATGGTGATCGTCAAGGATATTGAGATGTTCAGTCTGTGCGAACACCACCTTCTGCCGTTCTTCGGCAAGGTTCACGTCGCGTATATCCCGAATGGAAAAGTGATTGGACTCAGCAAAGTTCCCCGCCTGGTGGACATTTTTGCTCGTCGATTGCAGGTGCAAGAACGACTCACAACGCAAATCGCTGATGCGATTGAGAGGGCAATCAGACCGCAAGGGGTGGGCGTTGTGGTCGAAGCGAGACATCTGTGCATGATGATGCGCGGAATTGAGAAGCAGCATTCCGCCACCATCACGTCATCCATGTTGGGCGCTTTTCGTAACAAGGAGACACGGGACGAGTTTTTGGCGCTGATTCACCCACCAAACAGTGCGTTCTAGGTCTGGAAAGTGAGAGCCTTGGCGCTTGCCGACGGTGCGACCGAGCGAAGGGGTTTATCGATGCGTTTTGGCGTTTGCAATCAGATGATGGATTCTCGCGAGTCTCTGGGCTCCGCCGCTGAGTTGGGAGCGCGTAACGGGCCTCTTTCGTCGGCATTGGCGACGATGTTTCGGGGAAAGCTTTGTGATGTCGTCCTGTGGAATCGCAGCGTGACGACCTTCGAAAAAGACCAGGTAATTTACGATGTCGGGGACGAAAACCAGACGTTTTTCTTCGTCCGGAAGGGGTTCGTGAAGGTAGGAAGCGTCACGGAGGACGGCCACGAGCTCATCTACGACGTCCGCAAGGCAGGCGATATTGTGGGGGAGCTTTGCGCTTCCGGGCAGCGGCGGCGGGACCGTGCGGTGGCCCTTGATCGAACCCAGGTCATTGCGGTTCCTCTCGGTGAGGTTCTTGACATTGTGCAGAAGAACAGACATCTTCTGCAGGAACTGGTGCAGATATGTTGCGAGTCTCTTTCAGATGCCTACGATCAACTGAATACGTTGGCTTTTAGTGATACCGTTCATCGCCTAGTTAGGGTCCTTCTGAAACTTGGGGAACAGCTGGGCCACAGCTCAGGGCAAAGGACGGAGCTGTCGGCCTATTTGACACAGGAAGAGATCTCCCAGATGGTTGTGGCAAGAAGGGAAAGAGTATCAACAGCAATGAATTTCCTCCGCAATCGCAAATTAGTGGACTACTCCCACAGGGGTTATCTAGTTCTCGATTTGCAGGCTCTGCAGAATTACGTCGACTGAGTTCGATCGCCGGCCCCCTCATTTGTCAAATCTTTGTCAAACTCTGAACACTGTTACCGGCGTAACTGACACGGTTATCTCCAGCTGATACCAATCAGACACTCGCTGGTGTCCTTTCCTGCCTTGTGCGAGCAGGCGACACCGTGCAATTCAATTTGAGGCGATTCGATGAAAAACCTGAAAATCGTGGTCGGTCTCGTTCTTTTCGCAGGGTTGACTATCGCCACGTACCAGTTGATTGAGATACAGAGGGCTTCAGCTCAAACTCAGGACAATGGAGCCTCGCTCTCGGGATTCGACGTCGTGGTTCATAGCAGCTCGGACCGGGAAGGAAGGGCAACAGGTATTTCGCTTCGATACCTTCAACGATCAAACGTTCTGGGGTGACGCGCTTAGACTCCATCAGGCGATCGAAGGAACGAAGTTTGGAGGTGTCGGCCCCGGCTTGAGCCCAAAGGCCGCGCTAGGCGTCGGACTAAAGGTCGATGTAGATGCCCTTCCCGCGTCGCTCATCGAACTACTCAGGCAGGGCAAGGTGAACCTGGATGACCCTGCCGTCACCCTCGCGCTATTGAAACTCAATTCCGTAGTCGGTGTGACGGGTTTCTTCAATCCCGATGGCAGCCTGAAATCGGTGGGAATCCAGTGTGCGCTCTGCCACTCGACGGTCGACAACTCCTTAACGCAAGGTATTGGACACCGCCTCGATGGATGGGCGAACCGGGATCTGAACGTGGGCGATATCGTTTCTCTTGCACCCAATCTGCAGCCGTTTGCCGACCTGCTCGGTGTTGATCAGGCTACCGTACGCAAGGTATTGCAGAGTTGGGGCACCGGCCACTTCGATGCGGAATTGGCGTTGGATGGAAAAGCGTTTCGGCCAGACGGCAAGACTTCCGCTGTATTGATTCCTCCCGCTTTCGGGCTCGCGGGCGTAAATCTACACACCTGGACGGGATGGGGTTCGGTGACCTATTGGAATGCATTTGTTGCGAACCTTGAAATGCATGGTAAAGGAACCTTCTTCGACCCCCGTCTCGACAATGCCGCACAATTTCCAGTTGCAGCTAAGGCTGGATTCGGACATGTGAAAAATACTCCTGACCTTATTACACCGCGATTGGCAGCGCTGCATTCTTATCAGCTAGCAATCCCGGCTCCCGTGCCTCCAAAAGGGAGCTTTGACGAGGGCGCAGCCAAACGAGGCGAGGCTGTTCTTCAATGGAAGTGGCAAGTGCTCCACCTGCCATGTTCCTCCCCTGTACACGGAACCAGGATGGAACATGCACACTGCGAGCGAAGTCTGCGTGGACAGCTTCCAGGCGGACCGCGCCCCCGACAAACGCTACCGCACCTCACCTCTGAGCGGTCTCTGGACGCACACAAAAGGCGGTTTCTACCACGACGGGCGTTTCAGTACGCTGCTGGATGTGGTTAATCACTACGACAGCTGTTTTAGCTTGGGCCTGTCAGACCAAGACAAATCCGACGTGGTTGAATTCCTGAAATCGCTGCCTCAACCGAGAAGAGAGAAGGATTAAGATGGCTGACGTGCGCTTCTCGCCATTCGGGTGTCGCATCAAGCGTACGGGGTCATAAGTATCGAGCCCGAATACTAGAATAAGCCATGCACCTCGACATCTATGTCCACCGCGTAGTACTTCAGGCGGGGCTCACCTTGGCGTGCACTTTCCCTTTTGTATTGGTCGCCGCTTGGCAATCTCGCACGCACCGCTGGGGCTTGCTGTTATTTGTGGCATCTCTGGTCGTGCTGGACTTTGCCCTCGTGGAAATACCCCGGGTCGATGGTTTCCAACATCACCATTGGAGTTGGCAGGAGTCTCTTCTATCGTCGGTGTGGCCATTTCTGGTGGTGGCCGTCGTCCCTTGGATTTCATTGGCGTCAATCGGAGTAACATCGCGCTTCCGGTCAGGTTGGCTGAGGCCGTCAATTGTTGCTGGGATTGTGGCTTTGGCGGTGCCTACCGTGTTCTTCGTTCTCGGGGCTCGCAAGAAATTGGACCGCGAGGGCTGGGCTTTCCTGCTGATTATGCCTGGTCTGGCCGAGGAACTGGTATTCCGAGGCGTGTATCAGTCCTTGCTGAACCGTGGTTTCGGAAAGCCGTGGCGACTGGTCAACGCGGAGTTCGGCTGGGGACTAATAATCGCCGCGATACTCTTCGCTGGGTCTAACGGCCTAGTTGCCGTGGATCCCCAACTTCATGTCCGCATCGTTCTCCCAGCCGCGATTGTCCCGGTCATGCTGAGTCTCGTTTCAGGATGGATACGCGAGCGCACGGATAGTATCTGGCTTTGCGTGTTGGGCCACAATTTAAGTAACATCATCATCCCTGTTGCGAGCCTCTTTGCTTGATCCTGGCACGACAAAACTCGAACCCTTTCAGAGTTGTTTCAGGAGCAGTTTGAAGCAGAGAGGTGTGCCGCAGAATGTGCCGTACGCTTCGAGCCGGTATACGTGAGGTGAACCCACGAGGTGAGACAGATTTGAATGACACACGTGCCATTGGATTAAGTTTGGGTCGTTCTTTGCCCAGCCGGGGTAGGGGTCTGGGGAAGGGGACGGCTCCTGAGTCCCTTT